>Ga0214925_100416_pt1 | contig 21305 bp, 22 predicted proteins | sample Stichaenrichment_FD_168299 | JGI IMG/M metagenome (GOLD analysis project Ga0214925, IMG submission 168299) | Xylose enriched microbial communities from anaerobic bioreactor in Madison, Wisconsin, United States - 63SRT | ecosystem: Engineered > Bioreactor > Anaerobic > Unclassified | place: USA... | reverse complement strand
ACCGAGAGACGTAAAGGGTATGGGTATCCAGATGATGAATACTTCTTCCTGCGGTTAATGGAACTATCGCGGAAAGCTTCCTAAGTCTCTCAGTCATTTACACAAGTTTTTATACTGAACCAAAAAAATACCAATTATCTGCCCTTTCACTCTTGCAATACCTATAAATTCCAACTATAATCATTCTCGAAAACGGTTACTTGCAAGTGATGAAAATATGCAAGTAAATCGTCGAGTAATGAAAACTGTTGAAAACATACACAAATGAAAATGGAGGTTTTGCTCAATGTATTCTGCAAAAATGCCAGAAGGATTTTTATGGGGCGGCGCGGTTGCTGCCCACCAATTAGAGGGCGCCTGGGACGTCGGCGGCAAGGGCGTGTCAGTCGCGGACGTCATGACCGTCGGTTCAGCCACTAAGCCGCGGGAAATCACCGACGGCGTATTGCCGGGGAAGAACTACCCGAACCACTCAGCCATCGATTTCTACCACCACTATAAAGAAGACATCAAACTCCTGGCAGGGATGGGCTTCAAGGCTTTCAGAACCTCCATTGCCTGGACCAGAATCTTCCCTAATGGTGACGACGCTGAACCTAGTGAAGCCGGCTTGAAGTTCTACGATGACCTTTTTGACGAAATGCACAAGTACGGCATTGAACCAGTCATCACCTTGAGCCACTTTGAAATGCCATTCAACCTGGCCAAGAACTACGGCGGCTTCACCAACCGCAAGACCATCGACTTCTTTGTCCGCTTCGCTGAAGTCTGCTTCAAGCGCTACAAGGACAAGGTCAAGTACTGGATGACCTTCAACGAAATCGACAACCAAAGCGCCTTCAACAACGACTTCTTGATGGCTACCAACTCCGGTATCCTCTTTAAAGAAGGCATGACTGATGAAGAAAAAGAAGCCGCCATGTACCAGGCTGCCCACTATGAATTCGTGGCCAGCGCCCTGGCAGTCAAGATCGGCCACAAGATCAACCCTGACTTCAAGATCGGCCTGATGATCAACTACTCACCAGTCCGCCCGCTGACGCCAAGCTCAGAAGACACCCTTTTAGCCGACAAATTCGAACAGCACCGGGACTTCTTCTCTGACGTCCAAGTCTTTGGCGAATACCCAAAGGCCATTGAAGCCTACATTGAAAAGCATGGCTTCCGGCCAGACATCACTGATGAAGACCGGATTGTCCTTAAGGAAGGCACTGTTGACTACGTGGCCTTCTCTTACTACCAGTCAACTACTGTCTCCAGCGAAAAGGTCTCAGCTGATGAACTGAGCGACCTGGAAAAGGCGGTTGCGGTTAACCCGACTTTGGAAAGAAGCGACTGGGGCTGGGAAATTGACCCGGTTGGCCTCCGCCTGGCTTTGAACCACTTGACTGACCGCTACCACCTGCCCCTCTTCATCGTTGAAAACGGCCTGGGGGCCTACGACAAGGTCGAAGACGGCAAGATTCATGACCCATACCGGGTTGACTACTTGAAGAAGCACATCAGCGAAATGGAAAAGGCAGTTGCGATCGACGGCGTTGACCTGATGGGCTACCTGCCATGGGGGCCAATCGACCTGGTTTCTGCCGGGACCGGCCAAATGGACAAGCGCTACGGCTTCATCTACGTCAACAAGAACGACGAAGGCGTCGGCGACCTCAGCAGAACCCCAAAGGACTCCTACTACTGGTACAAGAAAGTCATCGAATCCAACGGGACTGACCTCGACTAATCTTCTCTAATTTTTATTGCTACTTAATCTCTTAACGAAAACGCGAAAAGCGACCAAGATCTGCTCTGATCTTGATCGCTTTTTTGTGTTTATCTAATTTTCTTTTTCTACTTAAAATGGCTGCTGTAAACCGGATCTTTAAAGTCCTTATGGCCTTTGAGCCAGGCAGAGCATTGTCTTGCCAAGCCTTCCGTCATCCCTTTAGACGCGGCGATCTGCTCTTGGCTGATCCCGTCGATATGAACGCCGGCCGTGACCATGATGCTGCCAGGCAAGTCCTCTTTGATTTTTTCAAAAAAGACCTGGGCCAGGAAAATGTCCTTATGGAAGCGGCCGTCATGGCTGAAGAGCTTAACTTCCTTAACTTCCTGACTGGAAGAATCATAAGTCAAGACACCGCCTAAATGCGGCAGGTCTCCGCCCAGAATATTGACCAGGAGGTCTTTATTGGCCAGGGTCACTTCTGCCTGGATTTCGTAGCCGGCCTCTTTGACCGTAAAAATCTGCTGCTGGATCATTGCCCTTCCCCCCATCTTTTGGCAAAATTGCTGGCAATGCCCAGATTGTCCAGGACCCGCATGTTGGTTTGGTCCAGCAGGTCCTGGATCGTTTCCGGCCGCCCGTAAAATGACGGAATCGGGGGCATGATCTGGACGCCCAGTCTGGCTAGTTTCAAGAGATTTTCCAGATGAATGGCTGACAGGGGAGTTTCCCGCGGCATCAGAATCAGCTTCCTCTGCTCCTTGATCATCACCCCGCTGGCCCGCATGATCAGGTCCTGGTCAAAGCCAAAGGCAATCCCGGCTACCGTCTTCATGCTGGCCGGAGCCACCACCATCCCGTCGACTTGAAAAGAGCCTGAAGAGATCGCCGCGCCCAGGTTACCATTGTCTGCCACATGATCGGCCAGGTCTTCCACCTGCTTGACGCTGTAGTCAGTCTCGATTTCAATATTTTTTCTGGCCCAGTCGCTCATCACCAGCCAGCTTTCAACCTCCGGCATGGTCTTGAGCTTTTTTAAAAGGTCGATCCCGTAGATTGACCCGCTGGCCCCGGTCATGGCAATAACGATTCTCTTCATCTCTTTAGTCTTTCTCTAGTCTAAGTACTTCTTCCAGTCCGGCACTTCCTTGAAGTGGGCCCGCTCAAACTGGTCCTTCATGTCGAATGGCACGGTTCCGTCGATCACCGTCTTGGAGCTCATCCCTCTGAAGCGGATAGACTTAGGGTCGTATTCCGGCCGCTCTGACGGATCCAGCGGGTGGTTCCGCATCCCCGGCAGGACCATGATATCCATGTCCCCTTGGAAGCGGGTATTCATGGTCCAGACGACATCGTTCATGTCAAAAATGTCTACGTCTTCATCAACCAGCCAGACCGTCTTCAGTTCCTTGAAGGCAGAGAAGGCCAGGATGGCCGCTTGCCTCTGGATCCCTTCATCGGCTTCGTTTTCCTTGTGGATCTGCATGATGGTCATCAGCTTCCCCCCACCGGCTGGCGGGTTGTAAACATTGACCACCTTGCCTGGAATGGCCTTGTCGACCAGCTCCAGAATTGAGGCTTCAGTCGGGATCCCGGCCATGGACACGTGTTCTTCACTTGGCCCGATCACGCTCTGCATGATTGGTCTGTCTCTGCGGCAAGTTACCGCCTTGACCTTGACCAGGTTGACAGCGGGGTTGGCATCCCCGTTGTAACCAGGGAATTCCGGCATGGCGTGGCCGGTATGGGTGTTGATGTCTTCCACGATGGTCTCATTGGGCATGATTTCAGCTTCAATGACGTATTCTGCCCGGGCTAAGGCTTGTTCGTCAACTGCTACCCCATCGACCAGCTGGACCGGTTCCTGGCGCAGAGCACCGGCCACTTCGAGTTCGTCATAGCCCAGCGGAGTTGTCGGCGGTTCAAAAGTCGCCCCGATCGTCACGGCCGGGTCCAGGCCGATGTTGATGGTAATTGGCATCGGCTTGCCCAGCTTTTCGAATTCTTTTTGGAAGTGGCCAATGTGGCGGCCGCCCGGCATGATATACATCCCCATCGTGTCCTTGCCTTCAATGCAGATCCGGTGGATGGTGACGTCAGTCATGGACTTGTCCGGCATTGACCCCTTGACCAGGCCACAGGTAATGTACGGGCCGGCATCATATTCCGTATTGGTTGGAGCCGGCACTAACTTTCTCAGGTCAAAGTCCGGGTCAGTTGCCAGGTGGACTACTTCCTGGACTGGGGCTTCTTCTTTAGGCACGGTAATTGGGTGTACCGGATTTTCAACCGCGTCCTTTAAAAAGCGGCCCAGGGTCTGCCAATCATGGTGGAGGATCTTGCCGACCCGTCTTCTGGAAGCCATTAGGCCGATCAAAACCCGGCTGTCTGGAAAGCCCTGCAAGTTGTTGAACATCATAGCCGGACCTTCCTTGGTCGGCCGTTCAACCGTCCCGCCAGCCCCAATGTAGCGGTAGACGCCGGAGATTTCCGCGTCCGGGTCAATTGCTACGTTAGTTTCATGGTAGTTTTCCGGGTCGTCAGCGATTTCCCGCAGAACCTTGCGCAGGTCCCAGGGATCAATAATCTTTTCAGTCATTTTTTCGTGCTCCTTAATTGCAAATTTGTCTGTCATTACTGTCATTGTAGATTTAAGGAGCAGGACTTGCAATTCTAAGTCGCCAGCGATCTATTCCAGACTGGAATCCTTCATTTCCTGCCAAAAAAGCTCCTGGGCTTGATTGTGCCGCCCCTTCAGCCGGACCAGGCAGAGCTGACTGCTGATTGTCTCTGCCAAATCCAGCCGCTTTAAACCGGTCAGCTGGCTATCGGAAACAGATTTTTTCATCAATAAGGCAATACCCAGCTGCTGGCGGACCATTTCCAAAATAGCCTCGATTCGCTCTCCCTGGTAAACGAAATTCGGCTCATAGCCGGCTTTTTGGCAGGCAGCGACGATTTTCTTTTCAAAATATGTCCGTTCACCCAAGGTCAAAAAACGGGCTCCAGCCAGGTCGGCCAATTTCACCTGCTTCTTTTTAGCCAGGGGAGACTTGCTTGCAACAAAGAGGGCCAGTTCATCATCTTCGAAAAAAAGATAGTCAAAGTCCGGATGCAGTTTATCATCCCACTTGCGCAAGAAGAGCAGGTCCTGGGGCCGGCGGAGCTTTTGGGCCAGGTCCTGGGACTCGCCTTCATGAAAAAGCAGGTTGATCTCCGGATACCGGCCCATAAAGGCGGTTACGGCTTTGAAAAAGTCATAATTAGTCATGGTGGGGATCGCATACAGGTCCAGGGTCTTGGTCTGCTCTTGCCGGCAGGAAGCTACTGCCTGGGCAAACTGCTGGCTGTCCGCTAAAAGGCGCTGGGCATAAGGAAGCAGGTACTCCCCCTCCCGGGTTAAGCGGACCCGGCGGCTACTTCTTTCAAACAGCTTCATCCCAATCTCCTTCTCCAGAGCCGCGATATGTTTGGAAACCGTACTTTGGCTGGTATACAATTCATCAGCTGTCTGTGAAAAGCTCAAGCTGGCGGCCAGGGATACAAAGGCTTGAATTTTGTCTAACACGCTCTTCTCCATTCTGTTCACTATTTTGCTTTAGGAAAAATTATCTGACTTTTCAACTATTCTGTCAAAAGCGTAAAAAAACATGCTTCCAAAAAATGGAAACATGTTTCTTCTGTCTATTCTGCTGAGAAGTAGTCCTGGAGCAGGTCTGAGTGGTGCTTCAACTTCTTGACAGCCTTAGCTTCAATCTGCCGGACCCGTTCCCGGGTAACGCCCAGACTGCGGCCAACTTCTTCCAGAGTGTGCGGCTCATCGTTTTCCAGGCCGAAGCGCAGCTTCAAGACCTTAGCTTCTCTGTCAGTCAGGAACTCACCCATCATGCTGGACAGTTGGCCCTTCAGCATTTCAAAAGCAGTGTATTCTTCCGGGTTGATTGCCTTGTTGTCTTCCAAAAGGTCCCCCAATTGCGAGTCCCCTTCTTCGCCAACCGGCTTGTCCAAAGAGTCAGTTTCCTGGTTCTTGGCTACCGTGATAATTTCCTGCACCTTCTGCAAAGGTTCATTCATTTCCGCGGCCAGCTCTTCCGGCTTGGCATCCCGGTCCAGGTCCTGCTGCAGGGTCCGCTGGATCCGGTTCATCTTGTTTATGCTTTCCACCACGTGAACCGGGATTCTAATCATCCGGTCCTGGTCAGCCAAAGCCCGGGTAATGGCCTGCCGGATCCACCAGGTGGCATAAGTTGAAAACTTAAAGCCCTTGGAGTAGTCGAACTTGTCAACTGCCTTCATCAAGCCAATATTGCCTTCCTGGATCAAGTCCAGGATCCCCATCTTCCCGTTGTGCTTGGCATAGCGCTTGGCAATGGAGACTACCAGACGGAGGTTGGCGGCAGCTAATTCATCTTTAGCTGACTCATCGCCGTTTTCAATCCGCTTGGCGACTTCTACTTCTTCGTCCCGGCTCAAAAGCGGGACTTTGCCGATTTCCTTCAAATACATCCGGACCGAGTCGTAAACCCGGTCATTGTCGCTGGAAGCGACCAGTTCTTTTTGTTCTTTCTTTTCAGCTTCTTCTTCAGCCTTGAGGGCCAGAGCAGACGGTTCACCCTGGTCGTCAACAATACTAATCCCATTGTCCGCAAATTCTTCTACCAGCTTGGCAGTTTCGGCATCATTCAGACCATACGGCACCAAGAGCCGTGCTTTCAGATCCTTTTCGCTGATCTGCTTGGTCTTCTTTAAACCGGTAATCACCATTTTAACTGCTTTTTCCAGTGGAAAATCATTTACGTTAGAAGCATTTTCTTTTGCCATTCAATCCGCCCTGTTCTTATTCTGCTAAAAATTTACTACTCTAAAAAGTCACGCAACTGGTTGCTCCGGCTAGGGTGCCGCAGCTTACGCAAGGCCTTGGCCTCGATCTGCCGAATCCGCTCCCGGGTCACGCCAAAGACCCGGCCGACTTCTTCCAAAGTCCGGGGATTGCCGTCATCTAGACCAAAACGCAGACGCAATACATTTTCCTCTCTGTCAGTCAAAGTGTCAAGCACTTCAGCCAGCTGGTCCTTCAGCATTTCACTGGCCGCGTGCTGCTCTGGGCTGGTCGCATCCTTGTCTTCAATAAAGTCGCCCAAGTGGGAGTCGTCTTCTTCCCCAATTGGTGTCTCCAAGGAAACTGGTTCCTGGGCCACCTTGAGGATCTCCCGGACCTTCTTGACCGGCAAATCCATTTCCGCGGCAATTTCTTCTGGTTCCGGGTCTCTGCCCAAATCCTGGAGAAGCTGCCGCTGGATCCGGATCAGCTTGTTGATGGTTTCCACCATGTGGACCGGAATTCTGATCGTCCGCGCCTGGTCGGCAATGGCCCGGGTAATGGCCTGCCGGATCCACCAAGTCGCGTAGGTGGAGAACTTGAAGCCCAGCCGGTAGTCAAACTTGTCGACTGCCTTCATGAGGCCCATGTTTCCTTCCTGGATCAAGTCCAAGAAACTCATCCCCCGGCCAACATAGCGCTTGGCGATAGAAACCACCAAACGCAGGTTGGCATTGGTCAGTTCATCCTTGGCTTCCTGGTCGCCAGCTTCAATCCGCTTGGCCAGCTGGACTTCTTCATCGCCGCTAAGCAGACTGACCCGGCCGATCCGCTTCAAATACTGGCGGACCGGGTCATTCATCCGGCTGCCTGGTGCTGACAGGTGTTCCAGCTCTGCCTTTTCAACATTTTTCTGCTTGGCCAGGGCCAATTTGGACGGTTCACCCTTGTCATCGACAATGCTGATCCCGTTGTCTTCAAATTCCTGCACCAGCTGATCGACCGCCCGTCCTTCTATTTGGTAAGGCCTCAGCAAGCGGTCGGTAAATTCCTTTTCAGAAATTTGCTTGCTCTTCTTGACATCCTTAACAACTAACTTAACGGTATCAGCCAGGGATACCTGGTCTGCCTTTCCTGTCTGCTTTGCTTTGTCTGTCATTTGATTGCCTTCACTATATCACAGCAGCATCAAGCTGCACATTAATCTAAGAAATCCCGCAACTGGCTGCTCCGGCTCGGGTGGCGGAGCTTTCTAAGGGCCTTGGCCTCAATTTGCCGAATCCGTTCCCGGGTCACTTCAAAATGCTGGCCGACTTCTTCCAAAGTCCGGGTCTTGCCATCGTCTAAGCCAAAACGCAGGCGGAGAACTTCTTCTTCCCGGTCGCTCAAGGTATTCAAGACCTCGGCCAGCTGCTCTTTCAGCATCTCGTTGGCCGCTTGCTGTTCGGGACTCATCGCGTCCTTGTCTTCGATAAAGTCACCCAAGTGGGAGTCGTCTTCTTCCCCAATTGGCGTCTCCAAAGAAACCGGCTCTTGGGAAATCTTCAAGATCTCCCTGACCTTCTTGACCGGCAAGTCCATTTCCGCCCCGATTTCTTCCGGTTCCGGGTCTCTGCCTAAATCCTGGAGGAGCTGGCGCTGAATCCGGATCAGCTTGTTAATGGTTTCCACCATGTGAACCGGAATTCTGATCGTCCGGGCCTGGTCGGCAATTGCCCGGGTGATAGCCTGCCGGATCCACCAGGTCGCGTAAGTGGAGAACTTGTAGCCCAGCCGGTAGTCAAACTTGTCGACCGCCTTCATGAGGCCCATGTTCCCTTCCTGGATCAAGTCCAGGAAGTTCATCCCCCGGCCGACATAGCGCTTGGCAATCGAGACAACCAAGCGCAGGTTGGCTTCAGCCAGTTCCTGCTTGGCCTCTTCGTCGCCGGCCTCAATCCGCTTGGCCAGGGCCACTTCTTCTTCACCGGTCAAAAGGCTGACCCGGCCGATCTCTTTTAAGTACATCCTAACCGGGTCATTCATCTTCATCCCGGCCGGGGCGGCCATATTGTTCAGTTCCGCCTTTTCAACATTTTTCTGCTTGGTCAAAGCCAACTTGGAGGGCTTGCCATCCTCATCAACAATGCTGATCCCGTTGTCTTCAAATTCCTGGACCAGCTGGTCGACGGCCTTGCCCTCTAATTTGTAGGGCTTGATCAAGCGGTCTTCGAAAGCAACTTCAGTGATTTGGTGGCTGGCCTTTACTCCTTCAACAACCAGCTTCACCGCCTTTTCCAGGGGCATTTCATTAGCCTTGGCTTGCTTTTCTTCTGTCACTAACTGCCTCCTCTTCCTGCAGCTTCAGTTGCCTTAGCTGCAAAATTGCCTGTGTTTCCAGCAAAATTGCCGTTTGGTCGTTTCGCCGACGCGCGTCTGCAATCGCCTGCATGTGGCGGTCGATCTCATCATCTATCTTGCACAGGTTGAGTACCCGAACCTGCGCCTCGAGCTCTTCCAGGGTGATTTCCCCCGGCAGCTCGGTCATATCAGTACTAACAATTATACTCTGAAGTTCTTCAGGAATAAAATCTAAAAAGCCGCTCAATGAAACATTTTCATGAATTTCAATGTAATTGAGCCAAAGCTTGGCTAGGCGCTCATATTCCGGGTTGGGAAAAACAAAGCCATTGATAAGCAAATAGTCCCGGGCCTCATCAGAATAGATGTAGGCATAAAGCAGGCGCTGCTGGGCCTTAAGGGCCCGGGTAACCGGCTGCGGGTCCGCGGCTGGGGCCAAGGGAGCTGGTTCTGGCAGAACTTCGCTACTGGTATGCTGGTCCACCCGGCGCTGCTTGCGGCGGGCCCTTGACAGGTTGACCTTCAAGGCGTCCAGGGAGACTCCGGTTTCTTTAGCTAAGCGGCTGACATAGAGATCTTGTTCAACCGGATTGGGCAAGGCGGCGATCTCGGCAACTGCCTCGCTTAAATAAGCCACCTGCTCGCGCTCATTGTTTAAGTTGTACTTCTTCCTCAAGCGCTGCAGGAAAAAGTCAGTGGTTGAGATGGCCCCTCTGATCGCGGCCTGGTAGCTGTCTGCCCCGTATTGCTTGACATATTCGTCCGGGTCAAGCTTGTCAGGCAGGATCACGATCCCCAGGTCAAAGTTGCCGGCCTGCTTGAAGAGGCCTACCGCCCGTTCGGTGGCGTGCTGGCCCGGATCGTCGCCGTCATAGTTGATGACGACTTGCTTGCTGATCCGGCGGATCATGTAGACCTGCTGCTGGGTCAAACTGGTCCCCATGGAGGCAATCCCGGTCTTGACCCCGGCCTTATAAGCCGAGATGACGTCCATATGCCCTTCAAACAAGACCAGGTGCCCTTCTTTTCTGGCATGCTTTTTAGCTTCTGAAAAGTGGAAGAGCAGGTCGGACTTGTTGAAGATGCTGGTTTCCGGACTGTTCAAGTACTTGGGTTCTTCCGGATCATCGCTGATTCTCCGGCCGGAAAAGGCTACCGGGTGGCCGCTTTCATCACTCATCGGGAACATCAAACGGTCTCTGAAGCGGTCAAAGAGGCGGCCGTCCTGGCTCTTGACAAACAAGCCGCTTTCCGCCAGCTGGTCATCCGTATAGCCTTCACCTCGCAAGTAAGTCAAGAGCAGGTCAGACTTGCCTGGGGCATAGCCGATCTTAAAGTGCTTGAGCAGGTCATCGTCCAGGCCCCGCTTTCTGGCATATTCCAGGCCCCGCTCCCCGATCTTGGTAGTCATCAGAACCTGCTGGTAAAAGTCCGCCGCATCCTTATGCATCTGCATCAAAGGATTCAGCTTGACCGGCTGCTCCTGGTATTCCTGGGGCATGGGGATATTGGCGAATTCCGCTACTCTTTCAACGCTTTCTGGAAAAGTAACTTCTTCCTTTTCCATGATGAACTTGTAGACATTGCCGCCCTTATGGCAGCCAAAGCAGTAGAAGAACTGCTTGTCCGGGTTGACGCTGAAAGAGGGGGTCTTTTCTTGATGAAAAGGGCAAAGACCAACATAGTCTTTGCCTCTCTTCTCCAGTGATACATACTGGCTGATCACGTCAACGATATTTACGCTGCCCCGAACTTCATTGATAAAATCTTCCGAAATTCTTCCAGCCAATTGCCTCACCCTTTATTAAAAATTTGCTTCTTACTTGATAACCAACTTGCTCAAGTCGCCCAAGCGCTTGGCCAGGTCATTGACAGCTGCCAGCTGGCTCAAGCGGTTGTTCTTGACTGCTTCGTCCTTGGCCATGATCATGTTGACGTCGAAGTAGCGATCGATTACCCCTTGCAAGGCAACGAAGGCTTCGTAAAGTTCAGCATGGTCCTTGACATTTGCCAAAGCTTCAACTCCATTATAAAGGTCTTGTTCGCTTCTGTCTTCAAATAAGCTTGGGTCAACCGGACTAGCCTGGCTGAACTTAGCCTTCTTCAAGATGTTGGCGATTCTAGTCAGACTTTCAACGACTGGCTTGAAGGCCTCGTCGTCATGGTGCTGCTGCAGGACCTTGGCAGCGGCCAGGATCTGGCTTGGGTCTTGTTCGCTTGAAGCCAGAACGGCGTCGATAACGTCGTATTGGTAGTTGTTCTTTTGCAAGAACTGCTTGATCCGGTCACGGATGAAGTCAGCAAGTTGCTTGTCTTCTTCCGCCCCTTGCGGCAGCTTGGCCGGAGTCTTGCCAGACAAAAGTTCCACGATTTCCGGAACAACCTGGTCAAATGGCAGGGACCAGTTTTCGTTCAGAAGGATCCGGACAATCCCGTAAGCGTAACGGCGCAATGCGTATGGGTCGTTTGATGATGAAGGAATCATCCCGGCACCAAAGAAGGCGATAATGGTGTCCAGCTTGTCAGCAACTGACAAGAGGGCGCCGACCTTGGTCTTTGGCAGGTCACCTTCAGCCGTGGTTGGCATGTAGTGCTCCTTGATGGCGACAGAAACGTTTTCGTTTTCGCCAGCCAGACGGGCATAGTGCATCCCCATAACCCCTTGCAGTTCAGCGAATTCGCCGACCATCTGGGTTACCAGGTCGAACTTGTACAAGCCGCTTACCCGGTCAAAGTCAGCCACTTCTTCAGCTGACAAGCCGAATCTCTTAGCCAGGTAGTCGCCGATGATCCGGACCCGGGTCATCTTTTCCGCCATTGAACCGATCTTGTCGTGGAAGGAAACGCTGTCCATCCGGTCAACAAAGTGGCTGAGCGGGTACTTGCGGTCTTCGTCGTAGAAGAATACCGCGTCATCCAGCCGGGCAACCAGGACCTTTTCGTTACCGGAAATGACGTTTTCCAAGTGGTCCTTGTTCCCGTTTCTGACTGAGATGAAGTAGTTGATCAGCTTGCCTTCCTGGTCGTAGACTTCAAAGTAGCGCTGGTTGTCCTTCATGGAAGTGATCAAGACTTCGTCCGGGATTTCCAGGTACTTTTGGTCAAATGAGCCGGCAAAAACAGTTGGGTATTCAACCAAGTTGTTGACTTCTTCTAAAAGGCTGGCGTCCAGCTTGATCTGCCAGTTATGGCTGTTTACCAGGTCGTTGATCTGGGAAACGATCATGTCCTTGCGTTCGTCAGCGTCAACGATGACATATTGGTCCCGGAGAGCTTCCACGTAGTCGTCAGCGTTGGCCAAAACCACGCTGTCGCCCAAGAAGCGGTGACCAGCAGTCTTGCGGCCGGCAGTGATGTCCAGGAACTGAACTGGCACTACTTCGCTGCCGTAAAGGGCAACAAGCCAGTGAATCGGGCGGACAAATTCAAAGTCTTGGGAGTCCCAGCGCATCTTGGTCGGGAAGGTCATGGCCTTGATTACTTCATCCAAGCCCAAGAGGATTTCCTTAGCTTCCTTGCCGGCCTTTTGCACGTGCACGTAGGCATATTCCACGCCCTTGAGTTCTTCAAAGTAGATGTCGTCGGCGCTCATCCCCTGGCCGCGGGCAAAGCCGATAGCGGCCTTGGTCCAGTTGCCGTCAGCGTCTTGGGCGATCTTCTTGGCCGGCCCCTTCTTGACTTCGTCCACGTCAGCCTGCTTTTCATCCAGGTCCTTGACCAGGACAGTCAGGCGGCGGGGAGTTGAGTAGGTTTGAATTTCCTTAAAGCCCAGGCCGTTTTCCTTCAAGAACTTGCCAGTTCTGTCAGCCAGCTGCTTGACTGATTTGCTGACCACGTGGGCTGGCATTTCTTCAACGCCGATTTCAAATAAAAAGTCTTTAGTCATTGCTTGCCTCCGCCTTTGCTTGTGCACTCTTCAACAATGGGAAGCCGCGCTTTTCACGTTCTTCCACAAACTTAACCGCTACTTCGTGAGCCATGTTGCGGATCCGGTGCAGGTAGCCGGCCCGTTCAGTTACTGAGACTGCCCCCCGGGCGTCCAGCAGGTTGAAGGTGTGGGAACACTTCAAGATGTAGTCGTAAGCCGGGTGAACCAGGTTCTGGCCCAAAAGGCGCTTGGCGATTCTTTCATAAGTGTCGAAGAATTCCAGCAATTGCTTCTGGTCGCTTTCTTCAAAGGCGTACTTGGAGTGTTCGTATTCAGGTTCCTTGAAGATGTCCCGGTAAAGGACGCCGTCGCCCCATTCCAGGTCAAAGACTGAGTTGACGTCCTGGATGTAGGAAGCCAGACGTTCAACCCCGTAGGTGATTTCACCCATGGTTGGCTTGACGTCCAGTTCGCCGACAGTTTGGAAGTAGGTAAATTGGGAAACTTCCATCCCGTCCAGCCAGACTTCCCAGCCAACACCGGCACAGCCCATGGATGGGTTTTCCCAGTTGTCTTCAACGAAACGGATGTCGTGTTCCAAAGGTTCAATGCCCAGAACCTTCAAGGAGTCCAGGTAGTATTGCTGGATTTCCAGCGGAGCCGGCTTTAAAACGACTTGGAACTGGTGGTGCTGGAAGAGCCGGTTTGGGTTGTCCCCGTAGCGCCCGTCAGCTGGCCGGCGGGAAGGCTCAACGTAGCAGGCCTTCCAAGGTTCAGGTCCGACTGCCCGCAAAAAAGTGTATGGGCTCATCGTCCCCGCACCCTTGTTTTCATCATATGACGGCATGATCATGCAGCCTTTTGAAGCCCAGAACTGTTCAAGCTTGAAGATCATGGTCTGAATATCTAATTTTTGTGCCATAGTTACCTCCTATGCAAGGCCATAAAAAAAGCCTATGCAATTTTACTTTTGCATAGGGACGAAAAAAGTATTCGCGGTTCCACCCTAATTCAGGAAGCCTATTTGCCTCCTGCTCTTAATTAGCTTGGCTAGAGGGGCCTTTTCCCGCTGTATCCTTCCACCAACCGATACTCGCTGCCGCGGTACTTTTCTATTTCCTCATCATTACCAATATACAGGCTATTTTACCACAAATTCCTTTTCTTTTCATGTTTTTTTAGGAAAATCAGCTGCCCCGGACCTCATTTAAAAAGCGGAGGCTGGGCAGGTTCAAATCAACAGTTGCTTGATATATCTGGGCTATGGCCCGCCGGCTTTCCTTTTTCAAATCTTCGCCGATCTGGATCTCCCCTAAACGGCTGATTGGCAAAAGGCCCAGGGTTCTGATTAAGGCCGTGGCCTTTGGCGACAGGTGCAGGCGGCTGACAGAACGGAAATGGTCGCTGCAGACCACCCCGCCGGCGGCGATTGAATAGTCAAAAATCCCTTTTTCCTTGCCGCAGATCACGCAGGCCCTGAGCTGCGGAGCTACCCCAAAAGCTGCCAGGAGCTGGAGCTGGACGATCTGGGTGATGATTTCCGGGTCCTGGCCAGCCACGATCCGGTCAAAGGCCACCAGCAATAGGTCATAGTATTCGCCAAGTTTCTGATACTCGCTGAAGGCATGGTCAGCTAAGTCAAAAAGATAGGACAGGTAGGCATTCTTGTCCAGGTCGGTGAAAAGCTCGTCATGCTGGCGGAGCTTCTTATAGGTCCGCAGCTGGCTGATCCCCTTATAGCGGGTCAAGATGCCAAAGGTCCCTTCCGTAAAGGGCAAAACCGCAGCGGCCAGCTGAGACTTGGGCCGCATCCCGCCTTTGGCGATCACCGTGACGATTCCCAATTCCTTGGTCCAGAGCTTGGCCAAGAGGTCAGCCTCTTTATACTGCTGCCTTTTAAAAAGCAGGCCGTGGACATCAAGCAGGTCAGCGGCCATTAAAGTTCCTTCTTGTCATAGCCGATGGACTTGAGGAAGGCCGGGTCCTGCCGCCAGTTGCGCCGCACCTTGACCCAGAGCTTCAAGTTGACCTTCTCGCCCAAGAGATTTTCGATTTCTTTTCTGGACCGCATCCCGATCTGCTTGATCATGGCCCCTCTTTGCCCGATAATGATCCGCTTTTGCCCGTCTTTTTCCACAAAAATCGTGGCGTCGATCTGCAATTTGCCATTGATCCGCTGGTTCATCTGGTCAACCCAGACAGCAGTTGAGTGGGGAACTTCCTGGTCGGTCAAGCGGAGGATCTGTTCTCTGATCATTTCTGCCACCACGAAGTATTCCGGCCGGTCGGTTACTTCATCTGAAGCGTAGTATTGCGGCCCTTCTGGCAGGTAGTCCTTCAAGGTCTTGAGCAAGTCGTCGACCCCGTTGCCCTGCCGGGCGGAAATTGGCAAAAATTCCGCAAACTTGCCGACCGCCTGGTAGGAGTCGATGATTGGCAAAAGCTCATTTGGGTGGACCTGATCGATCTTGTTGATGACCAAAAACACCGGAATATCCAAATCCTTTAAGAGACCGGCCACGTATTCCTCGCCCTTGCCGGCTTCTTTAGCGTCAACCATGAACATGACTAAGTCAACGTCCTTTAAAGAAGACAGGCTGGCCTTGTCCATGTATTCGTCCAGGTCGGAATGGCTCTTGAAAATCCCTGGCGTGTCGACGAAGACAACTTGCATGTCATCTTCAGTGTAGATGCCGGAAATCTTGTTTCTGGTGGTTTGCGGCTTGGCGGAGGTAATCGCCACCTTCTGCCCGATTAAGCGGTTCATCAAGGTTGACTTGCCGACATTTGGCCGGCCAACCAGTGCTACGAAACCTGACTTGTGTTTACTTGTTTGCCCCATCTTGAATGTCCTTTTCTGTGAAGTGGTATGGTATCAATTGCTCAACTGTAAAGCGCTCATAGTCCCCTTGGCTGTCGGTCAGAATTACTTCCGTTTCCGGAGCCATGAATTCGCTCATTACCTGCCGGCAGGCCCCGCAAGGGGAAATCGGCCGGTCTGTATTGCCAATGATCAAAAGGCACTTGATCTTGCCCGGCCGGCCAGCGTTGACCCAGGAGAAGATCGCCGTCCGTTCGGCGCAGTTGGTCAGGCCAAAAGAAGAGTTTTCAATATTGACCCCGGTAAAAATTTCCCCCGCGTCCGTCACTAAAGCGCTGGCCACGTGAAAGTGGGAATAAGGGCTATAGGCATCCGCCAAATGGTCCTTGGCCAGCAAAAAGAGTTTTTCCTCTAACTCGTTCATGCTATTTTCCTCTTCCTTCGTCTAATTGGTCCGGGTAAAGAGGCAGGCCATATTCTTCCAAAACCTTGCCCTGGATGCCGAACATTTCCTTGGCTTCGTCTGGCTCGATGTGGTCATAGCCATTTAAGTGCAAGTAGCCATGCACGATCGTGTAGCCAAATTCCCGGTCAAAGCCGGTGCCGTATTCCTTGCTGTGGCGCTCGATGACACTTGGGCACATGAACAAGTCGCCGATGTCTTCGATAAAGTCCGGGTCCTGGGTGAACATGGCCAAGTCCAGACCGTCGTCACCGTCTTCAATGGCGAAAGAAATCACGTCGGTTGGCCGGTCTTTATCCCGGTAGTCCCGGTTGATAGCCTGCGAGCGGTCTTCGTCAACAAAGTTGATGCTCATTTCCTGGGCATTGTCCTTGCCGATTTCCTTTTTCGCCATGAGGAGCAGCTGCATGATCCAGTCTTCCCAGTCCCGGTCTCCCTTTGTCAAAAAGCCGACTTCATCGCTGTAGCTTACGTCAATTCCCTGCATCATTTTCCTTCCTCTTCATATGCCTTAATAATCTTTGCCACGACTGGGTGCCGGACAACGTCAGCCGCGCTGAATTCCACGAACTTGATCTGGTCGATCCCCTGCAGGATATTGCGGGCCGTGATCAAACCGCTGTGGGCCTTGCCAGGCAGGTCGATCTGGGTCATGTCCCCATTAACCACCATCTTGGAGTTAAAGCCCAGCCGGGTTAAAAACATCTTCATTTGGGCGTCAGTCGTGTTCTGCGCTTCGTCTAAAATGACGAAAGCTTCTTCCAAGGTCCGCCCTCTCATGTAAGCAAGAGGAGCGATTTCGATAACGCCCCGCTCCATCAAGCGGTCAGTTGGTCCCTGCCCTAAGATGGCATAAAGGGAGTCATAGATTGGCCGCAGGTAAGGGTCAACCTTTTCCTTAAGGTCCCCTGGCAAAAAGCCCAGGGATTCCCCGGCTTCAACTGCCGGCCGGGTCAAGATGATCTTGGAGACCTCTCCCCGCTTAAAAGCAGCAACCGCGCAGACGACAGCCAGGAAGGTCTTCCCTGTCCCGGCGGGTCCGATCCCAAAGACCACGTCGCTCTTGTTGATGGCTTCAACATAGCTCTTCTGGGTCATATTCTTGACCCGGACAGGCCGGCCCTTAGCGTCTCTGATCAAGATCTGCTTGTAGAGGTCGCCAAAGTATTCAGTTGTCCCCCGGTCAGCCATTTTCATGGCGCTGACCACATCGGCCGGAGTTAAATTGATCCCGTTGCTGGCTACCCCGTCCAGGGCCTTTAAAACCCGCAAGACGGTCTCCACCTGCTCTTCAGGTCCAGCGACCTTGATCTGACCACCCAGGTCGGTAACGGTAACCTCATAGCCTTCTTCGATCAGCTTCAAATTGCTGTCATTTACGCCCACCAGCTTCTGGACATTTTCGCTGCTGTGGGGCAAAAACTTCTTTTCCAATAAAAGAACTCCTTCATTTTCAAACCAGCGGGCAAGCACATCTCTGTCCGCCAGACTATACTCTTCTAAACCAATGATACACGATTTAGGCCAAAAGAGAACACGGAAAATAAGCAAGAAAAAAGCTCCCGTTTTCACGAGAGCTTCAGTCGATTAATAATGTCTACGCTTGCGAGCGGCCTCAGATTTTAACTTTCTGCGAACGCTTGGCTTTTCGTAGAATTCACGCTTGCGGTATTCTTGCAAAGTACCACTTCTAGAAACGGAACGCTTGAAACGACGAAGAGCATCATCAATAGACTCGTTTTCGTGAACGATAGTCTTAGCCATGTGTGATCCCTCCTTCCATTTCTTGGCATTGCTGCCATAAACATTTATCTAAATTATAGCAAAAATCGACTAATCGTCAATAGCCTGGACAGATTTTTTGAAAAGTTTTTTGGGGCTAAGGTCCAGAAAGCGCATTATCCGGTATAATAGAGTTGATGAGGTGATCTATATGACTGAAAATAAAGCAGAAAACAAGCAAACAGAAAAAACTGAGAAGATGGAAGTCAACATTATCATTATCTCCGACTCAGCTGGGGAAACGGCTTTCAATAACGCCCAGGCGGCTGCCGTCCAGTTCCCTGACGCGGATGTCAACTACCGCCGCTATCCTTTCATGGTCAATGAAAAGAAGCTGGCCGCTACCCTGGAAGAAATCGAGCAGTACCCTAACCTGGTCATCGTCTACAGCATGCTGGATGAGAAGCTGCAATTGCCGATCATCAAGTTTGCCCGGGAACACAAGGCTAAGTACATCGACATTTTGTCTCCGATCATTGAGGCTATCAGCCAAACGACCCATATGAAGCCGACCGGCCTGGTTGGGGCTAACCACCAGCTGACCAACAAGTACTTCAACCGGATTTCCGCTATGGAATTCGCGGTTATGTACGACGACGGCAAGGACCCGCGGGGCTTTTTGGAAGCAGACGTTGTCCTTTTAGGTGTCTCCCGGACTTCCAAGACTCCCCTTTCCTTGCTTTTGGCCAACAAGGGGCTGAAGGTGGCCAACTTGCCGCTAGTGCCGCAGACCCACATTCCAAAGGAAATCTACCAAATTGACCCGAAGAAGATCATTGGTTTGACCAACGACCCGCAAGTGCTCAACCGCATCCGCCGGCAAAGAATGATCAGCTACGGGATGGACCCCGACACTGCCTACTCCAACATGGACTCCATCAATGCCGAACTGGACAGTGCCATGGCCTTATACAAGAAGCTGGGCTGCTTCGTGATCAACGTGGCTGAACGGTCAATCGAAGAAACCGCGGCTTTGATTATGAACCACCTGGGTTACGAAGAAGATTAATCGTAAGCACCCAATAGCACGGTATCTATCAACCCCCGGTCAATAGTCATATACTGTTCTTAACAATTGAATACGGAGGAACACGATATTATGACTGAACATCCAATCGTACCGCTCGAGCTGCCGAAAGGCAAACTCAGACCTAGGAATAAGCTTCCAAAGAACAGGCTCATTCTCAATCTGAAGTCCAATGGAGTTGAGCTGTCACTTTACAGTGATGCCACTAACGAGCTTATGCTTGAAGTCGTAGACAGGTTCTTGAGCCATGATTAATCTGGCTGAATTAGGTCGAGTGTTCATTGTTTGCGGTAAGACCGACATGCGCCGGGGAATCGATTCGCTTGCTTACATAGTTAAGAAGAGCTTCAATCTCGATCCCTTCTCCGGATGCGTCTTTCTCTTCTGCGGTAGCCGAAGAGATCGGTTCAAGGCACTTTATTGGGACGGCCAGGGATTTTGGCTGCTCTATAAGCGCTTTGAGAACGGGAAGCTAGCCTGGCCGAACAATGAAGACGAAGTTCGAGAGTTGTCCGATGAACAAGTCATGCGCTTGATGCAGGGCTTTACCATTGATCCTAAAATTAATACCGCAAGAGCTCGTGAATTCTATTGATTTCACGAGTTTTTCTTGTATTCTTATGATTATGAATCAAGGAGGGACAACAATCATGACTGAAAAAGAAACTTTAGCTTTAATCGAAACGCTTAAAGCTAATATCGAAGCACTCAAAGCAAATAACGAAGAATTGCTCAAGCAGGTTGCCCTTCTTACTGAACAAGTTGCTTATTTGACTAATAAGCTTTATGGCAAGTCTTCCGAAAAGTGAGCTGTCAACCCAGATCAGCTGAGCCTTTTCGAAGAAGACAACGCCTCCCAAGATGACGAGGACTTGCCCTCGCATTACCGAAACTATTACCTATAAGAGACGCAAACAAGTCGGCAGAAAGCAAGACGTCTTAGACTCTCTGCCGGGTGAGGAGGTTCATCATCGTTTGGATGATCTTACCTGTCCAGACTGCCAGCACGAGCTGAAAGAGATCGGCAGCTTCTGTGCTAGACAAGAGCTGCTGTACATTCCAGCCCAGGTTAAGAGAATCGACCACATCCAGCACTTTTACAAATGCCAGCACTGTAGTGATGAAGCGCCAGCCGACAAGATTATCAAAGCTCCTGTACCCAAGGCTCCGTTAACCAACAGTCTTGGCTCAGCTTCTTTGATCGCTAATACGATCTATCAGAAGTATGTTCTCAAGGTTCCTGCCTACCGACAGGAGAAGGACTTGCGGCGTATGGGCCTTCCGCTTGATCACAAGACGGTTTCGAATTGGCACATCAAAGTCTGCGAGTACTACCTCTCCAGCCTTTACGAGCTCTTGAGACAAGAGCTGCTAAAGCTGGATGTCATTCACGCAGATGAGACGCCATATCGAGTCTTAGACAGCGAGAGAGCCAAAGACTACGTCTGGACCTTCTTGTCAGGCAAGCATGCCGAAAAGCCGATTGTCCTGTATCACCATGGATCACGAAAAGGCGCCGAAGCATGGGATTTCCTCACAGGCTTTAGCGGATACCTTCACTGTGATCAATATCCTGGCTATTTACGATTAAGCCAACAAGATGTGACTCTTGTAGGCTGTATGGCTCATGCAAGACGTAAATTCCATGATTCCTTGCCTAAAGACAAGGCTAGAGAATCCGACGCGACTTCTGTGGCTAATCAAGGGATCCATTACTGTAATCAAATGTTTAGTCTTGAGCGCGCCTGGGAAGACCTTTCCGTTGAAGAGAGATACGAGAAGCGTCAATCCGAATTAAAGCCTCTGCTAGATAAGTTTTCCGACTGGTGCTCCAAGAAATCAATCTCCGTGTTGCCTTCCGGCAAGCTGGGGACGGCCTTTCAGTATTGCATAAAGCACATGGACAAGTTCATGAACGTTCTAAGAGATGGTCGCCTTGAACTGTCCAACAACAGGGCAGAACGAGCAGTCAAAGAGATCGTCATGGGACGCAAGAACTGGCTCTTTTCACAGAGCAGTGCCGGCGCCAAATCCATGGCAATCATAATGAGCATACTCGAAACTGCCAAGCAAAACGGCTTGGATCAATTCAAATATATCAACTATCTTCTAGACAAGCTGCCCAATGAGCTGTCATTATTAGACAATCAGCGTCTGGAAGCCTATTTACCATGGGCTGAAAATGTCCAACTCCACTGTAAATAAAGTCCCATAAACTGATTAATCCCATCTTAGCATTGCTAGGATGGGATTTTAATATACTCTGCTATTGGGTGCTTACGATTAATCAAATAATTGCGTAAAAAAACGCGCTGCTTACAACAAACGTAAGCGCGCGTTTTTCTGGCTCTATAATATTTCTTACTGATGGGTGTCAAGTCACACACCCGTCGGTAAGATTTTTTGTTTAAAATAAAAAAAGAGGCACATAGGCCTCGCTATCTCTAACTTAAAATCATCTACCACAATTT
>Ga0214925_100415_pt1 | contig 21326 bp, 19 predicted proteins | sample Stichaenrichment_FD_168299 | JGI IMG/M metagenome (GOLD analysis project Ga0214925, IMG submission 168299) | Xylose enriched microbial communities from anaerobic bioreactor in Madison, Wisconsin, United States - 63SRT | ecosystem: Engineered > Bioreactor > Anaerobic > Unclassified | place: USA... | reverse complement strand
CTTCTGGAAGAGTCAATGAAGGATCGGCTTCTGAAATATGAAGAGTACTAAAGCCAAAAATCTCGGGTGGAAAAATATTCCATCCGAGATAATTTAAAAAGACTTACACACTTAACTTGACAAACCCGCATCCAATGGAAACTACACACAGATTTCTGACAGTAATCTGGCGACAGATCTTCCTGACGTATTATCTGGACTTGCTCAGACGATCACATCCAGTTATCCAGCCGCAAAAAGTCTTAAGATGACAGACATTGTGAACACAGAGAAGTTCAATCTGGTATCAGGTTCCCTGTCTTCCGGTCTTAGCAATGACAATGGAACACTGACCTGGGATCTCGGTGATTTCCCGGCAGCAGGAACTGCGTCCGATTCCAGATCCGTCACATTCCAGATTACACCGAATAATGATGCATATGGTCATCTTAACACCAACTCCGATGTAAGCGTATCCTATAAGGATTTCCTGTCTGGTGAGAAAAAAACAATTAGTAAAGACAAAATCGGAAATCCTGAAGTCGAGCTTTATAAAGCTGTTTACTTAGATAGTAATGGTGAGAAGATTACACACTTCGGTGGTCTGGCATCTTTAAATAATCCTCCAACACCGAGTAAAGAGCCGACGAAAAAAGGATACACATTTGCCGGATGGGATGACGGAACATTGTCTGAAAAAGGATATGTGAAAAAATTTAAGCCGAAATGGACGAAGAATCAGGTTACAATCTCTTATGATTTAAATGGTGGATCGGGTAATGTTCCAAAGTCTGTAAAGGTTGACATCAAAAGCACAGCAAAAGTATCAGATGCGAAAGTAACCAGAGAGAATTATACTTTTGCCGGCTGGAAGAGCAGTAGCGACGGAATAACTTACAAGGGTGGAGATTCCATCGATGTTGGTGAGGAAAATATTACTCTGACTGCACAGTGGAAAGAGGATAAGTACACAGTAACTTATACAGACGGAGCTGGTCATAAAGCTTTCGAAGATAAGGTATTCCCTGATCTGCTTTCAGGAACAGCTACACCGAAATTTGAAGCTCCGAAATGGAAAGGGCATGTATTCGCAGGCTGGGATAAAGAAATCGCTAAAACAGTAACAGAAGATGCGACTTACACAGCCCAGTGGAAGGATGATAAGAACAACAACGGAAAGGCTGACGATGAGGAACAGAAATATACAGTAAAGTATATTGATGGAGTAAACGGAACCGTATTCACTGATCAGATTACGGAAGGACTCCTCGAGGGAGCTGCGACACCAGCATTCCAGGGAATTGTTCCAAATCGCAAAGACTATGTATTTGCAAATTGGAAGCCTGTAGTAAGCCCAACAGTAACCGGCGATGTAACCTATGTTGCTCAGTGGAAGGATGACAAGAACAACAACGGTAAGGCTGATGACACGGAAGAAAAGTACACCGTAACCTATAAGGACGGAGCAGATCAGACAGTCTTTAAGGATCAGACCTATAAGGATCTTCTCACTGGAACAGCAACACCGGCTTTCAATGGATCAACAACACGCTCTGGATATAAATTCAGCGGCTGGACTCCAAAGGTTGAGGAGAAGGTAACAAAGAACGTTACATACACAGCTGTCTGGACTAAGGAAGAAACTCCGGTAAAGCCGAGCGAGCCAGTCACCCCGGTCACTCCGGTCACCCCGGTGAAACCGGCTGAGGAGCACACCGTCACCATCACGCCGAACAACGGCCAGCCGGACATCATTCAGACTGTACCGGACGGCGGAAACGCAGTAGAGCCGGATGACCTGAAGAAGGATGGCTACACCATCGACGGATACTACACCGATCCGGAAATGACGAAGGCATTCGACTTCAGCCAGCCGATTAAGAGCAGCACACACGTTTACGTGAAATGGACCAAGACCAACAAACCAGTGAAGCCGGGGACTTCTTCTTCTAAGAAGGTAAGCGGAATCCTGCTCCCTAAGGTCGTCGCGAAGGGTAAGCACACCCAGACCCTGACTTGGACCGCACTGAAGAATGTAGACGGATACTTCATCTACACGAACCACTGCGATAAGGCGGACAAAGAGTACCCGTTCAAGAAAGCTGCCACATACAAGGCTTCCAAAGCCCGCGTCTACAAGGTAAAGAATCTGAAGACCGGACACAACTATAAGTACTATGTAGCCGCATACAAGATCAAGAACGGAAAGAAAGTTGTCGTAAGAAACAGCGTTACGGTTCACTCTGTAGCCGGAAACACAAGCGCACGCAGCACCAATGTGAAGAGCGTCAAGGCAAAGAAGCACTCCATCACCCTGAAGAAGGGAAAGAGCTGCACACTCAAGGCATCCATTTCCAAGATGAATAAGAAGAGAGCCTTCCTTGACAGCACCCACTGCGGACTTCTCCGCTACCTGTCAGCAGACAGCAGGATCGCGACGGTCGACTACAACACCGGAAAGATCACCGCGAAGAAAGCCGGAAAGACAACCGTATACGTACTGGGTGTCAACGGCATCCGCGACAAGTGCACAGTAACTGTAAAATAACATGCACGCACGCATAGATCTCCGAGATTGAATCAGAAAATGAAAATGAGATAGTCATTGCAGTGCAGAAAAAGCCGGCAGCGATTCATCAGGTACGATGAATCGCTGCCGGCGTCTGCTAGTTTTTCAGGCTCTGCAGCGGGGCAGGGATGCGTCCGCCGCGGTGGATCATTTTGGCCGGGGACTGTTTGCGGACACTCATGACTGGTCCGCTTCCGAGAAGTCCGCCAAAGTTCAGTTCTTCGCCTTCTTTCAGGCCGATGGCCGGAATGACGCGGACGGCGGTGGTCTTGGAGTTGACCATGCCGATGGCGGCTTCATCGGCGATGATGGCGGAGATGATTTCCGCTGTGGTATCGCCCGGAATGACGATCATGTCGAGGCCGACGGAGCAGACGGCAGTCATGGCTTCGAGTTTTTCAATGGACAGGGTATGATTTCTGGCGGCGGAGATCATGCCCTCGTCTTCGGTGACCGGGATGAAGGCGCCAGAGAGGCCGCCGACACTGGAGGAGGCCATCAGGCCGCCCTTCTTAACGGCATCGTTCAGCATGGCCAGGGCGGCTGTGGTTCCGTGTCCGCCGCATTCTTCCAGGCCGATTTCTTCCAGAATCCGGGCGACGGAGTCGCCAATGGCCGGGGTCGGTGCCAGGGACAGGTCCACGATGCCGAACGGCACGTCCAGCATGCCTGCGGCTTCCTTTCCGATCAGCTGGCCGACACGGGTGATCTTGAAGGCGGTCTTCTTAATGGCTTCAGCGATTTCATCCATTGGGGCGTCGTCCGGCATACGGTGAAGCACACTGCGCACTACGCCAGGACCGGAAACTCCGGTGCTGATGCAGCAGTCCGCATTTCCGACTCCGTGGAAGGCGCCCGCCATAAATGGGTTGTCCTCAACCGCGTTGCAGAATACCACCAGCTTCGCGTCCCCGATGCACTGCTGGTCCTGTGTCAGTTCTGCGGTTTTGCGGAAGACTTTTCCCATCATTTCCACGGCGTCCATGTTAATTCCGGCCTTTGTGGAACCGATGTTGACAGAGGAGCAGACCAGCTCGGTTTCTGCCAGGGCCTGCGGAATGGCTTCAATCAGTTCACGGTCGCCGGCGCTGAATCCACGGTGCACCAGAGCACTGAATCCGCCGATGAAGTCGATGCCGATTTCGTGAGCGGCCTTGTCCAGAACCCTTGCGTATTTCACCGGGTCGCCGCCGCTGACTCCCGCCAGCATGGAAATCGGCGTAACCGCAACACGTTTATTGACGATCGGAATGCCGTATTTATCAGAAAGCTTTTCGCCGGTTTTTACCAGCTTGTCCGCTTTTCTCAGTATCTTATCGTATATTTTTCTGCAGGACTGGTCGATATCGCTGTCCGCGCAGTCTAAGAGAGATATGCCCATGGTAATCGTCCGCACGTCCAGGTTTTCATTCTGGATCATGTTTACCGTTTCCATAATATTATCCATTGGCAGTGGCATGGTCATGATTACCTCCTTTATTAAATGGTATGCATTGCCTTGAAAATATTTTCATGCATCAGATGAATGTCCATATCCGGCAGCGCTTTCTGCACTGCGCTCTGCAGATCATTCAGCGTACCGTCAAGAGCAGAGACGTCGATGACCATAACCATAGAGAAGAATCCGTTCAGTACGGACTGAGACACATCTTCGATATTTCCATTTGCCTTTGCCGCTTCCGTCGCTGCAGCGGCCAGAATTCCCGTGTGATCCTTTCCCACAACGGTCAGAATCGCATTTTGTTTATCCATTTTATCCTCCTGTTCCATTGCCTGATTCAATACAATTGTGTATATTTTAACATATTTGGTTAAAACATGGAATATAGGATTGTCAGTTTTGTGTAATTCTGACAAAAAATAAAGGGCGCAAGGGAAAAACGGGCTGCGATCCGGCGGTCCCGGCAGGATTTCCATTGCGGACAGTCCGCCCGTTCAGCCTCTTGGCGGGTGGATTTTGTCGGAAGGAAGAAATTGTGGGAGATTGACAAAATATAAACAGTGAAATTAAGCGGATTTAATAAATTTTCACATGATTAATGATGAAAATTTATTCATGATGTGGTAATATTAAAATTACAGGGCGCTGGAGGCGGTAAGACCGCGATACGATTCCGGCGCATCATCGAGTAAGGAGAGATTGCTGTTTATGGTTCATATTGGAAATGACTGGGACGACCTGCTGAAGGATGATTTTGCGGGGGAAAACTACCAGCAGCTCCGCCGCTTTCTCTATCATGAGTATAAGACGGAGACGGTCTACCCGGACATGTATGACATTTTCAACGCATTAAAGTACACACCCTACCATGAGGTGAAGGCGGTGATTCTGGGGCAGGACCCTTATCATGAGCCGGGACAGGCACAGGGTCTGGCGTTTTCGGTTCAGAAGGGCGTGCAGCAGCCGCCGTCACTGGTAAATATTTTTAAGGAGCTTCAGGACGACCTGGGCATCGCGCCGCCGCCTCCGGACAACGGATGTCTGGTTCCGTGGGCAAAGCAGGGGGTTCTGCTTCTGAATACGGTCCTGACGGTGCGCGCGCACCAGGCGAATTCCCACAGGGGACACGGCTGGGAGCAGCTGACAGACCGGATCATTGAGCTTTTGAATCAGAGAGAAAAACCGATGGTCTTTATCCTGTGGGGCGGAAATGCGAAGTCAAAGATTCCGCTGATTACAGGACGTCAGCATCTGGTGTTAAGCGGACCGCATCCGAGCCCGCTGTCGGCTTACCGGGGATTTTTCGGAGGACGCTACTTTTCCAGGACGAACGCGTTTCTGGAGAGCTGCGGGCAGACGCCGATCGACTGGAGACTGACGGATCAGAATTAACTTTTCTTCCCCGCCGGCCGCGGGAAAATGGAGATTCCTGCCAGGCTGCAATATTGAATATGGTGCTTTTCTGTGCTATTATTAATTGTTAGTTTGGAAAAGGAAAAGAAGGGAAATACATGGGAAATAAACAGAAAATCATCAATATCGCGGTTATCGCCCACGTCGATGCCGGAAAATCCACTCTGGTTGACGCCTTCCTCGCGCAGAGCCACGTCTTCCGTGAAAATGAGGAAGTTGTAGACTGTGTCATGGACAGCGATGCCATCGAGCGTGAGCGTGGAATTACAATTTATTCCAAGAACTGCTCCATCATGCATAATGATGTAAAGATCAACATCGTCGACACACCGGGACACGCGGATTTCTCCTCTGAGGTTGAGCGTATCATGAAGACGGTTGACACGGTTATTCTGCTGGTAGACTCCAGTGAAGGACCGATGCCGCAGACCAGATTTGTACTGAGCAAGTCACTGGAACAGGGTCTGAACCCGATTCTGTTCATTAATAAGATTGATAAGAAGGATGCCAGAATCGACGAGGTTGTCGATGAGGTATATGAACTGTTCATGGATCTGAATGCCAATGACGAGCAGCTCGACTTCCCGATTCTGTACGGAATCGCCCGTCAGGGAATCGCCGTAAAGGATCCGAAGGAGGCAGAGAGCGTCATCGTCGGAGAGGGTCCGGAGAAGCTGAAGCATACGCCGGAAGGATACGGCGGACTGAACATCAACCCGCTTCTGGACACCATTATCGAGCACTGCGATCCATATCCAGATAAGAGCGATGAGCCGCTGCAGATGCAGGTCTGCCAGCTGGCTTACGATGACTATATCGGCCGTCTGGGAATTGGAAGAATTACCCAGGGTACACTGAAAGAAGCGCAGGTTGTCGGCGTTGCGAGAGAAGACGGAAGCATCGACGAGCGTAAGATCAACCAGGTATTCGTATACCGCGGGCTGCAGCGTACACCGGTTTCTGAGGCACAGTGCGGAGACATTGTCGTTGTATCCGGAATTTCCGATATTTCCATCGGAGAGACTCTGGTCGATCTCCAGAACCCGATGCCGATGGACATGATTCAGATTGAAGAGCCGACACTGTCCATGGAATTCATGGTCAACTCTTCACCATTTGCCGGAAAGTCCGGAAAGTTCGTCACATCCAGACATATCAGAGAGAGACTGGAGAAGGAGCTGGAGGTCAACGTCGGACTCCGCGTAGAAGAGACCGATTCAACCGACTGCTTCAAGGTTTCCGGAAGAGGAGAACTTCACCTGTCCATCCTGATTGAGAATATGAGAAGAGAAGGATATGAACTTGCGGTATCCAAGCCGGAAGTCATCATTCATAAAGATAAAGACGGAAAGAAGCTGGAGCCTGTCCAGGAAGTCATCTGCTCCGTCCCTGACCAGTACGCGGGCGCAGTCATCAATGCGCTGAACCTGCGTAAGGGAATGATGACCCAGATGAATTCTGAGAACGGATACACCAGACTGGAGTACCACGTTCCGATGAGAGGTCTGCTGGGCTATCGTTCCGAGTTCATTAACTCCACACATGGCGAAGGAACAATGGAACAGAGATTCCTCGATTTTGAGCCGTATAAGGGCGAGATCAAGGACCGCACCAACGGAGTCGCCATCGCGATTGAAGAGGGATCATGCACACCGTATGCCATCTTCAACATTCAGGAGCGTGTCCAGATGTTCGTTGCGCCTGGAGACCACGTTTACGAGGGAATGATCGTCGGCATGAACTCCAGAGGAGACGATATGGAAGTCAACCCGTGCAAGGCGAAGAAAGTCAGCAACCAGCGTGCTGCCGGATCCGACGACACCATCAAGCTGACCCCGCCGAGAGTCTTCAGCCTTGAGGAAGCGCTGGAGTTCATCGCAGAGGACGAGCTGGTCGAGGTAACACCGGATGCCATCCGTCTGAGAAAGAAGCTCCTGCACGAGCTCGACAGAAGAAGAGCCTATAACGCAGCGCACAGACGCTAGGAGATCCGCGCAGGACAAAAGCCGAAACGGCAAGGAGTTATTTTGACAGCGACTCCCCGGAAGCTGCTTCCGGCAGACCGTCAGAAACGGAAATCCGGAGTCAGAGCAGACAGATATAGGTTTTCCAACGAAAATCGTATCTGAAAAAGCAAAAAACAGAATTGAGTTCTTGTTAAAAAGGGAATATCTTATATACAGAGATACATGAATACAGCGGTCAGAGAATATTGCGGGGTCTGCAGAGGAAAAGCCTCTGCGGTCGGGAAAGGAATATTTTCCGGATGGCGTGAAAACCGCCGGAATGCCCTCCCGGTGCGGCCTTGCGGGATTTTCTGACAAGCTGGGACCTGCAGGGTCAGAAAATTAAATTTTGTCCATCAAATATTGCTTTAATTGCTATATAAATATATCAGCTAAGATGGGAGTTTGAATATGGGAGAGATAAGGAAGTTTAAGAGGGTTCTGGTCGCTAACCGCGGCGAGATCGCAATCCGTGTCATCCGTGCATGTAAAGAGCTCGGAATCCGTACGGTTGCGATTTACTCTGAAGAAGACAGAGACGCGCTGTTCCGTACCAAGGCAGACGAAGCGTATCAGATTGGCAAGGGCAAAGCGCCGGTTGATGCTTACCTGGGAATTGACGAGATCATTTCTCTGGCAAAGGCAAAGGGCGTAGATGCTATTCACCCTGGCTATGGATTCCTGGCAGAGAACCCGGATTTCCCGGATGCCTGCGAGAGGGCCGGAATTGAGTTCATCGGACCGACAAGCGCCATGATGAACGCTCTGGGTGACAAGATTCAGTCTAAGATCGTTGCCTCCAAGGTTAACGTTCAGGCTATCCCTGGCGTGGAGAAATCCATTGACACTGCAGAAGAGGCAGCTGAGGTTGCTGACAAGATCGGATACCCGGTTATGCTGAAGGCAGCTGCAGGCGGCGGCGGACGCGGAATGCGTGTCGTAAGGGGCAGTGAGAACATCAAGAGTGAGTATGAGACGGCGAAGAGAGAAGCAGCCAAGGCATTCGGAAACGATACGATTTTCATCGAGAAATACGTAGAGGATCCGAAGCACATCGAGGTTCAGGTTCTGGGCGATAAGGAAGGAAACATCGTTCATCTGTTCGAGAGAGACTGCTCCGTACAGAGACGTCATCAGAAGGTCATCGAGTTCACACCGGCTCTGGTTCTGACCGACGAGCAGAGAGAGTCCCTGTGCAATGATGCACTGAAGATTGCAAGAGCCGTTAACTACAGAAGTGCTGGTACGGTTGAGTTCCTGTTCGACAAGCACGGCAACCACTACTTCATCGAGATGAACCCGAGAATTCAGGTTGAGCATACCGTTTCAGAGCTGACAACCGGAATCGACATCGTTCAGGCACAGATCCTGATCGCTGAGGGATATACTCTGGATTCACCGGAGATCGGCATTCACAGCCAGAAGGACATCAAGCAGCACGGATATGCGATCCAGTGCCGTGTAACAACAGAGGATCCGGCAAGCGGATTTGCTCCTGACACCGGTACAATTGAAGAGTACCGTTCCGCATCTGGTTTCGGAATCCGTCTGGACGGAGGCAACGGCTTCACAGGTTCCGTCGTAAGCCCGTATTACGATTCCCTGCTGGTCAAGGTAACGGCGTTCTCCAGAACATTCGAGGATACCTGCCGCAAGGCTATCCGTGCTCTGAATGAGACAGATATCAAGGGTGTAAAGACCAATAAGGGCTTCCTGCTGAACGTACTGAACCATCCGACATTCCGTGAAGGTAAGTGCGACACCGGATTTATCGCAAACAATCCGGAGCTGCTCGATATCAAGCCGCAGGATGACCGCGAAGGAAAGGTCCTGAAATTCCTCGGAAACAAGATCGTCAACGAGACCAAGGGACACAAGCCGCAGTTCAACGTTCCGGTATTCCCGCGCATTCCGAAGACAGAAATCAACACTCTGTCCGGAACCAAGCAGATGCTGGATAAGAACGGCCCGGAGTATGTTTCCAAGTGGGCACGCGATCAGAAGAAGCTGCTGATCACCGATACAACAATGAGAGACGCACAGCAGTCTCTGATGGCTACACGTATGAGAACCCGCGACATGGAGAAAATCGCGCCGGCATACGCAAAGTATGCAAAGGACTTCTTCTCTCTGGAGATGTGGGGCGGAGCGACATTCGACACATCCTATCGTTTCCTGAAGGAATCTCCGTGGGAAAGACTGGATACACTTCGTGAGAAAATTCCGGATGTCCTCTTCCAGATGCTGATCAGAGGCGCCAATGCTGTAGGATATAAGAATTATCCGGATAATGTCATCCGTGAGTTCGTAAAGCAGTCCGCAAAGGGCGGAATCGATGTATTCCGTATCTTCGACTCCCTGAACTGGATTCCGGGCATGGAAGTTGCTCTGGATGAGGTTCTGAACCAGGGGAAGATCGCTGAAGCTACAATGTGCTACACCGGCGATATCCTGGATACCAACAGAGATAAGTACACGCTGGACTACTACGTAAAGATGGCGAAGGAACTGGAGAAGAGAGGAACACACATCCTGGGCATCAAGGACATGAGTTCCCTGCTGAAGCCGATGGCTGCACGCAAGCTGATCCGTGCCCTGAAACAGGAGATCGGTATTCCAATTCACCTGCATACGCACGATACAAGTGGAAATGGCGTAGCTACCGTACTGATGGCTGCACAGGCAGGATGCGATATCGTAGACTGTGCATTCAACAGCATGTCCGGACTGACTTCACAGCCGGCTCTGAACACCATTGTTGCTGCGCTGGAGAACTCCGACAGAGATACAGAGATCGACGCAGATGGACTGCAGGCAATTTCCGATTACTGGGCAGACGTTCGTCCGGTTTACAAGCAGTTTGAATCCGGACTGCAGGCTGCATCCGCAGAAATCTATAAGTACGAGATTCCTGGCGGCCAGTATTCCAACCTCAAGCCGCAGGTTGAGAGCTTCGGACTTGGTCACAAGTTCACAGAAGTTAAGGAAATGTACAGAAAGGTTAACCAGATGCTCGGCGATATCGTAAAGGTAACACCTTCTTCCAAGGCGGTCGGCGATATGGCAATCTTCATGGTACAGAACGGCCTGACTCCGGACAATATTCTGGAGAAAGGAAAGGGAATGGACTTCCCGGATTCCATCGTATCCTTCTTTGAGGGCATGATGGGTCAGCCAGAAGGCGGCTTCAATAAGGAACTGCAGAAGGTTGTCCTGAAGGATAAGAAGCCGATCACATGCAGACCGGGAGAGCTCCTGCCGCCGGAAGACTTTGACTATATCAAGGCCGGACTGCAGAAGTACTTCAATCTGGAAGGAACGGACAGAGAGATTATTTCCTACGCGATGTATCCAAAGGTCTTTGAAGATTATCAGAAGAGCATCAAGAAGGACGGAAACTTCCGCAGAATGGGATCCGATATCTTCTTCCACGGCCTGGCTGTCGGCGAGACCTGCGAGGTTGACATCGATGAAGGAAAGACTCTGGTTATCACACTGGAAGAAGTCCGCGATGTTGATGCAGAAGGATACCGTGACGTAGTATTCCGCTGCGACGGAAATACGAGAATTATCCGTGTAAAGGATAATTCTGTAGAGACAACGGCTTCCGCTGCTGCTACAAGATACGCTGAGGAAGGCGATCCGAATGAGATCGGCGCTAACATCCCTGGAAATATCGTCAAGGTTCTGGTAAAAGAAGGAGACTCCGTAAAGGAAGGAGATCCGATTGCCGTCATCGAGGCGATGAAGATGGAAACCAACATCATTTCCACAGCAACAGGAACCATTCAGGAGATCTGCGTCAAGGAAGGCGACGCTGTAAAGTCCAACCAGCTGGTTGCAGTAATCTCCGCATAATAAAAAGATCCATACGAATCAAAATGAGATCGTTCAGCGAGGCCGCTGGCTCCGGGATACATTTTGTATCCCGGAGCGGCGGCCTCGCTTTATAATATCTTTACCGCAGGATTGCAGGAAGTTTGCAATTGCAGTAAAATATATCATGTATATCTTGTTGTAGGTAAAGATTGGAAGAGTAAAATGAAGAGAAGGAAAAACCAGCTGCTGGAGGGACTGCTTGAGATCGCAGAAAACCTTCAGGAAAGTGGAGCATATTTCAGTGATTTTGAAATTACAGGACCGGAAAGCCTGGAAGAGTTTTCCGTAAAGATGAAGGAAATGGAAAGCAAGGGCGATAACATCGTCCATGAAGTCATGGTTGAATTAAACCGCAGTCTGATTACACCGCTGGATCAGGAAGACATCCTGGCACTGGCAGAGGCGCTGGATTCAGTACTGGACTGCATGGAGGAAGGATCGGCCTTTTTCTATATGTATAACTATATCCACATGGATAAGTACGTAGAATCATTCCGCCACCATATCAAGCGCTGCACAGCAGAAATCTGCCCATGCATCCGCCATCTCTCGGAGAGAAGCCTGGTGCAGATTAAAAAGCACACGATTAAAATCAAGACGATTGAAGAGGAATGTGACACCATCGAAAGAGAGGCGATTCACGACCTGTTCCAGATAGAAAAAGATCCGATCCGTCTGATCAAGTACAAGGATCTGTACCACATTCTGGAATCGGTTGTAGATTCATGCCAGCATGTCGCAAAAGAGCTGGATTCTATCGTCATGAAGAACGCTTAAAAGGATTTGGGAGCAGAGAAGAATGATTCAACTATATATAATTGTTGCACTGGCCCTGCTGTTTGATTTCATCAATGGCTTTCATGATACAGCCAATGCGATCGCCACAGCAGTTTCCACACGGGCGATCCGCCTCCGCTATGCGATTATTATGGCGGCCTGCATGAACTTCATCGGAGCTGTGCTGTTTACCGGAGTAGCGGAGACGATCGCTACAGGCGTCGTTGACCTGAATCAGGTAAAGGAAGGTCCGCTGGTCATGATCGTCGCATTGCTGTCCGCGGTACTGTGGAATCTGGCAACCTGGTATTTCGGAATTCCGAGCAGTTCGTCCCACGCACTGATCGGATCACTGGCAGGAGCCGCGCTGGGGGATGCCGGCCTTCACGCCGTGAATTTCCACGGATTTATTACCATCTTTATCTCCCTGATCGCATCACCGCTCATTGCCTTCTGTGTCGGTTACCTTTTGTTCACAATCATAAAACTGACCGTCAGGTCCATCAGCATTTACAAGGCAAACATGGGCCTGCGCAGGGTGCAGATCTTCACGGCCGCGCTGCAGGCCTTCTCCCATGGTTCCAATGACGCACAGAAATCCATGGGTGTTATAACCATGGCGCTCGTTTCATTCGGTGTGCAGAGCCATATGGTCGTCCCGCACTGGGTGCAGATCGCCTGCGCCACAGCCATGACCCTGGGAACTTCCGTCGGCGGCTGGAGAATCATAAAAACCGTCGGCACGCAGATCATGAAACTGAAGCCGATCAACGGAGTCGCGGCAGACATTTCCTCATCGCTGATCATCCAGATCGCCACACACCTCGACCTCCCGGTCAGCACTACACAGGTCATCTCCTCCTCCATCATGGGAGTAGGCGCTTCCGTCCGGAAGAAGGGTGTGAAGTGGGGCACAGCCGTAAAGATGTTTGCGTCCTGGTTCATTACTGTTCCAGTGACCATTGCCGTTTCCTTCCTGCTGTTCCATCTGATTCATCTTATTGCCTGACAAAAGAAAAAGCAAGAAAATACACCCGTTAGTGGCAGAAGTACAGCCTTGTGTACACCATGCTGAGTTTTTTTTGCTATAATAACAATTGAAAACCGTAAATCGGTCGTGCATCCCGCCAAGCCGGATAAAGGCGGCCGAAATGACTGGAAATAATAAGGAGAAGAGATTATGATCACTGCAGATGAAATCCGCCGCTCCGCGGAACATTACGACTGCTTTTATTTATATGAAGAAAAAGTACTTCTGGACAGAATCGGAACCCTGGTCCGTGAGTTCCCGTTTACTCACTTTCTGTATTCCCTGAAGGCCAACGACAACCAGGCCGTTACTGCGACAATCCTGCGCCACGGATTCGGCGCAGACTGCGCAAGCCCGATTGAAGTACAGCGTGCAGAGGCCTATGACGTGCCAAAAGAAGAAATTCAGTACTGCGCACCGGGGAAAACCGACCGCTGCATCAGAGAAACTATAAACCGCTGCATCCTGATCGCCGACAGCATAGGCGAGGTAGAACGCATTTCCAGAATTGCCGGCGAAATGGGTGTCAAAGCTATGGTCGGCCTCAGAATTGACCCGGATTATAACTACGAAGAAGAAAACAGCGATGCTGAACCACATAAGCTTGGAATTGAATATTCCCAGGTTAAAGAACACGTGAAAGAATGGATGGCAGATCCGAACCTGGATCTTCTCGGAATCCACGTTCACCTGCGCAGCCAGGAATTGGAATGGGAGAACCTCGATGCTTATCACGATGCTGTGCTCGCTGTCGCAGATGAACTGATCGAAGACTACGACTTCCCGATGAGCTTTGTTAACGTCGGCTCCGGAATCGGAATCGCATATTCCAGAAGAGATGATGCCTGTGACGTGGAAGCCCTCGGACAGTCTCTGACGGAGAAATGGAAAGAATTTTCCCAGCGTCACCCGGACGTCGAGCTTTTCATGGAAACAGGCCGCTATATCACCGGAAAAGCAGGCCTCTACGTAACCAAAGTCATCGACAGAAAAACATCAAGAGGGAAGAACTATATCATTCTCGCCGGAACCTTAAACGGCTTTGCACGTCCGGTCCTGTCCCGCATCATTACAAAATATGCAGGAGGATACAGCGATGTGCCGAGCGAGCCGATTTTCACGAAAACCGACGCTTTCCCGCTCTGGTGCGTATCCGGTGACGGCAGAAAGATCGAAGAACGTGAAACCGTCACCATGGCAGGAAACCTCTGCACCGCAAACGACATCATCGCCGAGGATATCGAGTTCAGGAAACTCCTCCCGGGCGACCTCGTCGTCATTCGCAACGCCGGTGCCTACTCCTCCGTTGTTTCACCGATGCAGTTCTGCTCCCTTCCGAGACCGGCGCAGATCATGATCCGTGAAGACGATCAGAGAGCCCTTCTCGAACAGAAAGAAAAATATCCGTCACTGGTTTAATCGCAGACTGTGTTGTGCAGTGGTGAAGCGGAATAAGGAATAGCGGAATCTTCAAGTGCCTGCACATTGAGTCTGATCATAGATTCAATGTGCAGGCACTTGTTCATACCGGGAAAGGGAATACGGATTCATTTAAATTGTCAAGTAAAAACACTTGACAGGGACACCGGGATGGGTTACACTAGTCAGGTATGTTAAGGAAAATAACTTGACAGAGAGGGGAAACGCAGTGAATCAGATTGCAGAAGAAAGTCTTCTGTTCGATTTCTACGGTTCACTTCTGACAGAGAAGAAGCAGAGGGTCATGCGTCTGTATAATGAGGAGAATATGTCACTGTCGGAAATCGCGGAGGACTGCGGAATTACAAGGGCGGCGGTTTATGATTCTCTGAAGAAGGCAGAAAGCCAGCTTCGTGATTACGAGGAAAAGCTCGGGATGGTTTCTTCCTATTTTGAGCGGCTGGAAACGCTGAAGAAAGTGCGCAGTGATCTTCAGAAACTGAAAGACAGGCTGCCGGAACAGTTTCTTGACAGGGAGAAGGATGCTGCCGATCTGATTTCGGATATGGATGCGCGTCTTTCAAGACTGTCGGAAGAGGCTTAGGGGCAGCAGGAGAGAATATATGGCATTTGAAAGCTTATCGGATAAGCTCCAGGGAGTGTTCAAGGGCCTGAAGGGCAAGGGTGTCCTGGAAGAGAAGGATATCGATGCTGCTCTGAGGGAAGTTAAACTTGCGCTTCTGGAGGCAGATGTAAACTTCAAGGTCGTTAAGGAGTTTGTCGCTGACGTAAAAGAGAAATGCATGGGTGAAGACGTCATGAAGAGTCTGACGCCGGCTCAGCAGGTTATCAAGATTGTTAATGACAGTCTGGTTGAGCTGATGGGCGGTTCCGGCGCGAAGCTGACGTATTCTCCAAGCGGATTTACGACCATTATGATGGTTGGTCTGCAGGGAACCGGAAAGACGACCTCCTGCGGAAAGCTGGTCAACTGGCTGAAACAGAACGGAAAGAAGCCGATGCTGGCTGCCTGCGACGTCTACCGTCCGGCTGCGATCGATCAGCTGGAAGTTGTCGCGAAGGCGGTAAATACTCCGGTTTACATCGACCGTGAGGAAAAAGATCCTGTAAAGATCGCGCAGAAGGCCAGAGAGCAGGCGGAGCTGAAGGGCTTTAATGTTCTGGTCATCGATACGGCCGGACGTCTGCAGATTGATGACCAGCTGATGGAAGAGCTGGACAGAATGAAGAAGGCAGTCAAGCCGCATCAGGTGCTTCTGGTTGTCGATGCTCTGACCGGTCAGGATGCAGTCAACGCAGCCAAGGGTTTCCATGAGCGCCTTGGTGTCGACGGTGTCATCATGACCAAGATGGATGGCGATTCACGAGGCGGAGCAGCGCTGTCTGTACGCAAGGTTACAGGCTGCCCGATTCTGTTCGTCGGAACCGGCGAGAAGTACGATGCGCTGGAGGTTTTCCATCCGGACCGCATGGCCAGCAGAATCCTGGGCATGGGCGACATGATGTCCCTGATCGAGCACGCGGAACGCACGTATGATGAAGAGCAGGCCGCGAAGCTGGAGCAGCATCTGAAAAAGAATCAGTTCACGCTGGAGGATTTTCTGGACCAGATGGGTCAGGTTCACCGCATGGGAGGACTTGGAAAGATTATCAGCATGATGCCGGGAATCGGAAATGCGAAGATTTCCGATGAAGACATCGATAAGGGCGAGACGGAGTTCAAGCGCATGGAGGTCATCATTCATTCCATGACGATCGAAGAGCGCAGAAATCCGAACCTGCTGAACGCCAGCCGCCGCAAGCGTATCGCTGCGGGAAGCGGCACCACGGTTGCGCAGGTGAATAACGTCATAAAGAAATATAATGAAACAAAGAAAATGGTCAAGAGAGTCATGAAACCGGGCGGCCTGAAGAAGAGCGGCCTCCGCGGACTCTTTTAACCGCGGCCGGCAGGGTGATTCCCTGCAGCTTGTAAATTTTGTCTGAATGTCTGGGAACGGTACTTCCGCGACGGACTTTCAATATAAAGTGAAATACAGAAGGAGAAATACAATGGTAAAGATCAGACTGAAGAGAGTTGGAGCACACAAGAAGCCGTTCTACAGAATCGTAGTTGCTGATTCCAGAAACGCAAGAAACGGCAGATTCATCGAGGAAATCGGTTACTTCGATCCGATGGTTGAGCCGAACATGGTTTCCATCGACACAGAAGCAGCAAAGAAGTGGATCGACAACGGAGCACAGGTTACAGAGCGCGTTAAGACTCTGCTGAAGAATGCAGGAGTTGTTGAGTAAAAGCAGGCGGTGACGTTCAATGACAGAATTGGTTGAGACGATTGCCAAAGCGCTCGTTGATGACCCGGAACGTGTCGTCGTTACTGAAGAACGCGACCGGCAGGGTGAAGTGCTGCAGCTACAGGTTGCGGGCAGTGATATGGGCAAGGTCATCGGAAAGAAGGGACGCATCGCGCGTGCGCTCAGAACGGTGGTCAAGGCTGCGGCGACGAAAGAGAATAAAAAAGTCACAGTTGAGATCGTTTCTGAAGATGAACTCGATCAGACAGCTGAATAAACAGACTGATAAGGGGGCTGCGGCACAATTGCCTTGCGGCCTCTTTTTCTATCTTTATGGCTGAGCAGCGAATGGTTTAATGGGAATTGATATGGAAAAGATTTTAATCGGAAAAATTACCAGCGCGGTCGGGCTGAAGGGCGAGATGAAGGTGTACAGCTATGCTTCCTCTCCGCAGCGCTTCCAGAGTCTGGAGCGTGTGTGGATCGATAAGAGTGAATATCCGCTGGAGCGCAGCAGGACCCAGAAGAATATGGCAGTGCTGAAGGTCAGCGGAATTGACGACCGGGACGCGGCAGAGCGCATGCGCGGCCGCAGCGTGTTCATGTCGGATGAAGACCTGGAGGAGCTGGAGGAAGGCGCCTACTATATCCGCGACCTGATCGGGCTTAATGTCGTAAACGAGGACACAGAAGAAGTGATTGGAAAAGTGAAAGACATTCTGACAGACAGGCCGCAGGACATTTACGTTGTGGCGCTTGAAGATGGCGGCGAGGCGATGATTCCGGGAGTGAAATCGTTTATTCACGATGTGGACTTGAAACAGAAGACGATCCGCGTCCATCTGATCGAGGGAATGCTTGGATAACCAATAGGAATTGTAAATTGTAAATAGGCGATGCGATTGATAGGACAGGGCATTTTCGGGAATGACCTGGCCGTGCGCAGTCTGCTTTCTGTGGTTCACGCATGCGCAGCTGAAACAATTCCTGCTGTCTGACTGCAGGCATTCAGAGGACAAAAGGAAAAGAGCAAGATGAAATTTAATATCCTGACACTGTTTCCGGACATGTTTTCCGCAGTAAATACGAGTATGGTCGGCCGGGCCGTGAAAAAGGGCCTGATCGATTTCAACGTGGTCAACATCCGGGATTTCAGTACAGATAAACATAAAAAAACCGATGACATGCCATTTGGAGGCGGACAGGGCATGCTGCTGATGGCGCAGCCGCTCTGGGGCGCGATGAAGTCTGTCGGGGCACAGAATAAGCGCGTCATTTACATGTCTCCGAGAGGAAAGCTGATGGACCAGAATCTGATTGAAAATCTGGCGCAGGAAGAAGAGGTCGTCATTCTCTGCGGTCACTATGAAGGTGTCGATCAGCGGGTTTTAGATTACTGGAACTGCGAGGAGGTCTCCATCGGGGACTATGTTCTGACCGGAGGAGAACTGGCGTCCATGGTGATGATCGATGCAGTGGCGCGGATGATCCCGGGCGTTCTGGCCAGCAGAGAGGCGGCGGTGGATGAGTCCGTATATTCCGGACTTCTGGAATATCCGCAGTACACACAGCCCAGATCATTTGAAGGACTGGATGTTCCGGAGGTTCTGTTGAACGGAAATCACCAGCTGATTCATCTCTGGAAACTGGAGCAGGCACTGCGCCTGACGAAGGAACGCAGGCCGGACCTTTTTCAGGACTTTCTTCTCAGAAGGGAGGAACTGACCCGGCCAGAAAGAAAAGTTCTGGACAAGGTAATTTCTGAGGGTTCTGAGGATGAACAAGGAAAATAAGAATTTCGTGGAAAAAGCCTGTATATTGTTGTAAAATGGAGTGTAAGAGGAAAAAAATGAGGGAGGACAGGATGAAGAGAAAATTACATCTGGGAAAACATCCGGTCTTGCTGATTTGGATCTTCTTATTCATTTTATTATGCGTGATCGTCTATGCGATCCCGTCTCTGACCGGAGCGTTGCGTTCAACATATACGGTGAAATACGGGAGTCTGAAGGTTGAGGATTCCGGCACGGGATATCTGGTCAGAAACGAGCGGGTGTACCGGGCAGAATCAGGAGGCACAGTGAACCGTTACATTTCAGACGGAAGCCTGGTCAGAAAGGGAGTCCGTGTGCTGGAAGTCAACGGAAGCAGCTCTGGTGAACACAGTGAGCAGTTTAAAGAACTGATGCACCGCCTGAACGGACGTGGAGTTTTCTCCACCTATAAAACCAAAGACGAGGGCGTAGTCAGCTACAGTGCAGACGGATATGAATACAGACTTACGCCTGATAATATGGCAGATAAGTCAAAGAGCTGGTATGAATCGCTGACGAATGACTATGTTGTCTCGCTGAAGCGTTCCAAGGTGAAGAAGAATGAGCCGGTGTTCAAGGTGGCAGACCGCAGTAAGTGGTACATCGTCATGTTCGTCGACTCCTCTCACGCGAAGCGCTATACAGCCGGCGAACAGCTGAAAATTCGTATCGACAAGAGAAAGTCCATATACGGCGATGTGCAGTCGGTAAAGAAAACGGGCGGATCCGTCCGTCTGATCATTTCCACCGACTACTACTATGACCGTTTCGCATCCGAGCGTACAGCGCAGGTAACCGTGACGATGTCAGAGACAGACGGCCTCATTATTCCGAATGAGAGCATCGTTAAAAAGAAAGGCACAAAGGGAGTATATGTCCGTCAGAAGGCCGGAAAATACGAGTTTACCCCGATTAATGTGCTGGCCACAGACGGAACGCAGTCCGCGGTTTCGCAGTCGAGTTTTGTCGACAAGAATGGAAAACTGGTTGATACCGTAGAAAATTATGATACGATTCTGCGGCATGGAAAATAGAAAAGAGGTCTTTTTTAGATGTCGATTAAGACAAATCTTGAAGAAGTACGCAGAAATATTGCCAGAGCAGCGGAGAAATCCGGCAGAAAACCAGAAGATATTACCCTGGTTGCCGTAACCAAGCTGCATGAGGCAGATGAGATGAACGAAGCGATTGACGCAGGTGCGGCAGATATCGGAGAAAACAAGGTACAGGAAGTACTGAGAAAATACGATGACGTTAAACCGGTCCGCTGGCATCTGATCGGTCATCTGCAGACCAATAAGGTCCGTCAGATTATCGATAAGGTCTGCCTGATTCATTCTGTAGACAGCTTCCATCTGGCGAAGGAGATTGAAAAGCGTGCAGCCCAGCACGATATGGTCTGTAAAATTCTGATTCAGGTCAATACCGCGCATGAGGACAGCAAGTTCGGTGTTGAAGAGACAGAAGCAGACGGGCTGATCAAGGATATTACCGAGAACTGCCCGCATATTCAGATCTGCGGACTGATGTGCATCGCTCCGTACGAGGCTGATCCTGAAGACTGCCGTCCGGTATTCCGCAAGGCAAAGGCGATTTACGACCGTTACAACGCGGGAGAGCATAATGACCGGATAGACTTTAAGTATCTGTCCATGGGCATGACGAATGATTATGAAGTTGCCATTGAAGAAGGATCGAATATGGTGCGTGTAGGCACTGCTATTTTTGGTAAGAGAGATTACCGCAGCGAAGAGAAATAAGGAGGATTAACATGAGCTTAGGGGATTCCATGAAGAAACTGATCGGAATTGAAGAGTACGATGACGATGAAGAAATTACGGATGCAGAAATCGATGCCGAGAAGGAGAAATTAGAGAAACAGGAAGTAAGACCGACAGCGATGGCTGACCGTCCGCGTACAGCGGCAGCGCCTTCCAAGACTGAGCGTCGTTTCTCCATGACCGGATCCAATGAATTCAAGCTGATCCTGATCGAGCCTAAAACATTCGATGAGTGCCCTAAACTGGTGGACAGCCTCAAGGGCAGACGTCCGGTAATCATCAATCTCGAGAAACTGGAAACAGAAGTTGCAAGAAAAATTTTTGATTTCCTCAGCGGCGCGACATACGCACTGAACGGAAATGTACAGAAAGTCGCAAATAACATCTTCATCTTCGCACCGGAGAACGTAGATATTGCCGGCGGACAGATTTCCGAGAACGGTAACTTCGACTTCGGCACAGAGGAGAAGAGAGACGATAATCCTTGGAGGTAAAACGTGCATTTATACAGCATACTGGCAACGGCAGTGCATTTCTTCTGTGAACTGTTAATCTGGGCGATGATCCTTCAGGCCCTGCTCAGCTGGTTCGTCCGTGACATGCATTCCGGGCTGGCGAAGTTCTACATGGGACTTTCCCGTTTTACGGAGCCTTTTGTCGCTCCCTGCAGGAAGCTGCTGTACCGTCTGAACATCAACACAGGAATATTTGATTTTTCGCTGCTGGTTGCGTTTCTGTTTATTGAAATCATAGAAAGAGTGGTAATCCGCCTTCTCGGCGTGATTCTGCTGTAAGCGGTGATAAGAAAGGAAGCGGCATGGTAACACCTAAAGATATTCAGGTAAAGCAGTTCGGCCTCTCAATGCGCGGCTATAACAAGCGCGAGGTTGACGAATTCTTAG
>Ga0214925_100412_pt1 | contig 21510 bp, 22 predicted proteins | sample Stichaenrichment_FD_168299 | JGI IMG/M metagenome (GOLD analysis project Ga0214925, IMG submission 168299) | Xylose enriched microbial communities from anaerobic bioreactor in Madison, Wisconsin, United States - 63SRT | ecosystem: Engineered > Bioreactor > Anaerobic > Unclassified | place: USA... | reverse complement strand
GCTTGGAGATGAGCTGCCTTCACCCAATTCAATCAGATCTAATTTTCTCAACAGGACTTTAGCAGCCAACATACTTAGACGAGATTCACAATTGAATGGTGAAGCTGCCCGTTTTGTTTACGACATCTAGTGTCCAAAAGACGCACGGCATTGGCTTCATCTCCACTTTATATAGTAAAAGAAAAAGTGTTGAACGACTACTCCGTCGAGTAATCATCCAACACTAGATTAGTATGTTTTGTGTACGGCTTTTATTACGTTGGGGGTGAGAAAATTTGGCATTTCAATGCCGAGTTGAATCGCCACCTTTTTACCTTAGTATGTGAACACTAGTTTGGCACGTGATATAATATAAATAGCCAGAGAGCTGTAAATACTGAAAGAAGGTGCAACTCATATGACTAAATACGAATTCAGAAATGATGAGTCAGATATCATCCATGGGCGAGGCTACGTATACAACCTCAATTACCACATCGTCTGGTGTACCAAGTATCGCAACCAAGCCTTGGCTAATCCTATTATTGTTGATTCACTCAAGGACAAGATACTTCAGATCTGCCGTGAGAATGAGTATACGGTCAAGGCTCTGGAAATAATGCCAACTCACGTGCATATTCTGCTTTCTGCCAAACCCAAAGAGAGCGTGACAAATATCGTCAAGAAGCTCAAAGGCATTACGGCCAAGTGGCTTTTTGAAAAGTACCCAGAAACGATGAAGGAATACTTCTGGGGTGGTCACGTCTGGTCACCGAGCTATTACGCAGGAAGCATTGGAGTGACAACCGAATCCGTCGTCAAGAAATACATTGAGACGCAATGGAATAGACCGTTTCACTAAACGCTGGAAAGGAGGAAGCGACATGGCAATACGCAAGCGCAAGTCAGATCTGCCGGAATATGGAGTGAAAATCAGATTGTACCCGACTCTCGTACAACAAGCCAAACTTAGACAGTTCTTTGGCAATGACCGCTTCCTCTGGAATCAACTTGTCAGCCTCTATCAGGGACGCTACAAGAACAACAAGAGCTTAAAACTGTTAACGGAATTCGATCTTAACAATCTGCTTCCCGCTTTGAAGAACGAATATCCATTCCTCAAGGCAAGCGACAGCTCCAGCTTCCAAATCGTGACCAAGAACATCAGCGATGCCTGGGAGGCGTTCTTTGCCGGAACGAGACGCAAGCCCCGCTTCCACTCAAAACATAACGCCAAGCAGTCATATACTGGCAAGTCGTCAAGCATCCGGATCATGGGCAAAAGAAACATGTTCCTGCCGAAGCTGAGAAGAGTCAGATCATCGAAAACCGGCGTCATCGACGGCAAGATCAAGCGCTACACGATCAGCATCGATGCTTGCGGTCGCTACTGGCTTTCTCTCATCGTGGAGAAAAAGACCGCCTTCCTGCCAAAGACTGGCAAGGCGGTTGGCATTGACGTGGGGCTGACGCACTTGGCCATCCTGTCAGACGGCAGAAAGTTTGACAGGTTCTCATCGGATTTCTGCGAGAAACAAGCAGAAATCTGGCAGAGCAAGTCATCCAAGCGCCGTCATTTGGCTTTTGTTAAGTCGCAGCAGGAAGCCAACAAAAAGGTTCTTGGCGCAAAAAGCTTGTCTGACTATCGCAACTGGCAGAAAGCCAATGTCGCCAAGAACCGCTATATGAGCCGCATCACGAATCAGCGCGATGACTATTTGCACAAGATCACGGATCAGCTGGTAAAGGAATACGACGTCATCGTCATTGAAGATCTCAAGATCAAGAACATGACAAAGAATCACCACCTTGCCCGCTCAATCCTGCGTCAAAGTTGGGGCAGATTTCGTGACATACTGGAATACAAATGCAAGAAGTACGGAAAGATCCTCATCAAGGTCAATCCAGCATACACCAGCCGAATCTGCTCAAAATGCGGCAAGGATACGGGCAAGAAGCCACTGTCAGTGCGAGAATGGGACTGCCCATTCTGCAAGGCGCATCATGACCGTGACATCAATGCATCAATCAATATTTTGCTTAAAGGACTTGCCCAGCTCTGAGAGAGCTGGGCAAGCAAAAAATCGTACCGTCAAACAGCAGTCAATGCGGCTTGGCGGAATCGTCGGAGGGGGCACTTCCGTGATAAATAGACTGACCTCTGTTTTTGCACTGCTGTTCAGCTTGTTGGACAGAACCAGTAAAAAAGCAGTCTTGACTTCGGCCAATCCTGCTTGCAAGAATAAGTTGGTTGTTCTCAGAAGCTGTAGGCTGCGCGTGAGCACTAGCCTATAAAGAACCCCTCGGCCTAGGTTGGCGGCTCAGAAACCCCCGACCTTGGTCGGGGGAGCATGTCATCAATAGAGTTTAAATGGCGGGGAGATCTGCTAGAATTGAAGTGTTAGCCAGGCATTTGTCTAAGTTTTTTAAAAAAAACAGAGGAAACTGGATTTGTCTGGTGCAGACCTGGCGTTTTTATATATAATGAAACTATTACATCTATTCTAAAGATTGGACATATGGTGAAAAGCTGTGAATGAGAAAAAGTTAAATACAAGAACTGAGAAGCGGAAGAAACGCAACAAGTTTTGGCGGATTTTCTGGACTGTCGTTGGGGTACTCGTGCTTGGCCTGGCTGGCTTTGCCTGGTATGAATACAATTCAGTTAAGAACGCGGCCAACACTGCTTACCGTTCAGGCGGGATCAGCAGCGCGGAAAACGGGAGCAAGAATGAAGTCATCAGTAATAAGAAGCCGCTGGCAGTCCTCTTGATGGGGACTGACACCGGGGCTTTGGGCAGAACATACAAAGGCCGGACCGACTCCATCATGGTCGCGGTCTTGAACCCAAAGACGAAGAAGACCACCCTGGTCAGCTTCGAACGTGATATTCAAGTCAACCTGCCGGACTATCCGGAACACTCACCGTCTAAGTTGAACGCGGCTTACGCATACGGTAATGCTGGTGAACTTGCTAAGGTGCTGAAGAAGTACTTCAACATCCCGATCAATGCCTACGTGTTGGTTAACATGGGCGGGCTTAAGACCATCGTCGACAAGGTTGGCGGGGTTGACATCGCGCCGGTTCTGAGCTTCAGCTACGAAGGCTACACCTTCACCAAGGGCCAGAAGACCCACATGGACGGGGCTAAGGCTCTGGCTTACAGTCGGATGCGGTATGATGACCCAGAAGGTGACTACGGCCGGCAAAAGCGGCAGCGGCAAGTGCTGCAGGCCCTGGTCAAGAAGGCTGAATCAGCCCAGACGCTGCTGAACACCAGCTTTGTTTCATCATTGTCCAAGCAGGTTCAAACCGACTTGACCTTCAGTGACTTGACTTCCCTGGCAACATCGTACTTGCCAGCCACGAAAAATGTCGTAACTGACTATACCCACGGCACTGGTTTCATGCAGGATGGCGTATCTTACCAGAATGTATCTACGGCTGAACGGCAAAGAATCAGTGACTTGATCAGAAAAGCCATGGGTTTGAAGACAAAGTCAGTTCAGTAATTGCAAATAATTTAGAGAATGCTGGATGTGATCACCCAGCATTTTTGTTTACAGCTATAGCCTGTTATTGATAGTGCACAATACAAGTAAAAGATGTTATACTTGATTATAATGCGGTTAGTGGTGTCTTTAGTAAATGCGTTAAAGAAAGCGAAACTTTGTGTAAAAGATAGCAAAAATTGTTTAGTTATTAAGCTGTACGGGTAATAAATGAGTAAAAAAGAGAAATCGCCCAATTACGAGAAAAAACTGGGCACTTACAAGTATATAAAGAGATTCTTGGACATTGTCGGCAGCGTGCTGGCTCTGATAGTTTTCTCGCCGATTTTCTTGATTCTGTCTCTGATCATTAAGAGCCAGGACGGCGGATCAGCCTTTTTTGCCCAAGAAAGAATCGGTAAGGGTGGCAAGCCTTTTATGATGTACAAATTCCGTTCGATGCGAATGGACGCGGAGAGAATTTTAAAAAGCGATCCTGATTTGTATGCCAAGTATGTAGCCAATGACTACAAATTGCTGGCTGATGAAAATCCAAGAATTACTCCGATTGGCCGCTGGATGCGGCGGACATCAGTTGATGAGCTGCCGCAGTTTGTCAATATTCTCAAAGGCGACATGAGCATCATTGGCCCACGGCCAGTGGTGGAAAAAGAACTGGAAGAATACGGTGACCGCAAAGACAAGTTTCTCTCGGTCAGGCCAGGTGCCATGGGCCTTTGGCAGGCAACGGGCCGGAGCAACATCAGCTACCCGGAGCGCTGTGACGTTGAACTGGAATATATCGACAATATCTCTTTTGGATATGACGTAAAAATTTTCTTCCAAACTATTTTCAGCATCTTCAAAAAAGAAGGAGCTTACTAAAACAGGGGGAAACTAGTGAAAATTAAAGTATTAGTCGCGGCACACAAGCAGTTCCCAATGCCGGTTGACTCTGTCTATTTGCCGGTCCTGGTTGGCGCGGTCAAGAACTACAAGCCGGGAATCGATTACCAGCGCGATGATGTTGGTGAAAACATTTCAGCCAAGAACCCCTATTATAATGAACTGACAGGGATTTACTGGGCCTGGAAAAACCTAAAAGACGTTGATGCGGTGGGCTTGGTCCATTATCGACGCTATTTTTATGTTAAGAAGCCTTTTACTTTGGAAAATGTTGCCAAGGAAGCCGACTTTGCCAAATTGCTTGAAAAATATGACGTAATCGTTCCAACTAAGCGGAACTACTACATCGAAAGCAATTATGACCACTATGTTCATGCCCATCCGGCAGAGCCCCTGGACAAGACCCGTGACATTATCGCGGATGCCTATCCAGACTATCTGCCGGCTTTTGACATGATGATGAAACGGCGCAGTGCCCACATGTTTAACATGTTCGTCATGAAGAAGGAGCAGTTTAACGATTACTGTGAATTCATCTTCAGCGTTCTTAGCAAGCTGGAAGGACAAATCGATATTTCCGGCTACTCAGTCCAGGATCAGCGGGTCTATGGCTATATTTCTGAAAGATTGATGGACGTCTGGCTTTACACGACCAAGCAGAACTACACTGAGATGACCTGGGGCCAGCTGGGCGGCGAAAAGAAGATAGTGAAGGGGATCAACCTGATCAAGCGCAAGCTTGGCATTGGCAAGAAGCAGACCCACTTTTAAATAAAAGGAGCAAAACAAGTATGAGCAAGTATTTAGTAGTTGGTGCAGGTCTTTTCGGTGCTGTCTTTGCGCGCGAAGCAGCCAAGCGGGGTCACGAAGTTACGGTAATTGAAAAACGTGACCACATCGCCGGCAATATCTACACCAAGGAAATTGACGGCATCCAAGTCCACCAATATGGGGCCCACATTTTCCACACCTCAAACAAGGAAGTCTGGGAATATGTCCAGCAGTTCGCGGAATTTAACCGCTATACCAACAGCCCGGTAGCCAATTACAAGGGCAAGATGTACAACCTGCCTTTCAACATGAACACCTTTACTCAAATGTGGGGTGTCCGGACGCCGCAAGAAGCCATGGACAAGATTAACGAACAGCGCTCTGAAATGGCGGGCAAGACCCCGCAAAACCTGGAAGAACAGGCTATTTCTTTGATTGGCCGCGACATTTACGAAAAGCTGATCAAGGGCTACACGGAAAAGCAGTGGGGCAGAAAGGCAACTGAACTGCCGGCCTTCATCATCAAGCGGGTGCCAGTTCGCTTGATTTACGACAACAACTACTTCAACGATGACTACCAGGGGATTCCTAAGGGCGGCTACACCAAGCTGGTGGAAAACATGCTCAAGGATGACAAGATCACGGTTGAACTGGACACTGACTTTTTCGCCAAGAAGGACGAATACCTGCAAATGTTCGACAAGGTAGTCTACACTGGACCGATCGACGAATTCTTTGACTACAAGTTGGGTGAACTGGAATACCGGTCCCTGCGTTTTGAAACTGAAGAAAAGAACGTGGGCAACTACCAAGGCAATGCGGTCATCAACTACACCGACGCAGAAACACCTTATACCCGGGTAATTGAACACAAGCACTTTGAATTTGGCAAGGGGGACCCGGACAAGACCATCATTACCCGGGAATATCCAGCTGACTGGCACAAGGGCGATGAGCCTTACTACCCGGTCAACAATGACAGAAACAACGACTTGTACGCTCAGTACAAGGAAATGGCTGACAAGGAAGATGCCAAGGTTATCTTCGGCGGCCGCCTGGGCCAGTACAAGTACTACAACATGGACCAGGTCATCGCGGCTGCTCTGGAAGCTGTTAAAGAAGAATTTTAGGAAGCAGCTGCATGAGTAAATTAGGAACCAAGGATGGCTTCGCGGCCCAGAAGAATGCTTTTGGGGACAGCGACCACGTAGTTTACGTTGAAGGCGAAGATTTAAAAAAGCTGAAGCAGACCCTGCTAGGGATGCTCCAGGACTTCATGGCTGTTTGCGCCAAGTATGACCTCAACTACACCCTAAGCGGTGGATCAGTCTTGGGCACGATCAGACACCAGGGATTTATTCCCTGGGATGACGACATCGATGTCAACATGCCTAGAAAAGACTTCAACAAGCTCAAGGAAGTTTTTGACAAAGAGTTAGGAACTGGCTACAAGCTCCTTGCCCCGGAACTTACCCCGGGCTATGGGGCAGCTGCCAGCCGCTTCATCAAGAAGGGTACGGCCTACCGGACCTTTAATGATGTTGCTGAACCAAGAGAGAACTGCGGAATCTGCATTGACATTTTTGTCCTGGAAAACACTCCGGACAATGCCCTTGCCCGCAAGCTCAGAGGCTACTGGAGCCTGGCGGTTGGCTACCTGCTCAGCTGCCGGAAGGTTTATGACTACTTGCCAAAGCTCTTGGAAATCCAGGACACGCCAGAAGTCAGAGCGGCTTTTGCTAAAAAGTACAAGATCGGCCGCTTCTTCAAATTTATTCCTTTGGATACAGCCGCTCACTGGACCTACAAGGTTTACTCCGGCTGCAAGAACGATAACTCCAAGTACGTGACGATTCCCAGCGGCCGCAAGCACTACTTTGGAGAAATGGACAGCCGGGAAAACATGTGCAAGACCACGGAAGGGACTTTTGAAGGTATCAAAGTCAAGCTGCCAGCGGGGATTGAAAGTTACATGACCCGCCTTTACGGCCCGGACTACATGACTCCGCCGCCAGCAGCCAAGCGGGAAAAGCACCCGCTCTTTGAATTCAGCTTGGGAGAAGACAAGGATTAATGAAAAAGTACCAGATTTTTGAAGTTTTCAGTTCAGACGACACTGCCTTAGGCAAGGCTCCGTCCGATATCAACCAGATCGCGGAAAAGGCAGGCTTTGAAAGCCTACGCTTAGTCCGGGTTTGCGCCGGAAAGAAGGATGCCCTTTCCCGGGTTCGCCGGCAGCTGCACTACCGCTTCAGCTGGCAGAAGCTCTACAAGCAGATTGAACCTGATTCTATCGTCCTCTTCCAAGCTCCATCCCGGGACCACCAGCTGCAGCGGGAAGAAACTCTGGCCAAGCTGAAGAAAGAAAAGAATGTCAAGTTCATCTACCTGGTCCACGACGTGGAAGAGCTGCGGCAATTCTTCTATAAGAAGTTTTTCGCGGAAGACTTTGAGCAGATGATGAAATATGCTGACTGCTTGATTGTGCATAACGATTCCATGAAGCAGTTCTTCATCGACCGGGGCGTTGCGCCAGAGAAGCTGGTTACCTTGGGGATTTTTGACTACTTAATCCCGGATGGCGAGATCAACCAGGCCAAGTTTGAACGGGCTGTTTCTGTCGCCGGCAACCTGGATGTCCGCAAGACCCAATATTTGAACGATATCGGCAAAATCGACGCCAAGTTCAATCTTTACGGGCTGAATTTCACTTTGGATGCCTACAAGAATGTCGAATACCATGGGGCCTTTCCAGCCGATGAAATTCCCAAGCAGCTGAATTCCGGCTTTGGCTTGATCTGGGACGGCAGCAGTATTGAGACCTGTGACGGGCCTTTTGGCAACTACCTCCGTTACAACAATCCCCACAAGCTCTCCTTGTATCTGGCTTCAGCCCTGCCAGTTATCATCTGGAGCCAGGCAGCTGAAGCCAGCTTTATCAAGAGCAGGAATTTGGGCTTGACCATTGACTCTCTGCGTGATCTGCCGGAAGTTTTAAAAAATGTGACAGAAGAAGAATATGCAACTTTCGCGGCTAATGCCAGAGAAGTGGCTAAGCAGCTGAGAGCAGGTAATTTTACCAAGACTGCCTTGGAAAAGGCCGTTAAGAGTTTAGAAAAGTAAGACGCAAGTAAAAGAACAGGTGATAGCGTGAGTGACAAGTTGAAGGTGCTTTTGATCCGGGGGATGCTCTACTACGATGGGGTGACCTCAGTTGAATACGAATGGATCAAGACCCTCCACGACCGGGTGGACTATGATTACGTCCTGCTCGATCCAGATAAGAGCGTTCCGGAAAAAGAAGCAGCTGTAGAGGCTTTTGGCGTCCATGTCTACCCTCTGCGCTATTCAGGAAGGAATTCTTTTGAGAGCCACCGCAACCGGGTGGCCGTGGTTGACCAGTTTTTAAAAAAGCACCACTATGACGTGGTTCATATCGATACTGACCTGCCCAGCCGTTATGATATGGCTAAGGTGGCCCGAGAAAATGGCGTCAAGCGCGTGATTGTTCATTCCCACAATGCTCTGCAGCATTTGCACGGCATCCAGAAGTTGCCCGCTTTCGTCACTTATGAACGCAAGCAGATTGCCCGCTATGCCACGGATCTGGCGGCTTGTTCAAAAGAGGCTGCTGCCTGGCTCTTTAATCCCAAAGACCAGGGCAGAGTCCGGATCATCCACAATGGGATCAGCCGGGACCGCTATGTTTTTAGCGAAGAAAAGCGGCAGGCAGCTAGAGAAGAGCTCGGTTTAACTGCTGACCAGCTCTTGCTGGGCAATATCGGCCGCCTGGCTGACCAAAAGAACCAGCTTTTCTTGGTAGACATTTTTAATGAGCTGGTCAAAAGCAAGCCGCAAGCCCACCTGCTTTTGATCGGGAACGGGGAAAAGGAGGCAGACCTGCGGGCCAAGATCAAGGACCTGGGTCTTGAAGACAAGGTGACCATGATCTTGTCTACAGACAAGATTCCAGACTACTTATTTGCCATGGATGCCTTTGTCATGCCATCTCTTTACGAAGGCCTGCCGGTAACCCTGCTGGAAGCGCAGACGACCGGTCTGCCATGCGTGATTTCTGATGTCATCAGCTCAGAAATGGACTTTGAGGGCTTAATTTTCCGGGAATCCCTGCAGGCTGACCCAGCTGCCTGGGCTAAGTTGGTTGAACAAGTGGCCAGCCAGGCCAGCGGCCAGGATCGCCGGCAATTTGCCAGCCAGCTGACCAAGCTGGGCTATGACAACCAGGAATCTGCCGAGCAGGTTTACCAGATGTACTTGGGCAAGTAGTATCAGATCGGAAGCGTTAATGAAGAATCCTAGTATTAAAAAGAATATAGTTATCAGTACCTTGTACCAGATTCTGTCGATCATTACGCCGCTGATTACGGCGCCTTACGTTTCCAGAGTCATCGGGACTGACGGGATCGGGGCCTACAGCTGGACTTCCTCAATCCAGACCTACTTCTCCCTGGTCGCGGCTCTGGGGACAGCGTCATACGGGATGCGGGAAATTGCCCGTAACCGCAATGACGTCAAAAAGCGGAGCCAGATTTTTTGGGAAATTGAGCTGCTGAGCGTATTTACCTCCTTGGCCATGCTGCTGTTATGGGGAATTTACCTGGGCTTTCAGACCAACTATCGGGTCATGTTCCTTATCTTGACCTTGAACCTCTTTAACACCATGCTGGACATCTCCTGGTTCTTTGACGGCTTGGAGCAATTCCAGTACACGGTGACCAAGAACGCCTTGGTTAAGGTGGCAGGGGTTGTCTTGATCCTGCTCTTCGTCAAGAGTCCTAGGGATACCAACCTTTATGTCTTCATCATGACGGGGACGACCTTGCTGGGGACCATGTCTATGTGGCTGGAGCTGCATAAGTTCGTGGTAAAAGTTCCAATCAAACTGGCCAACTTGAAGCGGCACTTCCATGAAACTCTGATCTACTTTATTCCGACCATTGCCACCTCCATCTATACTTATATGGACAAGACCTTGATCGGCTTCATGACCCAGAACAATGCAGAAAATGCTTACTATGAGCAGGCAACCAAGATCATCAACTTGACTAAGGCGGTGACCTTTACCGCCGTCAACAATGTCCTGGGGGCCAGAATTTCCTACTTATTTGCTAAGAAAAAAGAAAAGGAAATCAAGCAGCGGATCCAAGGATCCATAAACTACATCCTCTTCATCGGGGTGGGGATTGGTTTTGGCCTGCTCGGAATCGCGGATACCTTTGTGCCGGTCTTCTTCGGTCACGGCTGGGATAAGGTAGCACTTTTGCTCCGCTTGTTCAGCCCGCAGATCGTGATCATCGGGATTTCCAACTGTCTGGGTTCGCAATACTACAACCCGGCTGGCCTGCGGAAGCAGAGCGCGGTTTACATTATCATCGGGGCAGTCGTCAACTTTGTCTTGAACCTGTTCTTGATCCCGCGCTTTGCCAGTGCTGGGGCAACCTTTGCCTCAATCATCGCGGAATTGACAATCAGTCTGCTTTACCTTTACCATGACAATGGCTACTTGGAGCCGGCTTATATTGGCAAGGTGATCTGGAAGAAGCTGCTTGCCGGAACTCTGATGATGCTGGTCATCCTGGCCTTGAATCCGTTTGGCAATCCTGGCATCATCAAACTGGGCATCCAATTTGTTTTAGGCGCGGGCACTTACCTGGCGACTTTGTTTATCTTGAAGGACGATTCTGTTGGCCTGCTTAAGAAGATTTTGGGCAGGGGATAAGGGAGAAAAGACAATGGACAATATTAAGCTCAAGCTCTCAGACGATTTTTTCAAAGAAGAAGTCAGAAATGACTATACAGTCAGCCCGGAAATGAAGAAGATTTGGGCCGTGGAACTGGATCTCTTGGACCAGCTGGACCGGGTCTGCCAGAAATATGACATTCCCTGGTACTTGTCAGGCGGCTCTCTTTTGGGGGCGGTGCGCCACCACGGCTACATTCCTTGGGATGATGACATCGATTTGATGATGTACCGGAAGGACTTTGACCGTCTGTGCGAAGTGGCTAAGGATGAATTTGCTGAGCCGTACTTCTTCCAAACTGAAGAGACCGATCCTGGTGCTATGCGGGGGCACGCCCAGCTGCGCAATTCTTTAACCACGGCTATTCTCAAGTCGGAACAGAATTTCCACTACCAGTTCAACCAAGGGATTTTTATCGACATTTTCCCATTGGACAATGTGCCAGATGATCCAGAAGAGCGGCAGGCTTTTGTTAAAAACGTCAACCAGCTCAAGCACCGGGCCCGGCAGTTCTACAACTACTGCAACGGTTACCCGAATAAGAATTTGTCCGGTCTGAAAAAGTTTCTCCTTTACACCAAATTCTTTTTTGAAAAGAAAAAGAGCGGTGGCCGCAACATTTATTACGACCGCTTTGCCAAGGAAATCACCAAATATGATGACCAGGACACCCAGGAGGTCATGATGGTCATGTTGGAGACGGAAAAATGCTGCTGGAAGCGCGAGTATGTGGCCAATCCAGTCAGAGTGCCGTTTGAGATGCTCAGCCTGCCGATTCCAAAGGACTATGATCCTTTGCTGACCAAGCAGTACGGCAAGTGGAATGTCTTTGTCAGAGGCGGGTCTATCCATGGCTCAGTCATCTTTGATCCAGACAAGTCTTACAAGGAATACCTGAAATAGGGGACAAGGAGCAATTATGAAACGCGTAATTACTTATGGAACATTTGACCTGCTGCACTACGGCCATATCAACCTGCTGAGAAGGGCTAAGGCCCAGGGCGACTATTTGATCGTTGCCTTGTCTACTGATGAGTTCAACTGGAATTCCAAGCACAAGAAGACCTACTTCTCATATGAGCAGCGCAAGCAGCTGCTGGAGGCCATCCGCTACGTTGACTTGGTTATCCCAGAAAAGGACTGGGACCAAAAGCGCAGCGACATGCACGAATACCACATTGACACTTTCGTCATGGGGGATGACTGGAAGGGCAAGTTCGACTTCTTGAAAGAAGAAGGCGTCAACGTTGTTTACCTGCCAAGAACCCCTGAGATCAGCTCATCCAAGATTAAGCATGACCTGTATGACGCTAACGAGGTAACTGAAGAAAGCAAGTTGTCTCACGATGATTTGAACACTGATCCGGACCACGATAAAAAGTAAATCGGTAAAGTAAAAGAGCATTCCGTTGGGAATGCTCTTTTAATGTCTAAAAATGCTTTTTCAGCCCTAAATGTAAAGGCTGGTATAGTTAGTCCCGGCGAAAGCTCTCTGCTCTCTGAGGTCGTTTAAAGTGGCATACCAGAGAAGAGCCATGGCCATTAAGTAAACAGGGTTGGTGGAGATGTTGGAAATAATGATTTCGAGCAGCAATAAAATACTGATTGGCAAGAGATAACGGCGGCTTGGAGCAAAGAGGGTGGTAAAGAAAGGCACCAGGAAGTAAAGGGCCAGGTAGAACCCGCCGGTAGCCATTAAGGTGGTCAGCCCCATGCTTAGGCCGTTGTTAGCCCGGTGGAAGGCAAACATCTTGATCATGGCTCCTTCGTTGCCAAAGCCCACTCCGAAGATTGGATTTTGACTCCAGAGAGTCAAGCCGATGCGCAGGTCATCCACTCTGACTGAGTAAGAAGAGCCACCGGATTTTCTGATCCGGATAACGATGACCCCTAAGACCAGCAAGAGCAGGAAGACAGGGATGACAATCTTTAAGTGGAGCTTGCCTTGCGCCTGCAGGTATTGCAAGAAGGAAAGCAAGACAGCTAAAGCGCCGAGCAGGATTGCGGTTGCTGACAGGGTTGTCAGCAAGGTGATCAAGATAAGGCCAATCCGCCAGAAGGTCTTGGACTTTTTGACGAAAAGCTCGATGATCAAACCGTTCAAAAGGAAGAGGGTGTAGCCTGGAGCTTCAGTGAAGATTCCCGTGTTTCTGATTACATGGTGGCCCAGGTACATTTGATCCTGTAAGGGCTGGTGGAAATAAAGGTAGCAGTAGCTGGTTGTAAAGTGGGGGTTGTTGGCCCAGTAGTAGTTGGTGTCAACGGCACCGATCCGCAGGCCCAGAATACTGCCAAAGAAGTAAAAGAAGAGCGATACGCCAGCCACGATCAAGACAATGTTGGCATAGCTGTCCCAAATGAGCTGCCCCATATTATGCCGGCAGTAGACAAAGGCAATTAAAAGAGCCGCTGTCAAAGGCAGGCAAAGGTTGGAAAAGTACTTAAAAGGGTTGACCTGCGAGAAAAAGATAAAGACAAGCAGGTAGCAGACTGTCAAAACGATGAAGGACAAGTCCTTAAAGTTATAGGAATTAGTCACCAGAACCAAGAGAAGCCCAATCCCTAAAAGCAGGTAGCGGTAGGTTCCGATTGGGATAAAAGCTCCCTTTAAGTAGTTCCACATGACCGTCGTCGACATGACTGACAGGATGACGATGATATAGGCCATGACCGCGAAGAAGCGGTCACTGGCTGATTTGATAGACTTCACGCTAACCTCCTTATCGGTAACTTCTGCGCAGGCGCCAGTAAATTGATCCCCAAGTTGTCAGCAAGAAGCCGGTTGCTGTGCCGATTGCTGCTGCAAACTTGACATTCGGGTAGCTCTTGACAACGTTAGTTTTGTCTTTGAATTTGATGGACTTGACCAGGACGGTTGGCAGGATTGGCTTTAAGTACTTACGCCTCTTCTTCTTGGTCGGCATAGCCTTGCGGCCCCGCTTGTATTCAAGTTCGAATTCTTTCTTGAAGTTTTTGGCCACAACCTTAAGCACCTTTTTGGCCTTTTCAGGCGAAGAACTAGTGACAGTCAAGGTATAAGTGTTGGACCGGGGAGTGGAACGGACGGTAATGTTCTCGCGCAGAGCCGTTGGCGAAACGTTGCCGATTTCATCGGTAGTGTGGTCGATGACACCAGGGCTGATAGCAATATTTTGAAAGCCGTTAGCAGCCTGCTCATTTTGGCTTCTGGCCTGCCGCTTGGTAAAGCCACCTTGCGTGATTTTACCCTTGGCTACGAAGTCCATGCTAGCGGTATATCTGGCTGGAAGCAGGTAGTTGGCGGTCACGTAAGCCAGGCCGCCAAACAAGGCTGTGCCGATAATGATCAGCAGCAGATTCTTCCAGATCAGCTTGGCCAGCTCTTTTAAAGTGAGCGTGGTATCAGCCTTACTGTAAAAATTGTTCACCTAGATTTCCTCACATTCTTATGCAGATGCATTGGTTAAAAAAGCATGCTGGTTTGCACAATACTAACTTCCAAGTATACCACAATAATTTTATTCTTCTTTTTAAAGAAATTTAAAAAATACGGAGAAAGAAGGAAGGAAATATCTAAATAGGCGGATTGTTAATTCGGTTCAAATGTCGGATAGATCTGTTAAAATGAAAGTAATGGCTAGATTTTTGCCGGTAATTTAACTTTGAATAAAAAGCTGAAAGCTTAACAGTAAAGCTGGAAAACGGCTGAAGGAGTAAAAAATGGTAGTAGCATTATTGACGGCAGCTGGCGTTGGTTCACGGATGAAGCAAGATATTCCTAAACAATTCATGCACGTGAACAACAAGCCGATTATCATTCATACGATGGAGGCTTTCCAGAAGCATCCCTTGGTTGATGCAATCATGGTAGTTACCCTGCCGGCCTGGATGGATGTTTTGAAAGTTTATGCCAAGCAGTTTAACATCAGCAAGCTCAAGTGGGTCGTGCCAGGCGGGGCAACAGGCCAGGAATCAATTCACAACGGCCTGGAAGTCCTGTCCAAGGAATTAGGAGATGATGAAGTCGTCTTAATCCATGACGGGAACCGTTGCAATGTTTCCCAGGAAATCATCTCTGACAGTCTGGCTACCTTTAAGGAACACGGCAGCGCGATTACTGCTATTCCATGTGTGGAAGCAGTTTTCCGCAGCGGTGACGGCGGCATTTCTTCAACTGATTCAATTCCGCGTGAGCAGCTTTACAGAACGCAGACGCCGCACGTCTATACCCTGGGCAAGCTGCTCTGGGCTCATGAAGAAGCTGGCAAGCGCGGCATTACCAACACGGCCGCGACCTGCACTTTGATGCAGGCTTTGGGAGAAAGAGTCTACTTCTCCAAGGGGTCAGAAACCAATTTGAAAATTACGACGGTTGACGATTTGATGATTTTTGAAGCCCTGCTTGCTACCAAGAAAGATGAGTGGCTTAAGTAACGAGGTAACGATGAAGTATACTGAACAATATTGGGATGACGTAGACCGCGTGCAAAAGGCAGTTCCGAATCTGGAACTGCTTTTTGGTAAGAACTTATTTATTACTGGTGCAACAGGGATGATCTGTTCAGCCTTAGTTGACGTCTTGCTCTGGCTGAACAAAAACAGGGATGCTGAAATCAAGCTGATCCTGGCTGGCCGCAGCCGTGAACGGATGGTAGCCCGCTTTGCCGGTTTTGAAGAAGGAAAAGACTATGTCTTTTTCCAGTACGATGCCACCAAAGAAGCAGATCTGAACGTCAAAGCGGACTACATCATCCATGGAGCAAGCAATGCCAATCCTTCTTACTACGTCAGCCAGCCAGTTGAAACGATGCTGGCCAACTTCAATGGCCTTTACTCCCTGCTGAAGATGGGGAAAGAGCAAGGCACCAAGCGCCTCTTGTATCTGTCTTCCAGTGAAGTCTACGGGAACAAAGATAATAATGATCCTTTTAAAGAAGAAGACTATGGCTTTCTGGATATTTTAAATTCCCGGGCCTGCTATCCAAGCGCCAAGCGGGCGGCAGAAACTCTGTGCGCCTCCTTTAGCCAGGAATATGGCCTGGAGACGGTGATTGCTCGGCCGGGCCACATTTACGGACCCACTATTAGCAAGTCTGATAGCCGGGCATCCGCCCAATTTACCCGCAATGCAGTCAATCACGAAGATATCGTTATGAAGAGCGCGGGCCAGCAGCTGCGGTCCTACTGCTATACTTTAGACTGCGCGTCGGCGCTTTTGACCATCCTGCTTAATGGCGAGAATGCCAATGCCTACAACATTTCCAACCGGAATTCCGTTGTTACCATCCGCCAGCTGGCTGAAGCCCTGGCCAAGGCGGCAGGAACTCAAGTAGTTTTTGAGAACCCGACGGACGAGGAGAAGAAAGGCTACAACTTGATGACTAATTCCTCTTTAGATGCTGAAAAGCTGGAAGCCTTGGGCTGGCAGGCTGAATTTTCTTTAGAAGAAGGGGCCCAGCGGACGATTGCTGGCCTCAAAGCTGAGCAATCACTTTAGCTTTAGAAAAAATGAATAAAGCGATTGACGATTATGCATAATTTTAGATAAAATTATAAAGGGCAACTATTTTGAATATAAGTAAATGGCAATTCTCGCGCCGAGACACCAAGGCGATGAAGGGCATCGCGATTTTGCTGATGCTGCTGCATCATAGCATGGCTTTTCCCGACCGGATTCCAACCAAATACCAATTTGCTTTGCCGGCTGCGGCTTTGAAGCATTTGCAGATGGTTGGCAGTTTCGGCAAGATTTGCGTGTATATCTTCATGTTCCTGGGCGGCTTGGGCCAAGCTGGTGCCGTTCAATAGCCTGGCTTCCAGCTACTTGTGGCCCCAGCTCTTTATGCCTAATGCATTTATCTGCACCTACTTGTTTGGGATCATTTTTGGCAAATATGATATCTTCAGCAATCTCCGCCGCATCTCTTCTGAAAGCACCGTCTTTTGACGAGAGGGAAAGTATAGTTGAATGCGGAGGAGTTAGTATTTTTTCCTTTCTTCTGACTGCAAATTTCAAACACTACATATTATACGATTTTTAGCCGTTTGTGATAATTCGAATTTAGTAATGGCTAATCAAGTAAATGCTGAAGATGAAAAAAGAGTGCCGGTAAAGCACTCTTTTTAGCAATTAGTAAAATGCATTAGCGGTTTAGTTGACGACCCGCTTGGCCCAATGGCCGCTGGAGCAAGAGGATCAAGCCGATCCCGAGTAAGTAGCCGGCAATGTCGAAAGGAAAGTCAGTTGGGTCGAATTCCCGGCCGGGAACCAGCAGCTTGCTGGTCTGATCAAAAAGAGAGAAGGCGGCGGACAGGGCCAGGGCTGACCAGGCATAGCGCTTTTGCCAGCGGCTGAAGAAGTAGCAGGCACTGGCGCCGAGCAGGAAATACTCAGCCGTGTGGGCCAGCTTCCGCATCATGTGGTAAATCGGGTACTCAGCCATCATAGTACCGGTCAAGTGAAAATGAACCTTCTCAAATAAGTTGACGAACTTTAAGGTCAGCTGGGCTGACTGGCCGGAATTCTGGAAAGTCAGGCCGCTGATCAAGAGGACTGACCCCAAGCATCCTAAAAAGGCCAAAATTATGTTTCTTTTCCGCATTTTCACCCTTCCTCTCTGGTTAAATAGACTTCAAGATTAACACGAAAATGCATTAGTTGAAACTTTTAGCCGGAATAATTACTATTTCTTAGCAATTAATCCAGATAGATTATTCTGAATCCTTGGATTTAAAGATCCAGAACTTGCTGGCTACGTAGTTGACAATAACGACAATCACATTGGCCAGGATCTTGATGATCATGCTGTTTAAGTGCATTTGTTCAGCAAAGACGAACATGATGACCATGTCTAAAAGGGCAGTCCCGATTCTGGCAGCGAAGAAGCTAGCGATTTCACTGGCGTATTCCTCAAAGGTGGATGCCTGGCTGTGGAAAACCCACTTGCGGTTGGTCAAGTAGGCAAAAACGATTGACAGGAACTGGGCCATGATCGTTGCTGGCATGATGTCCCACTTGAAGACGCTGTTGCATAGCCAGTAGGAGAAGATGTTGACCAGGGTGGTCATGACGCCCCAGAAGACATAGGGGATGATATCCTTGTACTTGCCCCATAATTCATTGATTTTTTCTTTGTCCATGTTTGATACTCCAATTTTATGTATTGTTGTAATTGAAAGCACTAATATAAAGAATAGCACAGAGCAGAACTTTGGAAAAATGATCTTGTGATATTGATAATAAAATTAATAATCACAACTTTTGTTGATAAGTCGACTAATGGTATAAAATATGTAGAAAGGATTCGTAAGGGGAAGTGAAAAAGAATGTATCATGAACTGGCTTTGCTGATCCGCTTTGTGGTCATTGGCGCCTGTGTTTTGGCAGGCTACTGGGCTATCCGCACGGGGAACTCCTTTTTGCGGCTGGTAGTAACGGTTATCTATGGCTGTGCTTTGATCTACTATGTGTTTGCCTCAAGAATGCTGACGGCTGCTGTCTACTACTGGCAGCATCCGGCCCAAATGGCCGCCGGCTCAGAGGTTTTGAAAGACCCGGCCTTTTGGAAGTGGGGGCTGAAAAAAGTCTTTGCCAGCTCAAACTATGGCGGCCGCTACGGCTTTTTGATGAATGTTCTGCTCTTCGTGCCCTTGGGTTACATTATTCCATCCTGGTCCAAGTGGCTGCATAGCATCATGATCACCACATTTATGGCCTTCTGCCTGTCCTGGTTTATTGAACATTTCCAGCGGATGACAGGGCTGGGCACATATGATGTTAACGACATGATCGCCAACACCATGGGTGCCTTCCTAGGAGCCGTAGCAATCATGCCGACCTTGTGGATGTGGGACATCCAGGCCAGAAAACTCCGCAAGGCCCGGGAACACGCGGAAGCTAAAGCCAAGGGGGAAGCAGAAGCTGCCCGTTTGGACCGGGTCAGCCGGCAACTGGCCAACCCAACTGAAAAGGTACCGAAGGTTAAGATGAGCCGGAAGGACTACCGGAAAAGACACGGCAACGAAGCCGATTAAGGAGCAGATCATGTTGCTGCGTGCGGTTGAGCTGCATAACTTTCGTGGTTATCGCAATTTTAAGTTGAAGTTTGCCCCATTGACCAGTCTTTTGGGTGAAGGGGAAGTGGGCAAGAAGACCATCTTGCGGGCCTTGGACATCTTTTTCAATGGACCCTTGGCCAAGCGGCCCTTGAAATTGCAGGACTTAAATGAAAAAGCCCTCAATGCCGGGGACTGGCAGATCTCAATTACCTGCTACTTTGATGCTTTTGCCATCAGAAAGTCATTTGACCTCAAGCAATATTTGGAAGAAAGCGATAGCTTCGCGGAAGAAGGCGGGGACTTTCAGCTAGTTACGGACCAGAACCGGGGCCGCTACCGGCAGCTTTTAGCCAGCATGCCCCTTTACGTCTTTTTTGATGAAGAGTCAAAGGCGGCTAGTCCCCTAAATTTCGTGGTCCGCAGCGCTATCCGCGACAAGGCGGCCGGAATCAAGGAAATTCAGGACTATCTGGACGACCGCCTGGGCCGCAGTCTCTCCCAGCTTCTGGCCAACTACCGGGACTTGGGTGAACCAGCTCCCCAGTTTGTCTTCCAGGATCCCAACCTGGCTGAACTAATCAAGCAGCGGGAAAAGGTCGGAGTGACTGGGACGGCTAAGATCAGTCGGATCATTTTGGCCTTCTTTTTGGCTCAAAGCGAAAATGCCAGCATCGACAATGTGGTCTATGCCTTTGAAGCAAATGATTTGTCAGAAGAGGATGAAGCCTTGCTGGCCCAGGCCCTGCTGAAGCTGGTTGCCAAGAATAAACAGGTCATCTTGATTCCGCGCACGCCGCACTTGATGGGCCTTCTGCCTTTGGAAGGGACCAAGATCATCAAGAAGGTTGCCGGCCAGCAGCAGCTTTTGAGTGACAGCCAGATCTTGACGGAAGCGTCCAGCAGCTTGGGCCTGGCGGCAGACCAGCGGGCGGTCAAGTCCCGCTGCGTTCTCTTGGTGGAAGGGCAGGAAGACGTCCGTTTCGTGACCAAGATCAACCAGTGGATGTATGAAGAAAAGCTGGTAGACGCGACTTTTGCTGAAAAAGGGCTCTTCATATTACCGGTCGGGGGCTGCGGCAGTTTGCTGGCCTGGCTGAATTTTGACCTTTTTTCCAAGCTGAATGAGCCTTGGTTCATCTTGATCGACTCAGACAAGGGAACGGATGAAGCCAAGCAGAGCCAGCGGCACTTGCACCGGATCAGGGCAAAGTACCCGGGGATGCAGACACACATTCACGCGACTTATAAGCGGGAAATTGAGAACTACCTGGTCTTTAAAGAGGACAAGAAGACGCATATCTTTGCGCCATACGAAGACGTTAAGCAGTACATGTATGACTTGATGCAGAAGCGCCACCAGAGCTGGAGTAAGGATAAGACGGCATCTAAGCTGATGGAGCAGATGGATTTGGCCGATTTGCAGGACTACTATGAAAAAGACGGGCAAAAACACCGGGAATTAGTAGAATACTTTTTGCAGATTGACCGTTTTATCGATAGGTTGGCATAAGCCGCTAAAAACAAGTTAAGAGCTATTTTTACCAATGGACAAAGAACAATTTGTTCATTGGTTTTTGTTTTATTTAGGCAAAATAGGCTAGAATAGAGATGCTAATCTAATATACAGGAAAAGAAAAAGCTGAGCCTGCTGCAAGGCAAAACAGCCCGCTTGTATCTGAAAAACAGCTATCTCACTTCAGAGATAGCTGTTTTTGTTTGGAATCAGGTTTGATTCTTAGATTAAAGAGTTTTAACAGTCTTGGCCTTTGTCCAGGCAGAGTAGTAGGTCTTGCCGGGGTAGGAGCGGAGTTGTACGTAGTACTTCTTCTTGCTCTTCAAACCGGAAACCTTAAGCTTGGTTACCTTGGTGCTCTTAGTCTTGGCCTTCTTCATTGAGGAAGCCGTACTGTAGCGAACTTGGTAGCCGGAAACGGACTTAGCCTTCTTCCATTTGCCGACAAAAGCCTTCTTGCTACCCTTCAAGCTAGTAAACTTGCCGCTTGCGACAACAACTTTCTTGGCCTTCTTTACCTTCTTGGCAATCTTCTTCTTAGTGGCCTTCTTGGTTGACTTTGCTTTCTTTGAGGACTTTTTAATAGTCTTCTTGGTTAACTTCTTTTTGTGCTTCGTTAACTTGCGTTTGAGCGCTGGCAACATCCTGGCTTGAGTTTGCGTTAGTAGCAGCATTGCTTGCTACAAATACCGGGTGGGTATTAGTAACCGCGAATGTGGACCCGGCTAAACCAACGGATGACACGAGCAGAATATTTTTCGAAATTTTCTTCATAATCACACATTCCTTAATTCATTAACATATATTGGACAAGTCGATTTTAGCACTCACTGGAACCGGATACAATACTTGATATAGCAATAGACTTATGTCACATCACGCAAAAAAGAGCTGCCCGCTAAGGCAACTCTCCTCATATATTCGGCTCTTTGTCAAATCTTACTGATGCTTGTCAAGGAGTTTTATATGATTTTGATAAAGGCACTAAACAGAACTTGTCTGTTTGGTGCCTTTTTTGAAGCAGATGGCATTCTGTTCCAATCTAATTCT
>Ga0214925_100406_pt1 | contig 21977 bp, 16 predicted proteins | sample Stichaenrichment_FD_168299 | JGI IMG/M metagenome (GOLD analysis project Ga0214925, IMG submission 168299) | Xylose enriched microbial communities from anaerobic bioreactor in Madison, Wisconsin, United States - 63SRT | ecosystem: Engineered > Bioreactor > Anaerobic > Unclassified | place: USA... | reverse complement strand
GCTGACCCTGCGGGAACTTCCAGATGAGGATATCGATATGTTTACCACCGTATTTATCGGCTCTTCCCAGACGAAAAACATCAATGGCCGTATGGTAACGCCGAGAGGCTATGAAAAGAAGGCAGAATAAGGAAGAATGAGAGTATTAATTTTTGGAGGAACTACAGAAGGAAGAGAGCTTGCCCAGAGGCTTTCTGAGCGGGGATGCGGCGTGATTTACAGCGCGGCAACCAGCTACGGTGCGGAGACACTCGGGCAGATTTCCGGCGTGAACGTGATTTCCGGCATCCGTCCGGAAGAAGAAATCGAAGATATGCTGGAAAGCGCGGATCTCTGCATTGACGCGACTCATCCCTTTGCGGAGCATATCAGCGGAAGCATCCGGACCGCCTGCAGAAATAAGAAGGTAAAAGAATTCCGTTTCGTCAGGGAGGACGCGCCGATTCCGGAAACAGAATTTCTGAAGAAAGTAAGATCGGTTTCTGAGGTCTGCAGCTTTCTTCAGCAGAAAGCGGGAAATATTCTTCTGACCACCGGCTCCAAGGACCTGAAAGCGTATTCGGGGCTCGGACCGGAGCGGCTGTATCCAAGAGTTCTTCCAACCGTGAAAAGTATTCGTCTCTGTGAGGAAGCGGGAATTCCGGGAAAGAACATCATCGCCATGCAGGGCCCCTTTTCCACGGCAATGAACAGCTGCATCCTGAGGGACTTCGACATTTCCTATATGGTCAGCAAGGAAAGCGGACGCCAGGGTGGCCTGTTTCAGAAAATCGAGGCGGCGGAAGAATGCGGCGTGCAGCTGCTGATGATCCGCAGGCCGGAGGAAGTGATCCTCCCGAGCAGTGAAGAGGAAATCCTTTCCTGGATTCAGGCTCGTGAGGGACAAAATATACAAGCAAGAGAAAAAGAGCTGGAAAAACCGGAAAGCGTGCAGCAGGGAAAGGAGCAGAAGTGATGAAGGTATCTCTGGTCGGCCTGGGCGCCGGCATGAATACGGTAATTTCTGACGCGGGCAGGGCTGTGAAAGAAGCAGATATTCTCATCGGAGCGCCGCGGCTTTTAGAACTGGTCCGTACGGCCTGTCCTGAAAGCAGCCAGGAATTCCGTCAGGAAATCTGGCCGGGGAAGATCGCAGACCTGCTGCTGGAGAAAAAAGACGAATGGAAAAACCTGAATATTGCCCTCCTCTTCAGTGGAGACACTGGATTTTACAGTGGAGCGGGGTCTTTTTTAAGAGAATACCGGAAACGTCTCCCGGAAAATCTGGATCCGATGAGCCGGGAAGCAGAAGAATTCAGCGGTTTTTCTCTTGAAGAATACCCGGGGATTTCATCGATTCAGCTCCTGTCATCCGCGACAGGAAAACCCTGGCAGAACTGGACGCTGGTTTCTGCACATGGAAGGGACTGTGATCCGGCCGCTGCGGTCAGAGAGGGGAAAGACGCGTTTTTCCTGACCGGAGGCAGGACCGGGGCGCAGAAACTGTGTCAGGACCTGTGCGATGCAGGCCTTGGAGAGCAGAAGGTCTGGGTTGGAGAGAACTTAGGCATGAGCGGGCAGAAGATTACCGCCTGCAGCTGCCGGGAAGCGGCGGAAAACAGCTATTCTTCCCTTGCTGTCGTGCTGGTTGAAGGTGCAGAAGATCCCTATCCTGCATGTGGAATAGCGGATGAGGCATTTATCCGGGGAAATGTTCCGATGACCAAGAGGATGGTCCGGATGGCAGTCAGCTCACTCCTTCAGGTCTCTCCGGAAGAGATGGTCTGGGATGTCGGCGCAGGAACGGGAAGCGTATCTGTAGAACTGGCCCGTCAGGCGGCAGGCGGAGTCGTTTATGCCGTGGAATGTAAAGAAGAGGCATGCTGTCTGATTCAGCAGAACCGGAAGAAATTTCATCTGGGAAACCTGCAGATTGTGGAAGGAGAAGCTCCGGACGCCCTGCAGGACCTCCCTGCACCAGACGCCGTGTTTATCGGAGGCTCCAGTGGAAATATCGGAGAAATCATGCAGGAGGCGGTGAAGAAGAATTCTGATGTCCGGATCGTTTTTACCGGTATCGTGCTGGAGACGGTGCTTCAGGGCATGGATGCGCTGAAAAAACTGGGAAGAGATGCCCAGATTATGCAGATTTCCGTCAGCCATTCCAAAACAGTCGGAAGCCGCGGTATTCACATGATGACGGCGGAGAATCCGATTTATATCGTCAGCGGACAGAAGGAGTAGAGGATGGAGAATAAAATACAGGCTGCAGTCGCGGCGTCTTCTTCGAATTCGGGAAAGACGCTGGTCAGCTGCGGGCTTCTGGAAATTCTTAAGCGGAAGGGACTGAATCCCTGTGCCTTTAAAACGGGGCCGGACTACATCGACCCGATGTTTCACCGGAGTATTCTGAACGTGAGCAGCCATAATCTGGATCTGGTCATGTCGGACGAAGCATATGTGAGAAAGGCTTACAGCCGGGAGCTGGCCGTGCATGGATCGGCGGTGATCGAGGGCGTAATGGGCCTGTATGACGGCCTTTCCGGGAAGACGGATATCGGCAGCTGCTGGCATCTTGCTGCTGCCGTGAACGTTCCGGTGCTGTTGGTTTTGTCCCCGCATGGAAGCAGCCTGACCCTGGCCGCGGAGGTCAAGGGTCTTCAGAATTTCCGCCCGGACAGCCATATCGCGGGAATTTTTCTGAACCGCTGCAGGCCGTCTTATGCGGCGCTGATGAAAGAGCTTCTGGAAAAGGAAACAGGACTTCCGGTGATCGGATCGCTTCCTGAGATCCCGGATGTGCGGGTGGAATCCAGGCATCTGGGGCTGTATCAGGCGGATGAGATCGAGGATCTGCAGAAGAATATCGGCCTTGTCGCAGAAGAGATGGAAAAGCATCTGGACTGGGAGGCCTTTCAGAAAGCTTTTTCTGTCCCCGTTCTGGATGTGGCTGGTGATCAGCAGGACAAAGTGGGCACCGCGCAAGGGGACACCGGCCTCCTGAAAGCTGCCGCTGTACACTCATCCTTTCCGGCCTTTCCCGAATCTCGTGCCCCGCGGCGTGCTGTGATCGCGATTGCCCGCGACGAGGCATTTTCCTTCTGCTACCGGGAAACGGAAGAAGAAATGGACTGTCAGGGCGGATATATCGTGTACTTCAGCCCGATTCACGAACCGCGGATTCCGCAGGAGGCAGACGCATTGTATCTTCCGGGAGGGTATCCGGAGCTTTATGCAGAGGAATTGTCGGAAAACCAGAGCATGAGGGAAAGCATCCGGCAGGCTGTAGAATCCGGCATGCCGGTGATCGCGGAATGTGGAGGATTCCTGTATCTCCTGGACTCAATCTGTGATGAAGAAGGAAAGAAATTTCCGATGGCCGGAGTATTTCCGGCTGGAAGCCGGAATTCCGGCGGGCTGGTCCGCTTCGGCTACGCGGAAATGACGGCGGAAGAGGACAGTCTTCTGCTGAAAAAGGGCGAATCCATGTATGTGCATGAATTTCATTACTGGGGCGCCGAAGAAGACGGGCAGGCCTTCCATCTGAAGAAGCCGATGAGCAGCAGGCAGTGGAAGGAAGGATACGCGAGTCCGACGCTGTATGCGGCCTTTCCGCATCTTTATCTGGCGGCTTATCCGAAGGCCGTCGCCCGCTATATTTCTGCTGCTGAAAAATATCATCTTCAGAAAGCAGGGATTGAAGCTGGAAAATAAAAATGACTGAGGCAGAAGAATTTTAAGAGAACAGAAGCACAGGGGGCACTGGCCGGGCTGTGCAGAGAAAACTATGGGTAAGTAAGTGAGGAGAGTGCAGATGAATCACTGGGTGATGTATTTTATCATAACGGAGGCGGCGGCATGCGCCGGGGCGCTGCTGGATCTGCTGCTGGCGGATCCCTGCAATTTTCCGCATCCGGTGGTGATCATCGGAAAAGGCATTTCACTGTTTGAAAAAATCTTCCGGAAAATTTTCCCCAAGGGAAAGAAAGGGGAGCTTGCCGGAGGTTTTTTCACCGCCGTGCTGACGATTCTGCTGACCTTTGCGGTTACCGCTTTTATATGCTGGGGAGCGATGAAAATACATCCTGTCCTGGGATTTGCGGTAGAAACGCTCTGGTGCTGGCAGGCGCTGGCTATGCGGGGTCTGCAGAAGGAAGCCGTTCATGTTTATCACCATCTTCCTCCGGAAGGGACGCTTGAGGATGCGCAGAAAGCGGTCGGGAGGATCGTCGGAAGAGACACGTTTGTGCTGGATGAGACAGGCGTTATAAAAGCGGACTGTGAGACGGTGGCGGAGAATTTTTCTGACGGCGTCATCGCTCCGATGTTCTATATGGCCATCGGAGGCGCGTCTCTGGCCCTGACTTATAAAGCGGTGAATACCCTGGACAGTATGATCGGATACAGAAACGACAAGTATCTGTATTTCGGAAGAACCGGGGCCAGAATCGATGATGTGTTTAACTATATTCCATCCAGAATTTCGGCGCTTCTGTGGGCGCTGGGCGCGGCGATGACCGGAAATGACGGTAAGAACGCGCTGAGAATCTGGAGAAGAGACAGCCGGAAACACGCCAGCCCGAACTCTGCGCAGACGGAGTCGGCCTGTGCCGGTTCTCTTCACGTTCAGCTTGCGGGTCCGGCGCAGTACTTTGGAAAACGATATGACAAGCCGGCGATTGGAGATCCTGACCGGCCGATTGAAAGAAATGACATCTTACGCTGCTGCCAGATGCTGGGCGCGTCTTCAGCAGCAGGGCTGTTTATTTTCTTTACCGTCAGGGCGCTGTTTTTCTGGCTGATTCTGAGATAGAATCCGCTGAAGAACATGCAGGGAAAGAATAACTTACTTGGAGAGGGAACATTGGATTTTTTTACAGAAAGTGAACATGGCGGAGACATTTACGGCTTTGAAACACAGTACGGCAGGAAACCCCTGGATTTTTCCGTGAATGTCAATCCGGAGGGAGCTCCGGAAAGTGTGATGAAAGCTGCGGCAGATACAGTGTCGGCTGTCTCAGAATACCCGGATCCGGAGCAGCGGGATCTGGTAAAAGCTCTGGCGGAGAAATATAGGCTTGAAAGATGGAATATTCTTCCAGGCGCGGGTGCATCGGACATCATTTACCGGGTTATCTTCAGCAGAAGGCCTCGTCGTGCAGTAATTACCGCGCCGACCTTCAGCGAATATGAAAGGGCGCTTCGCGCGGCGGGATCTGAAGTCAGCCGTTTTTTCCTCCGGGAAGAGGATGATTTTCTTCTGGATGACCGGATCGATGAACTTCTGAAATTGGCAGAGAAAGACAGGGAAATCCCGCAGAGCGGGCCTGCAGAGATGATTATCCTCTGTGAACCGAACAATCCGACGGGAAGAACAACAGAAAAAGATTCGCTTCTTAAGCTGCTTTCTGAATGTCAGAAGAGAGAAATCACCCTTCTTGTCGATGAGTCCTTTCTCTGGCTTCTCGATAATCCGGAGAATCATACCCTGCTTGCTGAGGGTAGGGAATACGACAATCTTATTCTTCTCCGCTCTTTTACGAAAATTTTCTCTATGCCGGGGATCCGGCTGGGTTACGGGATCTTTTTCAACAGAAGATGGAGAGATCAGGCAGAGCTGTGCGGTCCATCCTGGGCAGTTTCAACCGGTGCACAGGCTGCGGGCCTGGCAGCATTAAACGAATCGGAATATATCAGAAAATACCGTGAGCAGAATCAGAAAGAGCGGGCATGGCTGAAGAAGCAGATTGAATCCCTTGCAGGGATACGTTTTGTCAGCAGGGGGCAGGCCAATTATTTACTCATTCATGCGGACACAGAGCTTTCTGAACCGCTGGCAGAAAAAGGCATTCTGGTCCGTGACTGCAGCAATTATTACGGTCTGGATGACCACTGGATCCGCGTCTGCGTCAGAAAGCATCCGGATAACCAGCTTCTGATTCAGGCCGTAAAAGAATGTCTTCAGGAAAGCGGAATTCTGCAGAAATAAAGGGAAAACAGAAAGCTGCCGGAAAAATTCTGTTCTCAGAAAGGAGTAAAAGTGACAGACCATCGGATGACAGGAAATATCATGGTGCAGGGGACCATGTCAGGTGCCGGAAAGAGCCTCTTGTGCGGCGCGCTCTGCCGCATCTTCCGTCAGGATGGATACCGGGCGGTGCCGTTTAAGAGCCAGAACATGGCGCTGAACAGTTATATCACGTCAGACGGCCTTGAAATGGGCCGGGCCCAGGTCATGCAGGCCGAGGCCGCGGGAGTCGAGCCAGATGTACGGATGAATCCGATTCTGCTGAAGCCTTCCAGCGACGTCGGAAGTCAGGTGATCGTCAATGGAAAGGTGCTCGGGGACATGGAAGCACGCGATTATTTCAAGTATAAGGAGAGGCTGATTCCCGACATTATGAAAGCCTATCGGTCGCTGGCGGAGGAAAATGACATCGTCGTGATTGAAGGCGCGGGAAGCCCGGCCGAGATCAACCTGAAGCAGCACGATATCGTGAATATGGGCCTTGCCGGGATGGTGGACGCGCCGGTTCTTCTGGCGGGAGACATCGACCGGGGCGGGGTGTTCGCCCAGCTTTACGGAACTGCGGCCCTGCTGGAGGAAAACGAACGCCGCCGCATTAAAGGAATGCTGATCAATAAATTCCGGGGCGATAAGGAAATTCTGATGCCGGGAGTCAGGATGATTGAGGAAAAGACCGGAATCCCTGTGCTTGGTATTATTCCTTACCTTCACGTCGATATCGATGAAGAGGATTCCCTGGCGCCGCGGCTTTCTCATTCCGAGATGAACGAGGATTCCCGCGCTCTTCTGGATATTGCCGTCGTCCGGCTGCCGCGGATTTCCAATTTCACAGACTTTGCGCCGCTTGAAGCAGACCCTGTGATGTCTGTCCGCTATATTTCACGCCCGGAGGAGTTCGGAGATCCGGACCTATTAATTCTTCCAGGGACAAAAAGTACCCTGGATGACTTAGTCTGGACAAGGGAGTCGGGCCTGGAAATGATGATCCGGAAGTTCGCGGCCGCAGGCGGAGCGGTCTTAGGCATCTGCGGAGGATACCAGATGCTGGGAGAATTTCTGGACAATCCGGAGCATACGGAAGGCAGGCGGGAGTCTATGAAAGGAATGGAACTTCTTCCAGTCAGAACCAGATTCACCGGAGAAAAAACCAGAACCCGCGTGCGGGGAGAAATTATCTCGGGACCCCTTGCAGGAGCCTCTGTAGACGCCTATGAGATTCATATGGGAAAAACTGATGTGCGAGGCGATTCCTTCAGCCGGCTTGAAAATGAAACCGCCGGAGGAGAAAAAAAGGAAGATGGCTGCATCAGCGGGAATGTATTCGGAACTTATCTGCATGGTTTGTTTGACTCCGGGGAAGCCGCGGAAAAACTCGGCCGCTGGCTGTGCGAAAGAAAGGGAATTTCTTATTCCGGAGGACAGCGCATGAGCTGGAAAGAGTATGAAAACCAGCAGTATGACAAACTCGCGGAAAAGGTCCGGGAATCCCTGGATATGGACGCGGTTTATGAAATGGCGCTGAAAAAGTAATGAAAGAAGGAGAGAGTATGGGACTTCAGCATGTGAAACCGGGAGATATTGAGACGACCAGCATGAGGACGATCCGGAAAGAACTGGAAGATAAAGGATTCACGCTTCCGGAAAAGGAAGCGGAGCGGGCTGTTCTTCTGCGGGCGATCCACACCAGTGCGGATTTTGACTATGCGGAGAATCTCAGATTCGTGGAAAACGGTCCGGAGGCGGGGGTCCGCTATTTTCTGCGCGGAATCCAGGCAGGCTCCGAAATACCGGAAACAGAAGCGGAAGAAAAGATTGTCATTACCGACACCAATATGGCGCTTTCCGGAATCAGCAAAAGAGCACTGTGCAGGCTTTCCGGCCGGGCTGTCTGTTACATGGCGGATCCTGAGATTGCAAGAATAGCAAAAGAGGAAGGAAGCACCCGGGCGAGGGCTTCCATGGAATATGCCGGAAAGCTTCATCCTCATGCGGTATTTGCCTCCGGAAATGCGCCGACTGCGCTGATTTCTCTCACGGAGCAGATTGAAAAGGGGCTCAGGCCTTCCCTTGTCGTCGGCGTTCCGGTGGGTTTTGTCAATGTGGTGGAAAGCAAGGAAATGCTGCTGGATGCCTGTGAACATCACCATATTCCGGCGGTCATCGCCATGGGAAGAAAGGGCGGAAGCAATGTGGCCGCCGCAATTATCAACGCCATGCTCTACACGGCTGCGGGCTGGCTGAACCCGGAGAACAGAAAGTAGTGCCGGCAGAGCGTTCAGCCGGGGAAATCTGACATCCCAGTATAATCATATACGGGTAATAAAATATGCTCGTTGTAATTAAGAATAAATAAGCTATAAATCATATTTTTTATCTGACAGGAAATTGAAAGACCTGTGGGTGCATGATATAATATCTTTTACGTTCAGGTGACGGCTGTCTATAGATGAGCAGGCAGCAGTTGAAAAGGGAAACGGGTGAAAGTCCTGTACGAACTTCGTCACTGTAAACAGATTGCGGATGCTTTTCATGCCACTGCGGAGGCTCTCACTGCGCGGGAAGGCGGCGGACGCGGAAATCTGCAAGTCAGGAGACCTGCCTGAATAAGATCGCAGTGGAAAGAAGGCTTTTTCTTTCCGGCCACGAGTAACTGGCATATGCGGTAGAAAGGATTCTATCCGTATGCCTTCTGCCATTATTTCCATGCAGAAGGTTTTTTAATGAGAGCGGTTTCTTCAGCAATGGAAACCGGGAAAGGGAGAAATTCATGAAAAAGCAATCCTTGAAGAAATTTATGACGCTGGCTCTTTCTGCAGCCCTGGCATCCAGCATGCTGCTTGCTGTTCCGGCATTTGCAGATACGACGCAGAGCACGTCTGCAAACGCAGGCACGACAGCTGCAACAGACACAGCAGCGCAGCAGACGACAGAAAAGGTCACGATTACCAAGGACAACGTCAAGGAAATCACCGGAAAGATTACCCAGATGACACTGGAGCAGGGAAAGGCATTCGTCGATGAAAACGACTGCCCGCTTCTGGTTGCCGGACTGATTGGCGAGATTTACATTCACCCGAAGTCAACACCGGCAGAACAAGAGGCTCAGACAGAGATGATAGCAAAGGTCGCAAAGGTTGCGAAGTATGCGTATAACAAACTCTCTGCCGCAGATAAGAAGGCCGTTCCGGAGATCCCGGACGGATATGAGTATCCGGGTGCAGGCGGGGCAGATTACTTCTCCACAGCAGCACCGATCGGAAGCGCGGCAAAGGACAAGGCATGGACAAAGAAAGTCTGCGCAGCACCGACAAAGAAGTCCGAAATTCTGGTCGTCAGCTTTGGTACAAGCTTTAACACAAGCCGTTACCAGACCATCGGCGGAATCGAGAAAGCAATCAATAATAAGTATGGCAAGAAATATTCTGTAAGAAGAGCATTTACTTCCCAGGTCATCATCAACCACATCCTGGCAAGAGATGAATACCGAATTGACACCGTAAGAGAGGCTATGGAGAAGGCCAACAAGGCCGGTGTCAAGACCCTGATCGTTCAGCCGACCACCCTGATGAGTGGTGAAGAGTATGACCTGCTGAAGGAGAATATCAAGGCGAACAAGGGCAGCATCAAGACCATCAAGATCGCAAGCCCGCTTCTGAAGTCCGATAAGGACAGAAAGACTGTCGCAAAGGCTCTGGCTGCATCCGCTGCAAAAAAGGCCGGTGTGAAGACAGAAACACTGAAGAAGGCAGGATCCAGAACGGCATTCGTATTCATCGGACATGGAACCTCCCATGCAAACCAGATTACATACACAAGAATGCAGAACGACTACACCAAACTGGGATATAAGAATGTATTCGTTGGAACCGTAGAAGGAAAGCCGGCGGCAACATCCTGCACTTCCCTGATCAAGAAGCTGAAGAAGAAGGGCTATAAGAAGGTTGTCATCCGCGGAATGATGGTTGTTGCAGGCGACCACGCCAATAACGACATCGCCGGAAACGATGCAGATTCCTGGAAGACCCAGCTGAAGAAGGCCGGCTTCAAGGTCAGCGCACAGATTGAAGGACTCGGATCGCTGAAGACGGTTCAGAACATCTACGTTCAGCACACAGCAGCAGTCATTAAATAGTGACTGGGTTCAGTACCGCTTCTGAGGCGGCAGACCGGTCGGACAAAAAATAATGAGCAAGGCAGAGATCCGCTGCAATGATGCGGCGGATTTCTGTATATTTACTGGAAAAGGGGACAGAAAATGAAAAAATGGATGAAAATCGGCGCCTTTGCATGCGCCGGTGTTATGACCATGAGCATGTCCGCATTCGCGGATACGACAGCGGATGCTTCAAACACAGCGGAAGCTGCGAAAATTCCGGATGGTGTATATGCACTGCAGGTATCGTCTGATTACTCTATGCTTAATATTAATAAGCTGGATAATCACTGTGCATTTCTGACTGTGAAGAATGGTGTGGAGACGCTTACTTTCCGTTTGCTCGGACAGGGATATGATTATCTGTATTTTGGTAATTCCACAGCTGCTGAGGACCCGGCCCACCAGATCAAGGCACAGGTAAAGCGCGGTGACTCTTACTATTTCACCCTGCCGCTTACCGAGGACGGATATGCAGTGAAAGTTGGAAGCAACACATTATCCCTTGCCGGACACAGCGCAAGCAAGAAACGCTGGTACGGAGCACATACCTGGACAATGACTTATACCGGAAACGAACAGAACCTGGAATCCGCCAAAGTTTCTGCCCCGGCAAAAACAGCAATTACGAAGGTTAAAGCAAAGAAAAAAGCTGCAGTGGTCAGCTGGAAACAGATCACAAAGAATGGAAGCGGTTATCAGCTTCAGTATTCCTCTAACAAGTCGATGAAGAAGGCTTCTAAAGCGAATCTCTATTACAACGATGAGGCTTCCAAGACCGTTAAGAAGCTGAAGAGCGGCAAGACCTACTACTTCCGTGTCCGCACAGAGCATTTCAACGGCTATAAGTCGGCATACTCCGGATGGAGCAAGGTTAAGAGCGTCAAAGTAAAGTAATACACGAGGGAAAAGTATGCGTAAATTGCAGCCGAAATTGAAAAGACTGCTGACAGCAGCTCTCATCCTTGCGCTTGCCGTCTGCTTTACTTTTTGTCCTGAGCTCTGGAGCGGTGCGGAAAGAACAGTGCATGCTGAAGCAGAGACGGAGTCAGAAAGCAATATTGCGGACGGAACTTATGTACCATCCAGCTTCAGTTTTACGGGAGGAACAGGCAAGGTAAAGATCACCTGTAGCTGGGTGAAGGTTACAGATGGACAGGCGGAAGCGGAAATTGTCTACCACAGTTCCTATTACAACAGCATGACGATCGGTGATAAAGAATACACACCGAAGGTTGATGAAAGCGCGGGAACAGCTGCGTTTACGATTCCGATCAATCTGAATGCCGCAACCCTTGTTCATGCTGTAACGGCCAGAATGTCGGAAGCGCACAGCATTGAATATACCCTGCAGGTGGGTCTGAAAGGGAAGCTGAAGAAATACGATTCGCAGAGTTCAGACTCCGGAAAGAAGAGTTCTTCCTCTGAAAGCGGTAAAAAAAATTCCGCCGACTTCGATTACGATAAGGCGATCAAGAAGACTTCCTCTGCAAAAGACAAGAAGCGGGAAAAATCCTATTTCAAAAATGGAAAACTGAAGGACGGCACTTACCGGGTGCAGGCCTGGACCGACCACTATATGTTCAACATCCAGCCCTATAAAGGCGGAACCTACGCGATTCTGAAGGTGAAAAACGGGAAAATGAAGGCGCAGCTGACGCTGACCGGCCAAGGATACGACTATGTCTACCCGGGAACAAAAGTCCAGGCGGAGAAGGCGCCGAAATCAAAGTGGTGCCATTACAAAAACCGCAACAACTACTATTCCTATGTTTTCCCGATAAAGAAGCTGAATAAGAAATTTGCTCTGGCCGGCCATTCTAAGAAGGAAAACCGCTGGTACGCCCATACTGCAAAAATTTACACGGCTGGAATCCGGAAGGTTGCTTCCTCCGCGACGAACATTCCGAAAGGCCGGAACACGACCAAGAGAAGAAGCAGCACAACGGGAACAACCACACAGAAAGTCTTCCGCAACAATCATAAGAAGGACCGCGTGTCCAAGTCCACGAAGGATACTTCTGGCAGCACCTCCAAAGTCAACAGCCATGCCGGGCTCAGGGACGGCGTCTACACACCGAGTACCTTCAGCTGGTCCGGCGGAAGCGGAAGACTGAAGGGAATTTCCTGTAACAAGATCACTGTGACCAATGGAAAGGCCTACGCGACAATCGTCTTTCAGAGTCCGCACTACGACTACCTCCGGGCAGACGGCAGGACCTTTACCGGAAAGCAGGGCGCCGACACGTCGACTTTTGTCATTCCAGTAAAACTGAACGCGAATAACACCGTCGTCGGCCGGACGACCGTCATGTCCCAGCCGCACTGGATCAGCTATACCCTCTATATCGGACTTAACGGGAAGGGCGGGTCATCATCGTCTTCTTCCTCACAGCAGCTGAAGAGCGGACAAAAGAAACTGTCCAAGAAGGCACCGGCCATTGCCGGCCTGAAAAGCAAATCAGAGATCAAGGCCGAAAACGCGAAGCTCTTCCGGATTTTCCAGTATAACCACGGAGTCGTTCTGGTTCAGGTGGATCTGGAAAAAGATACCAGTACCAGAAAGGCCGTTGGCTATAAAGAGAAGAAGACCAAAGTCACCGAAGACCGGGATGAGATCGAACAGAAAGAGGGAAAGACTCAAAGCGAGCGCACACAGGAACTGTATAAGGGAAATGTCATTAATTACCTGATCGTTCCGAAGGGCGCATCGATTCCGGCAGGACTGGATAAGGCCTGCGTCATCGTCCGCAGGCCGAAGAAAGGTTACACCGCTTCTCAGAGTGCGCTGAGATTCGCAGGGCTTTTGAATCAGTCAGGAAAATTTACTTCCCTGGGTTTCAGCAGTCAGAAAGCATATAGCAGTCTGTCTGCAAGCCAGGAGCAGGAAATGCGTGTCCGCGTGAAAAACGGAAAAGTCCAGTTCCCGGGAAGCTGGCAGGATGTGGATTACCGGGATCTGGTGGAGAGTCAGGCGGATCTCTGTATTCTTCCTTCCGGAGCACTTCCGCACGAGATAAAAAACCTGAATGCTTTAGTATCTGGAAGCGGGGACAGCTCTTCCTCGCCGGCATCCTCCGTCGCAAAATCGCATCCGGTCAAACATTTCTTTGCCTCGATCATCGGAATCCTTCCGGAGAAAATGCTGGTGAAAAGTCTGCGTATATTTGTAGAAACTTACGCGCCGGCTTCTCATGCTGCATCTGGAAAGGGCAGCACCGAAATGACTGAAAAAGAGAAGGCGCAGAAGCAGTACCGCCAGCTGGATAAGACGATTCAGCTCTTTACCGCCATGCAGACTCCGGTTCTGATCGACCGTTCTGCAAGAGAAAAAACGAAACTTGCCAAAGCGGAATGGATCAAGGTCTATGGAGCCGTATTTGGCTGTGAAGATGAGGCGCAGAGCTGGTACAGCAGCTATGAGAGAGCACAGCAGAAATAGGCTGTTTTCCAGCCGGTAAATCTACGGGCAGGCAGAAGCAGTGTTCCTGACCGGTCCCGCTTCAATGCAGAAAGAAAAGTGATAAGAGAATGATGCACAGCAGAAAATTTAAGAGCTTAAAAAAAGCAGGTGTGATTCTTCTGGCCGTAATTATGGTGGCAGCTATGCTGACCGGATGCGGCAGTTCTTCAGGATCAGGCAGCAGTTCCGGATCATCTGGATCCGCTTCTTCATCCTCGGGCCATCCGGAAATTTCCGGCCTGACCTATCAGTCGAAGGTAAAGCTGGATTACGCGAAACAGTTCCGTATCTACCGCTATAAAGGCGGATACAGCCTGATTGATATCCGACAGGAAGGTAAATTTCTGGTTATCCCGAAGGAAAAGAAAAAGCCGAAAGACCTTTCGAAAAAAATTACCGTCATCCGTCAGCCGCTGAAAAACGTCTACCTGGCCGCAACTGCAGTCATGTCCCTGTGCTGCGACATCCACGGAGACAGTGCCATCACCATGAGTTCCATAAGGGCCTCAGAATGGTCCTTCCAGGAACCGAAAAAGCGCATGGAAAATAAAGAAATGGTATTTGCCGGGAAGTACAGCGAGCCAGATTATGAGATGCTGGTAAAGAAAAAATGCGACCTGGCTCTGGAATCCACAATGATTTATCATACGCCGGAAGTCAAAGAAATGATTGAGAAGCTGCATGTTCCTGTTCTGGTCGACCGCTCCAGTTATGAGGATACGCCGATGGGTCGTATGGAATGGATTAAGCTCTACGGCGTACTCCTGAACAGAGAATCGGAGGCTCAGAAGTTCTTCAAGGCTCAGGAAGCCAAGACGAAGAATCTGAAAAAAGGCGCACACAAGACCGTCGCCTTTTTCTATATCTCAACCGATGGAAAAGCCGTCGTCAGACGTTCCGACGATTACGTCCCGGCTATGATCAAGATGGCCGGCGGAAGCTATGCCTATGAGTCTGTTGGAAAGAACAGCTCCAGTATTTCCGTTCCGATGAACATGGAGAAGTTTTATGAACGGACAAAAGATGCCGATATCATCGTCTATAACGGCAGTATCGACAGCAGCGTGACAAGCATGGCAGCACTGAAGTCCAAGGATCCGGTCATGAAGAAACTGAAGGCCGTAAAGAATGGAAACTGCTGGCTGGCAGAGTCTGCAATGTATCAGCATCCGGATCAGGCTGGTGATATCATCGTCGATTTCAATACCCTGATTCAAGAAAAGAATCCGACGGGAATGAAATTCCTGACGAAGCTGAAGTAAGTCGGAAGCAAGATGCTGATTCGGAGCTGTGGAGCGGTAAGAGACCTGCCAGGCGGGTTGAAGGTGAGTCTGTAACGCAGCCGGATGCCTGGACTTCTGAGCGCCTCGCTGCCAGGTGACCGGCGGCCTGCATCCGGGGCATGCAGCCCGGAGAAGGCCGCCGGAGTCGGAGCGTGAGCATGCGCGAAGGAAGCCGGGAGGCATTCCAGGCACAGGCTGCGTTCAGCTCACAGAAAAGCCTGGAGATCGGTCAAAAAACTCCCACTGGCTCTTGATAGCATCGGCGATGTTCTTTCCGTCAGGACTTAATCCATCTTGATTTCATCCAGAGGTCCGTTGAACATTTCGAAACAGTGTTCAAAATCCGTGACCTGACCGCCGAAGAGGGCGGCTTCCATTGGATTCAGAGAATCCAGGAAGTCCTCAAGCTTTTTCTTTGTTCCTTCCGGGTCAGCCGGCGGGGTCAGCGCCATATCCGCATAGGCCCGCAGCTTGGCAAAATACTGTGCCGTGTCCAGATTATTCTGTTCTCTTCCGAAGATGTGGAACATTTCATAGCTGTCCGTGACGTCCTGGTCCGTGACTTCCTCAAACTGACATCTTCCGATGTAATAATAGTGATCATTCATTTTATACACAAAGCCCGGATAACGGGTCAGTTTGTATACGAGTTCGTAAGACATAATGTTTCTTTCCTTTCTGGCCGGTTTTCAAGCGGCTTCCGGCCGGCGTGAATCCCCTTGCCGTGCAGAATTTGTCCGGCGGAGAGCAGAATAAAACTGTGAGAATTCACAATTATCTTTTAATGTGTTCTTGAAATACATAAACGCTCCGCATTCCCATAATTTTATTTTACCGTGGTAAAATATTTTGTAAAGTGCGGCGCGCGGCTTTCCTCTCGAAAGAGGCAAAAAAACATAAGGGTACATCAGAATATCAGAGAAAAACATTGCCGGCGCCGGCTCTGAAAGGAAGGATGGAAAATCTTATGATGTGGGATAAAGAAATCGATCTTCAGGATATGGAAGGTTTATACCTGGGTAACGCGCAGGATCATGATGCGGAAACCGGCGTTACGGCTCTGGTTTTTCCGGAAGGTGCTGCGGCAGGCTGCAGGATCAGCGGCGGCGGCCCGGCATCTCGTGAAACCGGCCTGACTTACTCGGAGACCGCAGAAAATCGGATTCACAGTATCGTGCTCGCCGGCGGCTCCGCCTTCGGTCTGGCGGCCTCTCAGGGCGTCATGGAGTGTCTGGAGAAGCACAGAATCGGATACCAGACCCCGTTTGCAATAGTTCCGCTGGTCTGTCAGTCCTGTATCTATGATCTGAACTACGGCAGATCCGATGTCCGTCCGGATCCCGCAATGGGATATGAAGCCTGCGAAAACGCGCTTCAGCGGAAGCCTCTTGCGATGGGGAATTCCGGCGCGGGAACCGGCGCGACCGTCGGAAAGCTGAAGACCATGAAAAATGCCAGCAAGTCCGGCCTGGGCTGGTTTGCGGCCCGGCTGGGTGAACTTCAGATGGCGGCCATCGTCTCCGTCAATGCCATGGGAGATGTTTACGACCCTTCCAGCGGAAAGAAGCTGGCCGGCATGATGACCGACGACCGAAAATCCTGGATCGATGCCGAGGACTATATGGCTCAGCTATACCGCGCATCCCGGACAAAAACCGACGCGCAAGGGGCCGAATCAGGCGCGGCAGTGCAGAATACCACCATCGGCGCTGTGGTGACGAACGCAGCGTTTACGAAGCCGCAGATGAATAAAATCGCCGCCATGACGCTGAATGCCTACGCCCGCTGCATCCGTCCGGTGGCGACCATGTCAGACGGCGACACCGTTTACGCCGCCAGCATCGGAAAGCTGCAGGCAGATATCAACCTCGCCGGAAGCCTTGCCGCCCAGGTCATGCAGCAGGCCATCATCCGGGCCGTGACGAAATCCCGGGTTTCCGATGAGGAGTATCTGTCGAAAGCGGCGCTGTAAAAAATGAAACTTCCGGGACCCAGATGCTGATCAAGAGCTGTGGAGCGGCAAGAGACCTGCTAAGCTGATTGAACGTGAGCCTGTAACGCAGCCTATGCATGGACTTCTGAGCGCCTCGCTGCCAGACGATCGACGGCCTGAATCCGGGAAGGTACGTAGCCCGGAGAGGGCCGGCGGAGTCGGAAGCGTGAGCATGCGCGAAGGGAGCCGGGAGGCGTTCCAGGCATAGGCTGCGTACAGCTCACAGAAAAGCTTGGAGATCTGTCAACAAAAACTCCCACTACCTCTTGACACCATCGCGGCCGGATTTTGCCTGGGAATATAAATTGTATATAATGTGTTGTCTGCGCGACAAATACGGAGTAAAATAATCTTATATATGTGAGTTCCTGCAAGGGGCAGGAAGGAAAGGAGAGCGATATTTCATGAATAAGAAAAAGGTCCTGGGACTGTTCATGGCAGCTGCGGTAACTGCAGCGATGAGCATTATTCCGGTGCCGGCAGCGTTTGCGGCGCAGAAGGCGGATACATCTTCCGATGTACAGATGGTAACGGCGGCACCGACACCACAGTCAACGGCGGGATATTTCAATGCGATCGCAAGAGCAGTTGGAAATGGCGGACACACGGTAAAGTTCGAGCCGGGGCATACCTACCACATTTCCGGAATGATCCGTGTGCCGAGCAATACGACGATCGATGCGACAGGCGCGACGATTATCGAGGATATGCCGGGATGCACCATGATCAGCCAGCCGGATGACCGCTGCAACAACTCGAAAATCAAGGGTTATAACGCGGTTCACGACATCACGATCAAGGGAGGCACCTGGGTCGGAACCAAACAGACAAAGGCCAACGCCACAAGCAAGGAAGGCTATAAGAATGGCTGTAACGTTGTAAACTTCCTGCATTCTAAGAACATCACGATTGAAAACGCGACCCTGTATAACGATTATAACGCGCACATCATCGAGCTGACCGGCTGCAAGAACTGCAAGATCATCAACTGCAAGATCAACATCAAGGAAAATGGAAAGGCCGGCTTCTATTACGGTTCTTCTAATAACGGCGCAATTCAGCTGGACGCCTGCACCTGCGCGGCCAACAACCCGAGAGGCAGAAGCTTCGACGGCACGCCTTGCCAGAACATCACCATCAGCCGCTGCAAGATTCATTATCCGAGCGGCGTTTAGTGCGCGCAGACGGTAAAGGGAAACAAGATTACCAAAAATGTAACCATCACAAAGAACAAGATCTGGTATAAATATAAGCCGTATATCACCAAGCACACCGCCAACATCAAGATCAAGGGTAATAAAACGATTAAGTATTAGGCGCATGCTGAGCTTTCCGGATGACTGTACATACGGTCATATCGTTCCGCAGACATTATTGGGATGCCTGCCAGAGAGGGCCTTCACCTTTCCCCCGGCTGAACCGGGGTGGGGTGAGGGCCCTTTTTCTTGTAGAAAAAGTGTGTGTGGAAGTCACGTCCAAAATGCGGAATTAAGCTTCATGGATATCGTATGACCGATATCATACGATTCAGGAGACATCACAAGAGTAGAATTTCATGTTTGAAAATAAATTAACGAAAATGTGAGCGAGTATCTGAATTTATCTGCTGAAATGTGGTATACTGTATTCAGAAACAAAGAAGTTCAGTAAAGTTTAGTTGACAAATACAATTATCATGCTATGATATAGATAATCCATTCGTTCAATATATTGAAGATTAAATTTCGTATATTAAATACCAGTGTACCGGGGAGGAAGTTTCTTTCTCCAGAAGGTGTGCTGCAGTTTTCAGAAAGGGAGTGCTGATATGGATAAATACATTCTGACCCCGATTCCGGAAGAACCGGATCCGGGTAAATATCCGGAGCACGCGTTCATCGATTCACCGCTGGTTCCGGTTGAGGAAAATGAAAAAATCAAAATCGATATGCAATACCCGCAGCTGGGTTTTAAAAATGCGGAAAAGCGCTGCATGCTCAGAAAAGAAGTTCATGACATGCTGCAGAAGGCGGCTGCAGAACTTCCAGAAGGCTATAAATTTGTCATCTGGGACGCATGGCGCCCGTTCGCTCTGCAGAAGGAGCTGTATGAGAGCTATTCGGAGAAGATTATCAAGGATTTTCATCTGGAGGACCTTCCTGAGGAAGAGAGGATCAGACGGATTTCCATGTGCGTGGCCAATCCGGTAAATGATACCGAGTTCCCTCCGGCACATACGACGGGCGGAGCGATCGACCTGACCGTGGAGCTTCCGGATGGAAGTCTTGCAGAGATGGGAACAGGCTTCGATTCTTTCTCGGGAGCGACCCGTACAGCCTTCTACGAGAAGAAAGAAAATGAAAATCTGCAGGACGCGGATAAGATCCGTGAGAATCGCAGAATTCTCTATCATATCATGCTGGAGCATGGATTTGCCAATCTGCCGTCAGAGTGGTGGCATTTTGATTACGGCGATATGAACTGGGCACATGCGAAGCAGCAGAAGGCGCTTTACAAGGGCATATTTTCTGTATAATTGAAAATATGACAGTTATTTGATAGTTATAACTATTCTGTTCTTGCAGAAATTCTGCAGGAATATTAAAATGAATATCATAAAGACAGTATTCTGATCTGCAGGATTCTGCGGCAGAGAGCAGGCCGGTCACGGCGCCTTGTTTCCTTGCATGTATATTTTGCCGAAAAATTACCGTTTTCGCGGAGCGGCACCTGTTTTCAGAGATGCTGAATTCATGAAAAGAAAGGAGTTGTCCGACAATGTTAAGTTCGTTTTTCCAGAGCACGCTGGGACGATCGTCGCTGATCTCGCCTAAAGACACCTGGTCGCTGCTGTTCGTCCTGCTGGTGTGCACGAGCCTTGCTATTTATCTGGAGCAGAAGTACGCCTGGGCATCCAAGGTCTCCGGTGCGATTATCGCGCTGGTTCTGGCACTGGTTCTGTCTAACGTAGGTATTATTCCGATTCACAGTTCGCTGTATGATGATGTAATCTGGGGGTATGCGGTTCCGCTGGGTATTCCGCTTCTCCTGATGCAGTGCAACATGAAGAAGATCTGGAAGGAGACAGGAAGAATTCTGATTATCTTCCTGATCGGAGCGGTCGGAACCGTCGTGGGTGCCTTCTGCGCGTACGGCCTGCTGAAGAATCACGTTCCTAATCCTGCAGGAGTTGCAGCGATGATGACTGGTTCCTACATCGGAGGAGGAGTCAACTTTGCAGCTCTGTCCGCACAGTTCAAGGTTCCGGGCGGCACCGTCGGTGCAACAACTGTTGCTGATAACCTTCTGATGGCGGTATATTTCTTCGTTCTGATTATGTTCGCCGGAATGAAGTTCTTCCGCAAGCACTACACCCATCCGCATATCGATGAGGTAGAGTCTCAGGGACTGGATGAGTCCAAGACACAGGCTGCCGCATATTGGAGCCGCAAGGATATTTCCCTGAAGGATATCGCACTGAATCTCGGATATTCTGTAACGATCGTATTCTTGTCCAACCTGATTTCCGCAGGACTGACCGCAGTTATCCCGACATCCAATCCGGTACTGAAGATGGTCAATATCTTCTTCGGAAGCCAGTATGTATGGATCACCACACTGTCCATGATCGCGGCAACCTATGGTGAAGGGCAGATTCAGAAGCTCAATGGTTCACAGGAAATCGGAACCTATTTCATTTACCTCTTCATGTTCGTAATCGGAGTTCCGGCATCCATCGTACAGATTCTGACCAAGACACCGGCGCTCTTCCTGTTCACCATGATCATGGTAATCGTCAACATGCTGTTCTGCTTCATCGCAGGAAAGATTTTCCACTTCGATCTGGAAGACTGCATCCTCGCGTCCAACGCCAACATCGGTGGACCGACCACAGCAGCCGGCATGGCGATTTCCCAGGGCTGGAGCAAGCTGGTCGGACCGGTTATGCTGATCGGAACACTGGGCTACGTCATTGGTACTTACCTGGGCGTTATCGTTGGAGGAGTACTCGGCGCATAATCACTTGCAATTTAAGTTTTGACAAAAAATAATCTGACAAGGAGACTGTCCTGTTGTGTGCATGCTCACATAATGGGGCAGTCTTTTGATTCATTGAAGGCTTCTTCAACATTTTCGTATGGAATTGTGCTTCCGGAAGTGGTAAATTTTTAAACAAAAGGAAAACGGTTTCAGATGAAAAATGACAATCGGTGTCATTGAAAGGGGTCAATATGGATAAAATCGGTATTATTTTTGGCGGAAAATCTACTGAACATGAGGTTTCGCTGGTATCTGCCAGAGCAGTTGCCGAAGCTTTAAATAAAGAAAAGCATGAAGCGGTTATGATCGGCATCAGCAAACAGGGTGAATGGAGAAAATTCGAAGGACCCCTGTCTGAAATGACGGCAGGAAACTGGGAAGCGTTTTCTGAGCCATATCCGCTGGAGCAGTTGAAGGAACTGGATCTGGTTTTCCCGGTGATGCATGGAAAGTACGGTGAAGATGGAACCATTCAGGGACTGTTTGAAATGCTGCATGTTCCATATGCCGGCTGCGGCATACTCGCTTCTTCTCTGGCCATGGACAAGGCAGCGTCCAAACTGATTTTCCAGAGCTGCAGTCTCCCGACCCCGGAGTTCCAGCTGATCCTCAGAGAAGAACTTTCCTCTCATCTGGAAGAGGCTGTGGACCGCTGTGAAGCAGATCTGAAATACCCGATGTTCGTAAAGCCTGCCAATACCGGATCCAGTGTGGGAATTTCCAAGGTCAGAAACCGTGAGGAACTGAGAAAGGGCATCCTTGAAGCGGCGCGTTTTGACAGAAGAATCGTCGTGGAAAACGGCGTGGATGCATTGGAAGTAGAGACTGGCGTCATCGGAAATGATGAGCCGGAATGCGCTGCCGTCGGTTCCATTCAGGCCGCTCGCGATTTCTACGATTACACTGCAAAATACACCGAAGATGCGGGAACCGTTATTATGGTTCCGGCACAGCTGGACGACGACCTGATCCGCCAGGTCAGAGAGACGGCAGTCAAAGCCTACCAGGCACTGGACTGCGCAGGATGCGCCCGTGTGGATTTCCTGGTTGACAAGAAG
>Ga0214925_100404_pt1 | contig 22040 bp, 21 predicted proteins | sample Stichaenrichment_FD_168299 | JGI IMG/M metagenome (GOLD analysis project Ga0214925, IMG submission 168299) | Xylose enriched microbial communities from anaerobic bioreactor in Madison, Wisconsin, United States - 63SRT | ecosystem: Engineered > Bioreactor > Anaerobic > Unclassified | place: USA... | reverse complement strand
TCATCTGCCAGTACCCGCTCAATGATCTTTACCTTTTCGGCAGGCTCAATCTTACTTTTTCTGGACATAGAAATACCCCCAAGTAGGTTTTATATTTCAATGTCCTACTTGGGGGTAGCATATCAATGCCATGTGCGGGTTTCTTTTCTCAAACGGATTATATATGTAAACACGTCCTGATTTTATACGTACCCTTAGATTTATTGATTTCTCCTGCTCTCCGGAAAAACAAAGCAGTCGTAGCGGATTGCTTTGCCCGGGATGGAGTACCCCGGCTTCATCCCGGCCAGGTCCGGTCCTTTTCTCGGCCGCTTGACCACCACCTTGAAGGGGTGTACCTTCAGCGCTGCCTGCAGCAGTTCCTCTTCATTCCTGCAGGGTGTCTCCAGCTGGTGCAGCAGCTGAAATTTCTTCTTCACCAACGCATTCTTCTGGCGTTCCGGAAACATCGGGTCCAGATAGATCACATCAGGCCGGACCACCGCAGGCACATCCTGCAAGGTCTGCATGATATCAATGCAGTTGCTGTCCTCGCCGTGCGTCCCACACATGCCGGAAATGATATCCATCTCACACAGTGCACGCATAGCAGAAATACTGTCCTCCTTGTGCAGACGCATTCTTCCGACGGTCTCTGACAGTGCAGGATCTGCCGCTGCCCTCTCCAGCGCATCCGCAAGAAGTGCGGCGATCACAGGGTCCTGCTCATAGAGCTCCACCCGGAAGCCTGCAGCCGCCAGCAGCAGTGCGTCCTGCCCCATACCTGCGGTGGCATCCATGGCAACCGGTACCCTGCCTTCCTCCAGGTCCCGGATCCGGGCCGCCTTGATCAGCAGTTCATGTGAAAGGTTGTTATGACGCAGACGCGGCAGCATCTCTGAAAAATCCCCGCGGATCCGGATATTTCCATCGGTCAGCGTCAGTCCCTGCTCATCCAGATACAGCATCAGATTTCCGGAAACCGCATCATCTGACTTCAATCTATATGACTTCAATCTATGATCTGATACAGGCGGATCAGGCGGCAGATAAACCGCTCCTGACAGCCCGCGTGCCTTCAGATGCTCTGCCAGCCGCTGCGCTTTCTGCGCCAGGTCCGCATTCGACGCAGATATGTAGATTTCCCTATTCATCTCTCATTGTTGCTTCTTTCTGTCTTCGGTGTTCTTTCTATCTTCAGGGTTCTGCCTATCATCATACTATTTTACGGGGATTCTGTCACCCTTCCTATACGTTATTCATCCTCCCGAGAACTCATAACTCTCGAATACATTATTCTAAAGACTCATAACTCCCAAATACATACAAATCTCTCATAACCATCGAAACCATCTGTAGAAAGCTAATGAATCTTCTTTCCTTCTATATTTTTTCCGTATGATATATTCCAATCATCACAATCACATAAGCTATTCCAATCATCATAATGTCTGTCTTCACAAGAAAAAATTTTAAAGAAATATTATTTTTTCGCTTGACATATACCCCTGTAGGGTATAAAACCTTAGGCATAGAGATACCCCACGCGGGTATATGACCGGGTGTATCAAGGGAAAGGAGAAGTTTTATGAGCAATCCGATATTGAAAGTAAGCCATCTGAAGAAAACATTCCACGAAAAGAATGGCACGGTCGTAGAGGCAGTGAAAGATATTTCATTTGAGATACAGAGAGGTGAAATTTTTGGATTCCTGGGGCCGAACGGTGCCGGAAAGAGTACAACCATTTCCATGCTGATGACGCAGCTCTCCGCCGACGGAGGCGAGATCCTGCTGGATGGAAAATCCGTTCTGGCTGATCCGGTAAGCGCCAGGGCAAAGATGGGTGTGGTCACACAGCATAACAATCTGGACAGAAGCCTTACCGCAAAGGAAAATCTTTTGTTCCATGCAAGATATTTCGGCATGGATATGCGGAAAGCCCCGGCGCGGGCGGATGAGCTTCTGAAGAAGTTCGGGCTGTGGGATCGCCGGGATGACGCTGTTGCCACATTTTCCGGCGGCATGGCACAGCGCCTGAAGATTGCGAGGGCTATGATGCACAGACCCGCAATCCTCTTCCTCGATGAGCCGACGACCGGACTGGACCCGAACTACCGCGAAATCCTCTGGCAGCAGATGATGGAGCTGAATAAAGAAGGGACAACTATTTTTCTGACAACCCACTCTACATGGAGGAGCCTGAGCGCTTTGCAGAGCATATTGCGATTGTAAACAAGGGCGAGATCAAGGCCTTCGGCACCGCGGACGAGTTGAAGAATATGATTCCGTCCCGCAATATCGTTTCTCTCAGGATCAGCGATTACGACAGTGCACTGGAAACTGACGCACTGAAGCTTCCCGAGGTTGAGAAGGCAAAATACCAGAACGGCCTTCTGCAGCTGTATCTGAAGAGCGGGCAGCCTGATTTTGACCATATCATCCGCTGGGTTGGCCGGGAAGGCAAAACCCTTCAGAATATCAGCCTGAGCACTTCTACACTGGATGATGTTTTCGTATATCTGACAGGAAAGGGGATTAACAGCAATGAATAATAAAAGATTTTACCGGACAGCGTTCTGGGCTATGGTACAGAGAGATCTGCTTGCGCAGTGGAGAGACAAGTGGGAATTCGTTTTCCGTGTCGTGATGCTTCCAACTGTCCTGATTATCGTATATGGATACATCCTTCCGACAATTGGTCTGCTCCCGAAGGACTTCCCGACGCAGATGTTTGCCGGCATGATCGGCATGAGCATCCTGATTACCGGAATCCACGGCACCGCAATTCCGTTTACGATGGATTTCAACAACATGCACGAGATTGAAGACCGCCTGCAGGCGCCGGTTCCCGCAAACCTGATCGCCTTTGCAAAAATGACGGTGGGCATCATCGAGGCCTTCATCGGCGGCCTGCTGGTACTGCCCGTCTCCGCAATCTTCATGGGGCGGGGTCTGCAGTTCACCCTGACTCCTCTGAGCATTCTGAAGCTGATTCCGGTTCTGATTCTGATTGCCCTGGCTTCGGCAACACTGGGTCTTCTGGTCGGCACCATTGTAAAACCGATGCAGATCGCCGCAATGTTCCCCGGATTTCTGATGCCTGTGGTATTTACCGGTGCCATTTTCTTCAACTGGTTCAGCCTGGCACGCGTTCCTGTTTTTCAGATACTCGTTCTGGTCAATCCGCTTGTCTACGCCAATGAAGCGCTCCGGTACGTTCTGACGCCCCAGATCCACAGCATGCCGATATTTTTCAGTACCCTGGGTCTGATCGTTTCCATTGTGCTGATGGGCACCTTCGGATTCCGCCGGTTCCACAGAATGGCGACCGGACAGAGCGGAAAATAAAGCATTATCATTTGAAAATAGTGCTAATCACATACTGATCGGACGATTTCATCACCTGGAATGACGGTTTCACACAAGGAAAAGACATGTTACAATACAGAGTAAACTGATTGAAATATCATTATTCTGTAAGGAGTCGTCTGATCCATGATTGACACAAACATTCAGAAATATCTGGCTTTTGTAAAAACCGTAGAATTCAGCAGCTTTTCAAAGGCAGCTGAGGCCTTAGTCTGTTCCCAGTCCAGCATCAGCCGCATGATCTCTGATCTCGAAAAGGACCTGGACATCACCCTTCTGGAACGGGACCGGAACGGTGTTGTTCTGACATCAGACGGCACAAGACTTCTCCCCTATGCACAGAATCTCTGCCAGTCCTATTACAATCTGCAGGAAGAGGTAGATGATCTCAATGGTATACAGACTGGTCTGATCCGGATCGGAACCTTCTCAAGTGTTGCAAGCCAGTGGCTGCCGAGAATCATCAAACAGTTCCAGATTGACTACCCCAACATTGCCTACGAGATGCTGATGGGCGACTATACGGAAATCGAAAACTGGATTGATGAACGTCGTGTCGACTGTGCTTTCCTGATCCTCCCTACCAGACCGGAATTTGACTCCATGGAGCTTGCCGAAGATCCTCTGCTGGCCGTGCTTCCGGAAAACCACCCGCTGGCCCGGCTGGATGCCGTCCCGGTAAAAGAACTGGAAAAAGAACCCTTCATGCTCCTCGAAAAGGGCGGAAAATCAGAGATTGCAGACATCCTGAAGCAATATGCCCTGCATCCTGACATCCGCTTCACAACCCTGGATGACTACGCAATTATGGCGATGGTTGAGCAGGGTCTGGGCGTTTCCATCCTGCCCGGGCTGATTCTGAAACGGAACCCCTACCATGTGGTCTTAAAACCGCTTGACCCGCCCGCTTTCCGGAAAATCGGAATTGCGCTAAAGGAAAGCCGCACCGCATCAGCTGCGACGAAGAAATTCATGCAATATCTCAAATATCGCAATCCACAAGTCCTGTAGTTTCATCCAGTCCCAGCATGATGTTCATGTTCTGCACCGCAGCGCCGGAAGCGCCCTTTCCAAGATTGTCGAAGAGAGCGGTTACCGATGTCTGCTCCTCATGCCCGCAGACCACAATCTCCAGCCGGTTTGTCCCTGCCAGCTTATTGGCATAGAGCTTGCTGTCATTCTCTCCGAATGGCACAACCGAAACAAAGTATTCGTCCTTATAATACTCCTGCAGTCTCTCGCAGATCTCCTTTGCGGAAGGTTTTCCAGGCAGGAGGCGGTTCTGCAGCATGATTGTTCCAGCCATGCCTTTATAATAATCATCCACGACAGGCATAAAGACCGGAGGATAGGTCAGCCCGGTCATCTTCTGCATCTCCGGCACGTGCTTATGCTTCAGGTTCAGGCCGTAGATGCCCGGTGAGTCCAGGTGTTTATCCCGGTTCTCCGCTTCGTATTCCGCGATCATCTTTTTCCCGCCGCCGGAATAACCGGTCAGCGAATAGCAGGTGACCGGATAATCAGCAGGCAGAATGCCCATCCGGACCAGAGGGGCCGTTGTCGAAATCAGACCGGTTGCGTGACAGCCGGGATTCGCCACCCGCTTGCTCGTACGGATCGCCTCTCTCTGCTCTTTAGAGAGCTCCGGGAATCCATAGGTCCAGCCATCTGCAACACGATGTGCGGTAGAAGCGTCAATGACCCTGACATCAGGATTCTCAATCATCGAAACCGCCTCAATGGCTCCTGCATCCGGCAGACAGAGAAAAACAATATCCGCCGCATTCAGATATTTTTTCCGTTCCTCAGGATCGTGCCGCTTGTCCTCATCGATCCGGAGAAGCTCCAGATCATCTCTGGCTCCGATTCTGTCATAGATCTGAAGTCCCGTCGTTCCGCTCTGTCCGTCAATATATACCTTTGTCTTCATTTATAACCAGCCCTTCTGTCAAATATATTTTCGTATCAGATCACAGCAGCCCGAAATCCTGCATCGCCGCCTTCAGGGACGCCTGATGCTCTGCTGTCATCTCCGTCAGTGGAAGCCTTGGCTTGCCTGCCTCAAAGCCCATCATATTCAGCGCAGCCTTCACAGGGATGGGGTTCACCTCACAGAACAGCTGCCGGATCAGCGGAAGCGCCTTCAGCTGCATCTTTGCGGCCTCCGGGAATTTCCCGTCCAGGCAGTTCTGACACAGGTCATGCGTGTACTGGGGTGCTACATTTGAGAGCACCGAGATGACACCAAGACCGCCCAGGGACATGATCGGCACGATCTGGTCATCGTTCCCGGAATACAGATCAAGCACACCGTCGCAGAGCTCCAGCGTCTTTGCCGTCTGGCTGATATTGCCGCAGGCATCCTTCAGCGCCACGATATTTTTTACATGCCTGCCGATGTAAGCCGCTGTCTCCGGCTGGATGTTCGTTCCTGTCCTTGATGGCACATTGTACATGATACATGGAATGTTTACTGACTCCGCAATCGCTGTATAGCTCGCGATCAGACCGTCCTGCGTTGCCTTGTTGTAATAGGGTGTCACAAGGAGAAGGCCATCTGCGCCCCGCTTCTGTGCCTCCTGGGACATCATGATCGCATGCGCCGTATTGTTCGACCCGGTACCGGCAATCACCGGAATTCTGCCCTTTGTGATTTCCACGCAGAAACGGATCGCCTCCAGATGCTCATCATCATCCAGTGTAGAAGCCTCTCCGGAAGTACCGACCACAATCAGCGCATCCGTATGATTTTTGATCTGAAACTCAATCAGCTTCTCCATCGCATCAAAATTAATCGATCCGTCCGCATGCATCGGCGTTGCAAGCGCTACGCCAGCTCCCTTGAATATTGCCATAACTTGCCCTCCTGAATACACTTAACGACAAACTTTTTTCACTTTCCAACAGTATACATCAAACAAATTTACCGGTAAACCCAGGATAAATCTTTGTCACAGCTAGTTTGCGAGTGACGGCCGGGCTGTGAAATCCACGTCCTCAAAAGAGTGAGGAATCCCGATGCCAGAGATCCTTGTCACTCCTGGGTGAAGCGCCGCTGACAAGCTGATTGCCTGTGGTGGGTGGCAGGGGTCCTTGTCACGCCTGCGTGAAGCTGTCCACAAGCTCCTGCAGCTCAAAGTACCGCTCCATTCTCTCCTCCAGCTTTGCGTCAACAGCCTCCTTTTCCTTTGTCAGGTCAGCAAGCTTTGTATACATCGTTGCGGACTCTATCATCTGCTGCTCCAGATCTTTGCTCTTCTGCTCGAGCTCGTCGATCTCGTCCTCAATATGGTCATATTCTCTCTGCTCTTTGTAGGAAAGCCGGTTCTTTTTCTGCTGCTTTCTCTGGGCTTCCTTCTGTGCGGCATACTGCTCGGCTCCGCTTCTGCTGTTTTCCTGGCCATTATTCTGTCCCGCGGCACCTGCATCACCGCTCACAGATCCCGGTCCGCCTGCTCCGGCACGGCTCACGGATCCCTGCCCGCCTGCCCCGGCAAGGCTTGTGGATCCCGATGCCGGCAGTCCCTGCGCTTCCATATGCGCCAGATATTCGGTATAGGCGCCTTCACTGCGGACCAGGGTGCCGCCCTCAGAAAACGCAAAGATCCTTGTGACAACACGGTCCAGGAAATACCGGTCATGGGAGACGACGATCAGAATGCCCGCAAAGCGGTCCAGATAGTCCTCCAGGACCCGCAGGGTCTGAATATCCAGATCATTGGTCGGCTCATCAAGAATCAGCACATTCGGTGCCTCCATCAGTACCTTCAGCAGATACAGCCGCCTCTTTTCCCCGCCGGACAGCTTCCCGATCAGCGAATACTGCATCTCGCTGTCGAACAGAAACTGCTCACACATATTTGTCGCCGACACGAGTCCGTCCGTGGTCCGGATGAATTCCGCAGTATCCTTGATATAATCGATGACTCTCTGATCCGGGTCCAGCCGTTCATTCTCCTGGCTGAAGCATCCGATCTTTACGGTCTGCCCGATCTCCACGTACCCGGAATCGGGTTTTATCTGTCCTTCAATAATGCCCAGCAATGTGGACTTTCCGCACCCGTTCGCGCCGATAATACCGATCCGGTCTGTCTTGTTGAAGTTATAGGAAAAATCATGGATCAGCTCTCTGCCATCATACCCCTTGCAGATATGATGCAGGGAGATGGTTTTCCCGCCGAGCCTGGAGGGAAGCGAATTGAGAGTGACCTGCCGCTCCTCCACGATTTTCTCCCGATCCCGCAGGGCCTCGAACCGCTGGATGTGCGCCTTCTGCTTCGTGGACCTTGCTCGTGCCCCGCGCATGATCCACGCCAGGTCCTTGCGGTACAGTGCCGCCGCCTTACGCTCCGCCGCAACCGCAAAGTCCATCCGCTCCTGCTTCAGCTCCAGATAACCGGAGTAATTCGCCGCGTAGCGGTATGTCTTTCCCTTGTCGATCTCCAGAATCTGGTTCGTCACCTGGTCCAGAAAATAGCGGTCATGGGTAACCATCAGGACCGCACCGCGGAAGTTCTGCAGATAATTCTGCAGCCATTCAATCATCTCATGATCCAGGTGGTTTGTGGGCTCATCGAGGATCAGCAGATCACAGGGTGTCAGTATCGCTGCCACGAGAGCCGCCCGCTTCTTCTGGCCGCCGGAGAGAATGTCCGGATTGCATTCGGGATCCGGTATCCCGAAGTCGAGCAGGCGCGCCCGGACCTCTCCCTCCGTGTCCCAGTGGGCTTCCTTGCCGTTTACAGCCTCTGACACATTTTCCAGAAGTGTTCTGCTGTTGTCGAAAACCGGATTCTGCGGAAGATAGGAAATCCGTATGTCATTGCCCTTTACGACCTTGCCCGCATCCGGCGCAAGCCTGCCTGCGGCGATGGAGAGGAGGGTGGACTTGCCCGTCCCGTTCACACCGATGACACCGATCTTGTCGGTATCACTGATGCCCACCGTCACGTCGTCCAGGAGGACGCGGGACAGGAATGCGATGCTGATGTGTTCCAGATTCAATATATTCATAAAACCCTCACAAAATCATTCAAAAAAAACGGGGGAAATATTGGTCCCAAAATATTGCTCCCAAAATATTGCCAAAATATTGCCTCTAAGATAAAACCGGAGCTGAGGAATAAAATCCATCCCTTAAAAGAGTAAGAGCCGCTGCAACATTTACTTTCTGTGTGCAGCAGCTCTGTTTTTTCTTAATTGTACATATCTGATTCTAATTGTGTTTCTCTTTATTCTGATTGTACTTCTCTTTATGTCTGGCTTCGATTCCCTTAGTCCTGTTTCTCTGCCTCATCATCCCTGACGATGATGGTGCCGGCCTGACCTCTGTAGCCGTCCAGTGCCTTCGCCAGCGAGGTGATCACTGTGCGCTCACCGCCGTTTTTCAGGAATTCTACGGCCGCCTGAACCTTCGGAAGCATGGTCCCGTATTCGAATTCTCCAGCCTTCATGTACTCCTCGGCCTGAGAAACGGTGATCTTTCCCAGCGGCTGCTCATGGTCCGTTCCATGTCCGATCTTTGCGTTCTCCACACTGGTCAGAATCATCAGCTCGTCAGCGCGGAGCTTTTCCGCCAGCTTTCCGCTGACCAGGTCCTTCTCGATGACGGCACTGGCGCCCTTAAGCTCCGGTCCCTGCTCGAGCACCGGGATGCCGCCACCGCCTCCGGCAATGACGACCTGTCCGGCATCCAGCAGCAGCTGGATCGTCTCCAGCTCTATAATATCCTGCGGCTTCGGAGAAGCAATGATCCTGCGGTAACCCTCTTCTGTCTTTGTGACAAAATTGCCCTTTTCTTCCTCAGCCTTTGCCTCATCCTCGGTGAGAATTCTTCCGATGACCTTGCTCGGCTCATAGAGATTTTCATCGTAGGGGTCTACCGTAACCTGGGTGATAATCGTGGCAACCGGCTTATAGATACCTCTCCTGAGAAGCTCTGCGCGAAGGGAGTTCTGAATATCATAGCCGATGTAGCCCTGGCTCATGGCAGAGCAGACAGACATCGGCGCACCGACATAGTCACTATGCGACTTCGTGAATTCATTCATTGCCGTGTGGATCATACCCACCTGGGAGCCATTGCTGTGGGTGATGACAACGCCCGCGCCGGCCTGCACCAGGTCTGCAATCGCCTTAACGGCCTTCTCTACGCCTTCCTTCTGATCTGCGAAGGTTTTTCCAAGAGCCTTGTGCCCAAGGGCTACAACTATCTTTTTTCTCTGCATGAACCAAACCCTCCTTTACGCTTCCGTCTGTGCGCTTCAGAAATCAAACTTTCCGTCAAACCACTGATCAAGCTCGTCAATCTTCACACGAACCTGCTCCATGGTGTCACGGTCACGGATGGTAACCGCATGGTCTGTCTCGGAATCGAAATCATAGGTGATGCAATACGGTGTACCGATTTCATCCTGACGGCGATATCTCTTGCCGATAGCTCCGCGGTCGTCATAATCGCAGTTGTACTTGTCAGCCAGATGATCGAATACCTTCTCTGCGGACTCGCTGAGCTTCTTGGAAAGCGGCAGCACTGCAATCTTCACAGGTGCCAGCGCTGGATGGAAATGAAGAACGGTACGTACATCGTTCTTCTCTGCATCCAGAACCTCCTCGTCGTAAGCGGAGCACAGGAATGCGAGCACAACACGGTCTGCACCCAGAGACGGCTCGATGACATACGGAATATATTTGATCTTCTTCACATCATCAAAGTATGTGAGATCCTCTCCGGATACCTCCTGATGACGGCTCAGGTCGTAGTCGGTACGGTCTGCGATGCCCCAGAGCTCGCCCCATCCAAACGGGAACAGGAACTCGATATCTGTGGTTGCCTTGCTGTAGAAGCTGAGCTCCTCCTTTGCATGGTCACGAAGTCTGAGCTCATCATCCGGGAGGCCGAGGTCATTGAGCCACTTGTGGCAGAAGCTTCTCCAGTAATCGAACCACTCCAGATCGGTGTCCGGCTCACAGAAGAACTCCAGCTCCATCTGCTCAAACTCACGGGTACGGAAGGTGAAGTTGCCAGGTGTGATCTCATTACGGAAGGATTTTCCGATCTGTCCGATACCAAAGGGAATCTTCTTGCGGGAGGTTCTCTGCACGTTCTTGAAGTTTACAAAAATACCCTGGGCTGTCTCGGGACGAAGATATACCGTATTCTTTGCGTCCTCGGTAACACCCTGGAATGTCTTGAACATCAGGTTGAACTGACGGATATCTGTGAAATTGTGCTTGCCGCAGCTCGGGCAGGGAATCTCATGCTCACGGATGAAGTCCATCATCTTCTCATTGGACCAGCCGTCACAGCTGTTGTTCTCCAGCTCGATGCCGTGCTCCTGGCAGAAGTCCTCAATCAGCTTGTCCGCGCGGAAACGCTCATGACACTCCTTGCAGTCCATCAGCGGATCGGAAAAGCTGCCAAGGTGTCCGGATGCGACCCAGGTCTGGGGATTCATCAGGATTGCGCAGTCTACACCGACATTCAGCTTGTTGTCCTGAACGAACTTTTTCCACCAGGCTTTCTTTACGTTGTTCTTGAATTCCACACCCAGAGGACCATAATCCCAGGTATTTGCAAGACCTCCGTAAATCTCAGAGCCCGGGTAAATAAAACCGCGGTTCTTGGCTAATGCAATGATTTTATCCATTGTCTTTTCCATTTTTTTCGTTCTCCTTTTACATGCTTTATCTGCTGTCATGCACGGGAACCTGCCCGGCGTGAATAATCGTGAATAATATTTGATTTATTCTGTGCAGCGTTCGTCTGCACCATTTTATAATGTCAGGATCAAAGATGTAAGGTTTTGAAATTGTCTTGAAATTCTCACGGTTTCGACACGCAAGAAGTACTAAGGTTCTTCAATTTTGCTAAAAGCGTTCAGAAAAAGTCAAAACTTGCTGCATTCTGCAGCTCAGACAGTTGACTTTTTCTGAACAACGCAAAATTTCATCACCAAGTACTTCTAGCATGTCTGCAAATGTTCGAATTTTAAGACAATTTCTTAAGCACTTTCCCTTTGACGCTGACATCATTTTATTTGTAAATAATATAGGCATAACGGTCGGAAACGGTGACATACCGGGAGAGGTTCTTCTCCTTCTCCTGCTTCGCAATCTCCGCCTGTGTATCTGATTCACTCTGTGTATCTGACCCGCTTTTCACATCTGCGCTGCCCTGCGTGTCCGAACTACTCTGCACGGATGAGCCACTCTGAGTGTCTGACCCGCTCTGCACGGACGCCGGGGAAACGGACTGCGTGCCAGAAATCAGGTTCTGCCCCTCTGTACTGCTGTCGGAGGAAAGAACGGTGTTGATTGTGGCGGTGAGTCTTCCAGTGATGGACACATTATCCGTCGCATACAGAATCTTGTCCGGCAGCCTGACCATAACCGGTTCTGAGAGGATCAGCACCTTCCACTCCTTTGCCCTTGCGGACAATATATCCGGATCGGCTGCATTTCCATACATATCCAGGAAATTCTGATCCATGGAAAAACCGGCTTCCTCTGCTTCGGCAAGGGTACCGAGAAACGCCTTTACATTGTTGAAGCTGCTGTAATCACTCATGGAAGCATAGGACATCTTGATGGAAACAGAATTGTCATCCACACTGCAGGATTCCAGCTTGACCGCTCCCTTGCTTTCGGAATCATAGGAGGTCACAGCATCCTCAATGTACTGCTTCAGATCATCCTCTGTATAGTCATCATCATCCTTCGCCTCAACGATATTTTCCGTGACGTTTCCTTCTTCGCCCACAGAAACTGTCGTGTTCTCAATACTGTTCGGCAGAGAACATCCGGCAGTGGTAACCAGCATGGTCGTCGCAAGAAAACCGATGGCAAGGCGATGTCTTATACCGGTAAAGCGCATGAATCTCAGCTCCTTTTTGCGTCTTTCCTTATTTCTTCAGGGGACTCTTCCGATAGATGATGTCATCTCTTCCGGGGCCGTTGGAAACCATGGTGATCGGATATCCGATCTGGCCCTCGATGAAGTTCACATAGTCCTGTGCTTCCTGCGGGAGGTCCTCAAACCTGCGGATGCCGCGGATATCGCACTTCCATCCCTTGAAGACCTTGTATACCGGCTTGCAGCGTTTCAAGTCCTTTGTAACCGGGAATTCCGTGATCTGCTTTCCATCGAGCTCATAGGCTACGCAGACCGGAATCTCATCGAGGTATCCCAAGTCATCAAGTACGGTGAAGGCCACATCCGTACAGCCCTGGAGTCTGCATCCGTATTTGGATGCGACGCAGTCATACCAGCCCACACGTCTCGGACGTCCTGTGGTTGCTCCGTACTCGCCGCCGTCTCCGCCGTGGTTTCTGAGCGCTACCGCCTCATCGCCGAACACCTCGGAGACAAACTCTCCGGCGCCTACGGCAGAGGAATATGCCTTGGATACGACAACAATCTGACGGATCTCATAGGGAGGAATGCCTGCGCCGATGGCGCCGTAGCCTGCCAGCGGAGATGAGGATGTAACCATCGGATAGATGCCGTGGTCTGGGTCCTTCATCGTACCAAGCTGTCCCTCGAGAAGAATTGTTTTTCCCTCATGAATGGCCTTGTCCAGATAAAGAGACACATTGCCGAGGTAAGGCTTTACTCTGTCTCTTCTCTCCTTGATCCATGCGAGAAGGCCCTTTCTGTCGATTGGATCTGTATGATAGAGATGCTCCAGAAGTACATCCTTCTGGTCAGCGATCCGGTCGATCTTCTCCATCAGCACGTCATCATCCTGATAAAATTCATTGATCTGCCAGCCAATCTTGGCAAATTTGTCTGCATAGAACGGTGCGATTCCGGACTTGGTGGAACCAAAGGATTTTCCGGCAAGTCTTGCCTCCTCAAGGGAATCAAACTGTACGTGATAGGGCATCATGACCTGCACACGGTCTGAGATCATCAGCTGCGGTGTCGGTACGCCCTTAGATGTGATGTCATCCAGCTCCTGCAGGAATTTATCGATATCGAACGCCATGCCGTTTCCGACAATGTTCATGATATTCTGATGAAAAACGCCTGATGGCATGGTATGAAGCGCAAACTTGCCATACTCGTTCACAATCGTGTGACCGGCATTGGCACCGCCCTGAAAACGGATGACGATATCCGCCTCGTTTGCAAGGGTATCGGTAATCTTGCCCTTTCCTTCATCGCCCCAGTTTGCTCCAACAACTGCCTTAACCATTCTTTGTCCTCCTTGTCTTCGCCTGCATTGGCAATATGCAGGCAATTCAGCAGATAGAGTTATATGCTATAAACCGTACCGCATGGCTGCTAACCATTATTCATTATATATATATGCATTGATGCATATTATTTGCTTTGATGCAATTTATGAGCTTTGATGCAATTATATGCTTTGGCACATTTTATATGCTTTCATGCAGATTATTTCATGCGGTACAGATTATATGCTTTAATGCAGATTATTTTTTTGATACAAATTAAACGTTAATCTCCGCCTTCATGCCGAGCAGGTCTTTTCTCTGCTCGAGAATCGGATTTACAACCTCTTTCAGATACTTATCCACCTGATAGGGTGCGCGTCCCACATATTTCTTCGGGTCCATGGACTTCTGCAGGTCCTCCAGAGACAGATGGAACATCGGATCATTTGCAATTCTCTCCAGCAGATCGTTGTCCTTTCCCTCGACCTTGACAGTCCGTCCTGCCTCCATGGAAAGCTCACGGATTCTCTCATGCAGCTCCTGACGGTCGCCGCCGGCCTTTGTGGCATCCATCATGATGTTCTCTGTCGCCATGAACGGAAGCTCTGCCATCAGATGCTTCTCAATGACCTTCGGATAAACCACAAGTCCGTCCACGACATTCATCATCAGATCCAGGATGCCGTCGGTTGCAAGGAAGCCCTCCGCGATGGAAAGACGCTTGTTTGCGGAATCATCCAGCGTCCGCTCAAACCACTGCTCTGCAGAGGTCATCGCCGGGTTCAGGGCATCAATCATCACATATCTGGACAGTGAGGCGATCCGCTCATCACGCATCGGGTTTCTCTTATAAGCCATTGCAGAGGAACCGATCTGGCTCTTCTCAAACGGCTCTTCCACCTCCTTCAGATGCTGAAGCAGACGGATGTCATTGGAAAATTTATGTGCACTTGCGGCGATGCCTGCAAGGACGTTGCAAACCCGGGTATCCACCTTTCTGGAGTAGGTCTGTCCGGAAACCGGATAGCAGGAGGAAAAGCCCATCTTCTGTGCAATCATGGGATCGAGACGGTCGCACTTCTCCTGGTCTCCGTTAAAGAGCTCCAGGAAGCTTGCCTGAGTACCGGTGGTTCCCTTGGAGCCGAGCAGCTTCAGTGTGCTCTGAACATACTCCAGGTCCTCCAGGTCCATGACAAACTCATTGAGCCAGAGTGTCGCACGCTTGCCCAGAGTCGTGGGCTGTGCCGGCTGGAAATGTGTAAATGCAAGACATGGCTGATTCTTCTCCTTGTCTGCAAATTTTGCAAGCTCGCTGATGACGTTGACCAGCTTTTTGCGGATCAGCTTCAGCGCCTCATTCATAATAATAATGTCTGTATTGTCACCCACGTAGCAGGATGTTGCTCCGAGATGAATGATGCCCTTTGCCTTCGGGCACTGTACACCATAGGCATATACATGGGACATAACATCGTGACGCACCTCTTTCTCCCGTGCTCTTGCCACATCGTAATTGATGTCCGTGACATGTGCCTTCATCTCATCGATCTGTTCCTGTGTGATCGGAAGCCCCAGCTCCTTCTCTGTCTCTGCCAGAGCAATCCACAATCTTCTCCAGGTCGAGAACTTGAAGTCCTGAGAAAAAATGTACTGCATCTCTTTGCTTGCGTAGCGCTCGGAGAGCGGGCTGCTGTAACGATCTGTTCTGCTCATATGCTTTTCGTATCCTTCCTGCCACCTGTCCTGTGACTGTAACCTTATACAGCAAATAGCGCAACCGGCGCCGTTATACACAGGCACAGTTGCGCTATCATTATAGGGCATTCATGTTTTAAAAGCAACGTCAAGGTGTCGAATCCATGCGAATCTGCAAAGAAAGAATTGCCGCAAAGCTGCGGTGAAAAAATACCCTTCATCCCAAACGTACAGATAAAATGCCTCACTGTGCGTTGCTGTAGCCTGCGAGGAACTGCTTTGTCCTGTCGTGTGTGGGATGCTCGAATACATCGTCCGGCGTGCCCTTCTCCAGAATGACGCCGTTGTCCATGAAAATGACCTGGTCAGCCACATCGTGGGCGAATTTCATCTCATGGGTAACGATGATCATGGTCGTGTGGTTGTCTGCCAGCTCACGAATGACACGCAGCACCTCGCCGGTGAGCTCCGGATCCAATGCGGAGGTCGGCTCGTCGAAGCAGAGGATATCGGGCTGGAGCGCAAGGGCTCTGGCGATAGCCACACGCTGCTGCTGTCCTCCGGAAAGCTGATGCGGGTAATTGTCTTTTCTGTTCGAAAGCCCCATCTGCTCCAGAAGCTCGCTTGCGCGTGCCTCGATCTCCCCGGTGTCGGCCTTTTTGCCCGCCGCATCTGCGTTCAGCTTTGGCGCCAGCATTACATTTTCAAGCGCAGTGTACTGCGGAAACAAATTGAAGGACTGAAAAACCAGTCCAAAGTGCAGCCGCTTCTTCCGGGTTTCCGCCTCGGATTCCTTCCTCTTCTTTTCACCGTCAAAGAGCACCTCATCACGGATCTTAATGATTCCCCTGTCCGGTCTCTCCAGAAAATTCAGACAGCGCAGCAGTGTGGTCTTTCCGCTTCCGGAAGAGCCGATGATGGAGAGCGCCTGACCCTTCTCCATGGAAAAACTGATGTCCTTGAGAACTTCGGTGTCCCCGAAGCTTTTCTGTATGTTTTGAACCTCAAGCAGAGCCATATCTCACCTGTCTCCTTCTAAAAATTGAAATATTGATTTACTGGAAGTAGCTGAGCCGCTTCTCAATATAGTGGAACAGCCATGTGAGCAGCGCACTGAAGATCAGATAGAAAGCACCTGTGTAGAACAGCGGCCAGATAATGCCGGCGCTCTTGATGTAGGCCTGACCAGCCCAGATCACCTCGTATACCGCGATAACCCTTGCAAGAGAGGTATCCTTGACCAGCGTGATGATCTCGTTTGAAATCGGCGGAACAATGCGTTTGATAACCTGCAGCAGTACGATCTTCCGGAAAATCTGCCCTCTGGTCATGCCCAGCACCTCGCCGGCCTCATACTGTCCGACCGGAATCGACTGAATACCACCGCGGTAGATGACGGAAAAATAGCACGCATAGTTGATGACAAAGGCCACGAGTGCCGCGATAAACCTGCCGCCATCGCCTGCTCCCCAGATATTATTTTTCATGATAATGCCCGGACCATAGTAAATGATCAGCAGCTGCAGCAGCAGCGGTGTTCCACGGACAATCCAGATCAGAAAGTTGATCGGCACATTGATCACCTTCAGCTTGCTCATGGACCCGAAGCTGATCAGCAATCCAAGCGGCAGTGCAAAAACAAGTGTCAGCACAAACAGCTTCAGGGTTACGAGAAAGCCCTCGAGCAGAGACAATGTAACTTCAGCAAACATAGAATGGTTCCCCCGAATTCTGACAGACATTACGAAACTGCCACACAAATCCGGGGCCTTCTGCGGGAAAAATTCCCGCGGAAGTGCCGGATCATGTGACAGTCAGTTTACAAAAAACGCTCATATTGTACAGGAGTAAAATGCACTTACAGGGCACTTGTTTCAGACGTACGAGCCAATGTTGTATAAACAATATAACAGCCAGGAAGCAATAAGAAGCAGTTACTTCTGTTCAATCAGCGCATCCTGCACACCATACTTCTCAGCGATGGTCTTCATGGTACCATCCTGATAAAGCTTTACAAATTCCTGATTGATATACTCGGCCAGGTCTGATCCCTTGCGGCATCCGACGCCGTACTTCTCTGTTGTCAGCTCCACGGTATGGGTCAGGTTCTCATAGCTGGTGCCCTTGCCGATCATTGCGCCCGCCATCAGCAGGTCGATGATGCTGGCATCGGAAGTTCCTGCAGAAACCTCCATCAGCGTATCCGCCTGAGAAGTCATGGAGGTGTAATTCAGATTGTTCTCCTTCGCAGCCTCCTCGCCAGCAGATCCTGCCTCAACTGCAAAGGAAAGATCCTTCAGGGAGTCCACGGTCTGATATTTGTCAGCCTTGTCTGAAGGTACAACCACAACCTGTGCGTTATTCAGATATGCGTTTGTGCAGGCCATGGACTTTGTCACCTCATCGGTGAGGGTCATGCCGTTCCATACGCAGTCGATGCTCTTATTGTCCAGCTCCAGGATCTTGTTGTCCCAATCAATCTCAACGAATTTCACATCAACGCCAAGATCCTTTCCAACCTCACGTGCCAGGTCCGCATCGAAGCCGATCCATTCGTCAGATCCGTCCTCCTTGTAATCCATCGGCGCAAAATCTGTGATACCGACGATCAGGCTTCCCTTGCCCTTGATATAATCCACATCGCTGTTCCCTGATGCGGAAGCGGATGCAACTGTCTGTGATCCTGATGCGACTGTTCCAGCTGCGCTGGACGCAGAGGCTGACTTGGAGGAAGAAGCAGAGCTGCCACAGCCTGCCATCGTCAATACCATTGCTGCAGCGAGTACGCTTCCGATAATTTTCTTTTTCATGATCCATTCTCCCTTTCCCGGATAACTTTAAAGAAAGAACTGTTCAACATAGTATCATGTCATCACGTTCTAACTTTACCATGCTAAATTTAAAAACGCAGGGTTATGGTATCATAGGGGTGAAATTGGTGTCAAGGGAAACTGATCAATTTGTTAAGAGTTGTCCTCTGTTCAGTTTTTTCCACAAAAATACCCCGCACAATATTTCGTTGTGCGGGGTACCTGATATCTCTATTCTGCATCTTGCTGTGCAGATTACCTTACATCATTATTTATTGAGTCTGAAGGTATAAACTTATGCCTGATCCTTGAGCTGTGCAATGTAATACGGAACAGCTACGAAGAGGATGCCGCCGATCATATTGCCGATTGTGACGGTGATCAGGTTGTAGAAATAACCTCCGATGGTCACTGCCTGTCCGGCGGGATCCAGAAGCGCTACGGTCAGCTGTGTCATATTCGCGATGCTATGCTCAAATCCGCAGGTAACGAAGGCGAACAGGCACCACCATACCATGATCAGCTTGGCTGCTTCATTCTTCAGCTTCACACCGCACCAGGTTGCAAGGCATACAAGGATATTACAGAGAATGCCGCGCATCAGAAGCTGTACAAAGGGTGCGCTCATCTTGGCAGCTGCGCCGGTCGCGAGGAAGGTGGAAACCGCCTCCGTATTCATGCCGGAGAAATGGAACAGCAGTGCAAGGATAATTGCGCCAAGCAGATTACCGATCCAGCAGACCGCCCAAACCTTACATGCATCAGACATGCGGAGTTTCTTCTTCAGAACGCCGCTCATCATCACCAGGTTGTTACCGGTGAAGAGCTCAGCACCAGCCATCACAACAAGGCTGAGGGCTACGCCAAAGGATACACCCATGACAATTTTCGTATAGGGTGCGCCGTTCAGAAGTCCGCCCTCCACATTCGTCAGAAGGTTACCAAAACCGATGTACATTCCTGCCAGTGCGCTGAGAAGCAGATATCCCAGCGGGTTCTTCTTCAACAGATTGCTTTTTGCCACAGCACCGTTTGACAAAGCATCAAATTCCTGCCCAAACATATCACTTATCTCCTCCTGTTTGATAAAATTTTACCATACTTATACTTTATCCGAATTCACAAAAAATTGCACGGATTTTCCTGCTATTTTGTTCACAAACTTCCAGGAGGCCTTTTGGTGCTTTTTGCAAAAAAATTGTACTTTTATGTGCAGAGCTGTTCAATCGAATTTTTCATGGCAGCTGTCGTTTCAGATTCTGTCTGGTTTGATTCTATGGTTTGATCCTATGGTCCGGTTCACTGGTTTGATTTCATGCATATCATCAGTCCTGGTCTTCCTTATATACACGATAGACCCGTGGCGAAATGTGGCAGAGCATCTCGTAATTGAAGCTTGCCGCCGGATCGGCGATCTCCTCAATCGGAATATATTCCTCTCCGTCATGTCCTACCAGTGTGACAACATCCTCTACCTGAACGTCCGGAATGTCACTCACATCGACCATCATCTGGTCCATGCAGACTCTGCCAAGAATCGGCGCAGATTTTCCATGGATCAGGACACGCCCCTTTGAGGACAGGGCTCTCGGATATCCGTCTGCATAGCCGACAGAAACCGTTGCAATCCGGGTCACCGGCCTGCTGGTCACGTAGGTGGCACCATAGCTGACGCCAATCCCCGGTCCCACATCCTTCACATGAATCACATGGGCCTTCCAGGACAGCGCCGGGATCAGGTCCAGCCTTTCCTTCTTCACTTCCTCAGAGGGATAAATACCATAGGTGATGATGCCGGAGCGTACCATATCAAAGCGATGCGGGTCATCAGCCTCATACTCCATGATGGCAGCGCTGTTGCACACGTGGCGGATCGGAATCCGCACATTCCGCTTCTGCAGCATGGCAAGCATGGCGTCGTACTTCTCAAACTGTTTTCCACAGTAGGTCTTGTCCGTCATGTCCGCGCAGGACAGATGGGTAAACATGCCCTCGATCTCCACATTGGACAGAGAGGCGATCTCCTGAATCGCATCTGCGTCTGCCTCCGTAACCTGGAATCCGATCCGGGTCATTCCGGTATCCAGTGCGATATGAACCCTGGCTGTCTTGCCCTCCCGGATTGCCGTCTCATTCAGTTTTCTCGCATCCTCAGCATTATAAATGCTTGGACGGATGTCCCAGTTGATCATCTCACTGTACTGTTGCGGAGAAGTATAACCGAGAATCAGTATGGGAAGCCCGATATTGTGCTCCCGAAGCTCCACACCCTCCTCCAGCGTTGCCACCGCAAAAAAATCCGCGATGTCTTCGAGGGATTTTGCGACGCGCACCGCTCCGTGACCGTAGGCATTGGCCTTGACCACTGCCAGGAGCTTTGTGCCAGGCAGAATTCTCTTCTTAGCCTCCTCCACATTGTGGTGTATCGCAGAAAGGGATACTTCCGCATACGTTCTCAGGTATGAATTCATAACTGGTTCCTTCTTTCAGTTTCTTTATTTTTCTCTGTATTCTCCGGCATTCTGATGGCGGAGTATACATTCTTTACATTTTTCAGGACCACATGCGTCCTGGTGTCCTTGATGCCGGGAAGCTCCATGATCTTCCGGTGGATCTGGTCCAGCTCTTCCGGAGAATTGCAGGCGACCTTCAGCAGCAGGTCCATGCTGCCCGTGACATAATAACAGGAAACCACGCTGTCCATATTCTGGATTGCCTCCGCAAACATGTCATAATACATGGGCTTTTCCAGCTCAACCTCCATGATTGCCGACATCATATTTCCAACCTTCTTCTCGTCGACAATGATGGTGTACTTGTCAATCACATGGTTTTCTTCCAGCTTGCGGATACGCTCAATCACTGCTGAAACCGAGAGATGAATCTGCTTGGAGATATTCGATGCGGTTTCCCGTGCATTTTCCTGCAGCGCTTTTAGAATTTTGTAATCTATCTGATCCATAAAATCCCTGCCTCACATCATGGTATTGGAATACTGTCCCAAAATTTTCTAACGAAATAAAGTATACACGAAAATTTTTTAAGCGCAAGCGCAAAAATACAGATTGATTCCCGTCCGATACAGGGAAATACTGTTTCGCTGATCTATGATTTTCTGGTTGTCAGGAACTGCACGCCGACACCGGCAATGAACATCACAAGCAGAATGATATGCTGCAGATGACTGTTGCCGGCTACGTTGGTCTGCAGCGATGCAAGCGCCTGCACAGCAGCCGCAGCACCCGCCCCTGCAGTAAAAAAAATAACCGCCGGACGTGCAAACTTCACGCCAAGCAGTCCCGCTCCGATAAATCCGGCTGCCATCAGCACATACAGGAGAATAATCCAGTATTTTCCGGAGGGCAGAGGTATCTTCTGCACCAGTGAAATGGCCAGTATGCCGCAGAACACAAAGACACCTGCCAGATACAGCTTATAACCCAGCAGAGAGAGCAGCAGGCCGCAGACCACACCGATAATCCAGTGCGCATACGCCGGATTGGCTACAATCTTTGCGGAGATGGTCGTACCCAGATACATACCGATGACGAATCCAAAAAAGGAGATCCAGAACCGGAGCAGCCTGAACCCGAAAAAGCATTGAAGGATTCCCAGGATCAGGCTGCCGATTACGAGGGCCTGTGCAAGCCCTGACATAATATCATTTCCCGCGGTTACAACATTTGTCATCAGATATGGTCTCCGGCTTTAAATACATGGCCGCATTTCTCACACTTGGAGTCCTCAACGAGAATGCACTCCTTTGTGAATACCTCAACGGTTTCTCCGCATACCGGACACTTCACTTCCTGTAATACAGGTGTCTTCTTTGCACCTTCGCAACCATCCAGAACTGCCATAATAGCTCTCCTTTCACAATTGTATAAAATGCGTTCTTCTGTTACTTCTTAAACCTTATCATAATACAAACTGGATGGAAATCAAAGAAAAAATCCTGCAAGTTTCTAACTTGCAGGATTTTTAAAAAAGCGCGAGACGGGATT
>Ga0214925_100403_pt1 | contig 22128 bp, 23 predicted proteins | sample Stichaenrichment_FD_168299 | JGI IMG/M metagenome (GOLD analysis project Ga0214925, IMG submission 168299) | Xylose enriched microbial communities from anaerobic bioreactor in Madison, Wisconsin, United States - 63SRT | ecosystem: Engineered > Bioreactor > Anaerobic > Unclassified | place: USA... | reverse complement strand
CAACGTCCCGGAGCGCCCCTTTGGGCTGATAACGCATGACGGTGGCGCAGAGGGCGGCATGACCCCGTCCATAGCGCCGATAGATCCACTGGATGATTTCTTCGCGGCGGTCGCTCTCGAAATCGACATCGATATCGGGCGGTTCCTGACGTTCGGCGGAGACAAACCGTTCGAACAGCAGGCCGGAGCGCACCGGATCAATTGCCGTGATGCCCAGAACATAACACACCGCCGAATTGGCAGCCGACCCGCGTCCCTGGCAGACAATGCCCAGGGAACGCGCCTGCCGGACGATCGTGTGGACCGTCAGAAAATACGGAGCGTATTCGAGTTGCGCGATGAGAGAGAGCTCGTGCGTCAGCTGATCCAGAACATCGCGCGGTGGGCCACCCGGATAACGCCCGGGCAGGGCCTCGCGCACGAGGCGGGCAAGAGTTTTCTGGGGCGTTTCCCCGGTCTCGGTCTCTTCCGGATACTGGTAGCTCAGATCCGACAGAGAGAAGTGACAGCGAAGGGCAATGTCCCGGCTGCGGGCCAGAGCGTCCTCGAAACCGGCATACTGGTGCGCCATGGTCTGCGGGGACTTGAGATGGCGGTCCCGGTAAAGTTCCCGGTGTGCGCCGAGATGCTCAAGCGTTACGCCATGACGTAATGACGTAACGACATCCTGCAGGATGTGGCGTTCGGGGGCGTGATAGAGCACATCGCCCGTCACAACGGTCGGAATACCTGCGGATCGGGCATGATGTTCGAGGCGTACCAGACGCAGCAGGTCACCAGGACGGGCACGACGGGTCAGGGCTAGATAGCCACTATTTCCATGGCGGGCCGTGAGAGCCCGGAGCTGCTCAAGCTGATACAGCAGGGCGGTCTCCTGATCAGGCGGCAGCAGGATAAAAATCAGGCCCTCCCCCTCTCGCTCCAGATCGTCCCAGTCCAGCGTGAAGACCTGCCGGTTCCCGCGCCGGTGTCCGAGTGTGAGCAGGCGGCACAACCCTCCCCAGGCCGCCCGGTCAACCGGATAGGCCAGCACGGCAGCGCCGTCCGTGAGAGCAAGGCGCGCTCCTGGTATCAGACGCACCCCCTGCTCGCGGGCCGCGACATGGGCACGGACAATTCCGGCCACCGTGTTGAAATCGGTAATCCCCAGCGCGTCGTAACCCATGTGTCGGGCCGTCGCGATCAGTTCGTCCGGGTGGCTGGCCCCGCGCAGGAAGGAGAAATTGGAAGCGACCTGCAGTTCGACATAGCCCGTCATGAAGAAGACGCCCCGCTCCGGTCGGCATTGGGATGACGGTGCTGGCTGGTATCGGGTAAAGCGGCGCTCTGCGTACGCATCAGCCGGAAGCCGCAGCGCTGGAGATGGGTAACAAGGCGCTGTGCCACGAGGGCGGCCATCAGTTCGTCGGCATCATGTGTGCGGCGTCGGCCGTCAAAGCGCAGCGCGTGCATCAGGGCGTCAGCAATTTCTTCCGCTGTGGCCGGTTTGAGACTGTCCGTCATGGTCTCCGGCGTTCAGAAGAGGCCATGAAGGAACCAGTCCGGCCGGGCGGATGGTACTTCGGCAAGCGATGCGCGGCGGAAAATCCAGTAGCGTTCGCCCGCCTTGTCCTCGACGATCCAGTAATCCCGGACGACCCCGTAAGGATCAGCGCTGCGCCACCATTCCTCATGCAGGCGCTCCGGGCCGTCAGCGGCGCGGATGACACTATGGACGCCACGCCAACGGAAGGAGGTCGGGGGTTCCTCCGGGCCCGCAATCGTAACGTCAATCGGCTCTGGCGGATTCAGAAGCCGCACGGGCCGGGGCCAGGAGCAGGCCCGGTCCGCAGAAATGGTTCCTTTCTCGCCGCTGGCGGGACATCTGGTCTGACTGAATTCGGGCAGATGGGATGCAGCAGGCTCCAGTATGCTGACACGTCCAGGGCCCAGGCGGTTTTGCAGCCGGTCCAGAAGACAGCTGATATTCGAGCCCCCCTGAGGCACATCGTCCTGCCCCACCAGTTCCCCGGTTGGCGCGGCGGCCCCACGGACTTCGGCACGCGTCACCACAAGCGTCATCGCCTCAATCCCGAACCCGGGTTCGATGATCGGGATGCGTTCGTCAAGCAGGCGTGAGAGATGGACAGGATCGGCGACAGGTGAGGCTGTACCGATCCGGATCGCCTGCACGGTTCCATCCACCCGCTCGCACAGCAGGTCAACGAGCCGAGCCCCTTCGCCCCGTCTCTCCAGCGTTTCACAGATGGCCCGGACCAGAACGGCAATGACCGTGGCCAGCGCGCCTGCTGTGGCGATCGGTTCCACGAAGCTGCGTCGTTCCCGTATGGCTTCGACGGGCCGGATGGGCTGCACAGGCTCCGGGAGCAAACCCAGCACCTGATCCAGCCTGGCGAGAACGGTCCCGCCCAGACGACGGGCCAGCGGGGCGCGCGGCGTGTCATACAGAGCCCCCACCGTCCGGAGACCCAGCCGCAGGAGCGCGTCTGTTTCCGGGGGAGCCAGACGCAATGCCTGAACAGGGAGCGCCGCCAGAGCCTGACGTTGCGTGCCAGGCGAGATGATGGTGCAGGGGGCGCGAGCGAAGCGCGCCAGAGCACTGGCCGCACCCGGTGTGTCGGCAAGCGCCAGCCGGCACGTATAGCCCAGGCTTTGGATCCGACGGCGGATTTCGGCCATCATGGGCGCTTCTCCGCCATGAAGATGCGCGCAGCCCGCAGTATCGACCCACACGCCGTCCTCTCCGTCCGGTGCAACGATCGGGGAGAGCCACAGAAACCATTCCGTCAGCCGCGTCAGGGCGAGCCGGTCAGCATCAGGCGTTCCATCTGTGGCATGGAGATCCGGAGCCACGGCGCGGGCATGGGCAAGGCTCATGCCGGGCCTGACACCCCGAGCCTGCGCCGTGGCATCTGCGGCCAGAACCGTAAGTCTGCGGCCATCATGGTAGTGCAGCACCAGCCCCGGCGACGTGCAGGTGTCGGGATGACGGCGATGCCACAGATCGGTTCGCCAGAGGGGAAGCCAGAGAGACAGAATACGGCGTGTCATGTTCGGGGACTTCGAAAAGCCAGGAGGCGGGACGGCCTGCGCGCTGCCGGAGCAGTTCGACCCGCCAGCGGGGCGGGCCTGGCGGGGGTGTAAGAGCTGTCGGCGAGAAGGGAAGGATGCTGGGCTCGCTGCCAATGCGCCAGCGTGTATGACAGGCGCTGGGAGGCAAAGGACGGTCCCCCTGCCGATGCGCAGGCCGGTGGAGCAGGAAACCGGTGACCCGGCCTGTCTCGGCGGCAAGCTGCAACCGGCGTGAAGTCGTCAGGGTCAGGGGCGTATCCAGTTCGGCGACGAGCGCCAGAAGGCCTTTTTCGCGCAGGATGTCTTCGCACAGGGCCGGAACCTCGCCGCTGGAAGCGGCCTCCACGCAGATGACCCGTCCCGGCGACAGGCCAGCGGCATGCAGACCGTCCGCGTGAAGATCGAGCGGCGTGCCGGACAGCCAGACGATCTGACCGGGATGCCGTGCAAGAATGGAGGCGGCAAAGTGCGCCGGACGGGCGCACAGGGCGCGGTCCTGCCTTACGCCACAGAATTCGTGGAGAGCTCCTCGCAGCAGGCCGCCTTTGAGATGATCGTCGAGGTCATCGAGACCGGTGGCCAGTCTCCGTCCGGCTCCGGACGCTCCATGATGTCGTTCGATCCGTGCGATCTGCTCGCGGAGCAGAAGGATCGTATCTGGATCGTGCCTTTTCATGACGTGATGCCTCCCGGCCGGAAGGATAAACACGAACAAAACAGGAACACGAGTTAAAAGGCGTTCGCGAAATGAACGCGCACCGTGTGAAGGCCATGTCATGGCCGGCCCGGGGTGGACGCTACTCTGCTTTTTCTGTCGGTGGTCACCGTTGTGGAACTTGAGGGCGGTATTCTCCGGATCGAGCGTCGGGATGCTGTCCAGGACAGAAGGCTCCGCGAGTGGATGGATCACCTCGTTCCGCCGGAGCTCGCGGAACGGATCGTTCCGGTGGACGCTGCGGTGGCGTTGCTCTTTACGTGCCCGATCCACGCCCAGATCGCGGCTGCGGCGCTTGTGCATGGTATGACGGTTTTGACCCGAAACGTTGCGGATTTTCTGCTAACGGGTGCAGCTATCCTCAACCCGTGGGAGGTGGACGTGATGTAGGACGGACAGAACATGTCTCGTGACCTCACGATTAACGGACGACTGCGCCTCACACAACGCATCCATCATCAGCATCTGGCTTACCCGGCCCACGGCATGACCATGACCTCTTCACGCGCAAGACGAGATGCGGTGGCAGCGCCGGTGTCACCTAAGGACACGCAAGCAAATTCGAAGCGAGGTCGCTTATGTCGCGCCTACCCCGAAGTCACAGTCACTGTGTCGTGGCAAACCCCGACGAGCAATCTTCCTTATTCGTCAAGAGCGTCCTTCTCAGGACAGCGACAAAACGCCCGAAAGATTTTCCACTGCGGCTGTCGTCTGCGCTCTACGCAGCAGTTCACCGAGGGCGAATCGGGATCGTTTTTTCTTGACAATTAAGACGAGGAATCAGGAACCTATTTCTCGCCACGGTAAATGCACGATCTGCCTATAACGTGGCTCAGTGCCCATTAACCTTACAGGTGCAAACATGTCAAACATTCCAGCTAATAAGAAAGTTGTGCGCGTAGCGAGTTCGGCTCTCGCCTTAGGTTTAACCGTAGCGGTCGTCCAGCCCGCCCTCGCCACGACCTACTCGCCGAAAAACCTTTCTGTCGCTGACGTTACCAAGGCCGACCAGTTCGGAATAACTAGCGCGGAGCAAATCGCCCTCGGCAACCACGATCATGACCACGATCACGACCAGCAGCAGGTCGCTGCTGCGGTAATTTCGAGCAAAATTTTCAACGTTTGATCAAATCATGGGGGGTGTGCGGCGCACGACCGGGGCCGCACACTTGCTGCCGATGTCGCGTAATTCCAGACCATGCGAAGGTCAGAAGCGCTCAGACAAGCTGCGCAAGCGCGGGAGAAGGTAGTGCTGTTAACATCTGAGGCAAATGTCTTATTGAATATTATCGATGAGGTGCAGAACGGTGTATCGTGGCTCGAGCAAATTGAGGCGGCCTATTTAGAATTCGCGGAGAAGCGTCTCCTCGACCTAATCCGGGTATCGTTCCAAGCCGATTTCATTAAAGATCTCCTTAAGACATATAACGCTCTTCCTCCGAACCATCGCGTAAGACTACATCTCAGCACGGAGATGAGTGTCTACCTCGACGGATATGATTTCAACGGTGTGGGGTTAAAGACAAATTGCATAAAAGCGGATAGAATCTATTCTGCTATTAAACGCGAATATTTAATTGCAAATGCTATTTGTGGCCTAATACAAGATTTGCCCGCAGGGCATGAAGCCGTTTGGAGTCCATATGGAGATGTATCCCTAGCGTCAAGTATCAATGGAAACACAGTAGTCAAGGGTCAGCTAGTATTATCGAACGGGTCGGTACTAGATACCGAAAGTCCAATCGCCACTGCGCACAATCCAACCAGTGGAACATTAAGCCAACCTCGCTTACAGTTCCTGGAAAGCGAAATCGTTTTGATCGTACAGAAGCTAGAAAAGGCGCTCGTTCTCCTCGAAACCTGCAACCCGGTTTATCGCAAGATCGTTGATATCTTCGCAAAACGCATCGTATTGCGGAAGAGCGCAGAAAATTACGAGCAAGCTGTATTAAACGGTCGCACAATCAGTTCCGATCATACTACAAGTCATTTCGGATGTATAAGATTTTTAAATTTTCATTTAGAAGAAAAGTCCATTTCGTCGTGTGCTGAATCTCTACTTCACGAAAGCTTACATGTTTTGCTTTCAAGTTGGGAGCGTATATATGGTGATTTCTCCTACAAGGGTAAGGAAGTTCGAGCAATTTCCCCTTGGTCAGGGAATTTAATACCAGATTCTTCCTTCTCGCACGCTATTATTATTTATTACTGCTGCCTCAGACTATATATCGGGTTGGCGCATCATAAGCCCGCATCGATCGCTTCAGAGGGTGACCGAATAAGGTGTCGATCCCTAGAAATATTATATGGTTTTTTTATACCAAATAATCTTCTTAGTCTGTTTGGTCGTCCTGACAAAGTTACTAAAGAATATGCTCGTATTGCCGAAACTCTTCAGCAGACTGTTATAAATAGATATTTAAGGACTTCTCAAGGAGTGGTTAGTAATGACCTCGATACTACTTTTAGTTTCTAACGAAGTGAATGACGGAATAAACCGTTCGTTACGGCTGATGCCTAGGGTAGAAACGGTCCCCGTATCTGATATTCTGGGGGAGTGTAGATGGGACTTTCAAGACGGTCATCTTGATATTGACCTCCCGGCCGCGTTGCATGATTTTTTCCGGAGACGCGTGATCATCAATAATACCTTTTTCCTAGAAAATCTATCGATATTTGCACACCCATCTTGTAAAAGCTTCTCGCCAGGATGGGGATATATTACTCTAAAAAAGTTAGCAGCGACCTCAATTTGTTCCGCATTCGATTATGGCCCTCGTGGAATCTCACGCTCTTTGATGGCGTTGCCCAATCAGTGGTATTACGCTGCCCGCTATTCATCCGTCGCTATTCCGGATTACTTCTATGGGTTCGGCGGTGAAGATTTTCCTGATTGGGCGCTGGACTGGCTTCGTAAATCCGTTTGGTCATTGTTTGAATGGCGGGAAGGTGACAAACTTGATCGCCGAGAAAAAAATTGGCACCGCTTCGCCGTCCGACCCGTAGTCGGCAAGCCTCTCATCTTTGCTTTTCTTGTGGATGCCAAGTGTCAAGTGACAATAACTGTTTTGAGCGGGGAAGGCTCCGATCAAGAAGTGTTGGAAAAAATCATCGGGCTTGCGCAGCATGTTTCGCAGTTTACCAGATCGCTGATGGGGGAGGTTTTAGTTTGGGTAAATAATGGCGACTTAGTGTTTGGTGCCTATTCGCCGTTTATGGAAATGGCTTCAACTCACAAGGGATTTCTTGACGATCTCTATTCCTGGTGTAGACGCATTCCAGAATTTCACGTCCCTATCCGTCACGAATGTAACCTTAGGGAAAGAGCATTGTAGCGCTGAAGATTCCTGAATATTTTTCTTCGCACTAACGGAGTTAACATAATGAGGAAAGCATGCACGTTAAAAGTAATAGTCGACTGTAAGGAGTTAATAGATATTGTTACTAACAAATTTGTAATGTTTTTAAAGATATTCGCTCGAAACACGAGAGTTATTCATAGTTTTCTTTTTATTTTATTGGTTGTTATAACCTTTTCGGAATCCGAACGGTGCCTTGCTGCGTCAGCTACTATCGGAGGTAAGGCAACCTCGCCAGCCCCACCAGAAGTGACGGGGTATGTTGTCTATATGCTAGGGCCTGAACCAAATTTAGACACTCACACCTCTTCCTGGGGAGTTAAACGCGACGCAAGTCTGCTACAAAGCGCGTACCGTCAGAACAAGCAATTCTTTTGGATTAAGGTCAATAACAGAAGCTGTTTATTCACGGATATCGACACGATTAGAAGGGCTTCGGATGTCGTATCGCCGTCAGCGAAGCTCTGGCAAGATTACGGACAGGCCGAAGGCGATTACTGGCGACAGCACAGTTCGAATCTTGGGGCTGGCGCTTGTCCAGTAGCTAGCGGGAACTGCCTGGCCACCGGATCAGATGGTAGGGCCGAGAAAGCTGCGGTTGACCGGTTAAAGAAAAAGAAGGAAGCGGCCCTGACCGAGGAAAGCACAGAACGTAGACAGTTGTGGAGTGTAGCTGAGCAGGCACTCAAAAATCATTTTGGAAGATGTGAGTAGATATCATCACCCGCAATTTGGCGGGCGAGTTGGAGTGCCGGTCTCGGTTTTTGAGACATTTGGTCGGAGCCTAGCTGTCAGGTGGGGTAGCCTCCTCCATGCGGCATCGATGTGCCATAATGGACGATGATAATCCCATCTGACAGCTTCAGAACCGTCATGCCGTTCCAGATCGCATCACCGAATTCCAACACGTTTCGCGACGACTCCTATAATTACCTCCCCAATTTGTCGAGCGCAGAGATCGGTGCTTCAAGTGGTTCCCATCCCCGACGTTGTGCATACTGCAACGTGCCTTCTGCACCGTAATGTTTTTCATCTGGCAGAAGGGAAGCTGCCTGCAGTCTGCCCATCGCAGCCAATAAGGCGGCTTCAGCCACAATCGTGTCGTGACGGCTTGTCGCAAGATCGATTTGCGCGGCGCGTAGATTTTGATCAGCATACAGAACGTCGGTCGTGCTCCGCAATCCGTTACCATATTCAAGTTGATAACCCTTAAGTGTCATCTCTCCCGAATTTACTTCTCTTGTCGCCGCTTGAATTGAAGCTCTCCCATTTTCAACTGCGCGCCAGTTGGAACTTAACGTCTGGATTGCCTTGCGCCGTGCCAGTTCAACATTTTGCCTCGCTTGCTCGTCTTTTTCCCGGGCTTGTCGAATTTGGGAATTATAGAGATCACCGTTATAAATAGGTTGTACGAGCGATACCGTCCCGGCCACCTGCTCACTATATTCTCTTCCCCGAAAAGGCGAAGCTGGTCCGATCGTGCCAAACGTGCCCTGCACCTGAATCTGGGGTCCCCACTGGGAACGGGCAGTATCAATGTCTGCAGCAGTTGCAGCCTTGATTTCTCTCATTTGTGAAAGCTGTGGATTGGCAGCAATCGCTTCTGTTCTGGCGTCTTTGATAGTCAATGGCATCCCTGGTAAGTCATTCGGCATCACGAGATGACCAGGTGAGATTCCAATAATAGCACGGAAGTTTTCTTCTGAAGACGCCAATGCTGTCTGAGCTTGAGCAAGGGAGACTTCTGCCGAATGCCGTCGTGTTTTGGCCTGCTCGACATCTGTACGCGTTACCTGTTCCGCTGGTGCCCCCCCAAGCGTATAGCGAGTGGTGACCAGATGCACCTGACGCTCCAGCATCTCAAGATCGGCTTTCCGCACATCAAGAATATAACGATCCCGCAGCACGTCCACGTATGCCGTAATTGCGTTGGTGAAGACCTGCGCTTCTGTCAATCTCAAGCCATGCAGTTCGGCACGCGAACGAGCATCTGCTGCGCGCACCTTATTGGCTGTATGCCCGAAAGAATAGATCGTCTGCTTCGCTTGGACATACCCCTCAGCATAGTTTGACGTGTAAGGACCAAGAGCAAACGCATCAGTATAAGGACCTTGCTGGTAATTGGCGTCCATATTGACAGTGACGGTGGGACGCCAGGCACTGCGAGCTTGTGCTGAATTCTCCGTTACTGCACGCTGGTTTGCCCGTTCACCTAGCAATGTTGGGTTGCCTCGATAAGCCAGAGCTAGCGCCTCCTGTAAAGTCTGTGCGTGTACGATTCCAGGAAGCAGCCCCAGGAGAACGACAATTGAAAACTTGTATTTCATGCGCGTTACTCCACGCGCAGCGCACGGGCAGGCTCAGCACGCGCAAGGCGAAGCGTCTGCCCGAGTACGGTCAAAACCGAAATGAACAAAGCACCAGCAATAGCTATGAGAAAATGATGCGGGCTCAGCGCTATGCGCTGATCGAACCCCGAAAGCCAGGACCGCATGGTGACCCACGCGATCGGAGAGGCGATCATGCAGGCGAGCAAAACAGGTCGAAGGAAATCTCCTAACAACAACAGGATCACTTGCTGAGCTGACGCACCAAGTGTTTTCCGGATACCAATTTCATGGTTGCGCCGCACCGCGGCAAAGGATGCAAGACTGAAAAGACCCATACAGGCGATCAAGAGTGCCGTGATCGCACCAAGAGTGAATATTCGTCCCCGCCGTTCGTCCCCTTGATAGAACTCCTGCGTTCGGTCATCAACGGACTGAAATTTTGCTGGTGTATCTGGAAGGACTGATGCCCATGCCCGATTGAGACGGCTTATCATATCGGGAGTAGAGACACCGTCAAAACGGATGGCAGGAATAGGGTCATCAAATGGCGTATGCGCTAGCGAATTGTAATAGATAATCTCTGGGGCAACAGGTTCATGAGGTGAGACGAAGCGGAAATCGGCGACAACGCCAATGATCGTCGCCCGCAGGGCTTGATCAGAAATCACATGACCAATAGCGGCGTCCGGTGTTGTAAAACCGAACCGCATGGCCGCTGTTCCGTTGACGACAACGTTAAAGTTACCGACCCCGTTCTCCAGCGCCTGATTATCGGGTCCTTCATCCTGTCCATATTTGGGGTCGAACCAGCGTCCGGCCAGTAGGTGCGGCTTATATGTGTTAAAATAGTCTGGGCCGACCCGATCAAGAAGAAGATGTACCCTTACTCTGTCTTTTGAATCCGCAAGCTTGTATGTAGATCGATTTTGATTGGGGGGATTGGGGCCTAGTTCGCCAAATGCTAGCGCCCTGACACCACGCACAGAGTGTAAGGCGTTCAGAACCTTACGTTGAACGGTGATGTCTTGTGATGGTAACGGCGAACCTACCAGCAAGCCCGACATGGCGTATCCACGATCGGCATTCCGTATAAAGGCGGTCTGACTGTCAATGACAAACGTGCAGATTACGATCGTCACAGCAATGGCAAATTGCACGACAACCAGCGCATTCCGCAGCTTGGCTTCTAGCCGACCACCTGACGGCATCCGCGCAGCTGCAAGCACCGCAGCTGGTCGGTATCGCGACAAAACCGTCGCAGGGTATGTCCCACTTGCCAATCCAGTTCCAATGACAATAATCGGTAACAGTGGAAGCACAAAACTGTAGCGAACACTAACGGCTTCACCACTCATAACAGCGACAATCGGTGTCAGAATTTCACACAAGGCAAGCCCGATTAGGCAGGCTATTGTGGCAGTCAGCAACGCTTCTCCCATGAACTGGGTAAACAAACGCTGCCGAGATGCCCCCAGTGTCTTACAGACAGCAACTTCCCGGGCCCGGAGCATAGCCCGCGCAGTTGCGAGATTAATAGCGTTTGCACACGCAAGTCCCAGCGCTAGCAAACCAATTACGCCAATACTGTTGACAACATTCTGGTCGGCGGCTCCTTCCCCTCCTCTTACTGTAATGTCATGAAAATGTTGCTGCGTAATAGGGAGGAGAGAAAGAGAAAACTGCTTGTCAGGATGTGCCCCCAAAGATGAGTCATCGCTATCTGAGCCAGAAGCCCGGTGGATCACAAAATCTCTTAATCTTTGAGAAATATTTGATATGTCCTCAGCATTAACCAGCTTCAGATAAATTTCTCCGCAAGAGCTTCCCCAGCGCTGATAACAGGCCTTGGTATTCGCGTCTTCTGTCGGAATAGGCACCAGGATTTCAGTATCTGAAAAAATTCCAGGATCGCTTTGACGTGACAGAACTCCGGTTACGACATGTTCTGTTTTCTTGCCGTCGTTAATAAGTTCTACCTTGCGTCCGACAGCATCCACAGTCCCAAACATGCGGTGGGCTGCCTGCTCAGAGAGAACCAGCCCATCTGGGCGTGCCAAGGCGTTCGCCGGGTTTCCTTGGAGCAGTCTAAAGTTGAAAACCTGAAAAAAGTTCGAATCTACCTGATAGGAGGTAAACGACGAAAACGATCCTTCCCGTTTTATTTGTAAGGTCGTGGGGACAACACGAACTGCCTTTTCTATTTCTGGAAAGTCCTCGCGTAGAAAAGGTACAGCTCTGAATGGTGCTGATACCGTTTCGTATGGTGCAGTACCGACCTGGGCCCAATGACTATCGACACGTACAATCCGGTCCACATCGGGGATGGATGTGTTGTAGCTATATTCATAGCGCACGAGCAGACTGAGTGTGAGAAAGACACAGACCCCCAAAGCGAGACCGAAAACATTCAAGGTCGTATGTAGCGGATGGCGTCGCGCCTCACGCACCGTTCCGTCAAAAATGGATGAAAGCATCAGACACACTCCTAGATCGCAATGTCCGCAGAAAGCACAATACGTCCATCGAGCATGTCGACACGGCGCTTCGCGAGATCAGCGTGGCTTGGGGAGTGAGTCACCATGACAATGGTCGCCCCTTCGTCATTCAGGCGCTGGAGGATATCCATGACCTGAGCGCCATTCTCGGTATCGAGATTACCCGTGGGTTCGTCAGCCAGGATCAGTCTGGGTTCGCCAACGATCGCACGCGCAATTGCCGCACGCTGCTGCTGTCCGCCAGAAAGTTGAGACGGATAATGTCGTGCACGATGCGCAATACCCACATGATCCATTGCTCGTGCGACGCGCTCCTGACGCAGATTTTTAGGCATATTGCGATAGACCAGAGCAAGTTCGATATTGCGTTCGATCGTGAGGTCATCAATCAGATTGAAGTTCTGAAAGATATAGCCAAGGTTTTCGCGCCGAAAGGCAGCGAGGGCTGCTTCATTTAGTGCTGTCAGTTCATCGTCGCCAAACCGATACGATCCGTGCGTCGGACGGTCAATCGTACCAAGGATGTTCAGCAGCGTCGATTTTCCACACCCTGACGGTCCCATGATCGCCACGAATTCGCCTGCCTCAACAGAAAATTCTATGTCACGCAATGCTGTTGTTTCTACCTCGTCCGAACGATAGAGGCGCTGGATATGGGTCAGTTCAATCAACATGGATTACGGTCCTCTCCGCTCAGTGAATCGCGAGATGGTTGAATTTCTTGTAGGAATTGTAGGAGGAAACGATCACACGGTCGCCTTCATGCAAGCCGCCAGTAATCTCCACCTGCTCAGGGTTGCGACGTCCTGACGCAATATTTATGCGGTCAGCACTTTTTCCGTTGGGCGCAACAATGAAGGCAGACGAACCACCACTCCCTTCAAGCCAGGCTCCATTGGGAAGAACAAGGGCTTTGTGTGTCTCGCCAAGGGTGATGCGAACATCAACGCTTTCCCCCCGCCGTAAACCTTCTGGCGGCGGCTTATCGAAAGTCAGTTCCGCACGGAACTGCCCGTTCGTGACCTGCGGATGTACGCGAGCAACGGTCAGCGGGAGTTTTACATCCCCGATATCCGCTTGTGCCCGCTCACCTATGGCGACGCGGCCGAGATAGAATTCGTCAATATCGGCATCCAGGCGATATTTCCCCTCGCTGTCGATCTGTCCGATCTTGTCTCCGGCTTTCAGGGACTGTCCTGGTTGAAGATCGAAATTTGTCAGTCGTCCATCAACTGGCGCATGCAGGACAAGCGCATCCAGGCTCGCTTCCACTACTGCGAGATTGTTGCGAAGCCGGGCGGCCTCCTGGTCAATTTCTTCCGACTGGTGAGCAGCTACAGCGAGATCCCTCTCACGGGCTTCCTCTAACTGGTGAACATGTTTTGAATCGTATTCAACTTCGTCCCGAAAGCTACGCAGGTTGGCGTCCGATTCAAACTCCTGATCATGAAGTTGCTGGTGAATTTGCAATTCGCGTTGAGCCTTGAGTAAAGCGTAACGCGCCTCACCTAATGCTGTGTCCTCCCCTGTCCGTGTCTGCTGGAGAGACAGGCGTTGTGCACTGACCGCACCAAGCTGACTGGCAATCTGAGCCTCCCGGGATGTGACATCAAGCTGAAGCTGCGGGTTCGTCAGGCGTGCAAGCACATCGCCTTTCTTGAGCACTGCGCCATCATGGGCGACGACCTCTGCCACCTCCCCTCCCTGCACCGCGTTGACGAAAGTTGTCGTCAGGGGAGCTACGGCAGCACGGACGGGAAGATAGTCAAGAAACGGCGCAGGCAGAACCGTTTCGATTGAAATCTGGCCGCTTTGCACAGACAGTGTGCTGGCAGACGGTACCATTCTCCATAAGATAATGGCACCGGTTACTGCCACACCAACACCCCCATAACGTACCAGACGGCGCATAAAGATCTGGCGCGGCGACCTTACGACCTTACGATCCATCTCAGCTCCTGAGACGGAACCAGATCTGTGCGAGGCAGTTGAGGTAATCGGTTGATCCATCGTCTATTCCCTTCCTTGGGAACAGTGTAACCTAGTTTTTTGCGTTTTTAACTGATTGTAAAATAAGGTTATTTCTTAATATCTGAACAACAGGTGTTCGTTTTTAGGAAGACTGTCCAGAAACGGACATATAAAAACCCTCTGTCAAGACAGAAAATTGCCCGCAGGAAGTTAGGATCATCCCCGTTTTGAAATATGCCCCGGAATCGAGTCGATGAGTGACAAGACAATTCTCTTTGTCGATGACGACCCAGATATTCAGTCTGCCGCAAAACTTCTGTTCGCCCGGCATGGTTTCCGTGTGATCGCAGCCAGGGATGCCTTACAGGCACAAGCCATTCTCACCTCTGATGCAATTGATCTCGCTTTGCTGGACCTTAACTATGCTCCAGGCGCACGTGATGGAGCCGAAGGCCTGGCACTTCTGACCGAAATTCACGCCTTGCATCCGGACCTTCCTGTTATTGTCGTGACGGGTCACAGTGGGGTCGCGATCGCGGTTGCGGCCATGCGTGCTGGCGCTTCTGATTTCATCATGAAACCCTGGAATAATGAGCGGCTTCTGGCTGTCGTGAATGACACTTTCGCCCGCTCGCATCGTCTCAGAGGACAGTTCCAGTCGAAAAATACAGAGCCGGTGCTGATCGCCGCATCCGAAGAAATGCGTTCCATTATCGCTTTCTCGGAACGGATTGCGCCAACACGCGCCCAGATACTGATCTCCGGCCCCCCTGGGAGCGGCAAGACTTTGCTAGCGAAGCGTATCCATAGCTATTCCGGAGTATTCGAAGATCCTCTCCTGCTTGATGCGGAAGCACTGTCTGCCCTGCCTCAGGAAAATGGCTTCTGGATAGTTAGAAGTGTGGAGGCTCTTGCACCACATATACAGCGTGAACTGGCAGACCGACTGGATGAAGGGTCGCCTCCCCGCGTGTTGGCACTGTCCTCACTGAGTCTGGATGATCTCGATGCCCGCCTGTCCTCACGCCTCGCACTTCATTTCGCTGCGGCTCGACTCACCTTGCCGCCGCTTGCAGAGCGCAAAGAGGATATTCCCGTTCTGGCAGCACATTTCCTGCATTATTTCGCCAGTCGTCATGGCCTGAACGAACCGCCTCTCGATGCCGCACGTCCAAAGACATTGCAACGACGTGCTTGGACACAGAACATTCGGGAACTCCGCGCCCTGATTGAGCGCGTGGTGCTTCTCGGTAGTGATGCCGCTTTCTCGTCGGATACGACCATGCCCGCCGGCACACCAACACTGGCGCTTTCTGAACAGGCATTGATTGAAGCGGCCTTACGCCGACATAGTTTCAACATCACGCATGCGGCGAAAGATCTGGGAATTACCCGCCCGGCTCTCTATCGTCGCATGGCACGTTACGGCCTCTGAAATGCGCGCAGTCTGGCAGTGTGGGCTAGGTATCATTCTTCTCATTGGCGCATGTCTGGCAACGCCTCGCGCATATGCCGCCGGTTACTACGCGACCACTGCGGTAATTGGCTTGCTGGCACTAGGCTCGGTAGTAGCAATCCTCACCACCGTTATCCGATTGGTAGATCAAGAAGTTCGGGTAGAAACCACCACGCCACGACCTTTGGATCTCGTGGCAGTAAGGAGTAAGGCGCTCCTCGACCACGCACCGATCACACTACTCTATCAGAGTGCCGATGGCATAGTGCATGCTGCCAACCGTGCTGCACGGCGTCTCTTCTCCACTGAAGATCACCTACCCGCAGAGCAGGCACTCATGTTCGAGACCCAGGAGCGCCTTCTGCGCTTTTCGCCTTCTTCGGGCATCCCAGCACGCACATATGCTCTTTCCTCCATCAGAACGAGCGGCGCGGGTGGTATTCGGCAACTTATAGCGCTCACAGACATAGAAACAGAGCTGAACGAAGCGGACGCACGCGCATTGCGTGAGCTACTGTCCATTCTTAGCCATGAAATCATGAACTCGCTGACACCTGTTATTTCTCTGGCCGAAACCGCTCATGACCTTGCGCGTCGCCCAAATGAATCACGCTCTCAAGAAATGCTGTTAGAAGCATTAAGCACGATTTTGCGCCGCACGCGGGGGATAGATAGCTTCGTGAAAGGGTACCGGACGCTGGCGCGCTTACCAACTCCCGAACGCAAGCCTACCCTTTTGAAGGGGCTGCTTCTTACGCTGGAAGCACTGTTTGAAGCGCGCTGGGGCGGGCGTGTAGATCTGAGAATAAATTTCCCGCCCTCCCATTCGCTTGCTTGTCTTGATGGAGAACAGATCGAACAAGCCTTACTTAACTTACTTAATAATGCCGCAGATGCTGCTCTGGAACGAGTAGACGCCCATACACCAACTGTTTGGGTAGATGTAAACGTCTTACCTCAAGGGACTGCTTTTTTTGTGCGTGATAATGGGCCAGGTATTGCTGAAGCTTACCATGAAGCTATCTTTCAGCCTTTCTTCACCCTAAAACGTGATGGAAGTGGAATCGGTCTCACTCTTGCCCGTCAGATAGCTCTTTTGCACGGAGGTTCTCTCACGCTTACGTTGGTAGACTCCTCGGCACCGTGGACAACCTCGTTCGCTTTAACGATTTAGAAACCATGTTGTCCCATTGAGGCTTCTACCGGGAGGGTCGCACCCTCGTCGGCAGTCTATCCCAAAGCAAGAACCGCTACGGGTACGGAATGGGATGTAGCAGAGCGCCTTGCGTGGACGCCGACCGTTATGCAACCTTTTGCCCATATTGAAGCGTGATTTGGAGCGGCGATCTATTTGCGAACTCCGATCGATCGAGATTACCTGTTCCACCGGATGCTGATCACGGTCCGTGGAATACACTACGTTGAGAGTAGCGTGTCAGTCGATAACTGAACGAAATCGCGTCATGGCGGCATCTGCAGCTGCCAGAGCCTCCTCTAAAGCCGTATAGTCAATCGGCTCCGGCCTGTGTTTCGAAAGATCAGGCACTTGGGACGTGTCCGCCGGATCAGAGGTAGGCTGGGGCATGATGTCCTCCCCACGACGGGGACGACCACGTCTGCGACCGGGAACAGCGCGCCGCGGCGGGCGCACCGCCTCCCGGAGAGGCGCCATTCCCTTCAGTGCGAAGAGCCTGCGTGCGGATCGATGGGTCACTTCCACGATCAGGCCTTCTGCCAGAAACCGTTCGAGATGCAGATAGGCGGCCTTGAGTGAGATGCCCAGCATCCCGGCCAGTCGCGAGGCGGAGAGCACCGGAAAGGCGGCAATGAGATCCAGCGCGGCCGTAGCCCGTGAGGTGCTGCGCTGACCAGAGGCTTTCGCCCGCGCCATGCGCCACCCGTGCTCCAGGGCAATGACGCGCTGCTCCATGGCATGGGCGTCTTCGGCCAGGCGTGAGAGAAACAGCGGGATCCACTCTGAGGGAGACCATGGGGCGTCACTGGCGAATGCTTTGGCCGCAACAAGCGGTAACGGTGTGCGCAGCAGATGGCTTCCCTGCCAGAATCTCACCAGAGCGCCCCGCATGGAGCTGCGATCGTGACCGGTCTCGATCCAGTGATGAAACGCGCGCGCGGCTCCCAGGAGCGGCCCGGCCTGCCTGGCTTCCGCTTGCAGCAGGGCTTCGGCCGGGACTATGGCGTCTTTCTGCCGGCCGTCAGGACGGGCCAGCCAAAGATACTGCTCAAAGGCCGCACGGGCCGCATCAATCACATCGCCGCGCTCATAGGCGCTTTCCCCGACAACCCGTGGTTTCAGGCCTTCCAGTTCGGCGGCAAGATGCCACGGATCGATGAGGAAACCATCCACGGCAGCACAGGCGCGCGCCGCCTCCAGTCGCTCCCGGAACAGGATTGCGGGAAGCAGGGGATGGGTGTGCAGGCGCTGGTCCAGCCGACCAAAAATCAGCGCCGAGCGTGTAAGCCAAAGAAGGATTTCCGGGTTCACGGTCGAAGAAGCGATGGCATGACGTCTGGCTCTCGTGTGAGACAAATCGGAAGACGTCGCGGCCATCAACTGACACTGTGGATCGGATTAATGATATCTATTCCTGAAAAATCCCGAACATTATCAGTTACGACGACACAGCTATTGCTTTTGCCAATCGCGGCAATGATCATATCAAGACTGCTCCGGGAGCGGCCACTCGTTCTACCCTCAGCCATCAGTTCAGCCCATACGAGCCCGGCCTTGTAATCAAAAGGCAGGATACGTCCGGCAAAGAGTGTCTGCGGCCCCTGAGGTCCGAGAAACCAGGCTTCAAGCGCGCGGCGCCGTTTTCCCGAGGGCATTTCAAGAATACCGCGCCAAAGTTCAGCAACCGTAAACGACGCTATATAGAGATCATCATCCTTTTGCTCAGCCATCCAGGCGACAAGCCTTTCAGACGGGGACGGTTTGGTGAAATTGCTGAGGATATTCGTATCCAGAAGGTAACGCATCAGAGGTCGACCATGCGCTCATTTTCCTGGGGGCGTCTGAGATCAATCTCCGATCCGGATAAAGGGGATGACAGGAGCGCACGTAGGATCCCACCTTTTCCCGATGTTTCGTCAGCCACAACACCGGTGATTGTGGTGCGCAGGTAAGCCGCCTGAGCATCATCCTGCGCAAGCTTTCGGGCAATTGTCCGGATAAGGCCCCGGTCGTGTTCCCGCCCCACCACCTCAAATCGGATCATGCCGCGTTGCGCCAGACGGCTGCGGTAATTTTCCGTTGCGCGAGACTGTGCATTTTTCGTCATAACTGCCTCTTATTATATCTGGCTATATGACCAGATTAAGCGGTCTCGCCCCATGTTCCAAACGAAATATTCTCAAAATCGTGGGACGACAGACAGGGCAGGCATTGGATGCCATCCTGTTCTGCCAGAAGATGCAAGGGCGACGGCATCAGACCTTTGAGTATCTTGGGTTACCTTAACTAGCGATTGGCTTCAAATTTCGTCTTTTTCTGAAAATCGCCCCTTCCCCATACCTACTTCCGGTAATTCAGCTGATACAACATGAGGGTCCTCCAGCCGTTTGGCCAGTGCCTTCTTGAACTGGATCTTGACGCTTCCGTCCAGACTATCCCATTCGCGTTTGGCCCGTGGGTCGAAATGGAGCGCGTAGCGGGTCACAGATCGTCCAATGAGACTGGAATAGACGGTTCAGGCGAGGCAAGGCGCTCCCGAACGACGGCAAGGAGCTCCAGATCGTCATCCGATACAACAGTGCGACGGACGGGGAGCTTGCCTGTGGCGACGACATATTCAAATGTCTGGCGAATAAGGTCAGACGGGGTTACGCCGAGTTCTGACAGACGATCGTAGGCAGCCTTCTTCAGACTGTCATCGATGCGCAGGTTAATTGAAGCCATGATGTGTCCTCCAATAAACACATCTCCTGTTTATGCCTTTACGTTTGTAAAGGCAAGAAAAATGGTTAGGTTTGCCCATGGATATGAGTAGCGTCACGGTCTATCGGAAATAGTAATCGATCTTGCTTTGGCAAGTAGCATACTCTGGCTGCGTATAGAGTGGCCTACGATCATTCTTATCCGATTAAAGAAATCCCATCAGTTTGTCTGAGCATCTAATGTGGACGGTTAAGTTCATATTAGGCGTGATATTGGAAAAATACCTGAATACGCTAAAGCATCACTGAAAACTACTTATCCTCCCACAAGCAGCTTGATCACAACGAATGGTCTACGCGCATTTCTCACAGATATAGTAAATTTAGACCATTTTCTGGTTTTCCAGGACTTCCTGTGCGTCTGATCTGGCCTGCCGACGGTTTTCTGTGTCTGCGGGCAGATTCTGAACGCAGAGAGGGTGTCACCGCATGAGAAGGCAGTGTTGGTGGGAACTATGTGGCCTGTGCGCTGTCTGTTTCGTCAGGACGCCAGACAAAGCCTTCGCAATCGTGCATGAGCAAGAGCAAATTCATGCTGACAGGGGAACATGTCCGGCATGGACAGGACAATCCGACGCACGCTGACCGTTACGATTGTTGCGATTTTGAGCAGGCGCGCGCGGATTGTGCCACAGGTCGCCTTCTCCAGACTGGTCTGACCAAGGGCTATCTTTTGCAGAGCGGTCAGCAGGACATAGGCGGCGGCGGAGAACCACAGCCGGAGCTGGTTGGCCCGGATGGTGTGGGATGATGTCCTGTCCGAGAACAGATCCAGCTGGCATTCCTTGATGCGGTTTTCCATATCCCCACGGGCGCAGTAGATCTGTTCGTAAAGGTGACGCGCCTCGGACGTTGCCTGCGGCAGAGTGGTGACGATAAAACGATGATAGCGGTTGCCGTGGCGCCATTCGGCCTTGGCCACCACCAGCCTGCGGCGCGCCCAGCTGTCCTTTGTGATCCAGTCAAAGGAGGCAAAGCCGCGTGCCGCTTTGCCTGTCGCGGTGGCTGCGTCACAAACCTCGGCGGACAGGGAGGCAATCCGGTCATACAGGCGGGTGTTCCCTGCAAGCCCGAACAGGAAGTCAACGTGGTTGTCTTCGCACCATGTCATCAGGCTGTCCCGGGCGAAGCCACTATCCCCGCGGATGAGGATGCGCACTCTGGGCCAGCGACCTCTGATTTGCCGCACGATCCGGCTGATGTCTGCCAGCGCTTCCTTTCCCGGGTCCCGGTCTGCTGTGCGCAGACTGGCGCTGAGGAGATGGTCCCCGCAGATGGGGTGGTTGCCGTCCTCCCCGCACGGCATCGCAATGTGCCAGAATGGTCGTTGAAAGAAACGACTGCGCGAAAGGACGGCAGATGAAGGATACAGTGATAGGCGTTGATCTGGCAAAGAACATTTTCCAGGTTCATGGAGCTTCGCGTGCGGGCGAGGTGATGTTTCGCAAAAAGCTGCGTCGTCAGCAGTTTATGCAGTTCATGGCCACGCAGCCGCCTGCTCTGGTCGTTCTTGAAGCGTGCGGGAGCGCGCATTACTGGGCTCGCGAACTGGCAGGAGCTGGTCACGAGGTCAGACTGATCGCTCCGCAGTATGTGAAGCCTTTCGTGAAGCGCCAGAAGAACGATGCTGCTGATGCGGAAGCGATCGTCATTGCGGCCCGTCAGCCGGAAATGCGCTTTGTCGAACCACGCACTGAAGCGCAGCAGGCGCGTGGCGTTCTTTTCCGGGCCCGGCAGCGTCTGGTGCACCAGCGCACGGAACTGGTGAATGCCCTGCGTGCCGTTCTGTATGAATTCGGTCTCGTCGTGCCACAGGGGATTGCGCATATCAGACACATTGAAGCCATGCTGGATGAGGCGGTTCTGCCAGAGGCTGTGAAGCAGGAATGCCTTGATCTGCTGCGACAGATTTCGGGGCAGAGTGTGCGGATTGATGTCAGAACAAAGAAGATCAGGATGCTTGCCCAGGAAAGTGAAAACACCTGCAGATTGCAGAGCATGCCTGGAGTGGGTCCTCTGACCGCTCTTGCGATTGAAGCTTTTGCGCCTGACCTGCAGAGCTTCCGGCGCGGGCGCGACTTTGCTGCGTGGCTGGGGCTGGTGCCCCGTCAGTTCTCATCTGGCGGAAAGGAAAGGCTGGGGAAGATATCAAAAGCCGGGCAGGCTGATATCCGCAGGCTTCTCATCATGGGCGCCATGACCCAGGTGAACTGGGCCAGCCGTAAGGCCCCTGCACCGGGAAGCTGGCTGGCACGGATGCTGGCCCGCAAGCCCCGTATGCTGGTAGCCATTGCGCTGGCCAACAGGATGGCACGAGCCATCTGGGCCATGGCAACAAAACAGGAGGATTATCGGGATCCGGCCCTGTCCCTGGCAGCCTGAGCGATGGCTCGGCTCCCGCGGATGGAACCGGTAGGGGTGTGAGAGGGCGATGACCTGAATGGGCGCATGATCGTCTGATCCGGATCGGAAAAACCAGTGGATTTCTCTGTGCTTTAAAGCACGCCTGTGAGATTTGGATCTGATCCGCTGATCACCATACCGGCCAGTGGCTTCTGAAAGGCCACATCAACAGGCCTTACAGAAGACCGCACACGATCACACGTCAATATGGGTCAGAAAACTCTTGCATAACGGACGGTAACCATATGTGGACGGCTCCCCCTTGCAAGGGGCTAGGTGTTTAGTCCCGGGGTTTGATGGTGTGATATTTTCACGTGAGTGGAAGGAAGCATTATGGGACAGATACGTCATGGGAGCGCCACGACCACGC
>Ga0214925_100401_pt1 | contig 22324 bp, 20 predicted proteins | sample Stichaenrichment_FD_168299 | JGI IMG/M metagenome (GOLD analysis project Ga0214925, IMG submission 168299) | Xylose enriched microbial communities from anaerobic bioreactor in Madison, Wisconsin, United States - 63SRT | ecosystem: Engineered > Bioreactor > Anaerobic > Unclassified | place: USA... | reverse complement strand
GCGTAATGGGTCCCTCTCGGCTTTTCCCGGAAGAATTCCCTTTTCTTCAGCCGGTCCTCGACGCCTTCACAGAGCGGATACAGCAGATAGGCAAAAATAAATCCGATAATCACCGGCTTCAGGATGCTTCCGATCCAGCTCAGTGAATCTCCGACCGCTCCGAAGAATGCCCCGGCATGTGACAGAATTCCGTATAAAATGTATAGAACTACGCAAGTGCCGATGACATACAAGGAAATTTCTGCGTATTTTTTATTCCATTTCAGACCAAGTCTGGGTTTTTCTGGTTTTTTCAATGTATTTATGTCCTTCCATTCCGTGAAGCAGCTCCGCCTGCACAGGCGGGCGCTCTTTCTCTGATCCACTTCCGTTTCCGGATCTTATGATCTTTAGACTTATCTCATATTTTACCATCTTGTCTGCAGTATTCCAATTGGCATTATCGGACCGTCTGGGATTCCTCCGTGTATACACATTTCCGCAGCTGACATTTCTCACTTTCTTCCGCAGTTCCGACAGATGATCCCGGCCATCTGCAGTTCTGAAGTTTACCTTCTTGAACAAACGATGAATTCCTTATTAATAATACGTGGATAGAATTGACATCTTCAAAAAACCGTTTAACATAAATAAGGATTGAATAAAAATACAAGAAAGGATTCATATATGTTCAATTTCAACTGGATCAGCAAATACCGGAATGAGCTCTTCGGTCTTGCCATGCTGTCCATTATGTTTCACCATTTTTGTGAGAATTACTGGCAGGCAGTTACCGCCGGCGTAATCCCTGCTGCGCATGTAGCTGCCAAGGGAGCATTTTTCCTCGGCTACCACACCTATGTCGGAAGTATCGGCGTAGAAATCTTCCTCTTCCTGTCCGGAATGGGCCTGTACTATTCCTATCATAAGAACCCGGACCTGAAGCGGTTTTATAAGCGCAGAATGCACCGCATTCTGGTGCCGTATTTCCTGGTTGCCATCCCCTTCTGGTGCATCAAGGATCTGGTCCTGCAGCCTCTGAACATGACGCAGGTGATGAAAGACCTGTTTTTCTATACCTTCTTTTCTCAGGGCGTAGCAGCGATCTGGTTCATCGGCCTTCTGATCGCGCTCTACCTGACCTTTCCGATCATGTACGCCCTCGTGGGCAAAAGCCGCCGCGCAAGTGGAATCAACCTTCTGATTATCATCGCCGCGGTCAACCTTCTGATGTTCGTCCTGGATCGACGCATGCCGGAATTCGCCTCGAACATTAATATCGCCATGACCCGTGTCCCGATTTTCGCCATCGGAACTTATATGGGAAGATACATCCAGCGCGGCCTGCGCATAAAATGGCCTTCCGCGGCCATCTTCACCGCCGCCACGATTCTGTTCGGCATCTATTCCCACGGCCACATGACCGATGTGTCCACCATCCGCTTCTGCACGATGATTTACTCTCTCGGTCTTCTGATGCTGCTTGTCTGGATCCTCCACGGAATTGAAAACCTGAAGAAGCTGAATGCCTTCTTCCGTCTGGTCGGTTCCTACTCTCTGGAGCTCTACCTGACCCACGTCACACTGAGAAATCTCATGAAAACCATGGGCTGTCCGATGTACCGGATTCACGTGTTTGCAGGGATGCTCCTTGGCGCGGTTGTTTTGTCCCTCATTCTGAAGCCTCTGACTGACCTGTTCACGAAAATCGGCGCAGTCCGCATCGGAAAGGGATTCCTGAATCTCATTTACTGCTTCCACAAACTGGCACCGGTGAAAAATCAGATTGCCCTGATCAGCCGCCAGTCGGACGAACCGTCGCTGGATATTAAAATGATCGCATCGGAACTAAAAAGGGAAAGCCCGGAGATCACCGTCCGCGTTCTCTGCCGGAAGATTCCGGACGGCGCCGCGGGAAAGATCGGCTACATTTTCTATATTATGGGGCCGATGATGCACGCCATTGCCCAGTCCCGCCTCATTGCCCTGGACGGCTACTGCATTCCGGCCAGCATTCTGCACCACAGAAAGAGCTTGACGATCGTCCAGATGTGGCACGCCATGGGCGCCTTCAAGAAATTCGGATACGCCGTTCTGGGCGAGAAAGAGGGTTACAGCCCGCAGCTCGCAAAAGTTATGAACATGCATAAGGGCTATGACTACATCTTCGTCAGCAGTGAGGCCTGCAGGGAGCCTCTTCAGGAAGCCTATCGCTGCCATATGAACCAGATGGTGGTCATGCCGCTTCCGCGCGTGGATTTCCTCCGCCGCGAAGAGTATGTGAAACCGACGAGAGAGCGTATTCTCCGGCGTTATCCCTTCCTCGCCGCAGCAGACAAAAAGAACATTCTGTATGCCCCGACTTTCCGCAAGAACGCACCGGGCCTGAACACCGCATATATCCAAAGACTCATTGAAAAAACAGACTTTACAAGCTATAATCTTATTATTAAACCGCATCCGCTGATGAAAGAGAAGATCCATTCGGAAGACGCGCTGATTGACACGGAATTTACCAGCATGGAAATGCTGTCTGTCGCCGATTATGTGATCACGGATTATTCCGCATTTGTACTGGAAGCGGCTGTCGCTGACAAGCCTGTTTTCCGCTACGTTCCGGACCGGAAGTCTTACCAGAATCGACGCGGATTTTTTGTTGACCTCGACCAGGCCGCACCGGGATTCGCATCGGAAGATGCCGGAGAAGTTATGGAAGCCATCCGGGAGAACCGCTGCCATCTCTCAGAAGTGCAGAAATTCGCGCAGAAGTTCGTCGAGCCGAGAGAAAACTGCACAGAATCCATCGCGCAGTTCCTGCTCTCCCACATGGACAAAACTTCCCGCGCAAGATAACAGCGGAAAGAAGACGAAATTACAGAATCACATAGAAACGCGCTGCCGCGCACACAGCATAAGGAGACTATGCATATGAAGATATTAAACTTACACAGTGTCGGAAATCTGGTTTATGAAGACCGGGAAATTCCGGAACCGGGGCAGAATGAAGTCCTGCTGAAGGTCATGGCCTGCGGCATCTGCTCCAGTGATGAAGCACGTGTGATGGAAACCGGAACTTACCATTTTCCGACTGTTCCGGGGCATGAATTCGCAGGACAGGTCGTAAAACTCGGAGAGGGCTGCGATCCTGCACTGCTGAACCGGAAGGCCAGCGTCTTCCCTCTTCTTCCATGCTTCCACTGCGAAGCCTGCAAAGAAAAGAGCTACGCGACATGCGCCGATTATAAATATTTCGGCTCCAGAAACGACGGAGCATTTGCGGAGTATCTGGTCGTTCCGGCATGGAATCTGAATCTGCTGGATGACGGTGTTCCGTATACCACAGGAGCTCTGTCCGAGCCTGCTGCGGTCGCCCACCATGCCGTAGAGATGGGAAAGGTAAAGAAAGGTGACCGTGCGCTGGTGATCGGCACCGGTACCATCGGCCTCTTGATTGCTGCTTTTTGTCAGCAGAAAGGCGCAGAAGCCTATGTGGCCGGCAGAAGACAGGAAAGTCTTGCATTCGCGGAATCCTTCGGCTTCAAGACGATCAGCACATCGGAAATCCGCGAACAGGTGGACAAACTGACGAACGGCAGACGCATGGACGTCACATTTGAAGCGGTCGGATCCAACCAGTCACTGGAAAATGCCATTATGAGCGCCAGATCCGGCGGCACTGTCGTTGCCATGGGAAATCCGAAAGGCGATGAGCAGCTCCCGAAGGACGTTTACTGGAAGATCCTTCGCTGGCAGCTGACTCTTCAGGGAACATGGAATTCTGCCTTCCACGCAGAGGGCGACGACTGGAAAGCCGTGGCTGCAGCAATGAAGGAAGGAGACTTCCCGTTTGAACGGCTGATCACGAAGAAATACCTGCTCAGCGAAGGCGATGAGGCCTTCCGCTTTCTGCAGGATAAGAGCGTCCATAAATCCCGCCTGATGTTCGTCATGCATGAGGAAGCCGACCGCCTGCTGAAAGAACGGGAAGAGAGCCGGAAATGAAGAGAAAAGGACAGATTGCCGCATCAATGATGTGCGCCGGCATAGATAAAATCTTTTATTACCTGACGGAATTCAAGGAAGCGAAGCTGGAATTCCTCCATGTGGACATCATGGACGGCCAGTTCGTCCCGAATTTTGCGCTGGGCACGGACTATGTAAAGAGTCTGCGCAGGGTGTCGGATATTCCGCTGGACTATCACTTTCTGGTGATGAACCCGCTGGAGAAAATGAGCTGGTTCGACATCCGCGAGGGCGACCACGTGGCCTTCCACTACGAACATAATGAGAACATCCCGGAATGCCTGCAGTTCCTGAAGAGAATCGGCGCGGCATCCTTCGTGGCCATCAACCCGGAAACGGACTACCACGTTCTGGATCCCTATCTGGACGATATGGACGGGGTTCTGGTGATGACCGTTCATCCGGGATTCGCCGGGAAGAAACTGGTGCGCTCCACCATCGAGAAGGTCAAGGAAATGAAGGATTACTTCGTTTCCACCGGAAGAGACGACCTGATGATCGAGGTGGACGGAAACATTTCCATCAAGAATGCGGAAATTTTCTATAACTGCGGTGCGGACATCTTTGTGGCCGGTTCGTCCAGTCTCTTTAAGAAATGTGAACTGTCTACGGAAGAAATTATCCGCGAAGAGCGGAAAGTGATTGGCTGGGATATCGAATGAGCATACTGTCAAAAATTGCATATTACGGCGCATCGGCCGTGCTGAACCGGGTGTTTTCCCTCTTTCCGATGAAGGAAAACCGGATTCTGTTCATCTCCGACGTGCGCAGCGACATCAGCGGCAATTTTAAATGCGTCTATGATTCGCTGGATTCACACTGGGAGAAGGTCACATCCCTGAAGGGAGACCGCCGGCTGAAGCGCAGCTTCGGCCAGTGGCTGGCGCAGTGCTGGTACATCGCGACCAGTAAATACGTGCTGCTGGACGACTACACCACCAGCACCGCCTACATCCGCGTACGGAAAAACCAGGAGCTGGTGCAGCTCTGGCACAGTTCCGGCGCCTATAAGAAATTCGCCCACAGCAGAACCGGAGAAGGCGGAGACATCCGCCACATCCACCAGGGCTACAAGCGCTACACCAAGACCATCTGCAGCAGTGATTTCTGCAGACCCTGCTTCAGCGAAGCCTTTTCCATCCCGATGGACCGGGTTCTCGCCACAGGAATTCCCCGCACAGACATTTTCTTCGACAAAGATTACATTGCAGGGAAACAACAGGAATTCTACGAGAAATATCCGGAACTGAGAGATAAGAAAATCATCCTGTTTGCCCCGACCTACCGGGGAACAAAGGTGGAAGAAGCGACCTACGATTTTTCGCGTTTTGATCTGGACCGGGCTTATCAGACGCTCGGCGATGACTACGCGATCATTTTCAAATGGCATCCGGCCCTGTATAACAACATCCGCTTTGGCATTGAAAAGGCCTATGATCTTGAGAAATATCCGGGATTCGCGTATGATTTGTCCCCGATGAGAGAAATCAACGATCTCCTGTTTATCACCGATATTCTGATTACGGACTACTCGTCCCTGATCTTTGACTACGCGCTGGTGAATAAACCAATTATCTTCTTCGCCTACGACCTGGAAGATTACGAGGACGGACGCGGGATGTACTTTCCATTCAGCGAGTACATCTACGGAAGAGTCTGCCGCGATACCGATCAGCTGCTTGACGCGATTCAGGCAGAAGATATGGGCAGTGACAGGCGCAGCGAATTTATACACAAGTTTATTGATAAGAATGACGGTCATGCCACACAGCGTGTGATGGAGGCCGTTTTTGGAGGAGCTAATGACAACTTACGCAGCAATACTGGCGGGGGGAGTCGGAAACCGGATGCAGTCCGCCACGATTCCTAAGCAGTTTCTGCAGCTCGGCGACCGTCCGATCATCATCTGGACGATCCAGAAACTGGTCCGGTCCCACGCATTCGACTACATCTACATAGCGATTCATCCGAACTGGAAAAACTATCTGCAGGAGCTAATAGAAAACTGGAAGGTGGACGCATCTTCACTGACCATTATCGACGGCGGAAAGGAACGTCTGGATTCCATCGAGAATGTCATTGACGCGATTTACGCAGAACATCCGGTTGAAACGGAAGATAAAATTCTGATTCACGATGCCGTCCGTCCCTTTATCACCCGCAGCATCATCAACGACAGCCTGGAAGCACTGAACCAGCATCCTGCCGTCGTTGCCGCCATTCCGGCGACCGATACCATGCTGTGGATTGAAAACGGGGACCAGGTTGATTCCATGCCCGACAGAAGCAAGCTGTACAACGGACAGGCCCCGGACAGCTTCCGCCTTCCTGTGCTGAAGAAATCGCTGAAAGAGCTGACACCGGAGCAGCGGCGCGTGATCACCGGCACGGCGCAGATCTGCCTGCTGAACGGCATTCCAATTCACACCGTTCCCGGCGATCCGGTGAACATCAAACTGACCAGTGACAGCGACATGCTGATCGCAGAAGGCCTGATAAAAAGAGAAATGAGTGAAAGATAATGAGTACACAAGAACATAAGTTAATCAGTCACCCAGACATTAAGATGAACAACCGCGTTGACGAGCATCTGATCCATGTCACCATTCAGGACATCAGCTGGGAGCGGATCATCATGCATTTCACCTGCCATATTGATGGTCTGGAGAACATCGACGCATCGAAACACCTTCATTTTTATGCCATCACCAGCTTCTACATGGCAAATGCAAGATACAAGCTGAAGAAAATCGACGACAGCACCTACGATTTTTCTCTGAACGTCACCAATCCGGGCTACTGCAGATGTCTTCCGATTGAGATCTATCACTTTGCCGTCTGCCAGGGAAATGACATTCTGGCCATTCCGGAACTCGCGCCGGAACTCGCGCCGGAACTTGCAGACAAATCCAGAGAATTCCTGTACAGCGGCAAGAACCGTTCTTACGTTGTCGATTTCTCGGTTGCAGAAGATGATACTGCCCTCTTCCTGGAAATGCGCGTTCTGAACACGAAGAAGGCCGGCATCGCTGATTACAATCTTCTGGACGAAGAAGAAAACGAAATTTCCGGCAAGCCGAAGAAACAGCATCTTTTCCTGACAAAAGGAAAGATCCGAAACATGATCAAAAGCTACTACGCTTACGAATCAAAAAAATTCGATAAATCCTTTGACGGCACAATCCGCACCGTCATGTTCATGAGTGAACAGAGTGAAAGCCTCGGTTCCAACCTGACCAGCGTCTATCACCGCATGCAGGAGCGCGGCCTCGATAAAAACTATGAGATCCTGTTCTCTGCACGTTCTGCGGTAGAAAAACACTACAGTGAAAAGAGCTGGTACGAGCTGATCAAAAAGGTTGCGCGCGCCGACATGATTTTCATCGACGACCACTGCCCGTTCTTGGACTGGCTGACCTTAAGTCCGCGCACAAAGCTGATCCAGCTCTGGCACGCAGGCGCCGGATTCAAATCTTCCGGCTACAGCCGCTGGGGACATACCGGCTGCCCGGGACCGGTCAGCTGCCACCGTCAGTACGACTACGGCATTTCCAGCAGCGACCGGATCGCCCACTTCCATTCAGAAGTATTCGGCATCAATCCGGAGCAGCTCCTGCCGACCGGAATGCCGCGTATGGACGAGTACCTGGATCCGGAATACCGGAAGAAAGCAGAGGAAAAACTGCGTAAGAAATTCCCGCAGACCCTTGGAAAGAAAGTCATCCTGTTTGCCCCGACCTACCGTGGAAAAAACAGAAGCGACGCACACTATCCGTATGAGATGATCGATTTTGACAGATTTTATAAGTTCTGCGGAGATGAATACGTCGTTCTGTTTAAGATGCATCCGTGGGTATCACAGGCTGTTCCGATTCCGGAGGCATATAAGGACAAGATGATCGATGTGAATAAATATCCGAACATCAATGATCTGTTCTATATCACCGACCTGATGATCACCGACTATTCTTCCGGAATTTTTGAGTATTCTCTGATGAGAAAACCGATGCTCTTCTTTGCTTTCGATGAGATTCAGTACGCATTTTCCAGAGGATTCCACCGTCCGTATGAAGAATCCGCTCCGGGAAAAGTCTGCCATACGTTCGATGAACTCATGGAAGCAATGGAAACCAAAAACTACGATTACAAGAAAGTGGAAGAATACGTGCAGCTTCACTTTGACAATATTGACTCCAAGGCTTCAGACCGTGTAATTGACTGGATCCTTCTCGGAAATGTTCCGGAAAAGAATCTGAAGCGTATTAATGCAATCAAACACAGCAACCATATGCTGCGGAGAATGGATTTCTCCAGCCTGAAGGAGCTTGAATCCGCAGAATAACAGAGTCGTGCAGATGGAGGTATGGTAAATGAATATAGCAATGATTTTTGCAGGCGGAAGCGGTGTCCGTATGGGCGCCGGAATTCCGAAACAGTTTCTGGAGATCAACGGCAAGCCGATTCTGGTGCATACCGTAGAACTCTTCCAGTGGCATGAACGGATCGACAAGATTTATATTTCCACACTGGAAGATTACATTCCTTATGTAGAAGAACTAGTTGACCAGTACCGCCTGACCAAGGTTGCAGCAGTTATTCCGGGCGGCGCCACCGCGCAGGATTCGATTTACAACTGCCTGCAGAAGGGAATCAGCGAAAATGATCCGTACAGTATCGTCCTGCTTCACGACGGCGTCCGCCCTTGCGTAGACCACGATGTCATCACGAAGAACATCGAAACAGCTGAAGAAAAAGGAAATGCGATTACGACAACCGCATGCTATGAAACCATTCTTCTCAGCAAGAACGGCGAACATGTCGATTCCGTGCCTTACCGCCGCGAAACATTCGCCGCACAGGCGCCGCAGACCTTCCACCTGAAGGACATCATCGAAGCGCATGACCGCATCCGCAAGAGACCGGAAGGCTATAAGGACATGGTCGATGCCTGCACAATCTGCACCACACTGGGCATTCCGGTTCATATGGTTGAAGGCAACCGCGGAAACATCAAGGTTACTACACCGGAAGATGTGTACATCTTCCGTGCCCTGCTGCAGTACAATGAAAACGAGCAGGCATTCGGACTGGGTCTCACCAAGCGCTCCAGTTCGATTCTCAGCCGTTTCAAGAAAAGACCGGAGGGAAAATAGCAATGACAGAAAAATGGAAAACAGAAGATCCTGTTCTTGCTGAAGATCTTGAGAATCTGGCTGCCTTCTGCCACGCGCAGAAGCTGAGCGGCAGAACATTCTTTATCACCGGAGCAACCGGACTGATCGGATCGCAGATCTGCAGAGGACTGCTGCTGAGCAATAAACTCTACGGCGACAGCATTAAGGTTGCTGCTTTCGTCCGCAATCAGAAGAAGGCCGAAGCGCTCTTTTCCGATTTCCAGGACGGACTGACCATTGTCACAGGAGACATCGCCGAGCATCCAGACTTTGACGGAGACGTCGACTATATTATCCACACGGCCAGCCCTACCGGATCTAAATACTTTGTCTCTCATCCTGTAGAGACCATCCACGCGGCCATCGACGGAACCGACAACATGCTCCGTTTTGCCCGCGAAAAAGAAGTTTCCGGCTTCATCTATCTGTCTTCGCTGGAAGTCTACGGTACGCCTGACCCGGGTCAGGAAAGCATGCCTGAAACTGGACACGGATATATCGATTCCACCAGCGTACGCAGCAGTTATTCCGAAGGAAAGCGCATCGTGGAGTGCCTCTGCGCCTCCTACGCTTCTGAATACGGTGTGCCGGCTAAAATCGTGCGCCTGGCCCAGACCTTCGGTCCGGGAGTCCGCTATGACGATGGCCGCGTCTTCGCCGAATTCGCCCGCTGCGTTATTGAAAAGAGAGACATTTCCCTTCATACGGAAGGAAGAACGGTACGCAACTACTGCTATACCAGAGATGCCGTAAAAGGCATCCTGACGGTTCTCCTGCATGGAAATACCGGAGAAGCCTACAACGTGGCCAATCCGGACACCGCCTGCTCCATCCGGGAAATGGCCGATCTCACGGCTTCCCTGAATCCTGACGGAAGCACCCATGTCTGCATCGACATTCCGGATGATATTTCCAAATTCGGCTATAACCCAGAGATGGTGATCCGACTGGATCCATCCAGACTGGAAGCCCTCGGCTGGACGGCAGAGGTCGATCTGAAAGAGATGTTCAAACGCCTGATCGCAAGCATGAAGACAGGCAGAAAATAAAAATTACTAACAACCACTGGAAGGAGAGTATTCCATGTTCGACAAGTTAATGAAAAAAAACAGCTACGGATGCCTTCGTTACTCATCTACCAATATCGGAGATGAAATTCAGTCCGTTGCTGCCATGCGCTTTCTTCCTCAGATCGACTACTATATCCCGAGAGAACGTGTCGATGAATTTCATTCCGATCACGGGGAGAAGGTAAAGTTGTTTATGAACGCCTGGTGGATGTGGGAAAAGAAACATTTCCCTCCATCAGAGGACATTGATCCGATCTTCTTATCCTTTCATCTCCGTGAAGCATTCAGAAATGACACCTTTATGCGGGATGAAGTCGTCGAATACCTGAAAAAGCACGGACCGATCGGATGCCGTGACACGGGCACTGCTGCATTCCTGCAGAAATACGGAATTGATGCGTATTTTACCGGCTGCCTGACCATGACCCTGCTTCCGAATCAGAAGATCAAAGAGGAAAAGGCCGGAGATTACATCGTCTGCGTAGATGTCCCGGAATACATGGAGCAGAAGATCCGCAAACGCGCAGACAAGCCGGTGTACAACATCAGCCGCATGATCTTCCCGATTTTCAAGAGTGTCGACCGCATGACCGTCGCAAAAATCCTGCTTTATGTTTATCATAATGCCGCATGCATCGTCACCCCGCGTCTTCATGTCGGACTTCCGGGAATCGCCTTCGGAACCCCGGTCTGCATGCTGACCACAGATAAACTGTCCGACGGTATTCTCAAGCGCCGCGGCCGTTTTGCCGGTTTGGAGGGTGTCTTCAACGAGATCAAGGTTGAGAATTACATGATCAATCCTTCTCTCTATGACATCAACAACCCGCCGGAAAACCCGAACACGCACTATGAGCTCCGCGACCAGCTCGTTGAAAAGGCTGCAGCAGCCACCGGATTTGATTCCAAAGCGCCGGTATTTGATGACGATTTCAACCCGTTCCTGGAACTGGTCGGCCTGCTTGCCTACGATAAGAAGAACTTTGAAAGGCTTCTGCGCTTTGCAAAACCGGAGCAGCTGATCGATGCCCTGCATTACCGTGTTAATGAGAAGAAGTCCCGTCACGATTTAACCTATTAAATCCACAGCAGACTTCCGTCCGGCAGAGAAAGCAGAGAAACAGCGGAACAAAAAGCAAAAACCAAAAGAGACGACTGCACGGCCTCTTCTTACAGGGCCAGACCGTCGTCTCTTTTTTCATTTCTTTCATCCGCCGCTTCCGCGTTCTGCTCTGGTCAGCCTGCGGCCGCGGCCTTTCCGCTCTATCCCAGCGAAACGCCGGAAACTCCGGATTCTTCCAGCCTTCTGATAATCGTCCTCTTATAATTCAAAAACGCATCTGTCAGCGGGAAGTCGTTTCCGCGTGGTTTCTTCTCTTTCACGGTGATTTCATCGAGAATTTCTCCCGGTTTTCCGGTCAGAATATAGATCCGGTCAGAAAGCAGGATGGCCTCATCGATGTCATGCGTGATAAACAGCGTCGACAGATGAATTTTTTCCATGACCTGCAGGTACCAGTGGTGGATCTGTGTCTTGGTCAGAGTGTCCAGCGCGGAGAATGGCTCATCCAGGAGTGCGACGTCCTGAGAGAACATGTAGGTTCTGAGCAGTGCGGCACGCTGGCGCATGCCTCCGGACAGCTGGGACGGATATTTCCGCTCCGTTCCCGCGAGCCCGAATTCATCGAACATCGCGGCGGCCTTCCGGCGCGCCTCTTTCTTCCGCATGCCCTGCAGCAGCAGCGGCAGCGCGACATTATCCTGAATCGTGCGATAGGGAAGCAGCAGGTCCTTCTGCAGCATGTAGCTGATCTGGCCCGGCTTTCCGGTGATATCCCGTCCGTTAAGCGTAACCCTTCCCTGCTGCGGTTTCAGCAACCCGGAAATGACATTAAACAGCGTCGTTTTTCCGCTTCCGCTGACGCCCAGCAGGCTGACCAGTTCTCCCTCTTCAAGATGAATCGAGATATCTTTCAGAATCTGGTTTCCGCTGAAGGACACATTGACATTTTCGACTTGTAATTTATTCATAATCCCCTTGCCCCGGTACTATTTTGCCGGCAGATAATCGTTGGTGAAGCCCTCGTTCGTGGTCAGCTTTTCTTTCACCAGGTTGTTCTGATCCAGCCAGCTGTAGAAACGGTTCCAGCGTGTCGGATCAACGCAGCCCCACTGTTTGGCATCTGCGATGTACTGTTTGGACAGGTACTTCTGGCTTGCGTAGATCAGCTTCTTATTGCTGCGCAGCTCCTTATTCTCCTTCATCAGGATGTCTGCGGACTCCTTCGGATGCTTTGCCGCGTAGTTATAGCCCTGAGACAGAGCCTTCATGAAGGCCTTTGCCTGCTTCGGGTTCTTCTTCAGATAATTGTTGTTGGCGATGTAAACCGGTGTGTAGTAATCGAAGGTCTTGTTCAGGTCCTTGAAATACCAGAAGTTGACCTTCAGGCCGGCCTGCTTGCAGGCGATGGTTGCCCAGCCGTTGAATACCCAGATGCAGTCTACGGACTTCTTCTTCAGGGCAGAAGCCTCATCGGTTACGGTGGAAGGAATCAGCTTGACCTTGGAGAAATCTCCACCATCGTTGTTGACAACTTCTTTCAGCATAGCCTTTTCAATCGGCTGATCCCAGGTTGCATACTTATGGTTCATCATGCCCTTCGGGCTGGTGATGCCGTCTGCTTTTCTGGAAATGATTCCGGATGTGTTATGCTGCAGGATGGCGGCAACGCAGGTGATTGGCACTTTGCTCTTTCCGACCAGAGCGTTGGCCATGGTGTCCTGAGCGCTGACGCCGAACTGAGCCTTGCCGCTGCCGACAATCTGCTCTGCGCCGTCATCGGATGGCTGAACGACCTTGACCTTCAGGCCCTGTTTCTTGAAATATCCCTTTTCAATTGCTGTATATAATCCGGTGTGGTTGGTGTTCGGTGTCCAGTCCAGGCAGACCGTGATCTGCTTCAGATTGGAATCAGAAGAAGATGACTTCTTCTTCGAGGAACCGCTTCCGCAGGCCGCGAGGCTGAAAACCATGGCTCCCGCGAGGGCGCCCACCAGGATTTTCTTTATGATTGATTTCTTTTTCATGAATGATTACTCCCCTTGCTACAGTTAAATTTTGTCCTCTGCGCCGCTAGGACTCCTTCTCCGCATCGTCGAGATGACGGTAAGGCAGGCAGACACGCTCCAGAATGCTGACCACAGCCATCAGGAGGAGCGAAACGACAGAGATTATGATAATAACCGCAAACATTTTATCGAAAGCGTAGGCTTTCTTCACGCGCGTCATGTACACGCCCAGGCCGCTGAATCCGCCGAGCCATTCACTGATGACGGCCGTGACAACGGAATATGCCGTTGCGATCCGAAGTCCCGAGAAGAAGCTCGGAAGCGCCGACGGTGCCTTCAGATAGCGGAAAATCTTCAGCTTGCCCGCGCCCATGGAGCGCAGCAGGTTGACGGAATCCGGGTCCGCGGACTTGAATCCGTCCAGCAGGCCGACTGCGATCGGGAAGAAGGACGCGATCACGACCAGGATGATCTTCGGCTTCATTTCATAGCCGAACCACAGCACCAGAAGCGGCGCAATAGCGACGGTCGGAATGGTCTGCGACAGCACCATGACCGGGTACAGTGCCCGGTACAGCGTGTCGAACATGTCCATCAGAACCGCGAACACGAAGCCAATCCCAATGCCGATCAGAAGACCGTAAATCGCCTCCTGAAGGGTGACTTCCGCATTCTCCCAGAGCAGACTCCAGTCACTGATCAGCGACATCAGCACATCTCCGGGCGTCGGCAGCATATAGCGCGGGACCCATCCGGTTACACAGATGAGCTCCCAGAGTCCGATAATTACGAGAATGGCGATAACCGCCGGGCCTTTATTCTTGATGATACTTGGAAACTTTCTTATCAATCGTCAATATCTCCCCTTCTGGCTTGTACTCAATCTTGACATAGGCGGAAACCTTCGGCGCGCCTGCCTTGATTGCCACATGCTGGCATTCCTTTACGATATCCATGAGCTGATCGTAGTCATCCCCCTCGATGACCGTCTCATACGGACCGACATAATAATGAAGTCCGGTACTCTTGATGTATGCAATAACTTCATCGACAATCCGTACAATTTCCTCGTCAGGATGAACATCCGGAAGTACCTGAATCGCTACACTCGCCTGCATTTTAACTCCTCCATTCACATTCAATGATCTGATTTAATTACTGAAAGCATAAGAAAACCCTGCGCGGACCAGGCCGGCAGGGCATTGCTTACAGGTAAACTTCAAGCATTACGACAATGACTCACTACGCTGGCATGATCCAGATCAGTTCAAGGGTCGCGGCACGCCGCCTCTCAGCCTTTCGGCTCCCCTGGTCTTCACATACTTGTATATATTGTATTTTGACAAAAGGCAGATGTCAAGAGTTTGAAAATGGATTGGATGCGGCCGGCATGCGGGCTGCAGCCCCCCATCTCCGTGCTTTTCCTTTTTTCAGGAATCGGAAATCCTGATTCTCCTGACTAATACTCCACCTCGATCTCTTTTACTCTCCGGTTCAAATAGTCGTTCACCGGCGTGGCGACGCCCAGTTCTCTTCCGTAGCGCATAATCGTTCCGGAGAACATGTCTACCTCGGACTTTCTCTTCTGTCTGCGGTCCTGTCCCATGGACGGAACGGCGTTCGGATCCAGTCCGCGGAGAATGTCGGTATACTCGTGGAGCTCTTTCTCTCCGACCGGAATGCCCTTCTTCTGGGCGATCAGGCAGACTTCACGCATGGCGCTGATCATGATGGCATACTCCAGACTGCCGTCCTTCAGGCAGTCTCCATACGGCTTGTCAAAAACCATGGTGGTCTGGTTGCAGCCGGTATTGACCATGTACTTGCACCACTGGCGGTAGAGAATGTTTTCCTCCCTCTTATACGGGAACTTCACCTTGTCAAAGTAGGCGCAGACGCGGTCGAGCTTCTCTGTCAGGACTTTCTGTGTCTCTTCATCTGCGGTGTGCGGAACACCGATGAAGAGACGGCCGGCCTGGGAATAGACCATCTTGCTGCCATATCTCTGGGCATCCATTTCCTGGGAAACAGAATAGAGAACCTTATCTTTTCCGAAGCGTTCAGCGATAATTTCTTCACTGTCTACACCGTTCATCAGGGAAATGATGATGGTATCATCATTCACGCAAGGCGCCGCCGTTTCAAGGCCCGCTTTCAGTCCCGGATATTTCAGTCCCACCAGCAGGATATCCGCAGGCTGCGCCTCTTCCGGCGTTACCATGTGCAGATTCACCTCTTCACCGTTGATGGTGTAAACTTCCTTTTCATGACGCGCCTTCCGCTCTGCGTCCATGATATACTGCGGCTGACCTTCCCCGCCGTTTTCTCTGACCGGGGTGCCGAACAGCAGTCCCAGCGCGCCCATTCCGATAATGTCTACTCGTTTAATCTCTTTCATTCATCCTGTCCCTTCTGTATTCGTCTGTTAAACTCTGTAAAACATGAACGCGCTGCCAGGGCTGAACCCCGGGCAGACGCGATTGATAACCGTATTTAATTTTACACCATTTCTTAAGGCGGTGCGCCCTGGCTTTTCTTTTTTGTCCTCTGCGGCTACTCAAAATCCCAGGGATGGGTGTGGAAGTGCGCATCGACCAAGTTGACGCTGCGGAGAAGCGCCTTATCTTCCAGCAGCTCTCTTACCGGCCGGTCTGCGCAGATCTGGTGCTCCTCATCGAACAGCACGGCCCGGTCTGCGATATGAGGAACCAGGTCCAGGGCGTGGGTCGCGAAAATCAGTGTCTTTCCCTCGCCGGAAAGGCGGCGCAGCAGCTTCAGCAGCCAGGTCTGGGAGCGCGGATCCAGATTATTGGTCGGTTCATCCAGAATCAGAACTTCCGGCTTGAGAATCAGGGCACTGGCAATCGCGACTTTCTTCTTCTCTCCGCCGCTTAAATGAAAGGGAGCCTTGTCCAGAAGCTTTGTAATGCCAAGCTCTTCAGCCAGGGAATTCACCTGCTCCATCACCTGCTTCGCCGGTTCTCCCTTCTGCAGCGGCCCGAAAGCCAGCTCCTCACGGACGCTTCCGCAGAAGAGCTGCACATCAGAATCCTGGAATACATACCCGACCTTCTGATGATACTCTTCCGCCTCTTTCCGCTTCATCCGGTCCAGATGCACCGGCTTTCCGAAGGCCTCCATCCTGCCCTGCCCCGGCGCAATCAGTCCGGCCAGCATCTTCAGCAGCGTCGACTTTCCACATCCGTTCACCCCGAGAACCGCGATCCGCTCTCCCGCAGAGACCGACAGACACAGATCCTGAAATACTGGCTCTGCCGCCGGATAGGCAAACGCCACATGTTCCAAATGAAAAATTTCACTCAAAAATATATCCTCCTGTAAACAGTATGCCAAGGATAACTGCATTCACGACCATAAACATCCAGTCCAGCATCCTCAACTTCCGCCGGGACAGCGACGGGAAGGACCCCTGATAGCCGCGCAGAACCATGGCCTGATAGACCTCTTCACTGATGCGGCGGACTTTCACGAAGAGCTGGCCGAAGGCCCCGCCCACGTAGCGTCGGTTTTCCTTTGTGGAAATTTTCCCGACCGTCCGCAGATATCTGGCCTGCATCATCTCCGTTCCGGCCGAGGCCATCAGAAAGATATAGCGGTAGGCCATGTTCAGAATCGCGATGAATCCATCCGGAATATGCATCCGAGACAGGCCGTCCATCAGATCCGTCCAGCGGGTCGCCGCCAGCAGCAGAAAGGCAAAGGACAGTGAATCACCCGTTCTCAGCGCCGCCCTTCCGGCCGTTTTCAGCCCTTCAGCGGTAAAATACACCGTCCCGATCGTAATCACCGGCCTGCCCTGTACCATCCAGTTCGACACCCCCGGAAGAGTCAGCAGAAACACCAGCACCGGCAGATACATCCACACCCGGCGCAGATAGTCCCCCATCTTCAGCTTCGATGCTCCAGCGTACACCGCCGCAGCAAGCCCTGTTCCAATTAATACCACAAAACTCCTGCTTCCATTCGCAATGATAATAAACAGAAGCGACGCGAGAATTTTCATCCGCGCGTCGATCATCTGCCAGAGGCCGTCCATTCCGGCATAGCGGTTGTTATACAGTTCATTTTCAAACAGCTCCGAGAACCTCATCAGCGTCCGCGCCAGAAATCCCCTTCCGACAATCCTGCTGTTTCCTTCCGCTGTGTTACGCTTCATTCCTGTCCTTCTCATTCCTTCCGTGTTTTGCCGCCAGCGACAAAAGGAATACAAGCAAGAAAATCAGCCCGATTCCGACGACCGCCGCAGCAATATATCCACCCCGGTTTCCGAGGACCGGAACGGAATAGTCCGGCATCAGAGACTTCCAGAATTCCGCCATTTTCTGCATTCCAGAAGGCACGTAGCCGACTGCTTTCTTCACTTCATCTGTACCCCACTCTCCCCAGGCCGTGCCTTTGGTCAGGAGTCCCAGCGGAGTCAGGGCGATCAGTACGATCAGCGGAATCAGAACCGCTTTATACCTTGCCCAGAAACTTTTTGTCCTTCCGACTTTCTCAGAATCTCCGGAGGCTGCGCTCTCTGCAGCCTGCAGGCTCAGTTCTGACTGAATGTTCTTCTGGTTCTGCAGGAACATGTCCGGGGCCGCCTTGGCAATGTAGGCCGACGCCGCGCCGGTAATTACCGCCTCCAGCGGTCCTGCCACCAGAAGATGCGCCGCCATCATGGCCGGAATCGACACAGACAGCGGATAAGGACAGTAAAGCGCCGCCCCGGACGCGGTGTGGAAGAGGGCCGGCTGAACGCCGAACTCGACCGCAGCCAGAAAGGCCGCAGCATTGATTCCCACATATCCTCCGGCCGCCGCGCTGAAAACATTCCGCTGCGAACCCGGCCGGCTCCCGCCGGAAAGCGCCCGGTAAACGGCATAGCCGATAAAGGGCATCACCACCGCCATATTCAGACAATTTAATCCGTACGCAAGAATCCCGCCATCTCCAAAAAACAGCGCCTGTATCAGAAGCGCCGCCGACACGGCAGCCACCGCCGCCCAGGGACCCAGCATCACCGCAGTCAGGACCGCGCCCACCGCATGGGCCGAACTTCCGCCCGCAACCGGCACATTCATCATCATAATGGTAAAAGAAAACGCCGCGCCCAGCGCCAGGGTCGGAAGATTCTTCTCCCCGACCTTCTTCTTCACTTTCGTCAGCGATGTCTTCCACACCGGAAGCATCGCGGCCAGCGCCGGAATCGTAACCTGCGGCGCAATATACCCATCTGGAATATGCATACAATCATCCTCCGTGAAACTTCTGCATACATTATACGACTTCATCTCTGTATTGTGAGTATATCATAGCTGATTTCAGGCCGCAATTGCACAGCCGATGTGCATGAATACACAGGAAGGGCGGCCCTATTCACCATATGCCTGGTGAAAACAGAATCACCATGCAGGGGCATCCTGTTTCCTGCAGATTTCTTCTCATTTTCTCGGTGCTTATGGTAGAATTAATGTATACAAAAAGGAAACTTAAGGAGATCAGAGATATGAATGTAACAGAATTTTTCAAGCAGCATCCGAAGATTGCACTGGGATTTTCCGGAGGGGTGGACTCTTCCTATCTGTTCTATGCGGCTGTCAAGGCAGGCGCGGATATCCGGGCATACTACGTTCACGGCCCCTTCCAGGCGGATTTTGAGTATGAAGACGCCAAGCGGGTCGCGAAGGATATCGGCGCGGAGGACCGTCTGACGGTCATCGAAGCGGATGTTCTTTCTCATAAAGAAGTCACGGGTAATCCGTGGAACCGCTGCTATTACTGCAAGAATCTGGTTTTTGGAACCATCACGAAGCTGGCGGCAGCAGACGGCTATACAACGATCATCGACGGCACCAACGCCTCCGACGACCCTTCCGACCGCCCGGGCGTGAAGGCCCTGCAGGAGATGCACGTCCTCTCCCCGCTTCAGCTCTGCGGCATGACAAAAGAAGACATCCGCAAGGCGTCACGGACTGCCGGCCTCTTCACCTGGAACAAGCCGTCCAACGCCTGCCTGGCCACCAGAATTCCGACGGGAGAAGAGATCACCCAGGAAAAACTGTCCGCCGTAGAACACGCGGAAGACGAACTTCGAAAACTGGGATTTTCCGACCTCCGCGTCCGCAAAAGAGGAGAAACCGGCCTGATTCAGCTGCCGGAAGAACAGTTTGCGAAGGCCGTAGAAAAGAAAACGGAAATCGAAAAGGCGCTGCATCCATATTTCCCGGAGCTGGCGCTGGATTTCCGAGGAAGAAAGAGTAAGTAGCGGGCGGCCGCGGGAACACATCGGCTCCTTGCACGGTGAATTTTATTCCCTCCTGAAAAATAGGAGGAAAGAAAGTCAATTCCCATACTGATTGAAATGACCTTATCGAAAGAAGATGCAAAATGAACGAAAATGAAGTAAAAACCCTGCTGCGCCAGGTCGCGGACGGCTCTGCATCGGTGGACGACGCACTTCTGAAGCTGAAGCTGAAACCATTCCACGACATCGGCATCGCCCGGCTGGACAGCCACAGAGGACTGCGGCAGGGCATCAGTGAAGTGGTATACGGCGCGGGCAAAACTCCGGAGCAGATCGACATCATCGCCCACCAGCTCTGGAACGACGGACAGAAAACCGTCCTCATCACGCGCATGAGCAGCGAAGCCGCGGAGAAATTTACGAAGGATATTCCATTTAAATATTATGAAGACGCCCGCGCGGCAATTGTCGGCAGGATCCCGAAACCGACGGGAAACGGAACGATTCTGATCGCGACTGGCGGAACCAGCGACATTCCGGTTGCGGAAGAAGCTGCGGTAACCGCTGAAGCCCTTGGAAATTCGGTCTGCCGGCTGTACGATGTCGGCGTTTCCGGAATTCACCGGCTGCTGAGCTGCACGGATGAAATCATGAACGCCAGCGTGATTATCGCGATTGCAGGCATGGAAGGCGCCCTGGCCAGCGTCATCGGCGGGCTGGCAGACTGCCCGGTCATCGCGGTTCCGACAAGCGTCGGCTACGGCACGGCCTTCGGCGGTGTCACAGCGCTTCTTTCCATGCTGAATTCCTGCGCCAGCGGGGTTTCTGTGGTCAACATCGACAATGGATTCGGCGCGGCATACACGGCCAGCATGATCAATCACGCCGGCCCGAAACATACAAAGGAGGCATCAAATCGATGAAAACCTTATATATTGAATGCAGTATGGGCGCTGCCGGCGATATGCTGATGGGCGCCCTTTCAGAAATTGCTCCGGACCGCGCTCTGGACGCGCTGCAGAAGCTACAGATCCCGGGAGTTAAATTTCAGCCTGAAAAAGCGGAAAGCTGCGGCATCACCGGAACGCACATGCGGGTGCTGATTCACGGGCATGAGGAAGGCAGCGGAAATGCAGCGCACACGCACTCTGACGCTGCCGCAGAAGCTGCCGGGCTGTATCACGGGCACGAGCATATGCACGGTCATGATGAGCCGTCTGACGCTTTTCATGACCATTCGCACACGCATGAAGAGGAACACATGCATTCTCACAGCTGCGCACACGAGCACGGTCATGATACGCCGTCAGAAGCATTTCACGATCACTCCCACGCGCATGAAGACGAGCACATGCACAGCCATGATTACGCCCACATGCACGCTCACAGCCACGACCACAACGGCCACAGCCATCACCACGCTCACCACAGCATGGCCGGCATCACCGCGATCATCAAGGGGCTGGATATTCCGGAAGCGGTAAAACAGGAAGCCCTCCAGGTTTACCAGCGCATCGCCGCGGCAGAATCCAAGGTCCACGGAACGACGGTTTCGGAAGTGCATTTCCACGAAGTCGGTGCTCTGGACGCTGTAGCAGACGTAGTTGGAAACTGTCTGCTGATTTCCGCGATTCATCCGGACCGCATCGTGGTTTCTCCAATTAACACCGGATCCGGCCACGTGCACTGCGCACATGGTATTCTGCCGGTTCCGGCACCGGCCACTGCAGAGATTCTGAAGGCCGGCGTCAGCTACAGCGACGGTAGCAATGGTGAACTCTGCACCCCGACCGGCGCTGCCCTGCTGACGCAGTTCGCCGACGCCTTCGGGCCGCAGCCGCCAATGCAGGTTCATCAGACTGGAATCGGCCTTGGTACCCGGGAATTTCCGGGCAAAGCCAATGGGATCCGGGTATTCCTGGGCGACGAAATCGACCGCAGCCTGATCGGCCTGGCGCATTCCGCAGGCGGCAGCGGTGCGGAAATATCCGGCGAAGGCATCAGCAGCGGAAAATCTTCCGGCAGCCAGTCTGCGGGTCCTGCATCTTCAGGCGCAGATTCCGCTTCTTCGAAAGCCGGCAAGGATACCGGCCGCTCCATTGTCTGCCGTCACGCAGACCTTGCCCCTTACGGCGTCATGACCGACCTTTCCGGGCAGATCACTGCCCTCGCAGAGCTTGAAGATTACCAGCGGGATGTCGTCGCGGAACTTTCCGCAAACATCGACGACATGACCGGCGAAGAGCTCGGTTTTGCCATGGACCGGCTGCTGGAAGAAGACGCGCTGGATGTTTACCACACGCCGATCGTCATGAAGAAAAGCCGGCCGGCCGTAAAATTGTCCGTTATCTGCCGGCCGGAAGACGCAGGCAGAATGACGGATCTGATCCTGCGTCTTACGACCACCATCGGTGTGCGCATGCATTACTTCCAGCGCGCCGTCCTGAGCCGGACAGAAGAGACGGAAGAAAACGGCGTGACCGTGAAAACCAGCACGGACAGCCGCCGCGGTATCCGGCGCAGGAAAATCGGATATGATGACGCCGCAGCCTACGCAAGAGAACACGGAATTTCCCTGCGGGAAGCACGGCATAAGCTGGGAAAATAAGAACCCCACCCTTCCACGACGCTGAAGTGATATGCTCCCTTTATGAGAGACAGTGAAAAAATAAAACACTGTTGATCATGAAGGGAGTTTTCTATGGGAAGAAGAGGTAAACGAATTTCCGAAGAAATAAAACTAAAATATGCTAGGCAAA
>Ga0214925_100399_pt1 | contig 22550 bp, 19 predicted proteins | sample Stichaenrichment_FD_168299 | JGI IMG/M metagenome (GOLD analysis project Ga0214925, IMG submission 168299) | Xylose enriched microbial communities from anaerobic bioreactor in Madison, Wisconsin, United States - 63SRT | ecosystem: Engineered > Bioreactor > Anaerobic > Unclassified | place: USA... | reverse complement strand
TGGCAAGCCGCGTCGCAGCATCGAGGGTGTCCTCGTCCTGTGTCGTGTTGAGCGGCAGAAAGCTATCTGATACCTCGTCTTCTTTGCCTGCACAAAGGGTCTCGCGCATATCGGCATATCCGGTATAGCCTAGTTTTTTTGCTAGCTTGACTATCGTGCTCTTTGCAACATCGCATTCATCGGCAAGCTCGGAGATGCTTACATACTCTGACTGGGAAATGTGGTAGTTGATTGCGCTCATGATTGTCTGGTCAGTTGTTGAAAGCTCTGACAAGACCTCGTATCCCATGCTGATGCTTCCTTGATTCTAAAAATCAAACTGTGTTCACTACCAACTAAATTAGAACACTCCTGTCAGCATAGACAGACGTGAATCTTACGGACGGTCGTATATTCATCTCAAAGATAGGACCTCATCTGAGCTTTGCTGGGGGAATTTGCTTGCAAAGGAGAAACTAAGGTATGGCTACATCACAGGATGCTGCTGTCAAGCAGAAGCGGAGCGCTTTAGGCGTCATGAAGCTCTTCTCTGGTGCCATCATACAGCCGATCGTGTTCCTTTCGGTTGTTGGCATTGTCCTTGCTGTCTGCGTGATTCTCAGGCTTTCGTTCATGCCAGCAGTGATTCAGACAATCGGCACATTCTTCTTCAATGTCTTTCTTCCAGCTGGCATCTCTAATTTGCCGGTCATCATCATGATAGGACTGTCGGTTGCATTTGCCCACAAGAAAAAGACCGATGCTGCTGTCGTCTCGATTCTTACGTTCCTCGTCTATCTCTATGCGAACAATGCATTTCTCAAGATGACGGGACGTCTGATTCAGGCGGATACGCTGGCTGGTACCGGACAAGGCATGGTGCTTGGTCTCCAGGTCAATGATACGGGTGTCTTCGCTGGCATCATCATCGGCTGCCTTACGGGTTGGATCTTCAACCGTACCTGCGACACGCAGTTCCCGGAGGCGCTGCGCATCTATGGTGGCTCGCGCTTCTCTGCCTTCTGCTGCATGATGATGGCAATCGCTTTTGGCATTGTCGTCTCCTATGTGTGGCCGTTTGTCAATAAAGGCATCAGTGCTCTTTCGACTCTCATTGAGGATTCTGGACTCTTCGGCGTCTTCGTTTATGGCTTCCTGAACCGCTTCCTGATTCCAACTGGTCTTCATCACCTTGTCTATATGCCGTTCATGTATTCGGCAATTGGCGGTACGGCTACTATTGCCGGTCAGACCTATGAGGGTGCCGTTCCAATTTACACGGCAGAACTCGGGAATGCGTCTGCTATTACGTCAATCGATCCGTCTGTCAAGTACGGGCTCTTCGGCTTTTCGAAGATCTGGGGTTCCATCGGCTCTGTCCTCGCCTTCATCCATTGTGCACGTCCTGAGCGTAAAGACGATGTGAAGGCCATGATGCTTCCGGCAATGGGCGTTGCCCTTCTCGCTGGCATCACAGAGCCGCTCGAGTTCCTCTATCTCTTCGCTTCTCCGCTCCTTTGGCTCGTTCACTCCCTGCTTGATGGCTTGGGCCAGATGCTCGAGTTCGCTCTTGGATTCCGTCTCATGGCAGCGGGTGGCATCCTTGATATCATCCCTGGCTTAATTGCCCTACCAGCTGAGATGACCAAGTGGTATGTGTTCTTCATCGTCGGCGTCATCTTCATCGCCGTCTGGTACTTCTCATTCGTGTTCCTGATTCAGAAGCTTGATCTCCATGTTCCTGGTCGCGAAGAGAACTATGTAGCTACTGGAACCGGTGCGGTCAAGAATGCCAAGGGCGTTGCTAGCATGGGTGATGTCCAGGACATTATCGATGGCCTCGGCGGCAAAGGCAACATCAAGGCGGTCATCAACTGTATGACAAGACTGAGGGTCGATGTCTATGACATCTCGAAGGTTGATAAGGACAAGATCAACCGCTTCAAGAACTCCGGCATTGTCATGAAGAAAGACAATGTCCAGATCATCATCGGCCTCAAGGTGGACGATGTCTGCGAAGCAATCAACCAGAAGCTCGGTGCCATCACTGAATAGGATGGCCTGTGCGTCTGGAAGGAAAGGAAGTATCCCATGCTCAATGAAGGAAAGCATTTCACAATCTGCATTGTTGGTGGCGGCTCGCGTTACACGCCGGGCATCCTGCGCATGATGGTGCATGAGATGGGGAGGTTCCCGCTTGACAAGGTCATTCTCTATGACTGCGAGTATGAGCGCCAGCATAGGGTTGCAGGGTATGCCCGCATCCTGATGCGCGAATATGCCCCCAAAACCGAGATTGTTGACACGACCGATCCCGCAGAGGCTTTCAAAGGCATCGACTTTGCGATGATGCAGATTCGTGCTGGACGCATGAAGATGCGCGAGTCCGATGAGCACATTGCCCTCAAGCATGGCTGCATCGGTCAGGAAACCTGTGGCGCCGGCGGCTTTGCCTACGGCATGAGGTCGATCCCGGCTGTCGTGAAGCTCATCCATCAGATTCGCCAGTATTCGCCTGATGCCTGGATCTTGAACTACTCGAATCCTGCTGCAATTGTCGCCGAGGCAACGAAGCGCATCTTCCCAGGCGACTACAAGGTCATCAACATCTGCGATATGCCTGTCGGTATCATGAGCATGTATGCGGAGACGCTTCACAAGAAGCCGAACGAGCTTGAAGCTCGCTACTTTGGCCTCAACCACTTCGGCTGGTTCACCCATGTCTACGACAAGGAGACCGGTCACGACTATCTGCCAGAGATCAGGAAGATTTATTCGAACATGCCAGAGGATCCAGACGATCACGGCCTCGACCATTCTTGGGCTGAGACATACCGTTTCATGAATAAGATGATCCGCGAGATGCCGGATGAGTATCTGCCGAATACGTACCTCCAGTACTACCTCTATCCGCGGCATATGCTCTCGACTGAGAACCCGAACTATACCCGTGCAAACGAGGTTATGGATGGCTCCGAGAAGCGTACATTCGAGATGATCGATGAGGTCATCGCAGCCGGCAAGCTCAAGGGCACGAAGTACGAGCTCGATCCCTCCGACAATAAGGATGAGCACGCGACTTACATCGTGGATCTTGCCTATGCGCTCTCGCACAACACGGGCGACGTCTTCCTGTGCATGACGGAGAACCACGGCATCATCTCGAACTTCTCCGAGGGCGCTATGGTCGAGGTTCCCTGCCATATGGGCGTCCATGGTCCCGAGGCCATCAATGTCGGAGAGATTCCGATCTTCCAGAAGGGCATCCTCGAGAACCAGTTTGCCTACGAGAAGCTTACGGTCGATGCAAATCTCGAAGGCAGCTACCGCAAGGCCTGGCAGGCGCTGACACTTAACCGCCTCGTGAATGATAAGGATACAGCAAAGGCGCTGCTTGACGACTACATCGTCGCAAACAAGGGCTACTGGCCTGAACTCAAGTAGGAACATATGGGAGGCCATCTCTCAGGTGGCCTTCCCCGGAAGCTTCGATACGAGAGAGGATAGATAATGAAAGGCACCAATCAGGAGCTTACAGCGCACGAATCGCTCAGGGCCCGCACAGGAAAGATTGCGAGACGGTTCCTTGGTCTCGGTCTCAAGCAGCAGATTCTCTGCATTGCTTCGTTCGTGCTTGGCTACATCTATCCTCTTGCCGGCGTCGTGCTCTACTTCGTGCAGAAGAAGCGCAGATCTGATCCAGTCTGGCGCTTCTTCTCTCTTGCGGGGCCGATCTTTGCTGCAGCCATCTTCACAGCGAACTTCATCTTCTATAGCATCAATGGATTCGCCTAAGGCGAGACGACGAAGGCTTCATGTATGGGCGGCATCAGGATACATCTCCGGTGCTGTCTTGTCATAAGGGAAGCTTTGCGCCCTAAAATGGATAGTTTGGTACGGCGAATTAGCATTTTGAGTGCAACAGGATAGTGCCAGGCAGAGGTCGTGGCACACTCCCGAAGGCTGCGATGTTGGTTGTATAAGTCATCATCGAACGTCGAGGGGAAATGCACCACTACACTTATCTTAGCGCCGCTGAGCGCAACAAGATCGCGAAGATGTACATCAGGTACTACTCACCCAGCAGCATCGCAAAGGCATCAGACAAAAGACAGCTCCAGTGTGAGCCGCAAGTTTGAAAGGAACAGCCCACAGGAGAGGCTATGGTGCCTGCACGGCCCCAAAGGAGGGCAAGTGCGCACTGCGATACCTGCAGGGCGCACAAGAGGCTGGCTGCACAGGTGAGGCCGCTTCATCGTGGATGAGCATTGGTCGCCCGAGCAGGTGGTGGGCAGGATCTTGGTGTCGTGAGCTTTGCGGCCATCTTCCGTGTGCGACTTTGGCGCCCTGGACTCTCCCTGCACCCGATCAAACGAGCGGCTGGAAGGGGAAGTTGCCCGCGAGAAAAGGTAAAGCAAGATCTAGGGAAACGATGATTAATGCCCCATAACGTGTCAGAGGGGACCGACCACACGACTTTTCGCGGCCGGAATGCGGGAAAGGCAGGGAAGGATGCTCATCCAGCACGTGCAGGAGCCGCTATCCTGGCATTTATCCTGCCCCATGCACTGCAATAAGGCTCCAAGACGGATTAAGCGACGCTGAGAGCCGGGAGGTGCAGCCTGCCGGCAAAAGATGCACATGGGTAAGGTTTGCAAGGGCGAGGCAGACTCGAGCATACAGGAGGTCTTCTCTATCCTTCTGTAGCGCTTCCTTAAGGGGTCGAAGCGCCGCTTCACGATAAGGAAGGGATGCTTCTGCCTTTGAGCGGCCGGAGGCCTTCCTGGACTCGATGCTTTTTTCGGCTGAAAGCGCACAGGCAAGACCCTTTATGGTCGAAGGTTTCCTTAGCGACACTTTAGCGCATAGATGAGAGGTGTGGGTCTTATGTGACCTTAAGGGCGCTTCGCTATACCTATATAGCCTAAAGTCTGCGCAGCAGAACCTATCATCTTCCCTTACGAGTGTGTGTGCCACAGGATATGTCGGATACATTCTAGGCGGTCGTCTCCACACCATGCACAAGGCCACCTGCGGCATCCACGCCGATATGCGCCTTGTATCCGATACGCCAGGCTCCCCCCTTTCTTGGACTGGTGCGCTTTAAGGGTCGCGCGCATGGTCGTGGTTCTTCGTGGAGCTTTAGAGCCCAGGTGAAGGTCGCACCCACCATAGAGCCGCCCCGCCCCGTGATCCCTGCCTTCTCGAGCTCTAAATTCAGGTCGTGAAGCACAAGCTTTACCGAGTCCCTCTCGCTTTAAGGCTATGGCACATCTTCGCGCTCGTCGTTGCATCTGGCACCTGCTCAGACATGAGGTCTACGTGCACAGAAGCGCCGTGTGGACCGACAATCCAGGATAGCATCTTTAAGTTCCCTCGTCTTAAGAGAGCGAACATAACCTAAAGCAGGATACATCCTAAAGCTTTGTCTTTGCAGCGCGCACATGCCTGCCACGCGCCTGAGAATGGTAGCTGGTATCTACCAGTGCAATCCAGCTATCCCATGGCACGATCGTATCCATTTGCTCCAGGAGTGCCTCTCGTCTGGTCTTTCTCCTCAGACCTTAGGATTTAAGGTCCTGAAAGCTCATCTATCTGTCCATATCTGCCTTTTGGATATGCAGGAATGCGTGGATGTAGCTATACCATATCCAGAAGACAGATAGGCATTTATGTGGGTATGGGCACTGCGTGATTCGAGACATTTTGAGCCGATGTCATACAGCGTGTGGCCCCAGCTACCTCATCGAGCCGAATTAATCATCGTTTCCCTAGGTCTCCCAGAAGCTCTTAGAAAGGCTAAGGGAGGCCTTCTAAGCGCTTCTATCTGGGTAAGTGGGCAAACCGACACTGTCGTGGGGCCAACCTCTGCGTGCCTGTAGGTCCTGCCCAAGCACTCCTTGTGGCTGCTCGTGGGCAGCAAGGGCGCGTGCACTACCCAGCTCAGCGTCCTTGAGAGGTCCCCGCTCAAGACACTCCCACCTGTTTGCGCCAAGCAGCTCTCCCGGCAGGGCTAAGGTCGCAAAAGCCTTGGGAGGTGTAAAGTTTTACTTCTGCGAGCCGCACCACCTGTGGCAGAAGCTGATAGTTAAGAACACCGATGTCCTCATCTGTGAGTTCTTCCCCTAAGGGTGTAGCGACTTTTCCTGGGTCTCACACAAGGAGGTACAACATGTCTTCGATCTGATCTGTGACAGGCCAAGAAAGGTATTAGGCTATAGGACAGCCAACGAGGTCTTTAGGGAGATGGTGCACTCAGCTTGACAATCTGCCGGTGCAAAAAGCCGGCTCCCACCAGAAGGTGAAAGCCGGCGTATGATTCGAAGGTGTAGCCTGCGGAAGCCTTACTTGTTCAGTGCCTGCTCAACAGCAACAGCGCAGGCAACGGTACAGCCGACCATCGGGTTGTTGCCCATGCCGATAAGGCCCATCATATCGACGTGTGCCGGCACCGAAGAGGAGCCAGCAAACTGTGCGTCGGAGTGCATACGGCCCATGGTGTCGGTCATGCCATAGGAAGCGGGGCCAGCAGCCATGTTGTCCGGGTGCAGGGTACGGCCGGTGCCACCACCGGAAGCGACGGAGAAGTACTTCTTGCCGGCAGCCAGACGCTCCTTCTTATAGGTGCCCGCTACCGGGTGTTGGAAGCGCGTCGGGTTGGTGGAGTTGCCGGTGATGGAGATATCGACGCTCTCATGCCACATGATTGCGACACCCTCACGGACATCGTCGGCGCCGTAGCACTTGACGGCAGCACGAGGACCCTTGGAGTAGGGGATCTCCTCGACGATGTTGAGCTTGGAGGTGTAGTAATCAAACTTGGTCTTCACATAGGTGAAGCCGTTGATACGGCTGATGATCTGTGCGGCGTCCTTGCCAAGGCCGTTCAGGATAACGCGCAGCGGCTTCTTACGAGCCTTGTTGGCGTTGTTAGCGATACCGATTGCGCCCTCTGCAGCTGCGAAGGACTCGTGGCCCGCCAGGAAGCAGAAGCACTCGGTGTCCTCGCCCAGAAGCATAGCGCCCAGGTTGCCGTGGCCCAGGCCGACCTTGCGCTCGTCTGCAACGGAGCCAGGGACGCAAAATGCCTGCAGGCCCTCACCGATAGCCTCTGCAGCATCGGTTGCTCTGGTGCAGTTCTTCTTGACTGCGATTGCGCAGCCTAGTGTATATGCCCACTTAGCGTTCTCAAACGCGATTGACTGAATGCCGGTGGTGATAGCGTACGGATCAAACCCGAGATCGGTGCAGATTTTACGTGCATCCTTCAGGTCTTTGATGCCATATTTCTTGCAGGCTTTCTTGATGCCATCGATACGGCGCTCATAACCTTCAAACGTCACTGCCATGTCTATCAGCTCCTTTCCCTACTCTTGACGCGGATCGATGACTTTAGCAGCCTGATCCCACTGACCGAAGCGACCCATTGCGCCGTCCAAGGCCTTCTTAGGATCGGTGCCAGCCTTGACTGCGTCGGTGAATTTGCCAAGGTTTAGAAACTCAAAGCCCACGATCTCATCCTTGTCGTTGAGCGCCATGTGGGTGATGTAGCCCTGGGTGAGTTCGAGGTAGCGGGCGCCCTTTGCCTTGGTGCCATAGGTGGTGCCGACCATGGAGCGCATACCCTTGCCAAGGTCGTCGAGGCCGGTGCCGATAGGCAGTCCACCTTCAGAGAATGCGGTCTGAGAGCGGCCATAGACAATCTGGAGGAACAGCTCGCGCATTGCAACGTTGATTGCGTCGCAGACAAGGTCAGTGTTGAGAGCTTCGAGAATCGTCTTGCCAGGCATAATCTCTGCTGCCATAGCTGCAGAGTGAGTCATACCGGAGCAACCGATGGTCTCGATCAGGCACTCTTCAATGACGCCGTTTTTGATGTTGAGGCTGAGCTTGCAAGCACCCTGCTGCGGTGCGCACCAGCCTACACCGTGCGTGTAACCAGAGATGTCTTTGATCTCTTTCGCCTGAACCCATTTCCCCTCCTCGGGAATTGGTGCAGGTCCGTGGTCTGCGCCCTTAGCAACGGGGCACATCCTCTCCACTTCTGCGGAATACTGCATGGATTCTCCTCTCCAAATGCAATCGGCCTCAAACCCCCTATGAGCCAAGGCACAGCTTGCTAAACCGATAATACTGCGAACACAGATATGTGCCATTTTGAATTTGCAGATGGTCATTGTCCTCAGAAAATGGCCAGATGGAGGCCAGAAGACTCGAGGGTATAATGAGTGGAGATAGCAATTTCTTAACGAAAGGAGCAGCTGTGACATTCAGGCAGACATCTGACAAGAAGGTCGCGGTCTTCTTTGCCAATGGCCTCGAGGAGATAGAGGGCCTCACGGTATGCGACCTTCTCTACCGTGCTGGTATCCCCTGCGATACCGTATCCATCACGGGTACGAAGGACGTGACGTCGTCCCATCAGATCCACATCGTGGCAGACAAGAGGATCGAGGACCTCGATTTCGACGAGTATGACATGCTCGTCCTCCCGGGTGGCATGCCGGGTACCTTGAACCTCGGCAACTGTAAGGCACTGACAGACAAAGTCGTGGAGTTCGCCCAGACCGGCAAGGAGATCGCTGCCATCTGTGCTGCGCCTTCCGTCCTCGCGAAACTTGGTCTTCTCAAGGGGAAGCATGCAACGTCGAATCCGAACTTCAAAGATACATGCGTCGAGGGCGGTGCCATCTACTCTGAAGCTCCTGTTGTCGTCGACGGCAACATCATCACCTCCCGTGGCATGGGTACGGCCATCGATTTCAGCTTTGCAATCGTCGAGCACTATCTCGGCGAGACGGGAGTCGAAGACCTGAAGCCCCGCATTGTCTGGCAGGGAAAGTAGGCCTGCTTGCAGGGATGAGCTTCCTCGGCTACGATAAGGATGCAAACGATTCGTGGTCGTCTCCGGGCTCTGTCATCTTTGTGCCGAACAGCTATCTGGGCTGTGCGGCGCTTTTTTGTGTGTAGATGCCGGGTTGGGAGGTTTCATGGTAGAAGAGAGGCGTCAGGCACAATCTGGCAGCTTTCGAGATGCTTCTCGGAGGAGTAAGTTATGGGTTCATGGCAACAGCATACAAGCTGGCCTATACGGCAGACTATAGCTGGTAGTAGATCATGGCGGCGCAGGCCTGGACAGGATGCAGTCTCTTTGTGCTCCTGGCACTGATCGAAGCCCTTTGCGGGACGCACCTTATGCGTCTGCCGGTCTGTGAGGCAGCAAAGCTCATGATACTCGGTGCACTCTCTGCAGTGGCTTCCTCCTTCTATTGCTTCTCGATGACAAGGCTCGAAGCGCCTGTGGCGCTCACGCTCCTCTCCCAGTATTCCTGGCTTGGCATCCCGGTCCAGCTTGTGCTCGATGACAGGAAGCTCACACACAAGGAGGTCTCTGGGCTCTTTGCTACTTATGGTGGGCAGCACTCCTTGCACCTCCTTGAGCATGTGGTACCCGGACAGCCAAGATTTTGGCGACGGATGCGGTCCTGAGGCGCGATATGGATGCTTAGGGCAGGTATGCTGACAAGGCTCTTTAAGAAGCCCCAGGGGGCTTAGGGACGAATGGAGCTCTTCGGCGTCTGGTTCGAGAAGCGCAGATGAGCCCAGAACGAACTCCCTGTGCGGATAGCGCACAGAAGGGGCCAGGTAAGTGGTGAGCCCTGTCTGCTACAGGCGCTGCGGCACCTGTGGCAGACGCGAGAGGATCTAAAAACATCTCAACATCTGGCAATACGAGACGATCGTGCACGGCGCGGTACCGAGTGCCCCCAAGGACGGCGTGCATGCCGCAAGGATACCCTGGGGGTCCAGCCGAAGACGCATCACGGCGCTCTTTGAGACCCAGCTGATACGTGATAGCGCTCTTTGTCATGAGTGTTGTGGCCATAAGCCTCTGCACGAGACAGCCCATGCGCATATGGAGGCTGCTTGGGAAGGCGACATCGAAGGCGAGGGATGCAGCAGACTATTCCAGAGTCGTGCGTGTGGGTACAGACGATACCGCCAAAAGGTGCGACCAAAGCTGTATCAGCATCATGGCCGATCTCAACCACCAGCGCACCATCACGGAAAGCAAAGAACAAGGGAGCGGTGTGAAGGCTTTGAAGGAGCACACAGGGGACAGGACGAAGGGCTTAGAGGCCATACGCGACATGGCAAAGACATAACTCCCTGGGAGTCACCGCAGCGATGCCCCAGGCCACTCAGATCCTGGACAGCTTCCATGTGGTGGCAGCTCTTCACAAAGGCGACAGACCCTGTGAGGGGTGCGGAGAGGCGCGGGCCGGCAGAGAAACACAAGGCAGCTCGCGGCTGAAGAGAAAGACCTGCTATTTAAAGTCAAGGGGTAAACCCAAGATTTTCGATAGGAACCTTAAGAAGTGAATATGGGATAAAGAGTAGACATGCTGACGCGCGCCTGTCAGATGGCAGAGGCGATACAGGACACCTATGGCTGCCCTGACAGAAAATCTACAGCCAAGGCCCCAGACCGGCTCTGCTTGTAGATGATGTACTCTGTCGTGGCTAAGATGAAGAGGGCAGCAGGTACCCTTAGGAAGAGCATGAGGGAATCTTGAACTGGCGGAAGGGGAGTTTGACCAATTCATTTCTCGAAAGGCTCAACTCCCTCGTCCAGTCAGCAGAAAGTGCTGCTAGGGGCTTCAGGAACATGTCCTACTTCAAGGCGATGATCTTCCTCAGACTGGAAAACTCAACTTCTCGGCCCAGAGACAGCTGGCCTGTACTACCCAGTAGAGACGTCGAAGAGCTTTCTTTGGTCCAATCCTAAAACCTGTGGGCAGATGATCGTGGCTTGATACTCAAAGAGACAGAAAAGCGGCCATCCTCTAGAATCTTGCATCACAACATGTAGACTCCGAACAAGGATGGAGCGCGCTGACAAGTGTAGCATCTGCGGCAGCCCAGCTGTCCGCCATTTCCCATACCGGAGAAGACTCTGTCTTCTTCTGGATCCCCTCCCATCTCGAGGGCTTCGTGCAGACGGGAAAGCCCAGAGAGGGCGTGTGCACCAAGGAGTTCGGCACGTCGACCAAAAGATGCAGGAAGGCGGTGCAGATCCTCACGGTTTCGGGCAGGCCGGCAGTGTCGGATGCACCATGCTGCCCTTGCTGCGGAAAGGCGATGGAGAAAAACGGGAAGGCTCCCATTGCGCTTCGGCACCCCCCTCTGGGGATGGGAAGGGCGAGGATAAAGGTCTTGCGACCAAGATGAGCATGCAGGGAGTGCGGGAGCACCCTCACGGAAGAGGTGCCCTTCAGGGCCCCAGGCCAGCGCATCACGCTGTTGCTGCTCGCATTCGTGTGTGACCTGCTTGCCCTGGGTTAGACCCTTAAGGCAGTGTCCCTCATGATAGGGCTCAACAGGAATGTGGTGAAGGCGATCGACCGCGCGAGGCTCTCTGCGCTCTATACGGAGAAGGGCGAGGACGGCGAGACCAGACTCCGGAAGCCGGAGCGGTAGGCAAGGTATCTGGGCGCAGATACGTTCAAGCTGCACAACAGGCACAGATATGCCACCGTAGTCATAGACCTTAAGATGGGCCATGTGCTGTAGCTCGCTCATTCCAAGAAGAAGCAGGTCGTGCATGAATTCTGTGACTTTGTGCTCGCTGAGTGGATATCCAATGTGGAGACAATCGCCTGCGACATGAACGCAGACTTCGAGTGCGCATTCCTTAAGAGGTTTTCGCACCTGGACATCGTTTACGAGTACTTCCATATCGTGAAGAACTTCAACGAGAAGGTGATCTGTAAGGTCAGGAAGGATAAGCAGGCAAGACTTAAGGAGCAAGGTCCCTCAAGCGCTCCACATACATCCTCAAGTCCTGTGCCGACACCAGGAAGAGGAAGGAGCGCTATGCACACGCCGGCAAGGTCGTCTCAAGGGGAAGCGCCCTCTTCGGCAAGCAGGAGGCTCTGCAGAAGGGAGGAGCCAGGAAGCGCTACGAGGAGCTCATATCCCAAAACGAGCTGCCCTTTGCCTGCGACATTGTAGATGAGATGCTCGCGCAGGCCTATTCGTGCACCGATGTGGATGCGATACGCGATGCCATAGAGAGGATCGTGGAGGTCTGCCACGGCACGAAAGACAGGCATTTCGCCAGGGTTGCCCGCCTCGTGGAGGGCCACATGGAGGGAATCGTCGCGCACGCCAGGCACCGGATCTCTTCGGGTAGGGTCGAAGGCACCAACTGCATGATCAAGATGCTCAGGAGGGCAGGCTAGGGATACCCTAACGACGAATACTTCTTCCTCAAGATATTCGATTGCCAGCAGGCGCTACTCGAAGGCTTCCAGGGCTGGTGCGTGATGGGTCTGCACACAGGTTTCAGGTCTGAGCCCTTTCTTTTTGACGACCGACGTGCTCGTCGAGGCCAAGGGCTCCCCCCCGCTACCTTTCCATCTCAGGCTGCCTCTTCTATGCACCGCACTGGCTTGCTTTTGCTGTCATTATGGCTACCAACTCTGGGACTGGCGGTAGCACAACCTACTGTGGCGTCTGTGTAGCGTCGCTTGCGCATACACCGCGCTCCTGCGAGCTCGTCTGCCCCTCGTACGGAAACATCGTCTATTCGCGCATCAATATCGGCGTGATCGTCATGATCGTGGACGGCGAGCGCCTGCTCCTTACGAAGTATGCAGGTGGACGTGCCACACACCATGCGCTCGTCGCAGGATATACCGAGGTAGGCGAGACCCTGGAGGAGTGCTGCTGGCGCGAAATCAAGGAGGAGGTAGGCCTTTCCGTGCGCAATCTCGCATACGTCACGGATTAGTCCTGGTCTTTCTCTGATACCCTCCTCGTTGGCTTCTTCGCCAAGCTCGACGGCCTGGATGAGCTTACAGTCGACGGAGAGGAGCTCAGCCTCGCCGAATGGGTCGAGAGGAAGGATCTCCCCACAACGCATGAGGACACGTCGAACATGACAAACTGGATGATCGATCTCTTCGTGAGGGGGGAGATCCCTTCAGCAAGAAGGCCTAGTCTCCAGAAATCCAGAAGATATCGATTCAGAAGGAAATCCCAGACCAGGCGCGCTCTGCCTGCATCTTTCTGTAGGAATCAGTCTAGCCAGCGAGGCCTGCCGCGACGGCGATGAAGGCGATGATGACACCGACGATGGACTCGCCGCCAAGGACTCCCGAAGCAACGACGAGGCCAGTCTCGTCTGCCTCCTTCGCAGCCTCTTGAGCTTTGGCCTCAGTCATATCCTTCCTGCGCTCACGCTGGATCCTGTCGTAGACCTGCTTGGCAAGCGCGCCCAAGAAGGCTGTGAAGCTCATGTAGAAGGGCAGATAGACCCCGAGACCTATAAGCATCGAAGGAAGCCCTGCCCAATAGAGCGCGATGCCGGCCACAAGGCCCACGAAGAGGGTAGGAAGGCTCGGGATCCCTGACACCATGGTCGCGACGACCGAAGCCTGAGCTGAGACAAATTCCTTGCCTGGCCCGAAGGCATCAGGCCCATAGGCACCGACAAGTGCCACCATCACGGCTGCTGCCACGATAGTGCCGATGATGCCGCCCAAGGCCTGACCGAGCCACTGGGCCCTCGGGTCGGTGTCGAGAATGGCACCAGCCTTGAAGTCGTTCATAACATCGCCGGCAAGGCCACAGGTGACAGCGACGATGCCGGCCACGAAGAAGAGCTTTACCTGCGCGATATCGGAGAAGGCAGCCACTGCGAGAAGGGCCATGAGGCCGAAGATTTCCATCGGGTCGATGCCGGTCTGGCCACAGGACTGCGCGCTCATGATCGTCGCGACGAAAGCAAAGACCACGACGACAATGGCGGGAAGGGGTCCCAAGCCCAGACCGAAGCAGATGAGGAGCACCACGGCTGCGACAGCAACTCCGAAGATGCCGGCATCGAGGCGGATGGATCCTGTGGCGAGAGAGTATGGAGAGTCCTTCTCCTCGGTGGCTTCATTCCTGAGGCCCGAGAAGATTGTCTTCACCTCGGGCAGGATGTCCTTCACGACGGTCGCGATGCCGGAACCCATCATGAGGCCCATGCCGAGAGAAGAGACGATGCCCTGGGCCGTGGTCACATCCCAGAGGCCTGTGGCAGAGCCTCCGACAATGAGGCCGAAATTTGCAAAGAGAGCGCCTGCGAACCAGAAGAGGACCGGCACCCAGCCGACGAGGAAGCCAACGGAAAGCATCATCGGCGAGTCATAGATGCCGAAGGTGATGCCGGGGATGGGAAGGGTGGCAAACATCGTCGGCAGGGCACCTAGGCCGTCGCGCAGGACGCTCCAGAGGCCGGCTATCCCCATCGAGCAGAAGAGCTGGCGTCCGGTCTCGCCGCCGGCTTCGGTCGCGCGCAAGGTCTCTGCAGCGGCCGTACCGGTTGGGAATTCGAGTGCAGTATCGACGATGAAATGGCGGTGTATCAGGGCTGTGGAGATGAGGCCGAGGATCGTGCCCGCAAGCGCGACGAGAAAGATCTCGGTCCAGCCGATCTGGTCACCGAGCCCCAGCATCCAGGTGCCAGGAATCGTGAAGGCAAGGCCGCCTGCGACCATAGCGCCTGCGCTCATGATTGTATGCGTGACATTCGCTTCGTTCAAGGTGGTGTGTCCCAGAAGCTTCAGGAAGAAGAGGGAGATGACGGCCGCGAAGACGATGGGCCAGGGAAGGGCTCCGAGTTTCAGTGCCGTGTAGACGGACGAGGCCGTGATGATGACACAGCCGATGCAGCCGATAAGGGCACCCCGGAGGGTGAGCTGCCTCTGCCATGAGGCAGAAAGCTTGTGTTCTTGCATGTACGCTCCTTGAGGTATATCCGCTCTCCCTCAGCGGAGAGTCGGGTTACGCTGGCAGAACGACTATAGTATACAAGCAAGGTCCCGTTGTGGGGACTGCGCCGAAAATATCTTCAGAAGGAGACCAGCTATATGAAGTCAAGACCAAACTGAGCCTTCTGTACCGATCGTTCGACGGAGGCTTGCGGCATGGCTGCCGGGGCCGCCAAGGGACCTTGATAGCCGAATACCGAATGCTTCTGGATGCGGCACAGGGGAGAGCACTGCACCATCTGTCTGGATCGAAGGGCTTCCCGTCGCGCATGAGCGCATACACGATGTAGCAAAGCTTACGGGTCACAGCGATCCTGTGCGGCTTGCCCTGCGCCCGCTTCTTGCGCTAGAAGTCCCAAAGTATTGGGTCGTATTGCCAGACCCGGCTCACGGCGAGCCACAGTGCCCGCCTGAGGTATAGGGAGTCGTGCTTCGTGATGGACAGCCGCGAACTTATCCGACTCACCCGCGCCTGAATGGAAGCCGGCATACCTGACGATCGACGCGGCGCTGTCGAATCGCTTCGCCTTGCCGATGTGGGAGCCGGTCATGCTGCCTGCGTGGGGTATCGCGGCTATAGTGGGCTCGACCTTCGCGAGCAGCCCGAAGATCTGTTCCCTCGACCACCTCTATGGTGGATTTCAGGAACTCTATCTGCAAGACCATGCACCTTATCTGGAACGGATGTACCAGACTTGTTGAACCTGATGCCGACAGAAGAGTTCGCATCGCCGAGCCTGCCCTTTTAGCCTTCCCGGAGCAGCTTCAGCGAGGCGGGCCCGAACATGTCGGTGAGGCACCCTGCATATTTCGGGAAGCAGGAGCCCAGTACGCAGATGGCCTGGGCCTTCAGCGTGGCGAGCTGCATCTTGCTCGAAGTTGTCCTGGTGCAGTGTGTTGGCTATAAGGATGCTGTCTATCCTTTCTGCCTTGAGCCGCCTGCGCCATCGAATCTGCACATGGCATGCACCTGCATGGGGGCTGATGACACAGAGCCTGTAGATTACCGACACGAGCCTGGAGAAGCAGGCTCTCCAGCAGTGCCCGCTCGCCTTTATGCTCACGAACACATCGTCTAGGCTTTCGTCCACAGACTCCAACCATGTAAGGCCCGCTCGAATCCGGCAGCGGCCTGCCGATCTGGCTGCTGACATCGTCTGCTGCCCCGATCACGTGGTTCGTCTTCGCGATGTGCATACCTGCATACACCATCTTGCCTCTCCTTGCAGACGCTGGCGGGCTCACTTCCATGCTCACTCGGGGCCGCAGGCTCCTGGAAGAGATCCAAGGTGCCCCACTTCGGCGCCCTCATCCAGCTAATCTGCGGCTTCCCCTAGCTATGGCAGGCTGCCTGACTCCTTCGCGAGATGCATAGCTTTCATATGCCATGTCGGCAACTCTGCCCGCCAGAATCTGCATTGCACCCTGAAGCATTCGGTATTCGGCCTCAAGATGCAACAACTAGAAGATAGGAGCGTGTTATGCCCGAGAACAGGAGTCTCTTTGTCCTTGCCACCGATATCGGCAATACCGAGACGACGTTTGGGTTCTTTGCGCCTGAAACCGGTCCAAATGCAGAACCCCTTGCCACCTTCGCGCTCACGACGAAAAAGCATCTCACGGCAGATGAAGTCAGGCTCTCTGTCAGGGAAGTTCTGCAGCTCATGGCAGAAGACGCAGGGACTGCAGCACCTGCTTCCTTCGGTTCCATCCTCTCCTGTGTTGTGCCGAGCCTCACGGAAGCCTGGCGCGAGGGCCTGGGCGTTACCTCAGGCCTGCGTCCCCTTGTCGTGGGGCCGGGGCTCAAAAGCGGCATGCGCCTTGCCTACAAGGATCCGGCAGAGATCGGCCCCGACCGGCTTGCCGATGCGGTGGCAGTACGTACGCGCTACGGGGCGCCTGCGGTCGCTGTCGACTTCGGGACGACTCTGAACATCGAAGCAGTGGGGGCAGATGGTTCGTTTCGTGGCGGCATCATAGCACCCGGACTTTCGCTCGGCGCGAAGGCGCTAAGCGCGTCTGCTGCACGGCTGCCCGAAATCGAGCTCTCGATGCCAGTACATGCTATCGGCACCTCGACAGCTGAGGCGATGCGCTCGGGCCTTGTGCTGGGGGAGCTTGCGAAGGTCGATGGTCTCATTGACTGCGTCTTCGATGAGCTTGGAGGCGAAGCTCTTGTCGCAGTCACGGGAAGCCAGGCCCGAGAGCTTACAGCTCTTCTCAGGCATGAGGTGACAGCGGATGCGACGCTCACGCTCAGGGGCCTCCACGAGATCTATCTTTCGAACCCGAAGCTTCAGGGAAGGGCAGTGGCTCGGTAAGGAAGAGGGCACCCGAAGGCACCCTCTTGGCATGCACTCTGTGTTCTGCTCTACATCGAATGGGTCTCGAAGATCGGGTCATTGTGCCAGATCGTGGGCACACTGGCCGCAAGCGTCTTCGGTATATCGAGGAGGCGCTGGTCCGAGGAGCTGCGGAGACGAAGCGAGATGCCCTTGAGGTCCTGGTCTGGAGGATGCGGTCCGTGATCTCGCAGCGTGGAGACCCCGTATAGGGGACATGCACGGGCTCTGTGCCGGCAAGCTCCTCATATGTGAAACCGGAGTAGAGCCAGATCGGCTTCTCCGGATAGGTCTTTTCACGTGTTCGAGGAAGTCCACAAGGCCACGCTGGTTCTCGGGCTCCATCGACTCATCGCCGAGCGTCGAGAGGCCGTCCACATAGAAGGGCTCTATGCTCTTGATAATGGTGTCCTCAACGTCTTTCGTAAAAGGCTTGCTGGCAGAGAATTTCCGGGCCACTTCGTTGAAGCAGAACGGGTAGCGCCTCTTGCAGCTGGAAACGAAGAGCGTCGTCCTCACGCTGGTACTGTTCGCACTGTCGCAGTATTTGATCTCGGAGTAGTTCACCCACCAGCCTCTCCTCTGCACTCTCTCTTGTCTTACCCTAGGGAAACGATGATTAATGCCCCATAACGTGTTAGAGGGGACCGACCACACGACTTTTCGCGGCCGGTATGCGGGAAAGGCAGGGAAGGATGCTCATCCAGCACGTGCAGGAGCCGCTATCCTTACATCCGTCCTGCCGCATGCACCGCAAGAAGGCTCCAAGACAGATCAAGCGACTCTGGGAGCCGGGAGGTGCAGCCTGCCGGCAAAAGATGCACATGGGTAAGGTTTGCAAGGGCGAGAAAGACTCGAGTGTGCAGGCATCTTCTCTATCCTCTAGTAGCGCTTCCTTAAGGGGATCGAAGCGCCGCTTCACGATAAGGAAGGGATGCTCTACCTTTGAGCGGATAGATGCCTTCCTGGACTCGATGCCCTTCTCGGAGAAGAGTGCACAGGCAAGGCCTTCTCTGGTCGAAGGTTTCCTTAGCAACGCTTTAGCGCATAGATGAGAGGTGTGGGTCTTTATGCGCCCTTAAGGGCGCTTCGCTATACCTATATAGCCTAAAGTCTGCGCAGCAGAACCTATCATCTTCCCTTACGAGTGTATGTGCCACAGGATATGTCGGATACATTCTAGGCAATCGTCTCCACACCATGCACAAGGCCACCTGCGGCATCCACGCCGATATGCGCCTTGTATCAGATACGCCAGGCTCCCCCTTTCTTGGACTGGTGCGCCTTAAGGGTCGCGCGCATGGTCTTTGTTCTTCGTTAAGCTTTAAGGCCCAGGTGAAGGTCACATCCACAATGGAGCCATCCCGCCCCGTGATCCCTGCCTCTAGCTTTTAAGTTCAGGTCGTGAAGCACAAGCTTTACCGAACTCCTCTCGCTTTAAGGCTATGACGGATCTTCGCAAGTGTCGTCGCATCTGGCACCTGCACCTGCATGAGGTCTACGTGCACAGAAGCGCTACCAGGAGTGGCAATCCAGGATAGCATCCTTAAGTTCCCTCGTCTTAAGAGAGCAAACATTACCTAAAGCAGGATACATCCTAAAGCATCGTCTTTGCAGCGCGCACATGCCTGACAAGAGCCTGTCAGTGGTAGCTGGTATCTACCAGAACAATCCAGCCATCCCACACAACGATTACATCCATCTGCTCCAGGAATGCCTCTCGCCGGGTCTTTCTCCTTTTACCTTAGGATGTAAGGCCTTGAAAGCTCATCTGTCTGTCTATATCTGTCTTTTGGATATGCTGGGATGCGTGGATGTAGCTATACCATATCCAGAAAGACCGATAGGCATCTATGTGGGTATGGGCACTGCGTGGTTCGAGACATTTTGAGCCGATGTCATACAGCGTGCGGCTCCACTGGCCTCATCGAGTCGAATTAATCATCGTTTCCCTAGTAGGCTCTGCCAACAGGAACATTCGAACGCGGCAGAGTACAAAAAGAGCGGGGACAGGCCTTCCGGTCTATCCCCGCATCAGGTATGAAGCGATGCCTTACAGATGCAGTACGCGATCTTTGATCTCCTGCGTGCGGCCCTGGTTCCAGAACTGGGTGCCGATGTAGCCGCAGGTGCGGCGCGCCACATTCATCTTGTCCTGGTCACGGTTGCCGCAGTTCGGGCACTCCCAGACGAGCTTGCCGTCGTCTTCGACGATCTTGATCTCACCGTCGTAGCCGCACACCTGGCAGTAGTCGCTTTTCGTGTTCAGCTCTGCGTACATGATGTTGTCGTAAATGAACTGGATAACACGGATGACTGCCTCGAGGTTGTCCTGCATGTTTGGGACCTCGACGTAGCTGATAGCTCCACCAGGGGAGAGGCGCTGGAACTGGCTTTCGAACTTGAGCTTGGTGAACGCATCGATCTTTTCGGTCACGTGGACGTGATAGGAGTTGGTGATGTAGTTCTTGTCGGTGATGCCTTTGATGATACCGAAGCGGCGCTGCAGAGCCTTCGCGAAGGTGTAGGTCGTGGACTCAAGCGGGGTGCCATAGAGGGAGTAGTCGATGTTTTCGGCTTGCTTCCACTGGGTGCACTTGTCGTTCATGTACTGCATCACAGAGAGGGCAAACGGGGTTGCCCCTTTGTCGGTGTGGCTGTGGCCGGTCATGGCCTTGACACACTCGTAGAGGCCGGCGTAGCCGAGACTTAGCGTGGAGTACCCGCCGTAGAGCAGCTTGTCGATCTTCTCACCCTTATCGAGGCGGGCCAGCGCACCGTACTGCCAAAGGATCGGGGCAGCATCAGAAGTGGTGCCGACCAGACGGTCGTGTCTGCAGCGCAGTGCCTTGTGGCAAAGCTCCAGACGCTCGTCGAAGATCTTCCAGAACTGATCCATATCACCGTGGGCTGAAAGTGCGACATCTGGCAGGTTGATCGTCACAACGCCCTGGTTGAAGCGGCCATAGTATTTCGGCTTGCCCGGCTCGTAGTTCTTAGCCTTGGCGATATTGTTGTAGCCGTTGCCGGTCTTGTCCGGGGTCAGGAAGGAACGGCAGCCCATGCAGGTGTACACGTCGCCGTGGCCTACGGTCTCGCCCTTGGAGAGCTTGTACTCACGCATCTTCTTCTCGGAGATGTAGTCAGGGACCATACGCTTTGCGGTGCACTTAGCAGCAAGCTTCGTGAGATAGAAGTAAGGGTCTTCCGGATGGATGTTGTCGTCCTCGAGCACATAGATGAGCTTCGGGAAGGCTGGCGTGATCCATACACCCTTCTCGTTTTTCACGCCCTGGTAGCGCTGGCGCAGCATCTCTTCGATACACATCGCGAGGTCGTGCTTTTGTTGCTCGTTTTGGGCTTCGTTGAGGTACATGAAGACGGTGATGAACGGAGCCTGGCCGTTGGTGGTCATCAACGTGACAACCTGATACTGGATGGTCTGGATGCCGCGGGCGATCTCCTGCTTCAGGCGTCCCTCGACGAGCTCATCAATCTTCTCCTGGGAAGGACGTGCATCGATTGCATCAAGCTCTGCTGCGACCTGACGGCGGATCTTCTTTCTGGAGACGTCGACGAACTTGGAGAGGTGGTACAGCGAAATTGACTGGCCACCATATTGGCAGGAGGCAACCTGTGCGATGATTTGGGTTGCGATGTTGCAGGCGGTAGAGAAGGAGTGTGGCTTTTCGATCAGGGTGCCGGAGATAACGGTACCGTTCTGTAGCATATCGTCGAGGTTGACCAGGTCGCAGTTGTGCATATGCTGCGCATAGTAGTCAGCGTCGTGGAAGTGGATGATGCCTTGGCGGTCTGCCTCAACAACATCCTTTGGGAGGAGCATTCTGCGGGTCAGGTCACGGGAGACTTCACCGGCCATGTAGTCACGCTGTACGGAGACGACCTGCGGGTTCTTGTTGGAGTTCTCCTGCTTGACTTCCTCATTGTTGCACTCGATGAGGGACAAGATCTTGTCATCCGTCGTGTTCTTCTGGCGCTTCAGAGACTGCACGTAGCGATAGATGATGTACTTGCGGGCTACCTCATAGCGGTCCAGCGCCATGATCTCGTCCTCAACCATGTCCTGGACCTCTTCGACGCAGACGGTATGTCCTGCCTGCTTGCAACGGTCAGTGACGTTCTCAGCGGCAAAGACGATCTCGCGCTCCGTGAGGCGCTGCTCGTCTTTCACCTCTCTGTTGGCTCCCTTGATTGCGTTCTCGATCTTAGTGATATCGAATTCGACTTCTGAGCCATTACGCTTGATTATCTTCATGATCCCCTCCCATATAGGCACACACTGCGTGTCTTAACAGCTCTCTGTATCGTTGAACACAAGGGGGTTGTAGTTCTGTTTGAGCTCTGTTTTGCTTATTTCTAGTGTGCACCCTCATGCTCTACTGATTAGTATGCCACAACTCATATACTACCGCTAGTGTTCAGTTCCATGAACGACAACAATATATTGTTAAAAGCTTGTTGATTATTTGTTGATGACACACATCCGCACAGGTATCGGCGGGGGTCAGAAAGGCGTTGAAAAACTGTTCGACACGACCAAATATATTTAAGAGTATTTGACATCCATTCGCCAAATTTCACACGATCTTCTGATTAAAATTCAGCACGTGTGTGTTGGCCAAGGTAGGTACCGTATTCCTTTATTTTGGCTCTTCGTCACTTCTGGTGGGTAGCATATCTGCATCCCCTTGAGGGCGTGGCCTTTAAACGGTAGGATTTTCCCCGACAGGAGGCTGCGTTCTTAAGGTGCGATATGGATGCTTAAGGCAGGGATGCTGGCAAGGCTCTTTAAGAGGTCGATGAGGCTTAAGGACGAATGGGAGCTCTGCGATGTCTGGTTTAAGGAGCGCGAGGGAGCGCAAGACGAGCTCCATGTGAGGGTAGCCCACAGGAAGGGCCAGGCAGTCGAGTGTCCCGTATGCCACAGGATGTGCGGCACCTGTGACACGCACGAGAGGACCTTGTGGCATCTTAGCATCTGGCAATACGATACGATCGTGCACTGCGCGCTGCCCAGGGCCGACTGCCCCAAAGACGGCGTGCATGCCACAAGGATGCCCTGAAAGGTGCGGCCGAAGACGCACTTCACAGCCCTAGACAGCCCACGCGCATATGGTGCCTGCTGGGCAAGGCTGTCGCCGAGGCAAGGGATGCCGCCGACTACTCGGATGTCGTGCGCGTGGGCATAGACGACACCGCCAAAAGGCGCGGCCAGAGCTACATCAGCATCATGGCCAACCTCGACTGTCAGCGTGCCGTGGCCGTCACGCAAGGCAGGGACAAGGAGGCCTTAGGCAGGCTCTGCGCCGAGCTTAAGGAGCACGGGAGGGGACCGCACGAAGGTCTTAGAGGTCACGCGCGACATGGCTTAAGGCATACTCGCTGG
>Ga0214925_100394_pt1 | contig 22849 bp, 21 predicted proteins | sample Stichaenrichment_FD_168299 | JGI IMG/M metagenome (GOLD analysis project Ga0214925, IMG submission 168299) | Xylose enriched microbial communities from anaerobic bioreactor in Madison, Wisconsin, United States - 63SRT | ecosystem: Engineered > Bioreactor > Anaerobic > Unclassified | place: USA... | reverse complement strand
AAACGTGATAAAGTAGATGTACCCAAAGTAATCACTCCCTATATTGGTTGGAATTAGCTACTACCATTGTAAGTGATTGCTTTGGGCTTTTTAATTTCTGTTCGGATTAATTATAGAATTTGCCAAAGTATAAGAAGTGTTATTTGAGATTGTTACCGAATCTTAAGTGTTGCTTCTTTTTGACGCATTAGTCTTGATTTGCCATCCAAATGGTTCGTTTATTTAGCTGGCGAGTAAGGATGGGCTTTGAGCAACTGACTGTAAAACTCGATGTCCGCAAAGGCTTCCTGCAATCGCTGAGCAAAGTGGGCACTGTTGGTTGCATCGGCAAGCAAGGTTCCTTGGTCAGTGAAATTATCGTCCGCGTTCCAGAGAAGAACGGGTGTTGGTAAAACGATCATTTTTAATATTTGTAAGATTTCAACCATGGACTCAGCCGCCAACATACCGCCATCACTGTAATGGGAGTAGGTGATGATTTGCACAGGCTTGTGATCGACTTCAGGGCCAACAAAGTCGAGCGCGTTTTTGAGGATACCCGGGATAGCATGATCGTATTCAGGGCTAATGATGATGTAACCATCTTGTGCGGCCAGCTGATCTAACCATGCCTGTTCAGGGGTGCTGAGGTCGTGGATTGGCGTTTCTAGAGGCGTTTCTTCATGATCGTAGAATGGTAAAGGATAGTCTCGGAGCGCCAACCACGTGAACGTTACCTTGTCAGTGTTGGGGAAGGTGCGTTGTAAGTAGTGAAATAGATGACTCCCCAAAGACGGTTGCCGGGGCGTGCCTAAAATGATACCAATTCTAGTGGTCATAAAGATCCTCCTTGTGTTAACTAACTAAAAGTAAGTATAAGCCGAATTTAGTTTAGCACGTTGATAATCGTTTGTCTAGTAGGTATGGAATTATTAATGACTGGGCTTGACCGTTCACTTTAATTGGTTGTAATGAGCGCCATTAATTGAAGTCCAACAGTTTTGTTAGTATAATAAACAATAATTGGTATAGCCGTTATTTAAGATCAATAATTCGTGAGTTATGAGGAAAGCTCAAATGAGGGATCATAATGAAAAAAACAGTCATTAAAGAAACCGAACGATTGCTGATATTGTTAGGAGCAACTGGTTTGTTGAGTGGCATAGGTATTGTCATGAATGGCACACCTATAACGGCTCAAGCCACAACGACCACAACGCAAACGCAGGGAATTTTACATTCTGGTGATTTTGGGACGAGTCATTGGTATATTTCGGATGATTTAACATTGCACATTGGTGCGGGGACGTTTGCCAACTTGTCGAATAGTCAAAGTGCGCCGCCATGGACGGCTTATGGCGACCAGGTTGCCAAAATTGTGATTGAAGGGCCGGTAACTTTGGCGCCTAATAGTCGCGAACTTTTTGGTTACCTCGGGGCCACCAGTATTGAAGGTCTTGATCAAATTGACGCCAGTCACGTGACCAACTTTGAATTTGCCTTTTTTGGCATTCAGGTGCCGAATCTTGATCTGACGAGTTGGGATGTCCACAATGTTACTGACGCGGGTTTCATGTTTATGCGGGCTCAGTCAGATGTGATTAATCTGTCTGGCTGGCAAATGCCAAAGCTAAAATTGGCCCAATGGATGTTTATGCTGGCGCCACGAGTACATGAATTGGACTTGGCTGGAATTAATTTTCGCAATGCAGATGCCACGCGGGCATTGATGAATATGAATCTGACGGTTATTCATTTAGGACCAGATTCACTTTTGACGGGGACCAACTTACAGCCATTTCACAATGATGCCTATCAGGATATGTGGCAAGATATCGGTGATGGGACTACTGAAGCGCCGACGGGAAAGAACCGATACACCTATTCACAACTCATGGCCGAGTTTAAGGGAGCAGCGCCATACACGTATGTCCGAGCGAAGAATCCTGGGCAGCCAGTGACCGTGCAGTATCTCGATCAGCTCAATCAGGCATTAGTCAAGGCCGATACGTTGACTGGGTATTACGGCGATACGTTTACGGCGCAAGCCAAGACTTTCGCTGGCTATCATGTGACGTCGGTTGATGGTGAGCCAACCGGGACGTTTGGCAGTCGTCCGTACACGGTGACGTACCACTATGCTGTAGATGAGAAGAACCAACAGAGTTTGTTGGGTGAAGATGCAACGATAACGGTGGGTGATCCAGCACCGACTAGTGAAACCTTTAAGGCTAAAGCCACGGACAAAGATGGACAGGCATTACCAGTGGTGGTGGATTTGAGCCAAGCCACGCTTAATCAACCGGGGCGTTACCCGGTGACTCTAACCACTCGCGATGGTCAGTCTAAGGCCGTTACGCTGACGGTTAAGGCGGCCGACGAGTCGAGTTCATCAAGCTCATCAAGTTCGATAGACAGGAGTCACTCATCGAGTACCCCGACCAGTTCGTCTAATTCAGACGATAGTTTATCAAGTGGTGACTTGATTTCAGGAGGCGACACTGACTTAGCGGTTTTCAAGGGTCAGGCCGTTTACGCAACCAAGACCGTGCGGCTGTATCAACGGCCGACATTTAAAGCGTCACAAGTGCGGGCACGGTATGCCAAACAGTCACGAACTAAGCGGCCGATGTTTGTCGTAATTGGCAGTGCGCATTCTAAGCATCACGCGCTACGATTTAAAGTGCGGGACGTCAACCATCACTCTAAGACGGCCGGCAAGGTTGGTTATATTACCGCCAAAAAGGCTTACGTGACGAATGTTTACTATCAACGCACGTATACCCGAGTGACGGTCATCAATCCCCAAGGGGTTAATGGGTATCGAACACGTAAGCTAACCGGCAAGACGCGGCATTATCGGCGCGGACAAACGTTAAGAGTCAAACGGCTAGTGCGGTACCATTTAACTACGCGGTATGTACTAACCAATGGTCGGTATGTGACAACGAATAAAAAATTGGTAAAGGTACAGCAAAATTCGGTGCAGCAAAGTACGCAGCATTCTGCGGCGGTAACTACCCGAACCATCAAATAAAAGTGATGACGAAAAAGCGCGCCCATTTCTGATGAATTTATCAGATGTGGGCGCGCTTTTGGATTAGCATGTGGTTGTTCCACATGAAACAATCAAGGTGTCTGGTTTTACGCCTGGTCGTACTTGAGCCACAACCAGTAATATTGTAGGTTGCTGGCAACTAGGGCTAGCCAAATGATGGCTAGGAGCGTTTGCCCCAGTTCCTGAGTCGAGAGGTGCCAATTCAACAGTAAGCAGATAATGCCGAGCAATCCGTATAGAAAATAAGTGGCACTGAACATGACTGTGGAATGAACTTTCAGAGTAATCAGCCGATCGCGTTCGTCGTCAACCCAGTAAAGGCTTTTAAATGACTTGACGCCGAGGTGGTGCTGCATGTACCAGAGCATCGCGACACAGGTGACCACCAACATGAGCGATAGAATCGGTGCCCAGATATAAAACAGATGACTGAAACTGACAATAATCAGTGCAGCTAGTAACAGAAATACCAAGTTATTCACCCAAAATGTAAACCGAAGAATCCTTTTAGCACGACTCATTTGACATCCTCCCCATTACTGAATAATGCATCAACTGTGGTCTCTAAAATGGCGGCTAACTTGAATGCGAGGGATAGTGACGGATCATACTTATTGTTTTCGATCGTATTAATTGTTTGTCGCGTGACGGCGGTCAGTTGGGCCAATTCGGCCTGTGACAATTTTCGCTGTTTCCGCCGAGTAGCGATGGTATTTTTCATCAAGATTCACGTCCTTATGTCAAATATCTTTGACAAATTAAGCAAAAAATATTTTACATTCTTAGTCAACAATTAGTGGTCCTGATAGCATAAAACCGGCCATCGAAAGGGAATCCGATGGCCGGTTTCGTTTAATTGATTTGTTAGTGATTTTCAAGTTCTAATAGTCGAGCCCGCAAGGCATCATCGTACGCTGTTAGGTAGAGGCCGTACTTACCGCGCTTCATCAACACGTTAAGCACGTTGGCAATAAATATTTTGTATTCGTCGCGGCTGAATTGCATGTCTTTGCGTTTCTTGAAGATTTCTTTGTGTGAATACTTTTCGGGGATAATCGTCATGGTATCGGTCTGCGGATCGTAGCCGAACGATGGACCAATAATCATTCCCACATAGTTCAAGTCAAAGCCCTGGAGTGTATAAATCGTACCGACTTGCGTAATGGAGCCTTCACGTTTCGCCCAGTGAGTCCGCTGAGGGTCCCATTCATCCCAAGGAAGGCTAAAGGAATCCATTTCCACATTGTGGCGACCATCAATGCGCGGAAAGCCGGAGGTGGCCACGACGCGGCTCATACCGACTTCCTTATTTCGCTTTTTGATATTTTCAAAGAGTTCACCAGCGGTATCAAACATTTTGAATTCGAAGTCACTGTTTTCTGGGAAGGAACGCAGCGGTTTTTCAGCTGCTAAGTCATCCATCCAGGCGACTTGTTCGTCACTGGCGACCATGCGGTATTGGAAGTTCATATCGAATCGCTTGTGGGGATGATGACCGATGGTTTGGTAAAGAAGGTCTTGGTCCCAGTACATTTTGGACTGGAAGACTTGGTCGAAATCATATACGACCACGACGACTTTAGCTAAATTCATCAGGTCGGTCAATTGGTTTTGGCCGCGGTAGTGGGCGTAAGGTTCAGACTTGGAGTAGAGCAAATGGGCCTCATCAACAAAAATAATATCATATTGCTTATGATTTTTTTGCGCGTAGTTAATGAGGGAAGTGGGCCGGCGAATGGCGCTGGCTTTCATATTGGGGATGGATTCAGCCAAATCTTGATAGGCTTTATAAAGTTCGGGGTGATTGACCACAAGCGAAGTCCGGTAACGTTTGTCGGTCATATACTGGCGGACAAGTTGCATTAAGACGACGGACTTACCAGTACCGGCCGCGCCCTGAATGATGGCAACGGCGGATTCTTGGCCATTGAGGCTGTCCTTGATGTAATGATTCATGTCGGTAATAACAGCCTTTTGGTCGTCAGACAAATCGTCGACAAAGAACTGTTCCTGTAAAATTTTATTCATCGAATAACTCCTAAATTTAGTGAATTAGCGTCACTGAGACGTTGGAAATAGCACTATTCATTATAGCAGGTTACGGTGATGGCGCTGAAATTTTTAAGGTGGATTGACTGGGGCGGGAAAGTGGTTACTGCTGGATGTAAGAAAAGGGAGAATTTTGGAATCTAGTGATTATAGTTGGCCTAAATTATTTAGTCGGTTAAGAGTTTGTGAATCGGAGATAGCTGGAGTATGCTTTAAGAGCAAAGTGATAAAAATAGCCGAATTTTCAAAATAAGAATGCCGGTATATCAAGGATTCTTTAGTGTATTCCCCACAGGTGTGGGGGTAATAGTTATCAAGGTTTTTAGATGCTGGACAATGTCTCATATTTCCAGCAGATGGCAGAATCCGTATTTAAAGATTCCAAATAGAAATATGGCCTTTTACATGGCGCTCCGTTCTTAAGGAGATATCGGCTATTCAGAAGCGTAAAAAGGAAACTAGCTCCCAATCTGATCAGACCAGTGTTAGTCATCGCGTATGGTATACTGGTGAAATTAGAAATCGCTTAATCCGGTCGTATGCCCACCGAATCAGCATTTTACAGTCAAATAAACCACCAAAAGAAAGGATTGTCACGATGTCAATTTTAAATTATGCGGAGCAGGATTCATGGTCAAATGGGTTTGGTTCCCAACAATCACCGATTGATCTGCGTCAGGCTGAACCCACTAGTGTTACTAATTTTGTAGTGACAGATCCATGGATAGCTGACCGAGAAATCGATGACCAAGTGACCATTCAGCTTGCTGGTCACGGGACAACGCGAATCAATGAGATGACTTGGCATTTTGTGCAAGCCCACATCCATGTGCCAGCGGAGCATATCACCACTGAAGAAACGGTTGCCGAACTGCACTTTGTTCATCAATCAGTTATTGGTGCGTTGTGCGTCGTGGCGGTTCTCGTGCCCATAGGTAAAGCCAATCCGATTATTGACGGGATTCTTGATCATTTCCAGCCACACGCCACGGAATCAATCGACTGCGACTTAACCGGTTTATTGCCAAATCGTGGCACCGTTTTTCAATACCTTGGGTCACTCACCACGCCGCCGCTAACCGAGGGCGTGACGTGGTACGTTATTGAACAAACTGATATTACTATCAGTTCAGAGCAACTTAAGCGCTACAAGCAACTCTTTGGACCGAATAATCGGCAAGTACAGGCGGCCAACCAACGGCCAGTTCTTCGAGGAAGCGGAACCTTTACGAAATAGCGGGTTCAGCGGTATGGGGTTAAGCTACTTGTGGTTATCGAATAATAGGCGGGAAAGCACGTTCTTAGAAGAACTTACTTTCCCGCTTATTTTGATGGCTCAATTAGTAAACCAGCCAATGAAGCCAGAAGATCATTTACCGACAATATCAAAGTATTTTAAACATAGATGGATCCCTGATTAATTAATTCGGTAGAAAAACAGTCCGACTAGCAATCACGCTGACTATACATCAGATAACCTTATATGTTATAACGAGCTTAGAAGGTGGGAGATTTAAGTGAGCTTCGGTGAGCTTGCCGTATTTGCAGAACTGAGGGGGAACTATGAGTCGCTAAGGGGAAATTATCATGAAAGTAGTTAGGACCATTTCAAAAGTATTACTTGTTGGTGCGCTGGCACTAGTAGGGATTGGATCACTAAAGGGTCAGGCCGCCCAGGTCAAAACCAGCCATGCGCTGGCTAATTATAACGTTAAGGCAGTTAAACTGATTAAAAATAAAGATTACTTTGTCACGCGACCGGACACATATGCCACGTCCTCGACGTATCGGTCGCAAGGCACGTTTCAAACGACACCGGATATTTACCAATCCGTCAGGGGGCACACAGCGTTTTTGCGGACGGCATTATATCTACCGGTGACGGTTCATCATTCTGGCGATTGGAGTGATCCGCAAGCGGTAGTCGTGACGCCGAATGGGAAGACCGTGTATATTGCTTATTTAAAAGCTAGTAACACCACAACTGGTTGAATTGTCAGATACGATTTGGCAAAATTGGTTCAGGCGCTAGGTGGATACACATCCCGCATGGATGCCTTGCGGCGGGCCACGAATGCTTATTCTAAGCATAAAGCCACCAGTCGGGATCGCAGTTTGCTTAAGTACATTAAGGAAGGACCGACCTTTGATATCGGACACGGCCAATCACTGGCTTATAATCCAAAGGACAAGCAACTATGGTTTACCAGATCAAATAGAAAAGCGGGACAATATGGTTCTGCCGTTAAGGTATCGTCGAAAACGTTACGGCCGACCAAGCAGGTTGCTTACCGATTGGTTAATAAACAGGGGGCCAAATTAGCTGTGAATAGCACGCTAGCTTTTGATCGTCAGGGTTACGCGTACTTTAGCAGTTACAGTGGTCAGCGTTCTTTGAGAGTCTATCGGGGGACAATGAACGATCACGGGGTGCATTTCAAATTGATGATGCAGGGGTTGGCTTATCGCCCGGGCCAGACGCATCAATCCATCGCGTATAATCCGCATAACGATCGGCTATACTTTGTTAGTGATGATGCAATTTCTTCAGTGCCTGTGAAAAAACTTCGTCAGCGTCAGGCAACGCCTAAGGATGTTCATGCTTCTGTCTTTGCCAGTCAGCGGGAATTTGAGGGACTATCGTTCACTGCTGCTGGTCAAGGCTATCTGATTTTAAACCGGGGCGCTGAGCTTATGCGGATCGATATTAGTTAAGGCTTTCCACAAATGAACCCGTGGGCTTATGAAGCATCTAGATCTTCGCAGATTTAGGTGTTTTTTATTAGGATTTTTGTCAAAACGGCGCGGTGACGACAAGTATTAATCAATTATGATAGCGTTATCAATAGTGATATGATAAAAGATAACACAACATGAAAGGATTGAAACCCATGGGAAATCTTGAAAAAATGCATACGGGTGACCTCTATTTACCCGATGATCCGGTAATTGAAAAGGATCAGCAACGCTACTTAGATCGGCTGTATGACTACAACCATACCCGCCCAAGTGACCGCACGCAGAAACAGGCGATTTTGCATGAGTTATTTGCCGAAATGGGGACCAACTGCTATGTTGAAACGCCATTTCATGCTAATTTCGGGGGCCACCATGTCCATTTTGGCCACCATGTTTACGCTAATTTTAATCTAACCTTGGTCGATGATACCCATATTTATGTCGGCGATCACACAATGATCGGGCCCAACGTGACGATTGCCACGGCCGGGCACCCCATTACTCCGGATTTACGGGCAAAGAACTATCAATACAATATGCCGGTTCACATTGGAAAGAACTGCTGGCTAGGCGCAGGTGTGATTGTTTTGCCCGGCATTACGATTGGCAATAACGTGGTGATTGGCGCGGGAAGCATTGTTACCAAAGACTTGCCAGCTAATGTTGTGGCAGTCGGTAACCCTTGCCATGTGTTGCGGTCCGTTAGCGAGCATGACCGGGAGTTTTACTTTAAAGACCGGCAGATTGATCCGGCATTATTTGAAGCCTGATTTGACCGTTTGGTGTTAAAACGCTTGAGTAGAAGAAAATCTTAGTTGTCAATCGACGATGTGTTATAATCACTGAAACTAGTAAAAATGAGGTGAATCGTCGTGAGTTGGAAAATTCAACGCTGGAATTATATGCAGACTGATATTATTTTTGTAAAAGACCTCCAAGGGGCGCAGTCTGTCCAATTTTCCCATACTAATACTCACGGTTTCATCTAAAGACGACAGTTCATGTGTTCACGGACGGTGTGCTTTAGAGCACCGTCTTTTTTGTCGTCGCCAATCCTTGGAGGCGTTTGATAATGGTTAAAATTATGCAACGTAATTTACACTTGGGCTACGGCTATACCGCATTGGCGTATTTCGGAATTACCAGTCTCTGGGTTATTTTCCTACAACAACGCGGATTGTCGCTGGTTCAAATCGGTTTATGTGAAAGTATTTTTCACCTGACAAGTTTGCTTTCGGAAGTGCCATCAGGGATGTTGGCCGATCGCTTTGGCTATAAGATCGTTTTAATTGGTGGACGAGTTGCGGCAATAGCCCATGCTTTAATTATGCTAATGGCTACAAATTTTTGGTGGTTTGCCCTAGGTTTCGTGTTACAGGCGTGGGCCTATAATTTACAATCAGGAACAATCGAGGCACTTCTGTATGACTCGCTAGCTGAAAATCACGCCACTGAGCGGTTTCCGGTAGTGACTAAAAATATGAATATGGTCATTGAGAGCGCGACGCCGGTGGGCGTGTTGCTGGCAGGTGGGTTCGTTCATGGTCACTTGAGTGTTACCTATCTCTTGTATATGGCTAGTGCAATAGTCGCGATTGGCTGTATTATCGGACTGCGTGAACCGCTCCGCGACCAAGCAACTGCAATCACCGGCACGCAATCTTTAAGTGCCATTTTACGAGCGGCAGGAAAGTGTCTCCGCAAATTGCCTGAATTACGTCAGTTGATGGTGTTTCACGCGGCTTTTAGCGCTCTGGGAATGACATACTACTATGACTTTCAGGCAGTCATGACTGCTAAAGGATTCAGTGGCCCACTGATTTCTGGCATTCTGATTGCAACGGCAATTTTAAATGTGGGGGGCGTGCAGCTAACGCCGTGGTTACAGCAAAGATGGGCACTGGTGCGGTTATTACGTGGCCTGACAGCTTTGCTTGCCAGTGTGTTGATTAGCGCCTTGTGGGCCAATACGTTAGGTCTGGTTCTTGGCTATCTCTTGGTTAATCTGTTATTAGCGATTGTAGAGCCAGTGCTGTCCAATTACTATAATCGGTTGCTTCCCAGTGCGCAGCGAGCTACGTTACTCAGCGTTTCCAGTATGATTTTTAGTCTGATGATGGTCGTGCTATTTCCCGTTATGGGATGGCTGATTGAATGGAGTAGCTTCACGGTTGCTTTTGGTGGCACCGGAATGGTCGTTCTGGTTTGCGGCTGGTTGGCTTTTCGTCGATAGTAATTATTAAAAATACCGTTGCTAGGTTTATTCCCAGCAACGGTATTTTTAATATTAGGTTCGGGTGATGAAACTATGGTGACATTTGGGACAAGTCACTTGAACGCGGCCGTGATGGCGTGGCACGCGAATCCGTTGCTGACATTGAGCACAATGAAAGAAGCGGTAATGCCAATGTTGCGACACCTGGTAGCGGAGGCGGCGAAATGGACACGTAATCGGAAGCCAAACGCGTTCAAGGGCCCGATTGAGGCGCACTTGACGATAGATCTTACGAGAAAATAGTCGCCAGTAAGTCAGGGAAATGAGCACAATGACGGCGACAGCCAGCCACAGCGTGTGGATAAATAAGTTGAGAATGAGTAACAAGAAGGTTAAATAAGTCAGAAAGCGATTCAGACTATCATTCTGACCGTAACGGCCGATCATCCAAGCTTGGAGTCGACGGAGGAATTTCGAGTTGGGTTTCATAGCAGACTACCCTTTCAATTAAAAGTCAATGTTTAGCCTAACATAGGTTGGTGGGCGACTGCAATTTAGATAGCGGAAATTATTATTAATAGTTAAAATTAAAGCTTTGATTATTAGAAGTGGATCTGAAACATGATTCGAATTCTATAGAAAAACAAGAAAAGTCCTCAAAAATTGAGAATTTTTCCTGCTTTTATTTATTGGAAGCCTTAATTAGTTCTAATTTAAAATTTCAAAAAAAGGAATTTAATGATGAAGGTCGGGAGGCAATAAATCGGCGGCTGATGTAACTTGCAGGTTCTATAAGTTGTGATTGAATCCAGTGTATTTGAATACAAGCGCAACCATAACAGTCAAATTGAATATCAAATTGGATCTCTTTGGTCAGTGCTTTTAATCCAGCTTTACAGGTGATGCTTTGCCGACAATAGTTTACCGAATATCGATAAAATAAATTTATGACAAATTGCGTATCGTATGCTTGTAGAAGTTTTTCAAAAAAAGTCTGCTGTTGTTGAATAACAGTAAGAGAATTCGTAATTCGTTGTTCAATGGGCAGCGTTTGGTCAGTAAGGCATCTACCCATTTGCGTGGTGTAGTACCAGGTGATCAAGTCTTCTTTACTGTTGAAGTAGTTATAAAATGTCTGACGCCCGGTATGACAATTATGGGTAACATCGTGAATAGTAATTTTCCTTATGGTCTTAGTTGATGCTAGATCAATTAAAGAATTAGCTAGTAGCTCTTGAGTGGACTGCCGATGAATCATAAAGATTACCTCCTAGCATTAGTATAATTATAGACATTTGTACTGTTTTAGTACAGCGCTTTCAAAACATCTCTAACAACTATTTAAAAGTCGCGATATGCTCATTATAGAGTTAATGAAGGAGGAATTGTTATGATGGTTGGTCGATTACAAGGTAAAGTTGCGATTATTACGGGTGCAGCGAGTGGTCAGGGTGCAGAGGAAGCTCGGTTATTTGCAAAAGAAGGAGCACAAGTTGTTGCAACAGATGTGCAGGCGGCGCCTTTATCCCAATTGGAACAAGAGATTCAACAAGAAAATGGAAATGTCATTTTAACTATTACGCAAGATGTTGCAAGCGAATCAGGCTGGAAACAAGTTGTTACAAGTACAATTGAGCCCTTTCATAAAATTGATATCTTGATTAATAATGCTGGGGTAACGGGTAAAACGTGGGGACTTGCGGATACAACTGTTAGCGACTGGAATCAAGTGATGAATATTAATGCCCTGGGAAACTACTTGGGGATGAAATATGTGGTCCCAGAAATGAAGAAAGTTGGGCAAGGATCAATCGTCAATATCTCCTCATTAGCCGGAATTCATGGTATTGGTGGTGCAACACCATACGCAGCCTCAAAGGGTGCAACGAGATTACTTTCAATGGGAGCAGCGAGGGATTTAGGCCCTGACCACATTCGCGTTAATTCAATTCATCCGGGGTTTATTGAGACGCCTATGATTAGTGACTTCACTAAAGATGCAAGTGTTAAACAAAGTGTGATTGACAGTGTACCACTGGGATATTTAGGAAAACCCGCTGACGTGGCATATGCGGCCCTATTCTTAGCTTCTGATGAAGGCCGCTTTGTCACTGGTTCCCAGCTAGTGATCGATGGTGGTCAATCAATCAAAGAGTAGAAAAATTTTAGCGATATCAAATAACATAAAGTGCCGGCTTAATAATTACAAATTAAGCCGGCACAATGTTTCACATGAAACACCCTCTAAAAAACGGGGTACGCCGCATGGACGGCATTTTTTAATTGATCGCCTAGTCGATGCATACCGGCATCGATCTGGGTTGGGTTGACACCACTAAAGCTCAAGCGGAGGGCGTTGTGGACATCGCGTTGTGGATAGAAATTAGTCGCTGGTACGTAGGTCACGTGCGCTTGGGGACTAATAATATCTAGCATTAACCGGCCCGTATCAATGTCTTGCGGTAAGGTTACCCAATCAAAGAATCCGCCAGCCGGGTGAGTGAAGAGAGCTTCATCCGGGAAATAGTGGGTTAGACTTTGAAGCATCGCATCTCGTTGCTGTTTGTAGTGCGTTGTCATGCGTTGAATATGGGCATCTAGGTCATTAGCGTCTAGGTAAGCGTTAATGGCCGCATGGATGACACCCGTGGTCTCCAAATCACTAGCCAGCCGCATCTTTAAGATGGCATCGCGTAGCTCACCATCAGCGATTAACCAGCCGGTCCGCAATGCAGGCATGAGAATTTTTGAAAAGCTAGAAAGAAAGATCACGCGGCCCTCGGTGTCAAAACTCTTGATGGCGGGCAATGGGGCACCCTCGTATCCGAGATCACGATAGGGTGTATCTTCTAAGATAATGAAATGATAGCGATTAGCCAATGCCACCAACTGTTGGCGCTTGGCGACACTCATTGTAATTCCGGTGGGATTGTGATAATCCGGTACCGTGTAGAGGAGTTTTACGTTGGGATGTTGTTGAAGGGTGGTCTCCAACACGTCGAGATCTAGGCCGTCAGCTTGTAGTGGTACAGCATGGTAGTGGGGTTGGTACAAGTCAAAAGCGGCCAACGCCCCGATATAGGTTGGAACTTCAACGATGATATCATCACCGGGATTCAATAGGGTTTTTGCGACGAGTTCTACGCCTTGTTGACCACCGACGGTCAGCAAAATATTATCAGCGGTAGTCGTGACGTTGCCCCATTTGGCAATGCGCGTAACCAGTTTTTCACGGAGAGCGCTGTTTCCTTGAGCCGATTGGTACTGGAACAGGTGGGCGCCTTGGGTATCAATGGCCGTATTAAAGGCCGCTTGCACCTCTTTAACTGGAAACAGTTGCTCATTCGGACTACCAGCCGCAAAAGTTACCGCAGTTGGGTTGGGATCTTGCGGAAATAGTCCCGCTAAAGCAGAGGAAACATCTGGATTGACGCGTTGCGCAAATAAGTCGTTCATCATCGCACACACCTTTCTGGTCGCTTCGAACGACCCTCGCTAACTTATCCGATTACTTGTTTAGTAGGATAGCGGTTTTTGAATGAAAAGTAAAATTCAATTAATTCATTTTTAAGTGAATGTTATTCAATCTTACTAAATGATTTGGTTATCGGCATAAGCGCTGGTGGGATGGCCGTGGTATGATGAACCAATAAGACTTACAGATAAAAAAGGAGCGCAGTCATATGAAATCCATCACAGCGGGCATTGTCGCCCACGTGGATGCTGGTAAGACCACCTTGTCAGAAGCCATGCTATACCAGGCCGGAGCGGTGCGGCAGCTTGGGCGCGTCGATAATGGGGATGCTTTTTTGGACCCGGATGCGTTGGAAAAGCAGCGAGGGATTACCATCTTTTCCCACCAAGCCCGATTGACGTACCAAGACTTAGCGCTGACTTTATTAGATACACCGGGACACGTCGATTTTGCTAGTCAAACTGAACAAGTCCTGAGTGTTTTAGATTATGCGGTGTTAGTCATCTCCGCCACCGATGGCGTTCAAGGCTATACCCGAACCCTGTGGCGCTTACTCGCGCGCTACCACGTGCCCACCTTAATCTTTGTCAATAAAATGGACGCACCTGGTGCCGATCAGGCGGCGTTATTAACGCAACTGCAAACCGAACTATCACCGGGATGCATTGCATTTGACGGCGCCCAAATTTCCGCAGCGGCTAGTGAAGACATTGCAATGTTAGACGAGTCCGTTTTGGCTGACTTCCTTGATTCCGGCCAATTGAGTGCCACAGTCATCCGTCGCATGATAGATCAGCGACAAGTCTTTCCTTGCTACTTTGGTGCGGCTTTGAAAATGACTGGGGTGACCGAGTTGCTGGCGGGAGTGCAGCAGTGGACGACTCCCAGTGAAACGACCCGTGATTTTGGTGCACGGGTATTTAAAATTTCCCACGATCAAGGTGAACGATTGACGTGGCTGCGAGTGACGGGCGGTGATTTACAGCCCAAACAAGTCCTGTTGGAGGAGCAAAAAGTCAATCAGTTACGAGTTTATAACGGGGTTAAGTACACCGTGCAGCCACAAATTCTGGCTGGCGATGTCTGCGCAATTCCAGGGTTAACGGGAACGTATCCCGGCCAAGGCCTGGGGAATGTCCCAGATAGTGCGGCGCCCGTTATGCAACCCGTTTTGAACTATGCATTGGACCCACAAGGACAGGATCTGCACGCCTGTTTGGCCGCTTTGCGGGAGCTGGAAGATGAAGATCCCCAATTACATGTGAGTTGGTCCAGTCACCTGCAGGAGTTGCGGGTTCAACTGATGGGAACAGTTCAATTGGAAATTTTACAGCAGCTGTTGCAGGATCGTTTCAATCTGACGGTTCATTTCGGTGCCGGCCGGATTCTTTATAAGGAAACACTGACGAAAGCCGTAGAAGGTGTTGGGCATTTTGAACCCTTGCGTCACTATGCGGAAGTTCATTTGCTCATGGAACCGGCCCCCCGCGGGAGTGGATTAACCTTTGCCGCCGACTGTTCCTTGGAAGTGTTGGGCCGCAACTGGCAACACCAGGTATTAACTAACTTACGCGCCAAAGAACAACTGGGAGTTCTAACGGGTTCGCCCTTAACTGATGTCAAAATAACGTTGGTTACGGGTCGAGCTAGCATTGTTCATTCGGTTGGTGGTGACTTCCGTGAGGCAACTTGGCGGGCGGTTCGTCAAGGGCTGATGATGCGACAAGACGATGGCTGTCAATTACTTGAGCCGTGGTATCGTTTCCGCTTAGAGGTGGGCCAAGAGCAAGTGGGTCGAGCCATGACGGATGTGCAGCGCATGCATGGCAGTCTCGATGCGGCAGTTGATCCAACGACCAGTCGAGGTAATCTCACCACACTAACGGGGGTTGCGCCCGTGTCTGAAATGCAAGACTATGCCCAAGCTGTACAAGCTTACACGCATGGTCAGGGCCAATTGGAATGCTTGATTGATGGTTATCGGCCTTGTCATAACGCGGCTGAGATAATTGCACAGCAGCAATATGCACCAGTAGCTGACCTAGAGAATACGCCAGATTCAGTATTTTGTGCTCACGGTGCGGGGTATCCGGTGGCTTGGGATCAAGTACCGACGATGGCTCACGTGCCGTATGTGTATTCAGATACTGACTTGCCTCAGTAGTGATGTGTTATAATTGAGGCCATCTTGGGGATTTGCAGGCGATACCCACGTGAAACATTGCCGTTGATGGAAAGGATTTGCGATGCGGATTAATGTCTTGCAACATACACCAAATGAGGGTCCAGGAGCGATTTTAGCTTGGGCCGCAGCTCACGAACATCAAGTATTTATCTATCATCCCTACCAGTTTGGCCAGTTGCCAACGGCAGCAGAAACCGATCTGTTAATTATCTTGGGTGGGCCCATGAGTCCAAATGATGGGCTGCCTTGGATTAAGCAAGAACGCCAGTTGATCCAAACGCTCTTGGATAAAGATGTGCCAATGTTTGGCGCTTGTTTTGGGGCTCAACAGATTACTAAAACGCTGGGGTATCCGGTGACCAAAGCACCGGTTAAAGAAGTGGGGTGGGCCCCAATTTATCGGCAAACGACGATAGTCCCCGGCCTACCAGAAAAGCTCAATGTGCTACATTGGCACGAAGAAATGTTTGCGATCCCAACTGAGGCGACCTTACTCTTTAGCAGTGATGATGTGGTCAATCAAGGATTTGTTCTTAATCACCGTGTGGTTGGCTTACAGTGTCATTTGGAACCACAGGCGACGAATGTTCGTGAGATGGTGGTTAACGATTTCCCCTACATTCACGGATCAGTTTTGGGGCAAACAGCGAATGATATTTTAACAACGCCGGTACCTAGAGCCAATCAGACAGCCTTGTTTAACCTGTTAGATTACATGGTATCAGCCGATCAGTAACTACAACTATATTGATTAAGGAGTCGTTGCGTAGGCAGCGGCTTTTTTAGTTTAGAGGAGTGAGACGAAATGGGTTTAAAGGATCTATATTCCCCCCAATTTCTAACGAATTTGGGTACACAGTTGCATCAGGTAGCGCCGACTTTTGATGTGACACGGTTTTGCCAAGCATGTTTAACCGAAGTGTGGTCTGATTTGAAACTTATGGAACGTCGCGATGTGATTACCACACAGATGCATGCGCAGTTACCAGCTAGTTTTTCACAAGCAGCAGCTATCTTACGCCAAGTTGGGCCGAATTTTATTGGGCTAGCCGCAGTGTGCTTGCCCAATTACGTGGCGGTTTATGGGTTAGACCATTGGCAAGTGGCGATGACAACGTTGGCCGTCTTGACTAAATATTCATCAGCAGAATTTGCTATTCGGCCATTTTTGAAACGTTATCCGATAGCAACCGCGCAGCAAATGCAAGCGTGGGCGCAGAGTGCCGATGCAGATGTACGGCGACTCGCTAGTGAGGGAATGCGGCCCCGATTACCTTGGGGGACGCGACTACCACAGTATATGGCTGATCCCACACCGGTTTTAGCGGTGCTTCATCAGTTGTTCTTTGACAAGAGTGACTACGTTCAAAAATCAGTCGCCAATAATTTGAATGATATTAGTAAGGATCATCCAGAAATGGTGATTGCCTTTGCTCAACAATATTGGGGCCAGACCAAGTCGGGAGACTGGATATTGCGGCGGGGGTTGCGAACCCTATTTAAACACGGAAATCCGGACATGTTGGCGTTACTGGGTTATGACATTACTGCGGCCGAGAAGGTAACGGACGTGACCTTGCAACCAGAGAGTGATGTGGCAGTAATCGGGGGTCTGACAACGGTGACCTATACGGTGCGGGCGCCTGAAACCATGCCGGTTTATTTAGGCTTAAATGGCAGCAGCTGACCACGCGGCGACTGTATCCAGGGGTCCACCGGGTGACGTTGCTGGTGAATACGCAGGTGGTGGCTGAAAGCCGGATAACTTTGGAATAGTTATCAACTATTAATAATAATTAATAACTAAATACGAGTTAATTATTATTGTGGGAAATTGTAAGCGCTTGACAATTTGGAAAAAGTGCGTACTCTAGAACTTGAGTACTCAAGTAATCGAATTAAGGGACTGAAAGAAATGGCCATTGATAAACATAAACGAAATAGCAGTATTCGAGCACAAATTGTCGCGGATATTCAAGCTAGTATTTTAAAGAATATGCAGACCGGCGATAAGCTACCATCAGAAGCGGCCTATGCACGACAGTATGACGTTACGCGGTCAACCATTCAAAAAGCACTCAAGGATTTGGAAGACTTACAGATGATTGATCGGGTTCAAGGCAAAGGGAGCTTTGTGAAGTTAACGAAACCAAAGATTGATATGTTTAATTTCAAAGGTTTTTCTGACTATGCCTTGCAGTTAGGAACGACGCCGGTTACCCGGGTCTTAAAGCAAGAGATTGTGGACCATCACTTGATACTGCAGCGATTACGGGGAATCAAAACCAGTGATGAAGTTGTCCAACTGACGTTAGATGAATCACACCTCAATTTGGAGCAGTTTCCAGGGCTAGAACAGACTGACTTTGAGCAGAATTCTTTGTACCAAACGCTACGAAGCCAATTTAAAGTTTATCCAGCGACAGCTAACCTTTTGGTCACACCAATTATGCCAACCGTCGCGCAAGCGGAGCTGTTAGAAGTGACGGATTGCCAACCGTTACTTCAAGTAACGGGACAAGTACGTACGGCTAATAATGACTTGGTTGAAACAATCAAGATTATTTATAGTGACCAATCTAATTTTAAATTTGTGGTTGGCGTGTAAAGCGAAAGGGAGTAGAGAATCAGATGGAACGGACTGAGGATAAAGTATTGGGAACAATTTATGGACAAGCAATCGGGGACGCAATGGGAATGCCCTCAGAACTTTGGCCGGTTGAAAAAATTCGGCGGCAATTTGGCGGTCTAATTACGACCTTTTTAGATGGCCCACAGAATAATGATATTGCTTTGAATTTTACCAAGGGAGAATATACCGACGATACTAATCAAGCCCTGGCAATTTTAGATTCTTTAATTGAAACGAACTGGCAACCGGATCAGCAAAATTTGGTTAAGCATATCATGGCCTGGGCGGATGCTGTGGGTGCATGGGATAACAATATCTTGGGACCAAGCAGTAAGGCGGCATTGAAGGCTATTAAAGTGGGGCAAGACCCGGCACCGGTTACAGCTAAGGCGCTGACGAATGGATCGGGGATGCGAATTGCTCCCATTGGCACGTTGTTTACGCCGGATCAAATCAATGAGTTGGTCCAGATGGTCTATGAGGTTAGTCGCGTGACCCATTCTAGCGATGTTGCGGTGAGTGGTGCTAGTCTTATCGCGGGCGCGGTCACGGCAGCCATGGCTGATTATGAGTGGGATGATATTGTGACTTATGCCTTAAATGCCAATGACTTGGGTTACCAATTGGGTAGTCATACTTGGGCTGCTAAGACGCACGAGCGGGCCCTATTAGGCATTTATCTGGCTCAGCAGTATCGAGATGACGAGCCCAAGTTTAGTCAGGCCATTTATGATCTTGTGGGAACTGGAACGATGATTTCAGAAAGTATTCCGGCAGCCTTCGCGATTGCCTACTACGCTCGGGATGTCAAAAAATGCGCACTCATCTGTGCTAATTTAGGTGGTGATACCGATACGATTGGGGCCATGGCAACCGCTATTTGTGGCGCTAAGACTGGATTTAAAGCTATTGATCCTGCTTGGATTCAGACAATTGATGAAAAAAATCCGCAACACATTATGTCTAACTATGCCGATCAAATTCTTAGTTTTAAAGCGAACTAGCTTTTTGGAGGATTATCATCATGAATAATGAGCTCGTCAAAATTTCGGATGCAGATAAAACATTAACGCCAGGGAAAATTTTCTACAATTGGTTTGCCGCGAATATTGGGATTATGGGATTCGTCTTTGGTGCGATGATTGTTGCTTATCATCTGTCGTTTGCCCAAGCAATTCTCGCTGCTTTTTGTGGCGCGTTGTCCTTTTTAGTGCCAGGATGGGTGGCGATGATTGGTCAACGAGAAGGTGTGACGACCTTTAAATTGAGTCGGGCGGCTTATGGTACTTGGGGGAATAAAATTCCCAATGCCATCGCTTGGATTAATATGGTGGGGTGGCTTTCGGTTAACGTGATTACGGGGACCATGCTATTAATTTCCATGTACGGTGTTTTAGATATTCCTAAAAACACCGTCACCCGGGTCATTGCTCTGGCTATTTTTGGTGGATTAGTGCTACTTTCAGGTTTATTAAAAGAAGCCACTTTAGCCAAGATTCAAACATGGTTAAGCTATGTCTTTGGCGCGTTAACGGTTGTTATTTTGATTCTCTTCTTGCTAAAGGCGGATTGGCAGGCCGCCTTTAATCTTCCGAGCGGTCATTGGATTAGCGGTTTCTTACCAGCTGTCAGCATCGTTGCCGCCGGTTCAGGTATTTCTTGGTCGATGGCAGCCGCCGATTGGGGCGCCTATGTCAAACCGAAAACGAAACCGCAGGCGACCTTTTGGGGAACAGCCTTGGGTGGCGCAGTACCCTTGTTTGTCCTCATGGCCGGTGGTGTTTTGTTAAGTACGATTGAACCGGCTTTGGCGACAACGGGTGATCCGTTTGGCGTAATGTACTCAGCCTTACCAAGCTGGATCGGCGTCATCTATTTTCTGGTAGCCGCTGGGGGTCTAATCCCGCAATGTATTGTATCTTTGCGGTCGGCCCGAATTAACTTGGGGACGATTGGAATTCGCGTGTCACAACGGACTTCTTTAGTTATTCATGGTTTAATTGTGATTTTGATTCCAGTTTACGTTCTCTTTATCTCAGGAAATTTTCTAGCCAACTTCGAATTGTTCTTAAACTTTTTGGGGATTTGTTTGGCTAGTTGGGTTGCCATCTTCCTATGCGATAGTGCGATGTTCAGAAAAAACGGCTATGAGTTGGCGTTATTAGTGCCAGATTCTAAAAAGCACTATAACTGGGGTGGCATTATCTCTTGGGTCATTGCGACGATTACGGGTTTTCTGTTTACCAATAATGCGATTTGGAATGGCCCATTTGCTCACGGGATTTTTAGAAATAATAGTCTCGGCGTTTTTATCTCGGCAATTGTTGCGATCATCTGTATGTTCATCGTTAAAATGGTAGCGTATTCAAACAATGAGGGGGTTAGCCATCATGAGTAAGGCTTTGGTATTGGGCGCCGCTTTTGTTGATGTGGTCGTTAACGTTCCACGATTACCCTTTTCTGGCGGGGATGTGACGGGTGATTTAAAGTCTTATCGAATTGGTGGTTCGGCCTTTAATGTTTATGGCGCCTTACGCTACATGCAGGCATCGGCAGATCTACTGGTGCCAGTGGGTGAAGGCGACTATGCCACGCGCGTTAAACAACATTTAAGCAATCAAGGGATTTCCTTAAAATTACCGGTGATGGGTGCTGATAATGGTTGGGATTTATCGTTAGTGGAACCCAATGGTGAACGTAGTTTTTTGACAATTAACGGGATTGAACAATGTTGGAAACCACAGTGGTTCCAGCAGGTTCAGCTGGCCGATTATGATTATATCTATGTTAGCGGTTATGAATTAGAGAATTTACGTTCAGCTAAGGTAATCTTAGATGGTCTGCGGCAACGGCGACCGGATGCCCAAATCTTATTTGATACGTCGCCACGAATTGGTGAAATTCCATCAGAAATTTTACAATACCTGTTAGCGGCGCGCGTCATGGTTCATTGTAACGAAGATGAAATTGGCAAGATCATGCCTGACGGTCGCACCGTTGCAGAAAAAGCACACCGTTTATTCGCGTTAACCCAGAGCCCCGTCATGGTGACGCTGGGAGGTCAGGGCACCTATTATGTCGATGGCACGGCAACCGGGCAAGTTCCAGCGCAGAACGTTCCGGTCGTCAATACAATTGGTGCTGGTGACACGCATTGTGGCGGGATTATTGCCGGTTTAATGGCCGGATTAGCACTTCCAGAAGCGATCAAGCAAGCTAATCAGTTGTCGGCACAAGTGGTTGGTCAGGAAAATGGCAGTCTGTCTTAATTGGTTAGGGGGTCGGGATGAAAATTCCGATCTTATTTTTGTGAAATGCCCTAATTTCGCATCATTTAGGGTATCCTTAACCTAACTAAAGGAGGGGTTCCATGGACATTCAAGAAGAGTATATGCCGTTTAGAGCGTATCAGACCTACTATCGGGTGGTTGGAGACTTACGGTCACCGTTAACCCCCTTACTGTTATTACACGGTGGCCCGGGATCAACCCATAACTATTTTGAAGCTTTTGATCAATTGGCAATGGCGACGGGCCGACCAATTGTGATGTATGATCAACTGGGATGTGGGCGGTCATCCATACCGACTGATCCCCATCTCTGGCAGGCGGCGACTTGGGTGGCGGAATTGCGGGCATTACGTGCTTATCTGAAACTCGATTGCGTGCACTTATTAGGTCAGTCGTGGGGCGGCATGCTGGCACTGATTTACTTATGTGACGATCAGCCACGGGGAATCCAGAGTGTGATTTTGGCCAGCACCTTATCCTCGGCGCATTTGTGGGCCCGCGAACAGCATCGCTTGATTCAGTTCATGTCAACGACTGACCAAGCGGCCATTCACCAGGCCGAAATGACGGGAGACTTTACAACACCCGCTTACTTGGCAGCTAACGAGCGGTTCATGATCCAGCATGCAACTGGCCCGATTACCGAGCAAACACCAGAATTCTTGCGGCGCTCTAAGCGATTGGGTACAGCCGCTTATACCACGGCTTGGGGGCCTAACGAGTATTTTCCCACGGGAACGTTACGGGACTATGATTACACGGCAAAGTTAGCACAGCTGCCGTATCCAACATTAGTGACCAGCGGCGTTAATGATCTCTGTACACCACTGGTGGCTAAGACGATGGTTGATCAGTTGCCGCACGCTGAATGGACCTTATTTCCGCACAGTCGGCATATGGCCTTTATTGATGAACCGGCCGCTTATCAAGCGCGACTGACGCAGTGGCTAGCCGCTCATGACGAGGTGACTGATGATTGACGTGACGTTTGATCCAACGCTAGCGAATACACTGGCCCAATCCTTGAAATTAACCGCTATTGCCTTACCCTTAGACTTGCAGATTGGTGATTTAACGCGGTTAACTGATGCCAAAAATTCATATTGGGGACTTAAGGCGCGCTATACCAAATCGGGCGGTGCCTCCGCTGAGTTTGCCGCCGTTACAACGAGTCAACAGCGATTGCAACAGGTATTAGCCACTGGTGCCACCTTGCGGGTATGGACC
>Ga0214925_100392_pt1 | contig 23029 bp, 19 predicted proteins | sample Stichaenrichment_FD_168299 | JGI IMG/M metagenome (GOLD analysis project Ga0214925, IMG submission 168299) | Xylose enriched microbial communities from anaerobic bioreactor in Madison, Wisconsin, United States - 63SRT | ecosystem: Engineered > Bioreactor > Anaerobic > Unclassified | place: USA... | reverse complement strand
AGAGGATACGGAATAGATACCTCGTTTATTGCACGCGGTGGGGATCGCATGGGACTTTATTTCTTACAGCGTGGTACAGGCATTCGCCCAAGCTCAGTGATTTATGATCGCGCTTTTAGTGCATTTGCGACCTCTCGGAAATCCGATTACGATTGGGATATGTTATTTATGAGAACCAATTATTTTTATATTTCCGGCATTACGCCTGCCCTTTCAAATGAACTGGCGCAAACTGTTCTTGACAGTGCCAAATATTGTCATCAGCATCAGATTAAAGTCGTTTATGATGCTAATTTTCGTGGCAAGCTTTGGACCTCGGAAGCCGCAATAGCATTTAACCGACAGATTCTGCCATACGTCGATATTTGTTTTGCCCATGATGAGGATCTTGGCCCTGCATTCGGATTCTCCATTGAACAATCAGATGCCACGACCTTTGCCAATCGGATAACCGAATACAAACGCTCTCTGAAAAAACTGACTGCCAACTACCCAAACCTCCAGACCGTTGCAACTATCGTTCGAGATACCGGCACCACTTCGAGTCGTTGGGCCAGTTTGCTCTGTCAGGATCGTCATTTTTATCAAAGTCCGAGCTACCTCGTGCCAACAGATCACGAGGTAGCAAGTGGCGATGCCTTTGGAGCCGGGATTATTCACGGCATCATCAATGGGTTCTCCGGACAGGAACAGCTTGATTATGCAATAGCAGCTGCCATTCTTAAGCTCACAATCCCAGGCGACTATGCCCTACTTTCAGATAAAGAAATCAAAGCCGTCATCAACAAAGGTGACCAAAACATTTTAAGATAGCCACCGGACATCAATTGTAACTTTCACAAAACATCTTTAAAGCGAACGGGTGCAGAGGAAAATGAGGCCACTTTGGGGGTAAACCTCAATCTCATTTTGTCTCTACCCTTTTTTGTTCAACCGCCTTCAATGTATGCCTACTTTCTTCAACGCCCAAATGGGTTTACCGTATGCTTGAAGTCATTAGATGGTGACAACCTAATCGACAATCGTTGATGTCATTAAATAGTAATCTTTTTGATAAAAAGTAAGTTGAAAGTCGCAATGATCGTTTTAACAGGTGTAATATTACAAATTGACGGCCGTCTACCGGTTGCTCTTGGTGCCGGTTTGGCATAGTTTATATGGTGAAGTTGTTTTCAAACAAATTAAAAGTTACATAAAAGTGAGGACCCACATGATAAAACGAAAAATTGCCTACTGTTTAGCGACACTCGGCGTCAGTATTGGTATCATCGGCGCTGCTACCACTAATTCTAAAGCAGCATCTTCCGCTATCCCCGATGTTTCGGAATGGCAGGGTAAGATGACCAGTCTTCAAGCACAAAATCTGAAAAACCAAGTTTCATTCGTCATTAACCGCCGTCAATATGGCAGCAGTTACGTTGATAAATACGCAACTAATAACACTGCTCTCTATGTTAAATATGGTATCCCGTTCGGTGAATACGACTACGCCATGTTTACAAGTCCCGCCAGTGCTAAGACGGAAGCCAAAAACTTCTATAATCGTTCAAATAAAAGTGCAAAGTTTTACGTACTCGATTATGAACAAAACAATGTGACATCCGGTTCTTCTAAAGCCGCTGTTTTAGCTTGGTACAATGAGATGCGTTCTCTGACCAATAAGAAGTTGGTCTTCTACTCATACCAATCATTTGCGACTCAATATGCCGGAAGCGCCCGTAATAATTTCGACGCCCAGTGGATTGCCAACTATTCTGCCAAGCCAACGATTGCAACCGACCTTTGGCAATATACCAACAAGTATTATCTGGCAGCATTAGGCAAGTACGTTGATAACAGTAAAGTTGTCACACATCCTGCTTCTTGGTGGACGGGAACCAGTATCGCAAGCACGGCGTTGGCCGACACATCAGCAGTCACAACACCAAAGTATTATCATGCTCTAAATGCTGCCAAACAGGTCACGGTTAATAAAAAAATCTATCTTTACGATTCTAAGACTTTTTCTAAAGCCAATCGCGTGAAAACATTGTCTGCCGGTGATTCAGTCAGTATCCAATCGGTTACCAAACGATCAACGGGCTCCTATTACTTTACAACGACGACTGGTCAATACATCACTGCTAACCGCTCATATGTCAATGAATAAGGAGGCTTATCGACATGACATTTAAAAAGAAATTAATTGGCTCTTTAATCGCAGTTGCCGGTACCGCTTCTCTCACATTTGGCGGATATGCGGCTGTCAGCAAAACCGTTTTTCATGCAAATATCGGCATTAGTTCAACCCAGCAGACCCCTGCACCGCAAAACTTAACGGTCGATGGGAATAAGCTGACTGCTTCAATCACCAATTCGGATCCCAAAGATTATAAACTTGATTACAATGATTCAAATAACAACCGTCACGCAACCTTTGAAATGCAAACTTATGACGATGCCCAATCAGCTGCCGATTCTCTTAATTATTTCGGTCAGCAGGACGGTACCAAGGATAAATTGAAGGACGGTAAACAAGCCACCTCTCAAGGAACTCTGGGACACGTTTACACCCATTGGAACCAAGGAAACTGGTCTATTACAACTGTCACGCCTTCAGAAGCTGCAGGAGGTCCAAATCCCGCAACATTTGCCAGCCAAGTTGCCAGCCAACTTAGTCAATATCCACTTCCCAGTGAGAATGTTAATCACGGTGCAATCGTGTTATACCCCACTAATGAATCGGAATTAGCCAACACTGTCAGATGGCAGGCAAATAAACGTGTTTACCAAGTTACCAGTGATCAAAGTAACTTAGCGATTCAATTAAGTCATCATGCCAACTAGGGAGGGTCTTTTATGCGTCACAAAAAATTAATCGGTTTGGCCGCTGGATTACTATTGGTCATTGGCGGGCTAAGCGGATGCAATTCCAATAAGCAAAGCAAAGGAAGCAATGATAATGATTCCACTGTTTCTAAATCCTCAAAGACGGATATGCAGAATGCCAGTAGTCAGTCATCATCATCCGATTCAAGTCAGGCTCAGTCAAGTAGCGCACAATCCGATTCAACAACATCTGCAGGTTCTTCATCGACTCAAGCAACAACCGGTTCACGGATCAGTAATCTCAATAATCAAGTTATCAATAAAATTGGAAACATCACGCTGCCAAGCGATGATGGGCTTAGTTCCGGCAGCAACAATCTGAATATGCGCTACAATGGTACGCAATCAGATTATACAATCTATTACAGCGTAGGAAATCAAGCATTGGATCTTAATGCCAGCGGTGTTTCAAACGAAACACCCTACGCCACTTTCCAGAAAAAAACCTATTCATCTGAAAGTACCGCAGCCAGCGCTGTTGATTACTCACAAGCATCTACAAATAAAGGTTTACCGAAAGTAAAATTAAGCAGTAAAATTACCGGATACGAGAATGCCGGTGGCGGTCAACGTTATATTGCCTGGCATGAAGGCCGCTGGTCAATTGCGGTTCATGGTAGTGTTGTCAATAACACTAATCCTAAGCAGACTGCCATTCATGCGGTTAACCTCTTCGATCACTACATGTTACCGGCACCTCAAAAATACGGTGCTATTGAATTGAATGTTCACAGTTCGAGCGATCACACCCGTGACCAATCTATTACATGGCAGGATGGTTTAAGTGTTTATACACTTAAGGGCGTCGATATTGATACTGCCGTTCAAATGGCTGCAAGTGCTAAATAATGAATTCCGATTATCAAATCTTATCAGCCAAAATAATCTAAAGCGGGATCCAGTTAGAAATTGACAAAAATCAACTTCTAACTGGATCTTTTTCGCTACATTAAAAGCTGAGACGAGACTTTATCCATCTCCTTTTAGTGCAATCACGATTATTACTGAGCAAAAATAAAAAACACCCGACAAACTTATTAAACCTGCCACTCAGCCCGTGTACCGTACAGAAAGAACAATCCTCCATGAAAGCAGATGAAAGATGCGATTGACCACTTGTTTAAAAATAAGGCTGATCATTTTAGATAGAATAAATCGTCGAGTGTTAATAGTAATGGTTACTTTTTGCATTATAAACCGACTCCCCCAACTTGTCCATACACAACTTTATGATCATCTCAAGAAATATAATCTTATCTCAATTTTCTGCTTAAAAAAACAAGTGTGACCAGCTGAAGAAAGATGTCAACCATTAAGATCCGTAGAATTAATTAACACGCGGCCTACAAATCGGTTACAAATCTATTAAAACATTGAGCAGATTCCTCACAGCATGGTACAATTTGAATCAGAAGCTGGGAGGAGAATATATAATGAAAATCAATAAATGGTTGCGCACTGTGATGATCTCGTGTGCAACAGCACTTACTTTTGGAATTGGGTTGGGACTTCAGTCTCAATCAACACAAGTAGAAGCTGCTACGCCTACATACAAGGTTGTATCAACTACTTCAATGACAAAGGCACCTTATCATAAGAAATCTTCTGCAGGTGCCATTTGGAATGCGTCACACACCAAGCAGGTGGCCACGTTAAAGGGTTATCCTTATACCACTTGGTACGCCACCAAAAAAGCATCTATAAAAAAGAGTGGTGGCTCAACTGCGCTTTACTATCAAGTTAAGAACGGTTCCGGGTCTGTGTCCGGCTACGTATGGCATAATTATGTCACACCCGGTAAAGCACCATTTGGATTGAAATACGCTAAAGGCGCTGTTGCCTTGGATGTGAACACGAATGGTGTGGTTTGGTCAAAAAACGCCAATACCCCTCGCCCAATTGCATCTGTTTCTAAATTAATGACCCTTTACCTGGTTCAACAAAAGATCAGTAACGGTGGCGGTACGTGGACCTCAAAGGTCAATACCAGCAATGCCGGACTTAAGAAATTAGGTAAAGACAGCACATTCGGCGGCTTTAAATTCACTAAGAATTCATATACGGTTCGCGATCTCTATCTTGCCGCATTGATTGAGTCTTCAAATAACGCCGCAATTGCGCTTGGACAATGGGTTGCCGGCGGTTCAACACCTACCTACAATAAGAAGTTTATTTCCATGATGAATGCTCAAGCTAAAAGTTGGAATCTATCCAACACCTCATTTGTCTCGGCATCCGGAATGGAACAAAATAGTTTGAAACCATTCGGATACAGCATCGGTGGTGCAAACGCCAACATGGTTTCAGCAGCGGATGTTGCTCAAATCGCCCGTCACTTGATCACAGACTATAACGACGTCTTGAAAGATGCCTCAATTGGTTCAATGTCATTGGACGGTCAGAAGCTTTATAATTATAATAATTTGTTGCCTGGTCGAAAATACTATCAAAAATCATTGAATGTTGATGGCTTGAAGACCGGTTATACAGATCCCGCAGGTTACTGCTTCGTTGGTACCGGCCGTAAATCCGGACATGACCGGATTATCACGGTTGTCCTTCACGATGAAAATGAGTTTACTGAAACACGTTCATTGATGAATTACGTTTATAATAAGAATTTGGCTTAATGGATCAATGAATATGAAAAATGCGTCTCAACTATTAGACAATTGTCCGGTAGTTGAGACGCATTTTCTGTTAAAAGGATTTTATTGAATAAATAAATCCTGAGCTTGCCTTACTGTTAAATTATTTTGAATAGAAGGATGATCAACATAGAGACAACCATATTGGTTTTCCTTAATCGGATAATTTGATATTGCTGTTGTGACACCATCAATCGTATTAATGAGAATTCTAATGTCACTTTTTGATGCTTGGTACAATGTAAAATTCGCACCATTATGATGCAAATACAATCGGTCATCATCTACAGGATCATCCGGCATTCTTGCCAACACACCATTATTGCCTATAAAAACTTTGCCATAAGTTAAATCCGTCAATTCTTGTTCATCCAAATAGCCACGGTCCATCAAAAATCAAGCTCTCCTTTCACCGACGACGCCCCTATTTTAGGCCTGTCTTTATCTGATCCCCTTTTGATGCCGCTTATACTCATGAATAATTCTCAACGCCCGCTTTCGAGTTTTAATGTTTGGACTTTTCATCCGTCGACGTGCACTTGCCAAGTCTTGCTTTTCCATGGTTGTTTGCCTCCATTTTGTCAAATCGTAATCATTACTGTTTAATATTATGCAAACTTCTGATGACATTGTCAAGAAATTTTCTGAAAAAATAAATTTAAATTCGCGATTTTAACTACCACCAAACCAACCTGAGCACCGATCTTCCATTGACATCTTCTCAAAAATGGCATACTCTTTTCTTTGAGTCATTTCAAATAATACGGGGGATCAAGGAGATTATGTTGGAGGATAACAGTAACTACGATTTGTTTCAGAGACTTCACCCCCATTGCTTTTCCGAAGCAATGGTTGCCCATTACGCAAAAGAAGAATTAGAACGGCGGGCAGATAACGGCGACGGTGAAGCTAAAATGCTTTTGGCAATTAGAGAAAGTGAACTTCGTGAAGAAGATAACTCGATTAAAAAACGCGGACCAATTCAACAATTTAAGCATTCGGCACCAACCTTGAAGGTCATTTTTAGAATGCGATTAAGCTAAAAAACAATTAAGTCAGATAAAGTAGCACAAAACCACTTTAATCGACTTAATTGCTTTTTGTTAAAACAACTTGTTTGTAAATTGATCAGCGTACACAAAAAGCCTATCTTTTCACATTGAAAAAGATAGGCTTTTTCCTTTTCTCAAACTATAATGACTTAAAATTTATTGTGCCGTCAATCCACCATCAATCACAAACTCTGATCCGGTTGAGTAACTGGAATCATCAGATGCCAAGAATAAAACCATCTTGGAAACTTCTTCCGGTTCAGCAACTCTTTGTAGTGGAATAGCCTTGGCGAATTCCTTAATAACCGCTTCACTATCCCCTTGGTGAATCATTGGGGTTGAAATAACACCTGGGTGAACGGAATTTACTCGAATCCCACTGTGGGCCAATTGAAGTGCGGCAGCTTTTGTAAAGCCACGGACAGCGAACTTGGTGTCGGTATAACCAACTGCACCGCCAACCAAACCGTTCATTGAGGAAATGTTGACGATACTGCCGGAACCGTTCTTCTTCATGGCTTCGGCCGCATACTTGGTGCCCAAAAAGACGGATAATTGATTGATCTTGAATATCTTCATATAATCATCGGTTGTGATATCTTCAAGTGATTTATTAAAGCTGATACCGGCATTGTTAACCAGAATATCCAATTTACCAAATGTGTCCAATGTTGTCTTAATGACATTTTTCCAATCATCTTCACTGGAGACATCCTGTTTAATGAAGATCGAACCATTGCCAAGTTCTTTAGCCAACTGGTTTCCTTTTTCTTCATTAATATCGGTGATAACAACTTTGGCGCCTTCTTTAGCAAACAGCTTTGCATGGCTGGCACCCATTCCTTGAGATGCACCTGTAATGATTGCCACTTTATTATCTAATTTTCCCATAATAAGGCCTCCTATAATGTAATCGGTTACTGTTTCCAATTTCATTATAGCGTACCGGTATCATTATCTTAAACAATTTGTTTAGGAATATTTAGAATTTCAAAACAAGTCTGTCTTTAACCGCATTTGTCTCCAACGCATGCTGTGCTTGTGCTGCATCTTCTATCGGCTTTTCAACAATGTCATCATCCAGTAAGAAGCCGTCAACCATTCGTTGACTGAGCAGCTTTGCAGCATCAGTGAATTGATCAATTGTTGCATGGCTTAAGACAAATCCGCGAATCGCTTTATCGGTTGTATAGAACTTTCGCACATTAAACGTAAACTTATTATCCTCTGGCGCTGTAATTAATCCAATTGTTCCCCGCTCATTAAGGGCGTTAATATTTTCCTGTAGGGCAACTTTTCCTGAAGTATCCACAACAAAATCCACACCGTCAATGGCATGCTTTTCCAGTTGCTTGGTTAAAGACTTCTTGTAATCCAATGCCAAATCGCTGCCAAAACGATCCATCTTATCAAAGTCAGCTTCATTAGAGGTCGTAATAACCCTCAATCCCATGGTATGCGCAAGTTGAACCAATTTTGTTCCCACGTGTCCAGCTGCACCTTCTACTAAAATCGTGTCACCACTCTTAGCCTGAAAAACGTGATTAATCAAGATAGCAGCAGTTGCGGATGAATGCACCGAGGCTACCAACTTAATTGGATCTACACCTGATGGAATATGAAATAAGCGATCAGCTGGGACAGCTACATAACGACTTGTTGTGCCCTGTCGACCATCATATCCCATGCTATTGGTCCAAACCTGGCTACCAATAGCAAAGCGGTCAACGTTAGCGCCGACTTTTTCAACTTCACCAACCGCATCCCGGCCAATAACAAACGGAAAATTCAAGTTTGTTTGATATGAACCGGCTCTTACAAACGTATCCACGTGATTAACCGAAACGGCCGAAACTTTAACCAGGACATCATCAGCACCGATTTCCGGTTCCGGTAAATCTCCGATAATAATATTTTTACTACTACCGGTTTCCTTAATATATGCTGCTTTCATATGACTCTTCCCCTTTCATGAGGCTACGTCTATATTATATTCCGAAAGTGTTTTAGTTTGGCCGTGAACGCTTGTGCATTTGTCAAATTCTTCTAAATTTAATTGAGCAAAAAAAGAGCTGGGTTCATCGTCCCCAACTCCTTTGGTACGTCAATAATCAAAATGATATCTTATAATCGTTGTTTATAAGCTTATTTATTCATACATAATGTCATTATGACCTAATAAATAAACTCACGAACGCCAAGCAATCTTAAAGGTCTGCTTACCATCAATTGAATCAACATTTTCAACATCCCCATTAACCGGTGCGTGGCTGATCACAAATCCGGGATGTTGATGACTGGTAAAATTAAACTGATAGGCAATCCCAGCCCTTTCTTTCTTTGCTTTCATCACACCATAACTACCATCGGACAATTTCACAATTTGATCTTGCTTTTTATCTGGATTGACATAGATTGTTGTCATAACCTGCACCTCCAAGATCATTATAGTGCTTAATACCCCAATTAGTTAATGCTTCGCAAAATAATGGAATCACTCACCTTCCTGAAAAGAATGGCCATTAAGCCACACCGTTAAAATTGACTGCCACTCTGTTAAATAAATGCAAAAAATGTCAATCCCCAAAAATGACATTTACTCTTCAACTCCCAAGATGTCAAAGGGGCTCATATATCTCGTTTTCATAATGATTTCGGAGATTTCCTTCGGGCTCTCCGGATTTCCTTCAGCCAGCCAAACTTTAATAATACTCATCAATCCTGATACGATAATTTCGTGAGCAAAGTTCGCTGGAATCTGCTTTGTCATGCCCATTTCACCTTTAAGTCGAAAAAGATCGGCATCGATAATTTCCGTTAACACTTGCTTGACCCTTTCTTCCAGCCGACCATCCCCCTTAGGTCCCAGCAAAACCCGAATCAGGTTAAACTCACGATCAATATATTGAATGATCTTATCAACAACTGGGTAGGTTTGTGGTTTGCCGGACGATAGGTCCTGATAGGTCATTGTGTCTGTTAAATTGTTTTTCATGAGATTTTGAATATCAGTTAAAATTTGATTTTCAAAATGATCGATCATCGCAAATTTGTCTTGATAATGAGCATAAAAAGTACTGCGATTAATCTTCGCATATTTCGTAATATCACTAACCGTCATTCTATCGACACCTTTGGTCTCAGCCAAGTAAATGAAAGCTGAACGAATCTTTCTTTCTGTCTGAATAACTTTCTGATGAACGGCCATCACCTATCCCACCCTTTCAATTAACTGATTTAAGCATACACGATTATATACTTGAAATCAACGTATTGTCGTTTTAAATCAATAATGATGATGATCGATTTCTATTCACAAAACTCTCATTCAAACATTGCCGGTGCCAACAATACCCGCTAATTAACCGCAAATTTTGTGATCATATTATATCTACTTGATTGTTTTTAACCAACACTTATTGCATTTTTGATGGTTGCTTAATCTTGATTGACCGATTATAGTAATCGTAAACAACAACCTGTTGGTTAAAAAGGAGAGAATATGATGGCATATATCGACATTATTCATGAATCAAAAATATATGGCAGCGGTGAACGAGAAGTTCGGGCTAACGATGATGTCAATTTTACAATTCAAAAGGGAGAATTGACCGTTATCGTTGGTGCTTCCGGTGCCGGGAAATCCACCCTGCTAAATATTTTAGGAGGAATGGATTCTCCCACGAAAGGCCAGGTAATCATTAATAGCAAAGATATTTCCAAATACTCCAGTCGGCAAATGACAACGTATCGTCGTAAATCCATTGGGTTTGTTTTTCAATTTTATAATCTGATTCCAAACCTAACCGCAGCGGAAAACGTTGAACTGGCGGCTCAAATATCACCTCACTCACTTAATGTTCAGGACGTGATGGCAGAAGTCGGGTTAAACCAAAGAATGGCCAATTTCCCTGCCCAATTATCGGGTGGTGAGCAACAGCGTGTCGCAATTGCACGTGCCATTGCAAAAAATCCCGAACTGCTTTTGTGCGATGAACCAACCGGGGCTTTGGATTACAAAACAGGAAAAAGTATCTTAACATTACTTCAAAATTTCAGCCGCCGTTCCGGGAAAAACGTCATTATTGTCACCCACAACGGCATGATTAAACCAATGGCCGACCATGTCATTGAAATTGGTGATGGCAAAGTCAAACAAGACGTTCTAAATCCCAAACCGACACCGATTCAGCAAATCGAATGGTAGGTGAGCCAAAATGAAATCAATTTTAAGAAAAAATATTTTTCGCGAGTTTCGCTTTTCATTTGCCCGCTTCATTTCAATAGCGACACTGCTGGGGCTTGGCGTTTTTGTGCTTATCGGCCTAAAGGTAACCGGCCCGGACATGCGTACCACCGGAAATGACTACTATACTGCCCATAAAATGGCAGATGCAGTGATTAACAGTAATACCGGCATTACCAAAGCAGATCAAGCATATATGCGTCAATTACCGCACGTCAAAAAAATAGAATTCGGCACCTCCAAAGACGCTATTATCAAAGGAACCAATGATAGCATTCGGTTAAATTCCAAAACCGATAACCTTTCAATTAATCAAACAATTTCTGGCCGATTACCAAAAACAAAGAACGAAATCGCTCTAAGCAGCAATGAAAGATCCCGTTACAAGATCGGTGAAACATTGCGTTTGGTAAATAATCATAACCAATCACGTATTTCAGGACTGAAAAATGCTTCCTATAAAATTGTTGGCTTTGTGACTTCCAGTGATTATTTAATGAAGGAAAACCTGGGTGCCACTTCAGCCGGAACCGGTCAACTATCCACTTTTGGTGTCGTTGTCAAGGATGTCTTTACAAGCACCCAACCAACGATTGCACGACTCAGTTACAATAATGTTCATGGAAAAAGCTACACAGATAAGTATGAGAAACAAGTTCAGTCTAATGTGGATAATGCCGAAAGCCGATTAAACAATCGTGCAAAGGGTCGCAGAAATCAGCTAAGATCTTCGGCATTAAAGAAAATTGAAAATAAAAAAAAAGAGTTGGCCACTCAGCAAACAAAGCTTAATCAAAGTAAAAAGCAATTATCGGCAGCCTCAAAACGATTAAAGTCGTCGAAGGATCAACTGAGTCGTGCCCAATCGACGGGCCGGATTCCTGTTGGTCAATTATCTGCTCAACAAAACCAGTTGGCTACCCAAACCGCACAACTTAAAGCCAGTTACAAACAACTTGCAATTAGTCAAAACAAAATCAACCGTGCTCGTCAAATAATGATTGATCAGCGTCAAGCAATTAATCGTTTTCCGGCTATTATCTATCAGATTCAAAGTCGGAACGACTATAATGCCGGATATAATCAATTTGGTGAAAATGCCAAACGAATCGACGTGCTTTCAAACACCTTCCCCATTATATTCTTTGCCGTGGCTATTTTTGTTAGTTTAACCACAATGTCTAGAATGGCGGAAGAAAAGCGCCAAGAAATCGGCACACAGCGGGCTTTGGGTTATACAAAATTCGATACGATGAAAGTCTTCTTGATTTATGGCACATTAGCCGGTCTTCTAGGATCGATCATAGGTGCTTGGTTGGGGACGGGCTTACTTCCAAGAAAGATTTTCGACGCGTATGCAGCAAATTTCGTTATACCCAACTTTCAAACGCCACCATCCGGCTTTTGGATTGGTATTTCCATTCTCATTTCATTAATCTGTACGATCACGCCTGCAGTTTGGGTCACTTCTAAAATGTTAAAGGATCAACCGGCAACACTGATGTTACCCAAACCGCCAAAATCCGGTTCGAAAGTTTTGTTGGAGCATGTCCCATTTATCTGGCGGCATTTATCATTCAACTACAAAGTAACCGTTCGGAATCTTGCTCGTTATAAAGGGCGCATGCTTATGACAATTTTGGGTGTATTAGGATGTACCGCACTTCTGATAACAGGTTTTGGCATCCGGGATTCTTTAAATGGCATTGTCAATACCCAGTATCAGAATATTATTCATTACGATGTTATTGGCATCTTTAATTCTCACGCTTCCCAAACAAAACAAAATGATTACAAAAAGGCTGCAAATAATCTATCCGGGGTTAAACACGAGACAACGGTTTATTATGAGTCCGTGACTTCAAGACCAAAGGGAATGATTAATAATCAAAACATTTCAATGATTGTGCCAAAATCTGCTCATAACTTTGATAAATTTGTGACCTTAAAGAACCCCGATACCGGAAACACACTCAAACTATCTGATAAGGGCGCTATCATCACTCGTAAAATGGCAACCCTGTCCCATTTAAAAGTTGGCGATAAACTGACCATAAAGGAAACCAACGGCGAAAAACATCAGGTCAAAATTGCCGGAATAACTGAGATGTATGCTGGTCATTCGCTTTATATGAACGCAAATTATTATCATAAGGCGTTTGATAAACGGGCAACTTATAATGCAAAAATGCTCATGTTAAAAGACCGATCATCCAAGAATATTGATCGGGTCTCACGTCAATTAACCCGACTGGATGCTTCCGTCACTGCTGTTCAATCGGACGATGCCAAAGCGACAATTAATCATATTTTGGCAGGATTAAACCACTTGGTCCTAATCATTATCGGGGCTGCTTCACTATTAGCGTTCGTGGTATTGTTTACGCTGACCAATATCAACGTTTCCGAACGGATTCGAGAACTTTCGACTATTAAAGTGCTTGGCTTCTACCCTATGGAAGTTGTCATGTACGTCTACCGAGAAACTTTTATTCTTAGTTTGGCAGGTGTTCTGTCCGGCTTTGTGGGAGGATCGTGGCTGCATAACTACATTATGCAAACATTACCTCCCGAGACCGCAATGGCAGACATGACCCTTTTATGGACTAATTTTACAACTTCCGGTGTCATGACCTTGCTTTTCTCAATGATTGTAATGGCAATCATGGCTTACAAAATCCAACGAGTAGACATGCTGGGCGCTTTAAAATCAGTTGATTAGCCTTTTATAACTCATCATTAACAAAAACAGGTTATCCTTCACAGAGAGAAACTCTGCAAAGGACAACCTGTTTTCTTACCAACTAAATGAAATATCAACTGTTTATTTTTTCGGCTCATTCACCGGCCACTGGGGTTTCTCCCCATTCAGTACCCGAACCACTTCACTTGCCGCGTCAACGGCCATCCGCGAAAAGCTTTCAACCGTACTTGAACCGATGTGAGGTGTTAAAAGTACATTGTCAAATTGAAATAAGTCACTATCTAATGGTAACGGCTCTTCTTCAAAAACATCCAAGGCCGCTCCGGCAATTTGGTGAGTCTTTAAGGCATTGATTAAGGCACTTGTATCAATCAACCCACCACGTCCCAAATTGATCAGGACACTTGACCGTTTCATTTCGGCAAGTTGATCCTTTCCAATAATGTGATGGGTAGCCGGATTTGAAGCCAAATGTAGCGTCACAATATCAGCTGTTTTCAACAACGTGTCCAAATCGACAAATTTCCCATAAGGAGATTCTTTTTTCGATCGGTTATAAATGAGAATCGGCATGTCCAAGGCGCTGGCTTTTTTGGCAACTTGCTGGCCAATGTGGCCGTATCCAATGATTCCCAACGTTTTGCCCGCCAAATCGAAGCCCCGATGTGCCAATGCGTACGTATAATTGCCCTTTCGCATTTCAGAAGAAGCTTTGGTCACATTTTTGGATAAATCAAATATTTCAGCCAACGTGGTTTCTGCAACCGTTGCCGCATTTGCATTTGGTGTATTGGTCACCCAGACACCATGTTGGGCACTTGCATCCAAGTCTATACTGTCATAGCCAACACCATGTCGGGCAATGATTTTTAGGTTGGGCATCTGCGACAATACAGCCTCTCCAACGTGATCCAGAAAAATAATCATCCCATCAGCATCCCGACCATGCTCCAAAAGGCCATCGGTAAAGTTGCCATCAACTTCTATGATGTCAATTCCCCGATCCGTTAAAAATTTTTTTCCGTCTTCAGATAACGATTTTGGTACTACAACCTTTTTACTCATGTTAAATCCCCCATTAATGATCAATATTTTTTGAAGCATAGTCTAACATATCTGCCGTTTGCTGGTTTAATAAAGGTGGCAGCTTGTCAAAATCGAAATAGGCCAGTTTGACCGTTTCGTCCGTTTCCGATTGTAAGGGCTGTCCACCAATCTGCTTTACGTGATAAAGTGCCGAAATTGTTTGAGTGACGTCACCATTCGGGTATCGCACTTCGCCCTTGTCAAATATTTTTAAAAAACGGATAATGTCCACGTCAATGCCACTATCCTCTTTGTATTCACGAACACAGGCCTGTGCATAGGTTTCACCGTACTCTAAATAACCACCCGGTAAACTCCAGTTATGGGTATCGGTTCGCAGGTTCAATAAAACCTGGCCTTCGCCATTTAGCAGGATACCGGCAGCCGTATTCATTATAATCGGTGTGTGACCAACTAATGAGCGAATCATCGAAACGTAATCTATTGCCATTAATCATCCATCCTTCTCGTATTTATTATCGACACTTCTTTATGATTAAGGATACATGCTTTAAAAAATTTAGTAAAATGCATTTTAAATAAATAGCTGATTTTTTGACTGATATCAAGATATAGTCTTAATAAAGACACCAAATGATCAATTTTCATAACAAAAAGAGACTTAAATTTGATGTCGATCAGACAATGCTTTAAACTAAAGATGTAAGCGGTTAATAGTCATTTAAAAGGAGTGATTTTAATGTATGAGCACATTTTAGTACCACTTGATGGTAGTGAAAATTCTCGAAAAGCATTAGATGTCGCCATTAAATTGGCAAAAACCTTCTCATCCAAACTATCATTACTATCAATTGTTGATAATCGTAATTTTGCAATGCCGGCAACTGCAGCCGCTGCGCCAAACAGCAGCTATTCTGAATTAACCAGTTATGCTCACGACATTGTTGACGACGGGCTGAAAACCGTTAAAGAAAATGGTTTGGATGCCGAGACAATCGTCACTCAAGGATATCCAAAATCAGTCATTGCAACCGATGTGCCAAAGCAAAACAACATTGATTTAATCGTTATCGGTAAATCAGGTCGGGGTGCTATTGACAGATTCATTATTGGTTCAACAACTGCTTACGTTGTTAGAAACGCAACTGTTCAGGTATTGGTTGTTAGTGATGATGCATAGGCCAGTACTATTATAGTAACAATCATTTAAATTCATAACGAAAGGGCACTTATCAGAGACATAATAGTCGTCTCAATAAGCGCCCTTTTAATTTACTTGGATGAAAAGGTTGTTGACCAATACGTGGAAATAAACAAGTTAGCCACAATCCCTAAAACAGTCGACTTCATAGCAAAACCGCTAAATGCCTGTCAGATCATTTTTACCACAGATATTGAACCGGATCTTTAATGTATTTGTCGTAAACGTCACGCACAATTGCCATCTGATCATCACTTAAAGCCGGCAATTCAGCTGCAGTTGTATTGCGTTCAATTTGATTAGGATTACTTGCACCGGGGATAACGGCCGAAACAGCATCATACATTAAGATAAATCGAAGAGCCATTGCGGCCAGGTTATCTGTTCCGAGTCGCTCTTTCAATTCGTCAGCGGCTTTCACACCAGTCAGGTAGTCAACCCCCGAGAAGGTTTCCCCCTTACTGAAGTGTTGGCCGTTCCGATTGTTTGTACGGTGGTCCTCAGGGGCAAATTTTGTGTTGGCTGTGTACTTACCGGATAACAAACCGCTTGCCAACGGTACCCGAGCCAAAACGCCAATGTTATTTTTCTTAGCTAAATCAAAGAACAGGTCGGCCGGTCGCAATCTGAACATATTAAAAATGATTTCGACTGCCGAAATATCATAAGACATCGCTTTAATTGCTTCTTCAACACGCTCGACGCTGACGCCGTAGTGCTTAATCTTGCCTTCTTTTTTCAATTGGTCCATCGTAAAGAAAGTTTCCGGCATATAATAAACACTCATCGGCGGACAATGTAATAACACACAGTCCAAGGTTTCAAGATTCATATTTTTAAGTGATTCATCAACATAGCGTGTTAAATGTGCTGCATCGAAATGTTCAACACTCAACGGTTCTTCTTTACGGCCAATCTTAGTGGTGAAATGAACATCGGGGTGACTGTTAATGAACTTACCGACCGTTTTTTCGCTTTTACCATCCTGATACCCGTCTGCGGTATCAAAAAAGTTAACACCGTGATCATAAGCTTCTGAAAGCGTATCATAGGCATCCTTTGCATCAAAAGGTGTTCCCCATTTACCGCCAAGCTGCCAAGTTCCTAATGAAACGTCACTGATTGAAAAACCTGTTTTACCAAATTTTCGGAATTCCATAATTGTATTTCCTCCTTAAAACAGTTTTTTTGCATCTTTAATTATTACATACAAATGGCTTAAACTGACCTTCTACTACAGTACTGTGAACATAACTTCTGCTGTTTTCCCATACCTCTAACAATAGATGTTCAAGTATACTCGAAGTCAAGTGAAACTTTTGAAATTTTCATTAGCTTTTAAATGAAGCATAAAACGAGCCATCGTAAAAACAAAATACTTGTCTCTCGTGAATGACTCGCTTTAATCATTAGAAAAATAAATTAATATTTTCCTTGAATCACAATTTTTTTATTGCCAGTGACGTAATTTCCGTTTCTTAACTGATAGTTGGTCACCTTGTTGTTCTTAATTATTTTCTTAATCTTTAAAATTGTACCGCGTTTATAATGATTTATTCGATTAGATTGCTTGGTTGACCTATAAACATCTACACCTTTTTTTGCAATAACCGTAATCGTTTTTGATTTCGGCAAGGTCTGATAATAAAGTCGTGCCACATAGCTTGGACGGGCCGTTACATACCCGACTTTCCCGAAAAGCCTGCTCTTATTGTTTGTATCACGTACCTTATACCTCAATGCATGATTTCTGGACCGGGCTGTACCGACAACTGTGAACGTGTCCGCATTGATCCGACTCTTTTTCTGATAATGAGTTAGCTGATTCTTTTTGGTAAAATCCGTGTGCCGATACAAGTAAATCGACTTTTTAGCATATATCTTGAATGGATACTTTGTTCTCTTTTTCTTAGTGGTAACGGTCGTACTGCCACTGTCCGTGCTGGAAGACGCAGCCGAACTACTCGTTGACGACACAGAACTGCTGCTTGCGCCGATATTGCTTGAGGAAGAACTCGCACCCGTTTCGGTAGCGGGTGGGGTGGAAGGTGCCGGTGTTGTGGTGCCGCCCGTCTCAATTGGTGTGCCGTAAACCTGGAACTCAACAAGTCCAGCCGTCCAGGCCGCATTTTGAGGGGATTTTCCAACCTTTAAAACCTTGGAAACGTTGAGTCTGACATAACGTGCCCGACCTGATAGTTTATCGCTAACAAAACCGACCATCGTATTTGCGGACTCATCGGCAGCTTTTTGCCATGTCCTGCCATCCAGACTGGTTTCAATTGTATATTGACTAAATGACTCTGAACCGTTGTATAAATTGAAACTAACATCTGCGTGAGAAAGATTATAGGACTTTTGCAAATCCACTGTATAGGTAAATGGCACTTGTGGTTGGCCATCTTTACCAATTGGTTTGAAATAGGTTGAATTGCCCCCAGATGTATTCAAATTCATTGCATCGCCGTTATTAGCCTGGTTCAGCCCAAAATCACCAGTCGCGACACTACCTGCTGCATCCGTTGTTGCCGGTTTCCCTTGGGACAGCAACTGATCATTGCCTGTTGTAATTTCACCGGTGGCATTATCAAGTTGCCAACCGGGCGTATAAGCCATCGACATCGACGGATTGTCAGAACTGGGATCTTTAATGGTTAAGGGCAACCAAACATAAGTCGATTCGCCCAACTTATCCGGGTTCCATCGATCACCCATGTAAATATAACTAGTTTGCTTAGTCCCGTTGACCGCCATAATCCCCGTTGGTTGGCTATAGTAGGTCGAATTATTACCGAGAAGTCCTGCCGGCACTTTTGCACCACTTGGCGTTGTTGAAGATTCCCAACCATTTTCATCACTCAAATTCTTAGTGTACGAATAACGGGCCTGGTTTGGATACCATCCGGATTGAGACGAGTTAATCATAAAATAGTATTGGCCGTCTTTCACCAGTGCCGGAGCTTCTCTTCTTGCTCCCGGAAAGACCAGATACGATTTCATCGCGTTTTTATCGACATCTGTAAAATCAGCATTCAACTCATAAATACGCATATTCGAACCGTCTTGAGTTGAGACAATATAAGCTTTATCGCCGTCTTGAAACAGCGTGAAGTCCCGCGAACCAGTCCCCCACGTACTTTCATCACTGTAATCACTAATCGGTTGACCCGTCTTATCAAACGTGGCCGACTGGTCAGTGACCCGCCAATTACGATTGGTGGCATTTGCTCCTGGACGCCAGTGTCCCAGGAATTGATAATCCCCGTCAATTGTTTTACTGGTTGCCACACAGATTTGGCTCGAGCTGTAACCACCGGCACTTTCCCAATGTGCCCATACAACGTATTCTTTTGTTTTTGCGTTATAAAGAATTTTTGGCCGTTCGATTGTCGCGTTTTCCAACCCTTTATCGGTTAAGCTTGGGGCCAATATGGTTTTCCGATAGGTCCAATTCACCAAATCGGTTGAAGAGTACAATGTAATACCGTTAAAACGGCTATTATTTTGACTTTTATCTTCACCAACCCAGTAATAAATTGGCCGACCATTTGCCTGGGTCTGCTTTAAAAAGCCACCACCATGAGCCTGAATCGGAGCACCCTGCGTATCCAACCATTTTTGCCCAACCGGCACAGATGTATAACGGTTAGGATTCTCCTGTTTAGGAAATAAACTGTTTTCACTAATGGCAGAATTCAGCAATGTTGTGGCGGAATCAATTTGATCCTGGGTGGCTGAGGGCTGCTTTTCTAGTGCCGTTGCCATATTTAATGCCCGATTATATCTGTCCTGGCTGATTTGAGCATCATTCCCAATTGAAGATTTGTAGGTTTGAGCGTCAGCAACAGCCTGAACTAACTTTGATTTATCAATAACCGTTTTATTCGAATTTGATGCGGTCACCTGTGTCACTGGGGAACTTTCAGCAGCTGACACCATTGGGATACTGCAGATCAAGGTACCGATCGTTAAAGCAAACAATGTTAACCCTATTTTGTACCCCATTTTAATTTTACCAAACATTAGAAAAACTCCTTCCAAACTACTTAAAATATTGCCCCTATTTTCCTCAGATACAAGTGATAGTCGCGTGTTGGCAACTAATCCCTACTTTCGATCATTAGTACTTGTATTACCTACTACGCACCAAAAGCAACAAATTAGGTTATACTAAAACGCTTACTTGACTATACTACGTCGCTATACGAGAGTGCAAGCGTTTTCTTAAAAGTAAGTAACACATTTCATACCCGTTTTTAGAAAGCGTTTGCAAATTAACAAATAATAGACTATTATTTTATTTGTGATAGTTGTGTATTTTACTAAAATTGCAATCATTTTACTGATCCATAGAGAGGATGATGACAATGCACACACAGAAACAAGCAATCAATCGAATCATACTAACAGCACTGGGGATTTTACTGTTAGCAATCACGTTTATTACAGCACCTAAGGTATCCGCCAGTGGTGAGAACAGTTTTGCTTTAACCGGAAACATATTTATCAACTCGACAACCCAATTGGCAAACAATGTCAAACTCCATTGGCAAGTTGAGCCGGGCGCCGATCATTACGTTATCGATAAGTCCGTCAATGGAACCGACTTTAATCAAATTCAGACGACAACGGCAACCACCAGCGATGATAATCATGTTAATGAAGGAGCTGTTTTTTACAGGATTCGAGCATTCAACAACAATAACCAGCAAATTGGTCAATCAAACATCATTAAAGAAAGTATTCAACAAGATATCACGCTGTCAGATTCTTATAGCAACACCGGAATCTCACAGTTTCATGGAAAAAACGCAGCTTTTAAAGTCAATGACGTTTATTATCGCTACAAACTAACGGTCGAAAGCCATAAGGCGCTATTGGAAGAGGCTTCTTCAAACGACGGCACCCATTTTACAGACTTCAAACCTGTTACGATAAAAAATGATAGTGAATTAGGCGCATGTAAAATTGAATCAGTCAGCATTGAAATGCATAATGGTGTCATTATTGTTTGGGGACATTATGAAAATGCAACTGACTACTCACTCGGTCGTATGATCTGCATTTCAGGAAAGCCCGGACAGCCCTTCATCAATCACGGCAGTTTCCGACCGAAAACTCCTGATGGAACTGAATATCAATCACGAGACCTGTCTTTTTTTGCTGATCCAAACGGAAAAGATGCTTACCTCATTTCTGCAGCAAGTAGTAAATCCGGTCATGCAAATCAAAATACAAACATTTACAAACTAAATTCGGATTGGACGGGTATCGATCCTCAATTTAACCCGATTATTGCAAATAAGGGATTAGGTCGTGAAGCACCATCGATGATTAAAAAAGATAACTGGTACTACTTGTTTACTTCAAAAGCAAACGGTTGGTACCCCAGTGAAGGTGGTTACAATTCCGCAACCAGCATTACCAATTTGGCAACCTCAAAATTGCAGCCGATTGGTAATACTTCCGGCTACGGCGCACAATCCGGCGGTGTCGGTCAGCTCAGTGACCAACCAAACTCACCTTACTTTACGATGGCCAATCGCTGGTCAGCCGGATGGAAATATCCTGATCCTGCCATTGATAATAAGAACGCATCCCGGATGTTCTTAGTCGATATGGATAACGGTTTTGCTGCCTTCGATTATTACCCAACAGTTAAATACGATGTCGGTAAAGACAAAATTGTACCGGTTCAAAATGGCGAAATTTTGTCGGTGAACAAACCAGCTGGCCAGGTCGCAGGTGATACCTCCGCCGTAAAGGACCGTGGCCCTCAAAAAGCCAATGACGGAATCGTCGCGGATTCGACTAACGCCTATCAACCACAGACTTCCGATGGTCAGTATAATTGGACGGTTGATTTGGGGAAATCCTATCACATTAATGAAGTTGACATCTCATTTAAATATATTGGCGGTTCGGAGACATACTCAAAATACTTGATTCAAGGCAGTAATGATGGTAAAAGCTTTACAACCGTTAAAGATAATATTCAAAATCGGATCATTGGCTTCAACGAAAATGTGATATCTTCTTCAAACGATTACCGATATATTCGCCTAAAGGTGTTGGGGACTTATAAGGCTTCAGATGATTCATTGCAGAACTGGGCAGCCGGCTTCAATGAGCTAACCGTCTATGGATCGGATGTTTCGACATCAATCCCCTCAACTCCCAGTCAGCAAACAGAGGCAACCTTAACACCATCCGCTTCCGTTTCATCATCAATGCCGGTTGTTACGCCCTCATCCTCATCAAGGTCTTCAATAAAAACGACTAGTCCTTCTGCAGCACCGTCCGAGACAAGGATCCATGACATTAAACCATTTTGGCTTTATCTCAAAAAAAGTGCCTATCTCTACAACTCGGCGACATTCCACAAATCTAACCGCATAAAGAAATATCACGTTTCCTCCCGAGTCTTCGGACCTACTTTCAAAGTTGTCGCAACGGCAAAATCAGTGAACGGTGTATTAAAATACAAATTATCAACAGGCTATTATATAACTGCTAATCCAAAGTACGTTACCAATCTATACTGGCAACGTTTCAGACCCAAACTAATCGTTATCAATTCTGATGGTGTCAACAGTTTTTATTCAAAAAACTTAACAAAGAAGGAAGCCCACCATAAGAAAAAAGCCGTGTTGAAAATCAGGCGGTTCCTGAGACGGGGCAGCAAAACAGTTTTTCAATTATCCAACGGTTCATATGTATCAGGGAGTAAAAAACTGGTTGGTATTTTAAAGTAAACGCTTGAAGACATTAATCAACTTGGTATAGATGGAGGTATAAAAATGATCACAATTGCAACCAAGTCCATATTTTCCGATACTCGACAACCAAATTTTCTTTACGGTAAGGGCCTTTTAACTACCCATTCCGATGAACAGCATAATGGCCGACTCTATGCAACCTGCGAACATTATGTTAACGGTGTCCCTAATTTTCCAATTTTTGAAAGTATCGACCATGGCCAATCCTGGCAACATATTAGTGATGTTTCCGACCAGGTCAATGGCTGGGGAATGCGTTATCAACCATTTTTGTATGAACTGCCTGAAAAAATCGGAAATTTACCGATGGGCACGTTAATATGCGCAGGCAATTCCATCCCCAAAGATATGAGTGCGACCAAAATCGATCTTTATAAAAGTGTCGATCACGGTCAAAGTTGGCAATATCTTAGTACCGTTGTTCAAGGTGGAACAGCTTCGGTAAAAGACCAGAAGCCTGTTTGGGAACCATTCCTAATTGTGA
>Ga0214925_100390_pt1 | contig 23097 bp, 20 predicted proteins | sample Stichaenrichment_FD_168299 | JGI IMG/M metagenome (GOLD analysis project Ga0214925, IMG submission 168299) | Xylose enriched microbial communities from anaerobic bioreactor in Madison, Wisconsin, United States - 63SRT | ecosystem: Engineered > Bioreactor > Anaerobic > Unclassified | place: USA... | reverse complement strand
TCCGTTACCTGAAGCAACGACGGATTGTAGGCGATGTCCCTCATCTGCCCTTGGCCACAAGCTGTCGGGTCGGGGGCACGAGGCCCCGCTCCCCGCCAGCTCTTACACCACGTCTATGCGCACTACCCGTTGGGTGACGGGGAACCTCCCTTTTGGGTCTCAAACCCTCAGATTTGTGTGCGGTCAAAGGGAAACATATGCCCCGGTACAAAACACACTATTAGTAACGACAGGTGTTGGGGCTTGAATCCAGCATACGCGCGGCAAGAATCAGGACCATGGGTTCGTGCTACCTACCTGTGGCTTTCCTGTAAGCTCCACTAACCCTGTCTTGTCACATAACAAAAGGACTATATGCATAACACAGAATATAAATCGTATTGTTATGCAAACCAACAGATGTCTGTGACACTTCTCGTCGATGTACCCCCTCCCATCGCAGGTAAGTTCTCATCAAGCAGCCGATGCGTCTCGAGCACATGGACTTGCGGACCCGGTTGCCTGGCAGGAACCGACGTGGCGAACAGGTAAGGGGCTCGTTGCGATGAGGAAACCGAGGCTATCAAAGAGGTTCGTTCTTACAGCAATCGTTGCCGCCGCAGTCGTCATTGGCATGGCTGTACCCGACGCGCGCGTGTTTGCCGACGAGGGCGAGGCGATTGCGACTATGGGGGTCGTTGCGGAGCAGGCGCCGGAAGCAACCGTTGCCATCACTACCGAAGAGGTCGCGGAGCCGACCTTGGAGGAGGCGGCCGAGGAGACGACCTTGGGCAACGACGCCCCGAGCGCCTCGACCGAAGACGGCGCAACCACGGGCCAGGCCACTCAGGACGCCACCAGCGCCGGACAGTCGGGCGAGGCCCAGTCCACGGAAGCCCCCTCGCAAGAGGCGCCCACGGAGGAAACGGGCGAGACGACCGACCAGACGACGGACGAGACCACCTCGCAGGACCTGATGCTCACGACCAACGTGGTCACCGCCTCCGTCGCCGCCCGCCCGGCAAGCGGAACGTACCAGCTCTACTGGTATGCCCTCATCCCCGGTGCGGATAGCGAGGCCTACGAGAATCCCGACGGCACCTGGTTTGGCCTGGGCGTCAGCACCATCTCGGGCGTCACAAACCCGGCCAGCCTCTCGGTTGGCACCGACATCACCGGAACGGGCACCATCAGCCACACGGCGTGGAACGGCTACACCCTGTTCCCCGACCTCACCTGGAACGGCGTCACGTACAAGTATGCCGAGGCGGGAAGCGCCAACGCCAGCAAGCAGGGGTACTACACCATCTCGCACATGCGCACCCGCGTGGCCAATGGCGCCAACGCCGGCAACAACCAGTACAACCCCGTGGTGGCGTACAGCACGCACACCTACCACATCGACCACGCCATCGTCCTCAACGAGAAGAACTTCTACACCGTGCAGTTTGCCGTCAGGTATCCGGGCGAGACGGACTTCTCCTCCCTGGGCGAGTATGCCAAGCGCGTTGAGCACGGAACGGCCGAGTCCAGCCTGACCAAGCCCTCGTACAACACGCCGGACGAGTTCAAGGAGACGATCGTCAGGGACGGCGTGACGTACCGCTTCGACGGCTGGTACACCGACGAGTCCTGCACCACCAAGGCCACGTTCGCCGGCTCCATCACCGCGAACACCATCTACTACGGCCGCTACGTGCCAGAGCTCGGCAATCTCACCATCTCCAAGACCGTGAGCGGCAGCGCGGCCAACGTGAACGACACCTTCACCTTCGAGCTCTCGTGCGCCGACCTTGCCAACAAGTCGTATTCCGGCGTCTCGTTCAATGGTGCCGGCATCGCCACCCTCACGCTCAGGCACGGCCAGAGCGTCACGCTCCAGGACCTTCCCGCGGACGTCACGGTCCTCGTCCGCGAGGTCAACCTTCGGGTCCAGGCAAAGACGTCCGCGACTGCGTGCGTCAACGGTGGTACCGAGACCACGATCAAGTCCGAGGGCAGCACCTCGACCTCAACTGACCAGGTGCAGGCGGCAATCGCCGAGGGCAAGACGACTACGGTCCAGGTCAACAACGCGGCCCAGGCCGTCCCCGACACAGGGGTGACCGTCAATGCGGCCCCGATGGTCGGCCTTCTCGCCACCTCGGTCATGGGCGGAGCGGCACTGGCAGTCGGGACGGTGCAGAGGAGGTGCCGAGATGAGGAAGAGGGACTCTGACTCCCCCGAGCCCTCCAAGGGGCAAGGCGTCTCCGCATCGGCCAACGCCACGGGGGACCAGGAGGTATCGCTGGAGCTGATCGCGTCCAAGCTCCAGAGACTCAAATGGCGGCACAGGCCCATGGGGGTCGACGAGCGGCAGGTATGGCACGTGATCGAGCGGCTGGACCAGATGTACCGGCAGCTGTACCGAGAGCAGGAGGTTCGGTACCAGGCCCTGCTCGAGCGAGCGGAGCGAGAGGCACGTGGCTCGCAGGGTGGGGAGTAGCCATGGTCGCAAGGGAACGGGGCGACCCCTGGCTGCGGGAGTTCGGGGAGAGCGTCGCCCTCGCCTCGACGGCGAAGGCCATCGCCAGGAGGAGGGCGCGACGGGACGCGAGGTCGACCCTCGCGGGCGCCATCGCAAAGCTCCTGGTCTTCGCACTCGCGATCTGGGTTCTCTTCACCTGGGTCCTCGGGCTCTTCCGCATCACGGGAGGCGGCATGGAGCCCACCGCGGGGGACGGCGACCTGGCCCTCACGAGCAGGGTCGTTCAGGGCCTGCAGGCAGACGACGTGGTGGTCTACCAGGCGGATGGTGGGCAGACCGTGGGGCGCGTGACCGCGCAGCCGGGAGACACGGTGGAGGTGACGCGGGATGGCGAGCTCAAGATCAACGGGGCTACGCAGCCTGCGGAGCACGGCCTCAAGACGTTGCCGCAGTCGGATGGCGTCTCGTACCCGCTGACGCTGGGAGAGGGCGAGTACTTCGTCCTGGCGGATGGAAGGGAGTCGGCACAGGACTCCCGCACGTACGGACCTATTGGCATCAACGAGGTCGAGGGCAAGGTGGTCGCGCTCCTCAGGCTTCGTGGGATATGAGCAGACCTGCATCAGACAAGAGAAGGGACATGACATGAAACTCACCAAGACCAACCTCAAGGGCATCGCGGCCGCCGCAGTCTTCGCGGGAACCATGGCAATCGCGCCCGTCTCCGCACTTGCGGTCGCGAACAACCCCACGTACGTGGGCGACCAGACCCTCGTGACCAAGCAGTGGGACGTCGCGTCCAACTCGCAGCTCAACAACGACGAGACGTTCACCTTCCAGATCTCCTACGACGGCGCGGAGCAGGTGGGCTCCTGGGACGTCGCGACCCTCAACTTCCAGACCAGGACGGTGGACCTCACCGCGGACTGGGCGACCCTGGCGGACGGCGGCACGTCTGCCTCCGCGAGCCTGACCGCCCGTCAGCTCTTTGGCGACACCAACTTCTACAACCCGGGCATCTACACCTTCACGGTCAAGGAGATCGCCGGCTCCAACCCCAACATCACCTATAGCGGCACCGAGTACACGGTCAAGGTGAACGTCTCCATGCCCGACGACTACCCTGCCGGCAAGCAGACCGTCATCCGCTCCATCAAGGTCTACGACTCCGATGGCACCAAGGTCGGCGACACCGCCACGTTCGAGAACACCGAGTCCGAGAACGAGTCGCTGAACATCTCCAAGACCGTCGCCGGCACTGCCGCCAACACGGCTGACACCTTCACGTACACCCTCGATCTCGAGGGCGTCAAGGGCAACTACGCCTACGAGATCAAGAGCGGCAGCACGTCCGTCTCCACGGGCGAGATCTCCAGCGGCCAGACCTTCACGCTCAAGCACGGCCAGACCATCGAGATCAAGAACCTTCCCAAGGGCGCCACGTATACCGTGACCGAGTCCGACACCGAGTACGACGAGACCAACACGGTCAACGACGTCGCCTCCACCGATGGTCATGTCGCCTCGGGCACCATCGCCGCCACCAACAACGTCGCCTTCAAGAACGAGAAGGGCTTTGCCCCTGACACCGGCATCACCATGAACACCCTGCCCTTCGTCACCGTGGGCATCGTTGCCGCCGTCGGCGGTGCCACCCTCGTGATCTCGCGTCGTCGCCGCAGCTCCGGCGAGGACTTCTAGCGGGCATGACTTCGGTCGCTGACAGCTTTGGCGACTACGGCCGCAACGGGTCGCCCGCACCCTCGCAGCGGGCGGCCCGCGCGGTCGACCACGTGGTCACCTGGGTCATCGCGGTCGCCCTCCTCCTCATGGCGGCGCTGGCGGGCTACGCCCTGTGGGATGCCAACCAGGTCCTGCGGGGAACGGACTACTCCCAGTACGAGCCGGGCCTTGGCTTCGCGGACCTGAGGAAGCTCAACCCCGACGTCGTGGCGTGGCTCACCGTTGACAACACCGGGATCGACTATCCGGTGGTGCAGGGGGAGGACAACTTCGAGTACCTGGACAAGGACGCCAAGGGGGACGACAGCGCGTCGGGGAGCATCTTCCTCGACTCCGAGTGCGATCCAAACTTTGGGGAGACGTACGAGGTCCTCTACGGGCACCACATGCAGGCGGGCAAGATGTTCGGCGACCTGGACAGGTTCTTGGACGAGAGCTTCTTCAACGCCAACCAGGACGCCACCCTGTACCTTCCCAGCGAGACGCTCGGCCTCCAGGTGTGCGCGGTGATCAAGGCCGATGCCTACGATGGTGTGCTGTTCTCCACGCCGGCGGACTCCACGAGGGTGCCGCAGGTCATCCACAGGCTGGAGGCGGAGGCGATCCACCTGAGGGAGGGGAGCCTGGGGGAGAGTGACCAGCTCGTCGCGCTGTCCACGTGCTCCTCCGGTGGCGCCAACGAGAGGATCGTCGTCATCTGCAAGGTCACGGGTCGCCAGCAGGCAGACAACGCGTAGCGGGGCGGCCTTGGGGCCGCCGACCAGAGTACGGAAGAGGGAAGTCAGACATGTTCAAGCAAGCACCACATGCACATGCGGGACGGGGCGGTGTCGCCGGGAGGGTCCTGGCGGCGATCGGGTCCGCCCTCTCCCTGCTCTGCATCCTGACGTTCGCCATGCCGTCGGCGGCCCTCGCCGAGGGGACCCAGGTCAACGTGAGGGTGCCCGTCTCGGTCGACGTCACGGGAGACCAGCCGGCATCCGCGCAGACCTTCACCTTCGTCATGAGCCAGACGGAGGACGAGGACCTCGCCCCGGCACAGTCGACCGTGAGCGTCACGGGCGAGGGGACCGCCTACTTCGACCTCACCCTCGACGGGGTCGGCCTGCACGCCTACACGGTTACGCAAGTCTCGGGCGGCGAAGCCGGCTGGACGTACGACACGCAGGTGTACGACGTGCGCGTCTACGCCATGTGGGACGACGCCACCCAGGCGATCAGGACCACGGTGGTCGTGGAGGACTCCCAGGGCCTCAAGTCGGAGGGCTGCGCCTTCTCCAACGCCTACGATGACCCGTCGCAGCCCAAGCCAGCGGGCGACACGCCAGGTACCACCACGGGCAAGGCCACGACAAAGGCCACGCCCAAGAGCGGCGTCAGCTCCGTCGTCTCGTCGCTCCGGCTGCCACAGACGAGTGACGTCTCGTCCGGTGCCTGGATGGGTATGGGCCTCGTCGCGCTCGCGGCGATCGCCGTCGGCGTGGTGCTGCGCCGCCGCGGCAGCGATGGGGGAGAGGCGTAAGGTCCCTCTCGCATGAGGCACGTTCCGTTGGGGGGCGTCTCGGATGGGGTCCGGGGCGCTCCCCTGCGTGCGTGACATCGCGACGCTCAACGAGGATGCGCGCACGCGCGGGAGGCGCTCCCTTGGTGCGCCGAACATCGGCCTTTCGGCTCTCCGGACTTGTGCCGAGGATAGGCTCAGGCACGAAGGACCGGCTGACCCCCCGCGACGGCGAGCAGGACGGTGGCCCTGCGCGCTCCGGGCGCACCAAGGGCCGGCTGGCTTTCGTGGCCGGCTGTGATGCGAATGCCATCCGCCGACGTGCGACCCGGAAGTTATTGCATTGCTAACGCAGGCCCGCAAGCAGGAGCGCCGCGGCGCCTATTCCCGCCACAAAGAGCAGCGCATCCGCCAGCCCACCCGACTTGAAGAGGCCCAGTCGCTGTCCGCTCGCCATGGGCCAGAGCAGGCGCTCCGGCTTCTTGTTCAGGAGATCCAGCGCCAGGTGCGAGGCATAGCCCACCGCGACGGCGTCGGCTACCGTCGGCAGCGCCAGACGCACGGCGGCATACGAGGCGGCAAGGGCAACCAGGGAGTGCGAGAAGCCCCTGTGACCCGACGCCCTTCCGCACGCGCACACTGCCACGAGGATGGCGATGCCGGCAACCTGGGGCATCCCCAGCGAGGCGATGGCCAGGGCCAGGTGGGGGAGAAGGGCAAACCCCAGGGCCCCGTCCGCCACCGCGGCGGCCGCAACCACCACGGCAAGGAGCGCCCACGCGCGCCTGAGCTGTCGTGACGCCTCGCTCGAGGCAACGTCCGCATCGGGCAGCAGGCCACCCACGGCCCCTGCGGCCAGGCATGCCAGCGCCGGGGCGGGGTCCGCGAGCCCAGCGTGGGCGAGCGCCAGGGCGGATGCCGCCCCAACGGCTATGTGGGTCTTGCCGGTCATCGAGCCTCCCCGTCTGCCACCGCCCCCACGCAAGGCACCCGACGCGGCAAGTGCCACTTTGGTCGTCGGGACTCCCCGCTGATCCTTGCTGCCAGGGGAGAGGGTCCGTGCCCCTTGATCGAGGCCCCTCTCCCCGGCATTCCAGCTTATGCCAATGGGGCGACGCGCGCCCCGCCGAGCGCCGGATGACGCGGCGGCGCGCCAGGCTGGGTCCCGAGTCACGGCGCGCGGTCCACGAGGCGGCCACGATGGGCCTGACGGCCGCGGTTCGCCCGGCGCGCGGGAACGGGGCCCATGGCCCGGGCGTCGCTGGCCCCGGGGACGGTCTCGGTGCGGGCGGCCGGAGGTAGCCCCAGCGGGCCCGGCGCGCGACGGACCCGGGCTCCCATGGGCCCGGGCGTCGATGGCCGGAGGCGGCGCCCCTCTCACCACGTCGTAAGACTTGACGCGGTTAGGCCCTCCTAAACGCGCAAAGTTTTATGAGATTCGACGTCCAGTAAGGAATGACGCGTTTAGACTCCCCTAAACGCGTCAAATCTTACGAGACTGCCCTAGCGGGGGAGAAGTGCCGCCCCGTGGCCTTCAGTCGTCCCTCTGGCAGCCGGCGGCACTTCGCAGGCAACCCCACGCCCAACCCGCTCACTCAAGGGCATCGTTCGTCTCAACCCCAACCCCGCCTCCCGCACGACCCGCACAAGAAAAGGGCCGGCCCATTGCTGGGTCGACCCTTCGCGCTCGTCGCGCAGACAGGGGCTAAGACTAGTCCTCGTCCTTCTTGAGCCAGGAGAACATGGAGCGCACGCGCGCGCCGGTGGTCTCGATGGGGTGGTTGTTGATCTTCTCGCGCTGCTCGAGGAGCTTCTTGTGGCCGTTGTTGCAGTCGTCCACAAACTCCTGGGCAAAGGAGCCGTCCTGGATGCGCTTGAGGATGGTCTTCATGGCCTCGCGGGACTTGTCGTTGATGACCATGGGGCCGGCGTAGTACTCGCCGTACTCGGCGGTGTTGGAGATGGAGTAGTTCATGAAGTGGATGCCGCTCTCGTACATCAGGTCCACAATCATCTTCATCTCGTGGTAGCACTCAAAGTAGGCGAGCTCCTCGGGGTAGCCAGCCTCGGTCAGGGTCTCGAAGCCGGCCTTGACCAGCTCGACGAGGCCGCCGCAGAGGACTGCCTGCTCACCAAAGAGGTCCTCCTCGGTCTCCTCGGCAAAGGTCGCCTTGATGAGGCCGGCGCGGGCGCCGCCCAGGCCCCACGCGTAGGACATGGCCAGGTCCATGGCGTCGCCGGTGGCGTCGGTCTGCACGCAGACCAGGTCAGGCACGCCGGAGCCCTCGGTGTACTGGCGACGGACGATGTGGCCCGGGCCCTTGGGGGCGACCATGATCACGTTGACGCCTTCGGGAGCCTTGATGTAGCCGTAGTGGATGTTGAAGCCGTGTGCGAAGGCCAGGGTGTTGCCGGGCTCCAGGTTGGGCTCGATGAACTCCTTGTAGACGGCGGGCTGGGTCTCGTCCGGCGTCAGGATCATGATGACGTCGGCCTCCTTGGCCGCGGTCGCCATGTCGGTGACCTTCAGGCCGGCCTCGCGGGCCTTCTCGGCAGACTTGGAGCCCTCGCGCAGACCAACGCGCACGTCGACGCCGGAGTCCCTGAGGTTCTGTGCGTGAGCGTGACCCTGGGAGCCGTACCCGATGATGGCGACCTTCTTCCCCTGGATGATCGAGGGGTCGCAGTCCTTCTCGTAGTAGATGGTAACGGCCATGCTGGTGCTTCCTTTCTTTCGTGCCTGTTGCAGAACAACTATGCCTTCACCGCCCGGGGGCGGGGAGAGCCGGGTGAGAGATGCGTGCGGGTCTCGCCTGGGAGCGTCTTCCATGGCGTTCCCCGCACGGTGGTGCTGACCTACTGGTCGTGCCCGCGCGACATCGCGATCTTGCCGGTGCGCGTGAGCTGGCGGATGCCGTAGGCGCGGAACAGGTCCTCCATGGCGTCGAGCTTGCTCTCGGTGCCGGTCGCCTCGACGGTGAGCGTGTTCTTGCCCACGTCCACGATGTTGGCGCGGAAGACCGTGGCAATCTCGATGATCTCGTGGCGGCGCTCGGGCGAGCACTGGACCTTGAACAGCACGAGCTCGCGCTCGATGGCGTCGTCCTCGGTCAGGTCCGAGATCTTGAACACGGAGACGAGCTTGTGCAGCTGCTTGGTGATCTGCTCAAAGCCGACCTCGTCCGCCTCCACGATGATGGTCATGCGCGAGAGGGTCTCGTCCTCGGTGGGGGCGACGGTGAGCGACCCAATGTTGAAGCCACGCCTCGAGATCATGCCCGTCACGCGGGACAGCACGCCGGGCTTGTTCTCGACGAGCACAGACAGGATGTGCTTCATCACTCGTCACCCTCCCTCTCCTCTTCGTCCAACACGTCCTCCAGCGACTTGGGCTTCTTGCCGTCGCCAAAGCCCTTCTCCGTCACGCGCACGCCGCCAAGCGTCACGTCCAGGGCGCCGATTATGTCGTCGATGGGGGCGCCGGGGGCGACCATGGGGTACACCGTCTGGTCCTTGGGGATGACCACGTCCAGCAGGTAGGGCTGGTCCGAGGCGAGCATCTGGTCCAGGGCGGCGTCGACCTCCTCGGGGCGAGAGATGCGGGCTGCCTGCCAGCCATAGGCCTCGGCGAGCTTCACAAAGTCCGGGTCGTTGGCGGGTAGCTGCGTGAACGAGAAGCGCTTGTTGTAGAACAGCGACTGCCACTGGTACACCATGCCCAGCGTGCGGTTGTCGATGAGCAGGACCTTCACGGGCACGTTCTCGGCGCGCGCGGTGGCCATCTCCTGGATGTTCATCTGCAGCGAGCCGTCGCCCGCAACGCACACGACCTCGTCGTCGGGGCAGCCGATCTTGGCGCCGATCGCCGCAGGGAAGCCAAAGCCCATGGTGCCCGCCCCGCCGGACGAGAGGAACGTGCGCGCGTGCTCGCGGCGGATGTTCTGGTGGGCCCACATCTGGTGCTGGCCCACCTCGGTGGTGACGATGGAGGCCTCGGAGTCAAGCTTGTCGGAGAGCTTGGAGAGCACGACCTCGGGCGCGATCTTGTCGGGATAGTCGGCAAAGTCGCTGGTGTAGAACGGCCAGCGCTCGCGCCACGAGAACACGTCCTTCACCCACTGCTCGTCGTTGGGCTTGGCGTCCTGCTTGGCAAGGCGCTCGTTGATGGAGGCCAGCACCACGCGCGCGTCACCCACGATGGGGACCACGGGGTTGATGATCTTGCCAATCTCGGCCGGGTCGATGTCGATGTGGATGACCTTGGCGTGCGGGGCAAACTCCGAGACCTTGCCGGTCACGCGGTCGGAGAAGCGCGCGCCCACGGCGATGAGGAGGTCGCACTCCGTCACGGCCATGTTGGCGTACTTGGAGCCGTGCATACCCACGGGGCCCAGGTTGAGCGGGTTGGAGCAGGGCATGGCGCCCTTGCCCATGAGCGACGTGACCACGGGGATCTGCATGCGCTCGGCAAGCTCCACCAGCTCCTGGCAGGCGTGGCTGATCACGATGCCGCCGCCCGCGTAGAGGAGGGGGCGCTTGGCCTTGGTGATGAGGGCCGCCGCCTGCTTGACCTGCTTGGCGTTGCCGCGGTACGTGGGCTTGTAGCTGGGGATCGAGATGGAGTCGGGGTAGTGGAACACCATCTGCTCGCCGGAGATGTCGCTCGGGACGTCGATCAGGACGGGGCCGGGGCGACCGGTGGACGCCACGTAGAAGGCCTCGCGGAAGGTGCGCGTGAGGTCGGCCGTGGACTGCAGCAGGAAGGAGTGCTTCACGATGGGCATGGTGATGCCCACGATGTCGGACTCCTGGAACGAGTCGGTGCCGATGACGCCGCGCGTGACCTGGCCGGTGATGACCACCAGGGGGACGGAGTCCATGTAGGCGGTCATGATGCCGGTCACGGTGTTGGTGGCACCGGGGCCACTGGTGACCAGCACCACACCAACCTTGCCGGTGGCGCGCGCGTAGCCGTCGGCCATGTGCGTGGCACCCTGCTCGTGGCGCGCCAGCACGTGGTGGATCTTCTTGGAGTCGTACAGCGCGTCGTAGATCTTGATTGCCTGGCCGCCGGGGTAGCCAAAGATCGTGTCGACGCCCTCGGCCTCGAGCGAGGCGATGATCGCCTGCGCGCCGGTCATGGTCTTGCCCTCGTGCTCGGTGTGGCTGCCCGGACCAAAGGGCTTGCCCTCGAGGGCGGTCTGCTTGCGGGCGAGCTTGTCCTGAAGCGTGTTCGCGTCTTGCGTCATGAGAGGTATGCCCCCTTGTCTGCGCTGGTCACGAGCTTTGCATAACGGGAGAGGACGCCGGTGGTGTACTTGGGCGCGGGAGGCTCCCACGCGGCGCGGCGGCGCTCGAGCTCGTCCTCGTCCACCAGGAGGTCGAGCGTGCCGCCCTCGATGTCGATGGCGATCTCGTCACCCTCGTGCACCAGGGCGATCGGGCCGCCGGCTGCGGCCTCGGGGCTCACGTGACCAACGCACGGGCCCTTGCTTGCGCCGGAGAAGCGGCCGTCGGTGATCAGGGCAACGGACTTTGCCAGGCCCATGCCGCAGATCGCGGACGTGGGGGTGAGCATCTCTCGCATGCCCGGGCCGCCGGCCGGTCCCTCGTAGCGGATCACGACGACGTCGCCCGGGTTGATCCTGCCGCCAAAGATGGCGTCGCAGGCGCTCTCCTCCGAGTCAAACACGCGTGCCGGGCCGGTGTGCGTGTACATGCTGGGGTCGACGGCGCTCTTCTTGACCACGCCGCAGTCGGGCGCGAGGCTCCCGCGCATGACCTTGAGGCCGCCGTCGGGAGAGTACGCGTTGTCGATGGTGCGGACGACCTTGCCGTCCACGGGCGGGCACTGCTCCACCCACTCGGCCATGGTGCCGTGGCAGGTGTTGGCCGAGAGGTCCAGGAGGCCGTTGCGCCCCAGCTCGCCGATGATGGCCGAGACGCCACCCACGTCGTTGAGGTCCTGGATGTGGAGCGGGCCGGCGGGGGCCAGGCGGACGATGTTGGGGGTGGCGGAGCAGGCCTTGTCCCAGTCGTCCATGGTCACGGGGCAGCCCGCCGCGTGCGCGATGGCCGTGAGGTGCAGCATCGTGTTGGTGGAGCCGCCAAACGCCTGGTCAAGGGCCATGCCATTGCGGACGGCCCTGGCGTCGATGATCTGGCGGGCGGTGATGCCCTTCTCCAGCAGCTCCATGACCTTCATGCCCGCGTGCTTGGCCAGGCGGATGCGCTCGGAGTACACGGCGGGGATGGTGCCGTTGCCGGGGAGGGCGATGCCCAGGGCCTCGGCCAGGCAGCAGATGGAGTTGGCGGTGAACATGCCCGAGCAGCTGCCGCACGTGGGGCAGGCGGTGTTCTCGAGCCAGTGCATCTCGTCCTCGGTCATGGTGCCCGCCGTGACCTGGCCCGCGGCGTCAAAGAGGCTGTTGAGGTCGGTCTGCTCGCCGTGGCGGCCGCGACCGGCGAGCATGGGGCCGCCGGAGACCAGCACAGTGGGGATGTCCAGGCGGCACGCCGCGATGAGCATGCCGGGGACGATCTTGTCGCAGCTGGGGATCAGGACCATGGCGTCAAACTGGTGGCCCTGGATGGCGCACTCAACGGAGTCGGCGATGACCTCGCGGCTGGTGAGCGAGAAGCGCATGCCCTCGTGGTTCATGGCGATGCCGTCGCACACGCCGATGGTGTTGACCTGCAGCGGGGTGCCGCCTGCCATGCGGACTCCGGCCTTAACGGCCTCGGCGATCTTGTCCAGGTGAATGTGGCCGGGGATTACCTCGTTCTGGGACGAGACGACCGCGACGAGCGGCCTCTCCAGTTCCTCGTCGGTAAGGCCGTCGGCCTTGAGGAGGCTCCTGTGAGGAGCTCGGGCCAGGCCCCGCTTGATGGCATCGCTTCGAAGTTGCATGGTCACCTCTCGCTTCCCGCTTCCCTGCACAATCCCCTGCGTGAGAATCGCGAGACGGGGTGGCTTGCGCCTTCCTCCGATGCCCGTAACGGTGGGCTCCGGCCCGGTTTCTGCCGTCTCCGCGCATCGGGGATCGCCCGATGGCCGGCTGCGACCTTCTTCCGAGCGGCTCAAGGGAATGTTCTTGGCCGTCCACCGCGGGTTCTCAGGTCCCCCCGCTTTCTGTGGGATGGATGCGGCCCGTACTCGCCCCGTCATCGCCGTTCTCAACTGTGGGGAGGAGTCTACGCCTTGCGAAACCGTTCTCTGTTACGGCGGGGTTAATTCACCGTCGCAGCTCAATTAGGTTTTTCAGGTGTTTTGGAAGTTGCTTGGGGGCGTGATCATTGGCCGCGATTGCGTCTGGCCCAACCTCTCGGTTTGCCCCCGATTTCCCCCTGCAGAACTCGAAGAAGGGGCAGGGAGAGGGGACGCAGAACGGAGCCCGGAGCTCTCCCAGCCGCCCGGATGGCTTGCGTGAGCGTTCGCCCGGGCGTTTCTCCCGTCGGTGGCCGGGCGCCTCCTTCCGCGCCTGCCGAGAGGGGCTTTCAAGTATCAAAGAATGGAAGGGGGCGGCTGACGTCGAGAGGGGCTAGCCAACCTCCGCAGGAGGGGCCCGCCGCGATCGGTCCCGAAGCGCCGCTGCCCAGAGGGCCCGGGCTCCGTAAGATTCCACGCGTTTAGGGCCGCCCTAAACGCGTGGAATCTTACGAGACTCGGAGTTCCATAAGAATTGACGCGTTTAGCGCCGCCTAAACACGTCAACCTTTACGAAGCGGCCTCAGAGCGAAGCCGCCCGGGGCGAGGGGACGCGGCACCGTTCTCCGCCGGGGGGCTCCCCGCGTGGGGAGCCACGAAAGTTCGGATCGCCACAACATCTGTGCAGGTAAAGAGCTCATAGAAGAGGGGCAGGATCGCCCACGGTGGCAAACGCGGCCAGGTCCATTGCGGGCGCATCGGGGGGTGCTCACGCGGGGGTCTTGCCAACAGCCCCCTTCTCGGCTCCGGATGGCGAATGTCTTCCGATGTGAGCGCTTGCGTCGGACTCCGGCAGCCAGGAGGAGTGGGCTGGACTCGCGTTCCCCCAGTTGGGTTTCAACCAGCATCACAACCATGGCAGCAAGCTCCCGAAATGAGTGCCCACATCCGGCTTTCGCCGCCATTCGGACTCGGAACGTGAGCCGCCTGGCAGCCGACTCCCGATGTGAGTGCACATATCGGGAATCAGCTGCCAGGGGTTGGACGCGGTCGCCTCCCCCAATCCCCCTACCTGGGAAAACGCCTAGGCGTATGGCCCCCGCGACCCAGGTCCTCCACGGGAAAGTGCTCACATCGGGAGTTTGCTGCCAGCGGACGGGAGAGGGACTCTAAGAGATGGACGTCGGGAACCTGCCGCCCGCGTGATGCCTGCTGACCCGGGCGAGGGACGGCCCGCCCCACTCTCTGACCACTGAGGGGCCCTCGGTTGCGGCAGCCAGGCGACCCTCCGTTCCCCCGAACGACTGCGCGTCTCCGTGCGTACCCCGGGTGGTCGCCAAAAAGCAGGCGGGCCACCGGGACGCCCCATCGGCGCCACGGTGGCCCGCATCTCTCACCTAGCGGATGACTCTACAGCGAGGTCTGGACCACGGTCGGGGCAAAGCCCGCCTGGCGCAGGGCCTCGACGATCTGGGCCTTGTGCTCCTCGCCATATGCCTCGATGGTGGTGCGCAGCTCGACGGCCGCGTTGCGGTTGGTCGAGACGAACTGGTTGTGCTCCAGCTTGATGACGTTGCCGTTCTGCTCGGCGATCACGCTGGCGACGCGAACGAGCATGCCGGGGCGGTCGGGCAGCAGCACCGAGACGGTGAAGATCCTCCCGCGCTGGATCAGGCCGTGCTGCACCACGCTGGACATGGTGATCACGTCCATGTTGCCGCCGGATAGGATCGCGACCACGCGCTTGCCCTCGGCGGGCAGGTGGTGCAGGGCCGCCACGGTCAGCAGGCCGGAGTTCTCGACGATCATCTTGTGGTTCTCGACCATGTCGAGGAACGAGACCACGAGCTCGTCGTCGTCGATGGTGATGACGTCGTCCAGGTTCTGCTGCAGGTAGGGGAAGACCTTGTCGCCCACCTCGAGGACGGCAGTGCCGTCGGCGATGGTGTTGGCGGAGGGGAGCTTGGTCACATGGCCCGCCTCGAGGGCGGCGGTGAGGCTTGCGGCGCCCTTGGGCTCCACGCCGATCACGCGGATCTTGGGGTTGTACAGCTTGGCGAACGTGGAGACGCCGCAGGCCAGGCCGCCGCCGCCCACGGGGACCAGGATGGTGTCGACCAGCGGGAGCTCCTGCACGATCTCCATGGCGATCGTGCCCTGGCCGGTTGCCACGGTCGTGTCGTTGAACGGCGGGATGTAGGTGTAGCCCTCCTGCTCGGCCAGCTCCACGGCGCGCTGCTTGGCGTCGTCGAACACGTCACCGTACAGGATGACCTCGGCGCCGTAGCCCTTGGTGCGCTCAACCTTGATGAGCGGCGTGGTGGTGGGCATCACGACGATGGAGCGGGCGCCGGCGTGCGTGGCGGCGTAGGCGACGCCCTGGGCGTGGTTGCCCGCGCTCGCGGTGATCACGCCGCGGTCCAGATCCTCGCGGCTCAGCTTCGAGATCTTGTAGTACGCGCCGCGCAGCTTGTATGCGCCGGTGCGCTGCATGTTCTCGGGCTTGAGCCACACGCGGTTGCCAGATACGCCGGAGAGGTACGGGCTCTCAACGAGCTTGGTCTCGAGCGTGACCTCCCTGACCTTCTCCGATGCCTCCTCAAAAGCCTCGAGGGTAAGCATGTCTGCCATGGACGTTCCCCTTACCTTGTGATGCGGATGGTGCGACTGTTTCGGGCTCTCGCAAAGTGGATTCTGTCGACCCGATTTTGCCTATAGTAGGTCTTCACGCGTTTGGGATGAAACGCGAATTGTGAAGGCGGGCCCTTGTCCCGCAGGCAGGCGGGGGAGTTTCTCATGGCACAGACGGCGGGCGCCCCGGGCGCAGAGCTCTTTAGGATCCACGATGCAAGCGTGGTGAGGTCGGGCAGGACCATCCTGCACGTGGACGACTTCACTCTGGCAGAGGGCGAGCACGTTGCCCTCCTTGGTCCCAACGGCGCGGGCAAGTCGACCTTCATCCAGCTGCTCACGCGCGAGGTCTTCCCGGTGTACCGCGACGAGCCGCCCGTGCGCTTCAGGGGAAAGGAGCGTCCCGAGCTGGCCGAGATCCGTCGCACGCTGGGAATCGTCAGCTCCACCATGCACGACCAGATCCGCGTGCACCTCCCCTCCGTCGACATCGTGGTCGGCGGCCTGTACGGCACGCTCGGCCTGCCCATGCAGCGCGAGGTCACCGAGCGCGACTACCGGCTCGCCCTGGCAGCTCTCGACCGCCTGGGCATAGCGGGGGTGGCGCAGCAGGACATCAAGACCCTCTCCACCGGCCAGGCGCGTCGCGTCCTCATCGCCCGAGAGCTGGTTCGCAACCCCAAGGTCCTCGTGTTCGACGAGCCGTGCACCGGCCTCGATCCCGAGGGCATGTACCACGTGCGCGAGGCCATGAGCACGCTTGCCGCGGAGGGAGTATCGATCATCCTGGTGACCCACTACCCCGAGGACATCGTCCCCGCCATCGGTCGCGTGCTTCTCATCCGCAGCTCCCAGGTGTACGCGGACGGTCCCAAGGAGCAGATGCTGCGCGGCGAGGTGCTGTCCGACCTCTTCGGCGTGCCCCTGGTGGTCGACGAGCACGACGGCTGGTACTCGCTGCGCGGGGCGTATGGGGCATAGCGGGCTGGCTTCGATAGCGGCTTGGGCCGCGTGAGGGGAGGACGGATGGCTGGCGAGCTCGTCGTGTGCGCGGGGGACCAGTCCCTTGCAGGCAGGGCGCGTGAGCTGGGGGAGAGGCTCGGCGCCCCCGTGGTCGACGCCGCACCCGCCGGCTCCGAGTGCCTCTCGCTCGTGGTGTCGCCCGACGGCTTGCGCCTGTGCCGTGGGGAGATGGCGCTGGCGGCCGACCTCACGCGCATGCTCCCGAGGCTGCGGCGCTCCAACCTCTCCCACGAGCTGCTGGTGCGCGCGGCGAGGGTCAAGGGAGACGGGCCGCGTACGGCGTTCGACGCCACGGCTGGGCTGGGCGAGGACTCGCTCCTGCTGGCGGCGGCGGGCTTTGAGGTCACGCTCTACGAGCGGGACCCGGTGGTGTACGAGCTGCTCGCCGACGGACTGCGCCGTGCCGCCGACGTGCCGGAGCTGGCGGATGTCGTCTCGCGCATGCACCCGCACCACGGGGACAGCGTCACCGCGCTCGGGGAGCAAGACGCCCCGCCCGACGTGGTCCTCCTCGACCCGATGTTCCCCGAGCGCCACAAGAGCGCCTCGGTCAAGAAGAAGCTGCAGCTAATCCAATGCCTCGAAAGCCCCTGCGAGGACGAGGCGACGCTCCTCTCCGCCGCGCTGGGGGCGCATCCCCGCAAGGTGGTGATCAAGCGCCCGGCCAAGGGTCCGTGGCTGGCGGGGGAGAGACCCAGCTACTCGATTGGGGGCAAGTCCGTGCGGTACGACTGCATCGTCCCGCCGCGGGGGTAGCGGGTCGCCGACGGTTCCGGGTGCCGCGAGCCGCGCTCGGCCCGCATCACTCCCGCGGCCTGGCGGGGGCGGCGACCAGCTCGTCCTCGCTGGCGGCGGGAAGGGCTTGGGTCACAAAGTCCGCGATTCTCTCCACCAGCTTGTTCGTGGTCGAGAGAAACGTCCGCAGGTCCTCGTCGGTGGCGCCGTCCACGTGGAACCCCGTGCTTGCGGCAACGGGCATGCGAAAGCGCGTGGCGAGCTTGGCCGCGATGTCGTGGGCGGGGATCTCGTCGCGGTGGCAGGGGACGGCGAGGATGCTCACCGTTGCCGTGCGGTCGACCTCCGGGCGCGGTATCGCCTGCGCCGTCGCCCCCAGGTGCGCGTAGTGCGGCGAGCACGCCGTGACCGTGATGCCGTGCGGCGTCACAACGACCGCAGCCTCCAGCTCAAACGGCCCCTCGCCAGCGCGGACGGTCCCAACCCTCATGCCCATTGCCCTCTCCCATCGTCGTCGCATGCGTTGCGTCTAGGTTCCACCGTATAGCCGCTACACAGTCAAGTGCGCCTCGCCGAGATCTACCGCCCCTCCGCCACGCCTGCCCCATGGGTGCTGAGAAAATGCGAGTTGTGGCAATCCCCAATGTCCTTCGGGAGGGATTCTGGTCCCCACCTGCTGAGGAATATCGAGTATTGGCAATTTGGGAGGCCTCGACGCCGAGGAAAGCGGAGTATTGGCGGTGCGAGAGGGACCTCGGACGCCCATTCATTGCCAGAACTCGACATTCCTCAGCGGGATTCGCCCGCGGATTGCCAACACTCGCATTTCCTCAGCAGCCTCCGCTGTCCACATGGTTCCCAATCCGTTGGGTGGCACGGTCGCCTAGGGGGCCAAACGGAATCGGGGGCTACAGGGTCGACCCAAGCCAATGCGTGGTGCACTCCATGACCTTCTGGGAGGGGACCCCTGCCTTGCCCTCAAGCTGCGAGACCAGCATCTGAAACGCCAGGGCACCCTCCTCCCACACGGGTTCGGTGATGGTCGTGATGCTGGGCGTTACGAGCGTCGTCCAGCTGGCGTTGTCGATGCCCAGGATTCCTATTCTCTGGGGAACGAGGTGCATGCAGGGTTTCATCGCCTCGTAGATCCTGTTGAGCGCCCACTGGTGGGGGCAGACGAGCAGGGTCCGATGTGCGGGATTGAGGTTGTACTGAAAGTAGTGGGACAGCTCCTCGACGCTTGGGGCCTCGTGCGAGATGGGGACGACGCTGTAGGGAAGGTTCTGCGCGGAGAGGGCATCCTCGATTCCCTGAAGGCGTTCGAGCCGGGTTCGTGCACCCGAGGCGTCCGCGGCAAGGATGACGAACTCCTCGTAGCCTCGATCGGCACACTCCGTGACGGAGTTGTAGAAGGCGTCGTACAGGTTGGTCTTCACCCAGTGACCGCTCATGTCAAACGGGCTGTAGTCGTAGAACACCACGGGTTTCCCCGCCTTCGAGAGCCTGTCCCTGATGCCGCGCACCTGACCCGTGGGCTGGATCACAAAGCCGTCCACCCCAAGCGAGAGCATCTTCTCGACGCAGAGGCGTTCTGACTTTGGGTCAAAGGAGGTGTCGCAGACGATGATCTGGTACCCGTGCTCCGTCGCGACGGACTCCATTCCGCGCAGCACCTCGCCCGCCCAGTTGTTGGCGATGTTGCAGATGATGACCGCGACGACACCAGTCGCCTTGTTGCCAAGCACCCGTGCCTGGGCGTTGGGGACGTATCCCGTCTCGGCAATCGTCTTCGCGATTCTCTTTCGGGTGGCTTCGCTCATCTTCTCGTAGCGCCCGTTGAGGTAGTACGAGATGGTTGCAGTCGAGACGCCGGCGAGTCTCGCGACGTCCGTGATGTTGACCCGCTTCGTCATTCGCCCAACTCCTCCCCGTCCAGCCCCCATGGTACGTCCATGTCAAAGGGTGGCCTGGCGGCACATCGGCGTGTGGTGAATGCAACTTGCCGAAAAACCGAGATAGTTCTTGACAACTCGAATTGACCGTGAAACATCACGAAATCTTCTTAGTTAACTACTTAACAAAATTGGTTAAACCAAGTTAAAAATATTAGTCTACCTGCTACTTCGCCGAAATGAGGGTGAAGTTGATCCCGTCCTGAGAATAATGGGTTCCAAGGAAAGAGGAGAAGCCCGCACCACCAACGGATCAAAGGCTCTCCAGAAAAAGTTTGAACGAATGCGAGAGGGGAGAAAGCGGTGAAGGTCGTAGCTGTGTGCGCCTGCACGGTGGGGATTGCCCACACGTACATGGCCCAGAAGGCAATCGAGGAGGAGTGCGCCCGTCGTGGATTCGACTACAAGGTCGAGACGCAGGGCGGCATGGGAATCGACAACGAGCTGGACGAGGACGAGATCGCGGATGCGGACTATGCGCTCCTCGCCATTGACGTGGGGATCGAGGGGGACGAGCGCTTTGACGAGAAGCGCGACGAGGGCAAGTGCCTCACCGTCGGTTCCGCAGACGTCATCGCGGATGCCAAGAAGGTAATCGACGAGCTGATCGCCCTGTAATCACAGAGAGGAGTGATGGGTAATGGCAGAGACAACCGCGAGCGCTCCAAAGAAGAAGGGGCTGTTCTCCAACTTTGGCAAGGACCTGCTCAAGGCATTTAACACCGGCGTCTCGTACTTCATTCCCGTCGTCGTCATCGGCGGCGTGTTCCTGGCGTTCTCGCTTGCCTCCGGAAAGGCCGGGGCAAACGGCATGGAGGTCACCGACCCCTTCATGCAGAACCTGAACCTCATCGGCATGGCGGGCATCAACATGATGATTCCCGTGCTTGCCGCCTACATCGCCTACTCCCTTGCGGGCAAGCCTGGCCTGGCACCTGGCTTCGTTCTTGGATACCTGGTCAACAACCCCGTTCCCGTGGGCGACACCAACGTCTCGACGGGATTCCTCGGCGCGATGATCATGGCGGTCGTCGCCGGCTACTGGGTCAAGTGGATGAAGACCTGGAAGGTCAACGACACCATCCGCACCATCATGCCGATCCTGATCATCCCCATCCTCACCACGCTCGTCCTCGGCCTGTTCTACATCTACGTGCTCGCCTATCCCCTGAGCCTCGTCATGAACTGGCTCACCAGCGTGCTGGGCAGCCTGCAGGGTGGGTCGGCCGTGGTTCTCGGCCTGGTCATCGGTGTCATGACCGCGTTCGACATGGGTGGCCCCGTCAACAAGACTGCCTCCACCTTCACCATGGCACTCATGACCGCCGGCGTGTATGGCCCCAACGGCATGTTCCGCGTCGCCGTCGCCGTGCCCCCCATCGCCTGTGGCATCGCCTCCTTCATCGCCAAGAACAAGTTCGATGACGCCGACCGCCAGATGGGCATCTCCGCGATCTTCATGGGCTGCATCGGCATTACCGAGGGCGCCATTCCCTTCGCGGTCAAGGACCTTGGCCACACGCTTCCGGGAATCTGCATCGGCTCTGCCGTCGGCGCTGCCCTCGCAGCTGCCCAGGGCATCGAGTGCTACGTCCCCCACGGTGGCTTCATCGTCGCCATGGCAACCAACAACATTGGCCTGTACTGCCTCGACATCGTCATTGGCTCGCTCGTCGCTGCGGCGATCCTGGTCGCAATGAAGCCCAAGCTCGAGTCGAAGAAGTAGAGACCTCCGACAAGTAGACCGCAAAGGCGCGAGAACAACCGCATCCATTGCTTGCTACGAATCGGGTCGCCCCACGTGGCCGGGAGACCGCGTGGGGCTTCTCTTATGCCGAATTTCCTAACAAAGGGAGAGAAAAATGCCGTACACAGAGCTTCCTATCCATGACGCGGTGAAGGGGCTTCTCAAGCTCCAGGACACCGGGGACCACGCCACCCTCGTGGGCATTGGGCCGATGTCGCCCAATCTGCTCCAGGCGGCCTTCGAGCTCGCCAAGGAGGAGGACTTCCCCCTCATGTTCATCGCCTCGCGCAACCAGGTCGACAAGGACGAGTTTGGCGCCGGCTACGTGAACGGCTGGGATCAGGTCCGCTTCGCCGCTGACATCAAGAAGGTCGCCGACGAGGTTGGCTACACCGGTCCGTACTACCTCTGCCGTGACCACGGCGGTCCCTGGCAGCGCGACGAGGAGCGCAACGCGCACCTGCCCGAGGACGAGGCCATGGAGCTCGCGCGCCGCTCCTTCGTGGCTGACATGGAGGCAGGCTTTGACCTCCTGATGGTCGACCCTACCAAGGACCCCTACCAGATTGGCAAGGTCATCCCCCTCGAGACCGTCCTGCGCCGCACCATCGACCTCATCGACTACCTCGAGCAGTACCGCCGCGAGCACAACCTTCCCGAGGTCGCATACGAGGTGGGCACCGAGGAGACCAACGGTGGCCTCACCACCACGGACAAGTACGAGGAGTTCATCTCCAAGCTCAAGCCCGAGCTGGAGAGGCGCGGCTGCCCCATGCCCACCTTCATCGTCGGTCAGACCGGTACGCTCACCCGCCTAACCGAGCAGGTCGGCCACTACAACTACAAGAACGCCCGCGAGCTCGCCGACATGGCGAAGGGGTACGGCGTCGGCCTCAAGGAGCACAACGCCGACTACCTGGACGACGTCACGCTCCTCGAGCACATTCCCGCGCACGTGACCGCCTCCAACGTGGCGCCGCAGTACGGCACCGAGGAGACCCGCGCCTACCTCAAGCTCTGCAAGGTCGAGCAGCTTCTTGTGGACAACGGCCTCTGCGACGACCCGTCCGACCTCTATAACACCCTCCTGGTCAAGGCGATCAAGACCGAGCGCTGGCGCAAGTGGATGACCGGTGACGACGTCAACCTCCAGGTCGATGACATCCTCGAGGATCCCGAGCTCTCGTCCCAGATCCTGGACATCTCCGGCCACTACGCCTTCAATGACCCCGAGGTCAAGGAGCAGGTCGCCAAGCTCTACAAGAACCTTGCCGCCCAGGACATCGACGGCCAGCGGTTCGTCGTCGAGCACATCAAGCGCCCGCTGCGCCAGTACGTGGTCGGCCTCAACCTCGAGGGCGTGACCACCCGCATCAAGAACGCGCTCGCCGAGTAGGCATCGTAGGGAGGGGAGAGGAGAGGCGGTTCACGCTTGCCCCTCCTCTCCCCGTCGCACGGATATTAGTGAACAGGAAGAGGGGGACACATGAAGTTCTTCATCGACACCGCCGACCTCGACGAGATCAGGGAGGCCATGAGCTGGGGCGTGCTCTCGGGCGTGACCACCAACCCGTCGCTGTACGCCAGGACCGGCGGGAGGCTCGCCGACTTCGAGGGCCACATGGCCGAGATCTGCCGCGTCTGCGAGGGCCTGCCCGTCTCCGCCGAGTCCCAGGCCAAGACCACCGAGGGCATGGTGGAGGACGCCAGGAGGCTCGCCGCGCTGGCCCCCAACGTCGTCGTGAAGCTGCCCATCTGCGAGGAGAGCCTGCCGGCGACCCACCAGCTGGCCTCCGAGGGCATCCGCGTCAACATGACGCTGGTGTTCTCCGCCCCGCAGGCGCTGCTGGCCGCCCGCGCCGGCGCGCGCTACGTGAGCCCCTTCGTCGGCCGCTTCGACGACATCGGCGACGACGGCCTCGCCCAGCTCGAGACCGTGGTGCGCGCCGTCAAGAACTACTCCTACGGCTACTGGGACGCGGAGGGCGGCCCCGAGATCATCACCGCCTCGGTGCGCACCCCCAACCACGTGACCCAGGCCGCCCTCATGGGCGCCGACATCGCCACCGTGCCCTTCGCGGCGCTCAGGAAGTGCGTGAGGCACCCGCTCACCGCCGAGGGCAGGGCGAAGTTCGACGCCGACTGGGAGAAGGTCTCCGCCGGGGCGTAGG
>Ga0214925_100385_pt1 | contig 23426 bp, 22 predicted proteins | sample Stichaenrichment_FD_168299 | JGI IMG/M metagenome (GOLD analysis project Ga0214925, IMG submission 168299) | Xylose enriched microbial communities from anaerobic bioreactor in Madison, Wisconsin, United States - 63SRT | ecosystem: Engineered > Bioreactor > Anaerobic > Unclassified | place: USA... | reverse complement strand
GTGGGTTCCCACACTGGCGCTCGTTTAAGCGCGGTCAAGGCAGTTACTACTTTGTTAAGAACAGTAAGACGCAAATCATTGCCTGTCAGCGTCACCGAATCAAGCTACCGAAGCTCGGCTGGGTGCGTTTGAAAGAGTTTGGCTACATTCCTACAGACTCAGAACACTTCGTTATTAAACAAGGTCGGATTAAATTCAAAGCTGGTCGGTATTACCTGACCTGTTTAGTGGAACAGGCTGAACTACCAAAATTAGAACTTACCGGTGAGTCCATTGGCATTGACCTTGGTTTAAAAGAGTTTGCCATTTTAAACAATGGCACTTTGTATCACAATCAGAATAAAAGTAGTTGGATAAGACGCATCAGAAAACGTCTGCGACGGCTACAAAGAAAAATGTCCCGTCAGTATCTTGCACTGAAAGCTAGAAGACAGAAAGAAGGGAAATCTGCTACTGATTTTAATCTAGCTAAAACTCAGCGGAAGGTGCAACGCTTGTATCAACGATTAACCAACATTCAGGTAGATTATCAAAATAAGATTATCGCTACTGTAGTGAGAACCAAACCGCAGTGGGTAGCCTTAGAAGACTTGAATGTTAGAGGTATGATGAAAAATCGGCATTTAGCGAAAGCTGTTAGTTACCAAGGGTTCTATAATTTTAGAATCAAATTAATCGCTAAATGCCAGCAGTTAGGCATTCCAGTACACTTAACTGGCCGGTTTGAACCAACTTCTAAGTTATGCCATCAATGTGGCTATAAAAAAGTTGATTTAAAGCTAAGTGAGCGAACCTATCAATGTCCTAAATGTAGTTATACTGCAGATCGCGATATTAATGCCGCCCTGAATATCAGGGATACTGAAAACTTTGAATTAGCCTACTAAAACAGGCTCAAAGCATGTACCGGTGGCTAGCCGGGAATTAACGCTTGCGGACTATCATACCAACTGTATTAGTGAGTTTCATGCGAGGCAGGATAGGGAGAAGCAAGAATAATCTATAACTTTTTATAAGTTATATCAGTAGCAGACGACATTTTGTCTAACAATATTTTAAACCTACTTAATCAACATCGCAGTATTCGCCAGTTTACCGACCAGCCGCTGACTGCCGAGGAAGTTACCACCTTAGTAACGGCTGCTCAACACGCGGCTACGAGTACCTTCGCCCAGCAATACAGCATCATCAGTATTACTGACCCAGCTATCAAACAAGAACTTGGAGATATTACTGGTCACCACTGGCTGGAAAAAAGCGGCCACTACTTTATGCTGGTTGCCGATCAGCACCGGAATTTGAAAATTGCTGAAGCTACCCATGCCGATACAACGATTTTACGCTCCTTTGACAAGTTTCTCGCCAGCACCTTCGACGTTGCTATCGCAGCAGAGGCCATCGTTACTGCTGGTGAAAGTATGGGTTTAGGCAGCACGATCATGGGCAGTATTTTGAACCATTCACAGCGGGTCATCACGTTATTAAACTTGCCAGAACTGACTTTTCCACTGTTGGGAATTGCCATTGGTCATCCGGCAGAACAACCTGGTCTAAAACCACGATTACCGCAACCGCTCATGCACTTCAGTAATCAATACGCGTTGCCAGATGATTTTGATTCACAATTAGCTTCCTATGACACGACAACGGCTGACTACTACGCTCACCGCAACAGTCATTTGAAAAACACCACTTTCAGTCAGCACATTGTCCAGGAACTGCAGCGTGACCCTAAGCTGCGGGCCGAACTCCTCCAGGTAATTAAACAACAGGGATTTAAGGTAGATTTGTAGTGCTGAAAATTTATTTGAAATTAAAACTGTGACATAAATCTATATTGGCAAGTATTTTTTATTTAGATCATGAGTATCCGTGAGTTCGACACGTTGATATAGCCTAATCGTGCGCCCAAACTTATATTCTGGCCATTTAACGCAAATCATGCCTATCCCAACAAAGTTGCCGGGATAGGCATGATTTGCGTTAAATTTTGGAAACTACCGAGTTTTGTCGCACACTCATTTTTTATTCAGACAGCCGCCGATGACTGATCAATACACAGCCAAGTGACAGTAACATGGCTAATCCCACGCATAAAAACAGCGCCTGATAGCTGAAATAATCAATCATCAAACCACCGAATAGCGGTCCGATTGCTCTGCCAAGCGAAATCGCCACGTTATACATACCTTGGTATTTTCCCTTACTGCCGTTTTCCGCTAGACCATCAATCCAAGCTGGCAAACCTGGAAAACCAATCATTTCACCAATCGTCAAAACAATCATAATAATCACAAAGGCTGAATATTGACTGGCAAAAATCAGGCCAAAAAACGACAGGGCAAAAATTGAAACGCCAAGTCTAACTTGGGTAGCTAACCGATGACCACTAAATAACCGGTTCATCAGTGGCTGTCCAAACACGATCAAAAAACCGTTCATGGTCCACAAGAAACTATAATCCTTAAACTGAATGTGCAGATTCGTCATGTGCACTGACAGAACGCTTTCCCAGAGTGAATAACTAGCGTAGATGGCAAAAACCATTATGCAGATCCACCAAATTACTTGTAAGTTTAACTTTGGTACCTGCCCGTTTTCTTGACGCTCACTCTTTGTACTATTCACGTCAACTTTAAATTCAGTCAGCATGAGAACAAAAAGCAAGATGTAGCAGAGTGTTGTCACCGCAAAAACCAACGTCACACCATAATCCAGCAAGTATCCTACCAGTAACGTCCCGATAACAACACCAACGTTTAAAGCAATGTACATCAAGTTAAAAACTTTGCGGATCGACGTACTCTTGATGGTTGCGGCAAACGAATTGCCAACAGTCAAACTGATACCATCACCAAAGCCGACGATCACAAGCAGAATAGCAAAAATCGGCCATCCGTGGAAAAAGATCAGCAAAATCATTCCCACAAGCGATATACCAGCACCCAATATTCCCGTTAAGTACGGTGACCAACGATCAAACAAAACACCGCCAATGTAATTACCCACCATCATCATTAACGACATGACCAGTAACACGGCACCCGCAGTAGTGAGTGATTCCCCTAGCATTTTATTCATGTAAACCGTCGTTAGCGGCCACATAAACGCCGCACCGGTATTCAACATTAGGTTAGCAATGAATAATGAAGGTAAACGAACTTCTTTCCTAGTCGCAATCATTTCTGATCGCTCCGACCCTCTGCTGATGCATTAAATTCACCCGTTAAGACAAGCTTACCGTGAACTTTTCCTTGGCTGACCAGTTCGTGAGCTTGAGTCAAACTCTTTGCGTTGATCCCATCCGTTAAAACTTTAGTGAGCGTGGAAGTCAAAACGCCTTGATCAAGCAGACGGGCAATCAACTGCAAGGTCTTCCCCTGACTATTAACGTTATAATCCGCATCGCTTTTTGCAAACATGTACTCCCAGTCAAAACTGGCAGCTTTATTTTTAATTTTGTATAGCGGTAAATCCACCGGACTACCGACGATTGAGCCAATGTGTCCAAATGGTTTGACTAGTTCAGCAGCTAAGTCAAAGTAATCTGCGGGATTATATAAAATGGCAATACCATCAAGTGACGTATAGCCTAAATCGTGAATGCTCTTTAACAGATCACCATGGTAATCTAAGGGGTGATCGACTTTATTTTGTTTTAGCCAATCAAAATGTTTAGGACTGCTAGTCGCCAGAACGGTGATACCAGCCCAGTGTGCCAACTGCGTCATGATGGAACCAACACCGCCAGCACCGTTGATAATTAGTAGGGTGCGTTTTTGATTCTGGTTAGCCTTACCCACAAACTGCATTTTTTCAAACAACAGCTCATAAGCAGTTAAAGCTGTCAGTGGCATGGCAGCAATCTCGGCTGCAGTTAATGACCGTGGCGCTAGACTGGCAAGCCGTTCATCAACCAACTGGTACTCAGCATCGGCACCAGCAACCTGAGAACTGCCGGCATAAAAAATTCGGTCGCCAACTTTGAACTTGGTAACCTCTTTACCCGTTTCAACCACTTTGCCGACTGCATCATAACCCAGTATTTTGGGCGCAGTAGCTTCGTTAACCGCCTCTTTCAGCTTAGTATCTACTGGGTTAACCGATACCGCATCCACCTGAACCAACACTTGATTAGAGTTTGCGATGGGTTTTGGTAACGTGATATTAATTAACTGCTGATCTGCAGTTGCGCCAATAGCTTTCATAATGTATACGCTCCCCTCTAATTTCTTGACCTAAACTGATTGTACCAAACAAAGACGTGTAAGCAAGTAATTAGGGATCTAGCGTAGGCTACCTGGTACTAACAAATAAGCACCATCCCGTTTTGTCGGGATGGTGCTTATTTGTACACTCTTATTGTTTATTGTAACTTAAATGTATAGTGTCCAGCTGGTGCTTTACCAACTGAAGTGTTAATTACTTGGTTCTTGCTGTTTACCAGTACAAATTGCTTCTTGCTGCTAAAGCGCATGTAGAAGGTCGATTTGGCACCGCCCTTAGCACTGGCACTGATCTTCCAGAAGCTAGGTGTCTTAGCATCAACGCTGTAACGTGCATTCTTCAAAACGTGAGTTGATTTCTTACCTTGGTAAGTATATTCATTCAAACCAGTTTTTTGACTGAAAGTAAACTTCATCGTCCAGCCTTTGTTACTGGTTGACTTCCAAGTACCTGTTGGTGTGCTTGGTGTATTTGATTTTGAAGTGGTCTTTGAGGTTGTTTTTGAAGTCGTCTTTGAAGATGTCGTTTTCTTGGTTGAAGTAGTCTTCTTAGTCGTAGTCTTTGATGACGCAGTTGCTTGAACCGTCATGATTCGGTAGAAGTAATGGCCATTAGAAGCCTTGGCGTAAACGTAAAGTTTGGTACCTGCCTTTTGCTTAGCTGGTAACTTCACAGTGTATTTACCGGTAGTTTTAGATGCGGTTGAACTGGCAATCTGTTTCTTCTTGCTGTTTTCAACAGTGATCTTAACACCCTTGCTGGCCTTACCTGATACTGATGTTGAACTTGAGTAAATTTTGTTGATTGACAGGCTAGGACTGCCCGCAACAACAGTTGTCTTAGCTGATGCTTGAGTCTGCGTAATGGCGCCAGCTCCTAGCAAGCTAAATGCAGCAATTAAGCTACCTGATAAAACGACTAATTTCTTCATTTGAGTCTCTCCTTGTGTATATTCGCTTTAACTAGCGAATTCTAATAGCATTGACGAGTATAACCTCTTCGCCACTAGGTTGCTAGTGATTATTAAAAGGTTTTAGGAGTTTTTAATATCTTTTTGAAAACGGCGACACTCCTTGTCCCATTTACTAGTATCAAATACCCAAAATGGGCAAGGCAAATAAAGGTATTTCTTTTACCAGATTAAGAAACGTTGTATAATAATAGCAAATGTTTAATCCGTTTAATTTGTTTAATTAATTTTTAGAAAGTGTGGCCTGCAAATGCCAACTATTAGAGAAATTGCAAAACTGGCTAATGTCTCCCCTGGAACGGTTTCACGGGCATTAAATCCAAACAAAAAGCAAGCAGTTGCCTCTGAAACAATCGAAAAAGTTAAAAAGATTGCTGCCGAAGTTGGCTATGAGCCAGTTCAGCACAAAGAGACCAGTCAGCACGTATTGACGTGCGCTCTGATTACAACACTAACATTGCAAGAAGAAACCGAGGATGAATATTGGCACTTCATCCGAAAGGGAATTTACGAAACCGCCGCCAAAGAGTCGGTTGCCATTCAAAACATTTTTCGAATTCAAAACGGTATTAAACCAAATGTCGTTGCCGACTTTGATGCTGTTATCATCTTAGGTTCGCTGTCCTCAAACGCCATCATGCGATTTAAGGCCTACAACAAAAATATCGTCATCATTGACGATGTCAAAAGCGATGACAGTCATGTTGATACCATCGGCACTAATTTATATGCTTTAACACGCATGGCTTTGGATAAGTTAAGTGCAGATACTGATGGTCCAATCGCGTTTATTGGCGGTAACCGCTTAGAATTAAGGAGTAACGGTTCGGTTGAACAAGTCGTCGATGATCCACGCACATCGGCTTACCACGATTGGGCGGCAATCAAGCGGCAGAAAGAATTACTTAAATTAACGTCTTGGTCCAGCCAGGCGGGCTTAACAGCAGTTGAAGCATTATTATCTGAATCTCAGACAAAAATTGGTGCGTTACTAGTTGCCTCTGACCCACTAGCTATTGGTGTGATGAAGGGTCTGCGGGAACAAAACATCATGCCTGGTAAGGACATATCGATCATTAGTTTTGATGGTATTAAACTAGCCTCGTTTCTAACGCCAGTGTTAACAAGCATATGGCTGCCGAAAGAAGAACTCGGCATTACTGCTATTAATCAAATCAAAAATCTAGTCACCACGAATCGTGACTGGTCAGTTCGAACTGAAATACCCGGAAGATTAGGAACAGGCGACACTTACCCTATTCGTGAAAAAACAGAAAATGAGTTATAGAAACAAGAGATTATCTAAAAGGCTTGAAGTTAACCATTTGCTTCGGCCTTTTTTAATGCTATCCAGTATGTTGGCTGCCAATAAGAGAACTCTCAAGTTAAGTTTAATAAATTTATTTAAAATATAATACAATAAATAATAAATTTAATAAATATTATTGACATTTCGTTTGAAAACGCTTACTTTTAGAAATGTAGATACTTACTTTTAACTTTATTAGGAGGCTTTTTCATGGCAGACACTACGATGTCACCGTCAGACAAGCGTAAACGAATCACGTCCAGACTATCTTATTCGTTTGGTGCATTTGGGCATGATATGTTTTATGCAACATTATCAACTTATTTCATTATGTTTGTTACTTCTCATTTATTTGATAAGAGCAGTGGCGGACAAAACGCTCGGATGATTGGCTATATTACAACCATCATCATGATTTTAAGATTCGTTGAATTAGTGATCGATCCGTTCATTGGCAACACCATTGATAACACGAATACCCGGTGGGGTCACTTTAAACCTTGGGTGGTCACAGGTGGAACGGTTGGTTCCGTGATGTTAATCATCCTGTTTACTAATATGGGAGGCCTAAACGTTTCCAACCCGATTTTATATTTAATCTTATTCGCGGTTTTCTATATCACGATGGATATTTTTTATTCGTTTAAAGACGTTGGCTTCTGGTCAATGATCCCAGCGATCTCCTTTGATTCCGCTGAACGTGAAAAAACAGCTACCTTCGCTCGTGTTGGCTCTAACATTGGTGCTAACATCGTCGGAATCATCGTTATGCCACTTGTATTATTCTTCTCCGTTAACTCTAACAACGGTCAAGGTGATAACCGAGGCTGGTTCTTCTTCGCCGTAATCATTGGCTTAACTTCTTGGATTTCAGCAATCGCTGTTGGCTTAGGCACTAAGGAAAAACATTCTGAATTACGTGAAAACAAAGAAAAAACTACCTTCAAAGGTGTCTTCAAAGTTTTGTTGAGTAACGATCAATTAATGTGGATGGCATTAACTTACTGCTTATATACAACAGGCATCGCTATTTTGAACTCACTCGAACTATATTACTTTACGTATATCTTGGGGAAGCCTGCTGAGTTTAGTTTTTTGGCTTCGTTAAATGCAATTATTGGGATTTTCTCAGTATTGACCTTCCCTTCATTGGCACAAAAGTTTAGTCGTCGACGCGTATTTTTCCTCTCAATTATCGTCATGCTATTTGGGGTTTTGCTATTCTTTTTTGCCGGCAGTTCATTACCATTAGTTCTAACCGCCGCTGTTTTGTTCTACGTTCCTCAAACCTTGATCTTCTTAGTTGTACTGATGATTTTATCTGATTCCGTTGAATATGGACAACTAAAGAATGGGCACCGAGACGAGTCGCTGACCCTTTCAGTTCGGCCATTATTAGATAAATTTGGTGGTGCCGTTTCTAACGGTGTGGTTGGTTTAACTGCCGTTTGGGCCGGGATGACCAGTGGTGCATCTGCTAGTGATATCACAACACATGGTCAAATGGTCTTTAAATTAATGATGTTTGGTGTACCTGCCATTCTCATTCTGCTTGGCACGTTTACTTTTTGGAAGAAAGTAACGCTTGATGAAAAAGGACACGCGGAAATTGTGGATGAACTAGAAAAGACTTGGCACCAGCATTTGAGTAGTGATGACGAATCAATGAGTCAAATTCGTCAGGATGTCGATAGTCAGACACTATCATACACTGCACCAGTTGATGGTGAATTAGTTTCTCTAAACGGCGTTGGCGAGACCAACTTTGCCAGTGGTAAGATGGGTAAAGGATTTGCCATCAAACCAAGTGATGGTCACGTTTATGCACCTTTTGACGGTGTGATCGAAGCGACCTTCCCTACTCGGCATGCGGTTGGCTTAAAAGCTGCGAACGGCACGCTTAGTCTGATTCACATTGGTGTGGATACAGTGAAAATGCGTGGAACTGGTTTTGTCAGTCAAATTAAGAAGGGGCAAACCGTTAAACAAGGTGACTTGTTGATTGAATTCTCACCACTGATTTTAAAAAAGGCCGGCTATGATGATACCGTAATGGCCGTGATTACCAATGGCGATAAGATCAGTAACTTCACTTATTCGCAGCAAAGTGGCAGTGTTAAACATGGCGACGAAGTTCTGAACCTTTCTGCTCCTACCGAATAAACCATTTAAATTACTTAAACTTTAGGTAAATCATTAGAAAGGAAGCTTAACGCATGGCAATCTTTGTTAATGACAACGTATTTCACTTGCAAACGGCAAATATGAGCTACATCTTTTATGTCATGTCGAATGGCGAACTGGGTCAGCTATACTGCGGCAAGCAAATCCCGGTTAAAGCAAACTATGTTAACTTAAGTACACGTGAAGAACGCGGCTCAATGCCCGCTCTATCACTTGATCAGCCCGATTTTCAACTGGAAATGCTCAAGCAGGAGTATGCGGATCTGGGTACTGGTGATTTTAGGTATCCGGCTTATCAAGTAGAGGAAGCAAACGGCAGTCGGATCTCTGAATTCAGGTTTAGTAAATATGAACTGACAGCTGGAAAGAAACGCTTACCAGACATGCCATCGACCTTTGATGACACCAGCGATGATTCTCAGACATTAACTATTGTTCTAACTGATAAAGTAACGGCAATGACTTTAAAACTGAACTACACTATCTTTCCGCATCAGGACATTCTGGTACGTAGCAGCAAATTTGAAAATAATGGTCAGCAGCCGGTAACTCTGACGGCCGCTTACAGCAGCGAACTGGATTTACCAGATGCCTCATACGATATGATTCAGTTTTCAGGTGCTTGGACTCGGGAACGTCAGCTGATTCGGACACCATTACGAAGTGGCGTTCAAAGTATCAGCAGTTTGCGTTACGCATCCAGCCACCAACAAAACCCGTTCTTCATCTTAGCAAGACCACAGACAACTGATGACCAGGGAGAAGCATTCGGTTTTAACCTGGTTTACTCTGGTAACTTTATGGATCAAGTTGAAGTTGATCACTATGATACCACCCGGATTTTAGTTGGCATCAATCCAAACGAGTTTTCTTGGCAAATTGATGCTGGCAAAACATTTCAAACTCCGGAAGCAATCATGAGTTATACGTCAAACGGGATGAATCAATTGAGTCAGCAAATGGCAGATTTCTATCAGAAACACTTGGTTAACCCCCGCTTCGCGCAGAAGCAGCGACCAATCGTAATCAATAACTGGGAAGCCACTTACTTCGATTTTGATGAAGAAAAACTGCTAAAAATTGTGAAAAAAGCGAAGCAGCTTGGCATTGAAATGTTTGTCCTCGACGATGGCTGGTACGGCCACCGGAATAATGACCGGAGTTCACTGGGCGACTGGTTCGAAAACCCGAAGAAATTTCCGAAGGGTTTAGCGCACTTAGTCACCCAGGTCCACGACATGGACATGAAATTTGGCTTGTGGTTTGAGCCAGAAATGATTTCCATGGACAGCACGCTCTACACCCAGCATCCAGACTGGTTGATTGCCGCTCCTAATCGGCAAAAGACACCTAGCCGCAACCAGTTTGTTTTAGATTTAAGCCGTCCTGAAGTTGTCGATTACGTTTTCCAGATGGTAGGTAATATGATCAAGAAAACGGGCTTAGACTATATTAAATGGGACATGAACCGAAACATTACTGATATGTTTGGTCAAAAATTGCCACCTCATCAGCAACAGGAAATGGGCCATCGGTATATGTTAGGTGTTTATCAGCTATACGAACGTGTGACTACCGCCTTTCCAGACGTTTTAATCGAGTCTTGTGCAGCCGGTGGCGGTCGTTATGACCTAGGCATGATGTATTATGCACCGCAAGCATGGGTCAGCGATGATACCGATGCCGTTGAGCGATTAAAGATTCAGTTTGGAACTTCATACGGCTACCCTCAAACTATGATGGGCGCTCATGTTTCAGCAGTACCTAACGAACAAACGGGACGAAAAACGCCATTTGATACTAGAGGAAACGTCGCCTTCTTTGGCGACTTAGGCTATGAACTCGACATTACCAAGCTGACCGAAGAGGAACAGCAGCAGGTCGCCTCACAAGTTGCTTTTTACAAACAATACCGGCAGTTATTCCAATTTGGCAAGTTTTATCGAATTGATAGTCCCTTCGAAAAACAAGGCAATATCGTCAGTTGGGAAGTCGTCAGTGCGGATCAGCAAAAGGCCGTTGCTGGCTGGTATCAAATCTTGAACCATCCTAACGGTCCATACCAACGGTTGAAGTTTCGGGGATTGATTCCTGATCAGTTATATACCGTCAATCAATTAACGGAACAGTTTTATGGCGCTGAATTAATGAACGCTGGCCTAATGCTTCACCCTGACGCGATGCAAGGCGCTTCAGAGGGTGATTTTAAGTCACAGCTCTTTATGGTTAACGCAGTCAAAGACTAATAGCAACTAAAAACGGTTAGTCATCGGTTTCCGGAATGGGAATCGATGACTAGCCGTTTTTTAGTTACCTTTGCAAATCCATTATCCGCACCAAAATTACTTAACCAACGTTATTCGATACTGCCGTCCATTGGCCTCAAAGGGTTCGGAAATTAACTGATCAGGTTTAAAATACACTTCAATTTTTTGATACACTTTACCATCGCTGTCTACTAGCTCTAGGTGAACACCATACTGATTTTCTCGAAATGGGCTTTTATTGACCAGATAATTGATCCCCGTCCCATCACTGTAATGCTGACGCTTCATCTGGTCCAATTCAGCTAACGAAATACTAATTAATTCCATCTTGAAATCACCTATACAGCATCGTGACTGTGACTTTTAAAATGAACGTTTGCTAAAATTTCATCCACAACTTCAGCTGGTGTGAGATCATCCGTATCAATTTCCACATCGCTCACTTCATGGTACCTGGCATCCCGCTTTTGTTTCAGACCAAGTAAGCCATCGACACCAAGTTCTTTGACTAACGGTCGTTGCCCATCATCCGATAGCCGGGACAAAACCGTCTCCGGCTTAACGTTGAGCAAAATGACTGGCACATCGCTTTTACGTAACAGCTCATAGTTCGCCGTTTGAATCGGTGTCCCGCCGCCCGTCGATAAAATACCCTTACTGTTCACCAGCGTATCGGCTAAAACATCGTGTTCCAGTTGGCGAAAGGCAGTCTCGCCTTCATCGTCAAAAATTTGTTGAATTGTTTTGCCAGCACGTTCCACAATCACGTCATCCAAATCTCGATGAGTGAGGTGCAGCCGTTGGGCTAACAGCTCGCCGACAGTGGTTTTGCCACTACCCATGAAACCAACTAAAATTGCTCTCATTGTTTCGTCTCCCCTTGATCCAAACGTTCTCTAACTGTCTTGGCATGCGCAAAGAATTGGTAAATTTTTTCGGTATCGTGCGTTTCAATGGCTTCTTGAATCTGCTTTAACTGATCCATATAAGTTGTTAGCTGTTCACTAACGGCCTCAGAGTTGCTTAGCATGATGGCTGTCCACATGGTCGGGTCAGACCCAGCAATCCGAGTCGTACTTTTAAAGCCACCCGCAGCGGCACTGAGTCCAACTGAGTCATGTTTTAACTGATGATCAGCAGTGTTGACCAGGTTAGCTGCTAACACGTGCGGTACGTGGCTAATTTCGCTGACTAAGCCATCATGTGCCTTAGCAGGCACATTCACCCAGCGTAATTTTGCTGGCTTAAGGCAGGCTTTAAATTGCGCAGTTTGGGCTGCGGTCTGGGAACCGTCGACGATAAAATATGTAGCGTTATCAAATAGATCTTCCCGGCCAGCTCGGCCACCCGTTTTATGCGAGCCGGCCATAGGATGACCACCCATGAAGCCAACGTGTTGCTGCTGTAAGGGCTGTGACGCCACCATGACCTGCGTTTTGGTGCTACCAACATCCGTCACCAGCACACCTGGTTTTAATGTTACATTAGCTAATCGTGCTAATTGATCAATAATCACTGAAACTGGGCCAGCGAGCACAATGATGTCCGCGCGTGAAGCTGCTTTTAACAGCGTCACCCGTTCATCAATGATCCCCTGACCCAGCAGAAACTGACTGGTATCGTCGTTGGGATCGTCCCCCAAAATTGTAGGCTGAAGGTCACTTTTCTTCATGATTCGAGCCAATGAACTGCCAATCAGCCCCAAACCGCTTATCAATACCGTTGTCATGCCAATCACCTCATTACAGTAGTTTGTCTAGATCATCGAAAAATTCTGGATAGGAAATTCGAACACTGTCAGCACCCTTCAACTGCAAAGGTTGATCAACCAGTAACGCTGCAATTCCAAGCACCATACCGATTCGGTGGTCATCATGAGCATCTAGAACTGGATCAACGACGTGCCACGGTTTGCGCCCATCAATAACGAAGCCATCTGGTAATTCTTCAATATCGATGCCTAGCTTCTTAAACTCAGTCACAATGGCACTAATACGGTCAGTTTCCTTGACCCTTAACTCTTCAGCACCAGTAATTCGGCTGATCCCATCAGCTTTGGCAGCTAAAAGTGCCACCAGTGGTAATTCGTCGATCACCGCTGGAATTTGCGCCTTACCAATATCGATGGGCTTTAAATTGGCCGATCGAATCGTGAGATCACCAATCGGTTCGCCGTCAGTAGGCTCAGATTCGACTGAAATATCCCCACCCATGGCGTTTAAAATATCCAGTAACCCAGTTCGAGTTTTATTCAGCCCGACATCTTTTAACGTAATTTGAGATTCTGGCACAAGACTCGCCGCCGTCATAAAGAAGGCAGCCGATGACATATCACCAGGCACCGTCATCGATTGGCCCTTTAGCTGCGGCTGTGGCTGAACGGTGATGGTTAACCCATCAGACGCCGTAGTAATCTCGCCGCCAAAAGCTGTCAACATCCGTTCCGTATGGTCCCGAGTCGGTAACAATTCCGTCAATGTTGAGGGTTCATCTGCCTGCAAAGCCGCTAAAATCAGCGCACTCTTCACCTGCGCACTGGCCACTTTAAGCTGATAATCAACTGCGTGCAATTTTTCACCGCTGATGGTCACCGGTAAATGCCCATCTGTGGTGGTAATGTCAGCGCCCATGGCCGCCAGCGGATCACTCACTCGTCGCATAGGCCGCTTAGACAAGGAAGCATCGCCAATCAAGGTCGTACTAAATGGCTGACCGGCTAATAGGCCCATAATCAGTCGAGTGGTGGTACCAGAATTCCCCATATCAAGGGGTTCCTTACTGGCCTTTAATCCGTGCAGACCAACACCATGAACCGTCACCGTAGTCCCTTCGCGTTCGATCGGTACACCTAACTGCTGAAAAGCAGCTAATGTTGATAGGCAGTCCGCAGAAGTCAGAAAATGCGTCAGTGTAGTGGCACCTTCACTGATTGCCCCTAACATAATACCCCGGTGAGAAATACTCTTATCACCAGGAACCGTCAATTCACCATGCAATCCCTTTGCTGGTTGACTTTTTAGTGTTCTCAAGGCTGATCCCCCTTAGTAGTTTTTCAGTTCTTCTCGGTAAGCCTTCAACTGGGCCTTTAGACGTGTCATATTACTACCATCGAAGGTATCCGTGATGGCCTTGGCTAATTCAATGGCAACCACGCTTTCGATAACGATGGAAGCAGGTACGATTGCTGTGGTATCAGAGCGTTCAACACTGGCCTTCTTGACTTCTTTGGTTTCAACATCGACGCTTTGCAGTGGCTTGTATAACGTTGGAATTGGCTTCATCGCCGCTTTAACGATCACCGGCATCCCGTTAGTCATGCCACCTTCAAATCCGCCTAAGTGATCGGATTCACGGGTAAAGCCCTCACCTTCGTGCCAGTCGATCTCATCCATCACTCGGCTGCCAAAACTAGTGGCCGCCTTGAAGCCATCACCAATTTCAACACCCTTCATGGCGTTAACACCCATGACCGCGGCTGCAATCTTACCATCTAACTTCGTATCCCAGCTAATGTAGCTGCCTAATCCTGCTGGGACGTTGGTGGCTACGACTCTAACAATACCGCCCAGAGTGTCGCCATCCTTTTTCGTTTTATCAATCAGCGTGTGAATTTCGTCGACTTTATCTGCTTGCACCACACGTAAATCATTTTGACTGATTAAGTCCTTGATTTGAGCAACATCTAATGGTGATTGATCATCCGCAGCAACGGGACCAATCTGCTGGACGTAGCCCACAATGTCGATTCCTAGTTGCTGCAGGAACTGTTCACAGATGGCACCAATGGCAACTCGCATCGCTGTTTCTCGAGCACTGGAGCGTTCCAAAACGTTCCTCAGGTCACGATGGTTGTACTTCATCCCACCAACCAGATCAGCGTGGCCTGGACGTGGGCGTTCCACCGTTCGCAGTGAATTTTCCGCCGTCTCATCCGCCACCGGGTCCATGATTTTACCCCAATGTGCATGATCACGATTGTTAACTACTAGCGCAATTGGTGAGCCCATGGTCTTCTTGTGGCGAACACCACCAACAATGGTCACTTGATCGTGTTCAATTTTTTGACGACTGCCACGGCCATAGCCGCCTTGCCGAGCAGCTAACTGGTCGTTAATGGCGTCAATATTCAACAATAAGCCAGCTGGTAAACCTTCAATAATCCCTGTCAGTTGCGGTCCGTGAGATTCTCCCGCTGTTAAATAATTCATCTTATAGTCCCCTTTTAGTGTGTTTGGTTAGTTTTTGTTAAGTAGTCTTGATAGTCCCTAGAGTTTTTCATGATGGTTGCAAAAATATTGCGCATATAGAGCTTCGTTTCCGGATTAGGATCCATGCTTGTCACCCGGTCGAGTACCTGGTCTTCCCGGTTGTGATCCATAATCGGTAGATTGGCAGCTGCCTTAGCTTCATTTACCTTCGTGACGGCCTCAAAGCGTTGTGCTAAAAGTTTCACGATCTGGTCATCAATATCGTTGATCTGCTGACGGGCGGCGGTTAATTCATTGGGTTGCCACGCGCCTGAATCATTTTCATTTGTTTCCATCATTTTAGTCACTCCTTAATTTGGGTACGAAAAAAGCCAGCTAGACAACCTAGCTGGCTTCATTGCTTCCTTTATGGAATCAACCATGGTCCAGCTAGTATCTTCACGTCTAGCTGGCACGACAAATTGACGGCTTGCTTTAGACGCGAACGCGATTGCTTCAGCGTCCGCATTTAAAGTTGCGGACGCTAACTAAAGTAATAACCGTACCAATACGCATTAACTTGAGCTAACTGTGTCGTCATTGTCATTGATCCCTTCTCATTTAGATTGTTTTCATTAAAACATATTGAGAAATTTTAGTCAACATTTTATTGTATTCTCACTTTGTGAACTTTTAGCCTGACAAGCAACAAGCCAGTCGAGATTGCTAGGCTAACCAGTAACCCTGATTGATGTGATCAAGCAAGGTTACCATTTGACGGGTTTCTTTCACATCGTGTACACGAATAATTTTACCACCCTTTTGAATCATGGCCACTTCACTCACTAACGTCATCGGTAAGCGTTCATCCTTCTTCAGGCCCAACAACTTAGCCATGTAACCTTTCCGCGAAACGGCCACCATCATCGGCCGCTCAAGGTCATTGAACTGATCAGTATTATTCATGATGACGTAATCTTGATCGTCATTTTTAACCTGAACGTTAGCGTAGCCTAACCCTTGGTCAATGGCGATACGGTCACGATCAATTCCCGCCGCAGTGAGAGTATTTAAATTATCTTCAAAAAACTGATGGGCTTCATCCGTCATGATTTTAAAGTCAAAGTTGCGGCCATTCAGCATCGTCAATAAGCCCACATTAGATTGCGTCATCAATTTTAACTTGGCAGGATCATCCGTAAAACTATTCACATCGTTAATAATCGCTACTCCAGCATCAATAGCGGCTGCCATTACGGGTACTTTATAAGTATCAATAGCCAGTACCGCTTCAGGAAAATGACTGGCAATCGCTTTAATGTACGGAATCGTCCGTTCCATTTCAACTTCAGGCGTCACTTCAGTGTACCCTGGTCGAGTTGTTTGACCATTAACTTCGATGACGTCTGCCCCCGCTTCTAGCATTTCCGAAACGTGAGCCAGCACCGTATCCATGGTCGTATACCGACCGCCATCGTAAAATGAATCAGGCGTAATGTTCATAATCCCGTAAATCATTGAGGTATCACGAAGTTTAAACCGTTTACCAGCAACCTGCCAATCTAAATCGTGCTTGGTCAAAATTCGCTTTAAGGTTTGTTCACCAGTATGATCATCCGAAAACCAAGTCGGCCAATGCTGAGTCAACACCCGCAGTGCCGGTAGTTTTAATAGTCCAAAAATATCGCCGTCGCTCACCACCATCACAGCATCTAATTGGCGTAACCGTTTTTGCAGTTCCGTCTGTTCTGACACTGCAAGTGACGTAAAAAACAGCGCAATCAATCGTTGCTGCTGGGCCAGCTGAAACAAGGCCTGACTCTGAAAATCAGTCGCTTCTTGAAACTGGTCAGTCAATTCTCGAATTTGCATGAATTAAACTCCTCTCAATTCTGCCGCTAATTGCTTAGCTGCACGACCTCGATGGGTCAGTGGTAATCGTTTCTCATCAGACATCTCAGCTAGTGTGCATTGCTGATGGGGTAAAATAAATAGTTTATCAAATCCGGTGGAATTCGTTCCGCGGGTTTGCGTTGCTATGGTACCACTAACACGCCCAACTGCGGTCACCGGTGCTTGACCCGGCGCAATAGCCACCAACGTACTGACCATTGTCGCTCGGCGATCATTCTGACCCTGCATAGCGTTTAAAATGGTTTGATTATCGCTATGGGACACGTCTTGATGCAGTTCCCTTTTGGTGGTGACACCTAAATGCTCACCAAGCGCATTGACTTCAATCCCACTATCATCAGCGATAACACCCTTAGTCGTTTGCTTGGCTAAAAATTGGGCTTTATGTAATGCATTGGCCGCATAACTGTCAGTTTGTTCTGCTGGAAACTTCAATTTAGGTAGCTCATTTGTATAGGGAATTGCCTGAATCCCATAGAACGCCAAACATTTAATCAAATCGCGTGTTTTAAACTCATTATTTGATGCAATCAGCCATTCAGTCATACTCAGCCTCCATCACTGCTAGTTCGCGAGCCACGTAAAAGGATCCAGCCACCACGATCATACCGTTTTGGGGCAGTGTTTCCCGAGCAGTTTGCATGGCTTGCGGCATACTAGACATCACCTGAACATCAACCCCAGGAGAAAGGATCCGTATCTGACTAGCCAACTCATCGCCGGGTAACGCTCGTTTAGGATTATCCGGTGTGACCGTCAACACATGGTTTGCCAATGGTAATAGCAGCTGCAGCATAGGTGTCACTGCTTTATCGGCTAAAAAACCCACCACCCACGTCAGTGAATACTGTTCTGCTAACCGCTTTAGACTATTTGTCAACGCCGTCATGCCATCAGGATTATGGGCCACATCAACAACAATTAGTGGGTGCTGCGAGATGACTGTTAACCGATCTGGCAGCTGAATTTGCTGCAAACCAGCTCTCACAGCTTCATCCGTTATGCGAACATGATGTCGCTTTAGCACTGCGACTGCCGTTAAAACGAGGGTTAAGTTCTGCACCTGAAAATCACCGGCCAGATTGAGTTTAAGCGCTGACCAGTTAAATAAATCGCTATGTAGATCGACTGTCATACCAGTGAAACTACGAGCTAAAACGGCAGCTTCCGTTTTGGGAGCGGTCAAAGAAACCCCTTGATTTTGCGCTTCATTTTGTAGCACCTTGAAGACTTCAGGTTTCTGATCATAAAGGGTTACCACGGAAGTTCCGGACTTAATGATCTTCGATTTTTGAGTTGCAATCTTCGTCAGCGTATCGCCCAAAATCTGCATATGGTCCATGGCAATCTTCGTAAACACCGTCAGCTGCGGTGCACTAATTGCATTAGTGGCATCTGTTAAACCGCCCAGACCGGCTTCTAAAATCACGTAGTCAGCCCGTTGATTGCGATACCAAATAAGACTGATCAAAAACTGCCATTCAAAGATTGAAATATCAGTGGTGGCCATTCCAAGTCGCTTCACCACCGGTTTAATTTCGTTATAACTATCAATAAAGGCAGCTTCTGTGATCCACTGATGATTAAACTGAATTTGCTCCCGGTCGTTTAAAATAGCAGGGCTGTTAAACCGGCCCACTTGATAACCTTGCGCCTCCAAAATAGCACTCAACATTGCGCCAGTAGACCCTTTACCATTGGTGCCAGCAATGTGGATGACATGGTAGTGCTGATCCGGATTGTCCAGAGCGGCCACAATTTTCCGCAGTAACGGTACCCGGTTATTATCGCCCACTAACCGCGCTTGATTGAACTGATCAATTAATTGAACATACATATCATGAACAGTGTTTTGATTCATTGCCATCACCCGTTAATTCGTTGCAAGAATTCCTGTTTTAATTCATGGTCAGTCTTGAATGCACCAGTGTAATAGCTGGTTTCGGTTTGACTGCCCGTTTTTTCAACACCGCGCATTTCCATGCACATATGCCGAGCCGAGACCGAGACTGCAATCCCTTGTGGGTCAAGAATCCGCGTCAGCTCTTTAGCAATGTTGACCGTCATCCGCTCCTGCACGTTTGGCCGCTTAGCACAGTAGTCAATCAATCGAGGAATCTTACTAAGTCCCATTACTCGCTGATGGTTAGGGATGTAAGCCACGTCTACTGTCCCGAAAAATGGCAGCAGGTGATGTTCACACATGGAGTAAAAGGAAATATCTTTGATCAGCACCATTTCGGTGGTTTCGTCCACTGGAAAGAGTTTGTAGTTATCAAATGCCGGCGCGCTAACTGACGAAAAGACTTCACTATACATCCGGGCAACACGACCCGGCGTTTCAACGAGACCGTCACGATCAGGATCTTCGCCAACGGCCTCCAAAATCATCTTTACTGCTTGTTCAATTTTTTTCTGATTTGCGTCATTTATCATAGTTTATGGTGACCCCTTCTACTTTTTTAATCCAACTCTGATCTGCTTTTTGCTGTAAGGCAGCCTCTACTTGGACCTTCACTTTCAAATCATGACCAGCAATTTCCTGTACTGGCAGTAATACAAAGTTACGTTCAGATGCCCGTGGATGCGGCACAGTTAAGTCCGGTGTCTCAATCTGGCGATCACCCCAATAGACAATATCTAAATCAATTGTTCGGGGTCCCCAATGCTTTAACCGCCGCCGATGACCTGCTTGCTCAATGTCATGAAGCAAAGTCAATAACGCTTGCGGATCAAGCGCAGTGGTGAGTGACACAGCGATATTATAAAAATTAGCTTGATTCAAATTGCCCCACGGCTGCGTTTCGTAAACCGAAGAAACGGCTTTAATTTGAACAGCTGGGTCAGCTTGAAGTAAGTTAACTGCTTGCGTTAAGTTGGCCAATCGATCACCAATATTTGACCCGATGCTTAAATAAACTTGCTCACTCACGATTTTCACCTGACACTTCAATTTCGACATTATCAAAAATTCCTGGCATGGGAACACTGTACTTACGAATTTTAAGCGTGATCTTGGTCGCCATTGGAAAATCCTTTAACAACAGCTTTAAAAGTTCATTAGCAAGTGATTCAATCAACTTATAAGAATGCGTATGAACAAACTTATCAATGGTAGTATTAACATCCGCGTAGCTAATTGTTTCGTCTAACTCATCATGTTGAACCCGAGCTTCAATTGGATAGTTCAAGGCAACATCAATAGCCAATTGCTGACCATTCTTTCGTTCTTCAGGAAATACACCGTTAAAGGTATGAAACTTTAGATTATTAATTCGAATAACGCCCATGATGCCACCCCTTCTCTAAATGCGACTAAATTGTTTCTATTTTACCATCTATTACAGGTTTAAACACCTATCAGCTCCCTTTTTTGGTACACTGGAAGTAACGTCTTTTCGAAAGGATGATGAAGTTGAATAACCGAAACTTTAAGTATCCAGATACTGCCGCCTATGACAGTATCATCGCTTACTTCGAAAGCAAAAATATCAAGCTCGAGGACATTGCGTCGATCACCTATCAGATGCAGTTGCAATTCATCCCCGAACTGAAGGAAGAAGAAGCTATGTCAGCCGTTATCGACGTGCTTCATAAACGGGAAGTCATGAACAATGCCATGGTGGGGATTGCCCTGGATCAATTAGCAACTAAAAAAGAACTGCCCGAACCGTTGCAAAGCATCGTTGAAAACGACGCGGGGGTCTTCGGTGTAGATGAACTGCTGGCTGAAGGGGGCATCTCCGGTATTTATGGTAAGATTGCGACCACTAATTTTGGCTACCTCGATCGTGAAAAACACGGTATTCTAAAGCGATTAGATACAGTTCAAGGTAAGGGAGTCAATACCTTCTTAGACGATATTATTGCGGCTATCGCAGCTGCTGCGGGTGCTAAACTAGCCCACAAATATGCTTAATGGTCTACAATGTCGTTAAAGTGAGAGTTCTTAATTGGCTTGTTGAGCTGTTTCAGGTAAAATGAAGGTCATTTACAAGTTGATATTTTGTTTTCTAAAATTTTCTTTCAAAATTGTCGTTTTATATGAAATCTTTTTTCATAAGGCTTTATAGCTGATATTTCATTTGAGTGATGAACTTGTTCAAGAAACTTTTCTTAATTCCCTTTTTTTACTAGGAATTTGTTATATAATAATTTCGACACGAGTGGTCTAGACGATATTGTTTTGTCTACGGCGCATTCGTCAATGACTACTTTACCTCATAAAATTTAAGGAGTGACTGTATTGGCTGCAGAAAGAACTTCACTATTTATCTTCTTCGGTGGGACTGGTGACCTAGCTTACCGGAAACTTTATCCTTCCATGTATAACTTATATAAAAAGGGAACTTTAAGAGAACATTTTGGTGTCCTCGGAACTTCTCGTGAAAAATTAACCGATGAACAATTCCGGGACCAAGTGCGTAAGTCACTTGGAACCGCTAAAACTGATAAAGATGCTGAAAAGTTCGTTTCACACTTTGTCTATGAAGCACATGATGTTACCGACAAGGAACATTACCAAGTCTTGAAAAAACGTGCAGAAGAATTAGACAAGAAGTACGAATTGAACGGCAACCGGATCTTCTATCTTTCACTTGCACCTTCATTCTTCGGCACTGTTGCTGGTTTCTTAAAGACTGAAGGCTTAACTGATACTGACGGCTTCGACCGTGTTGTGATTGAAAAACCATTCGGTCGTGACTTTGACTCAGCTAAACAATTAAACGATGCCTTAAGCAAGTCATTCGATGAAAAACAAATCTTCCGGATCGACCATTACTTAGGTAAGGAAATGATTCAAAACATCGAAGCTGTTCGTTTTGGTAACACTTTGATCGAATCTCTTTGGAACAACCGTTACATCGACAACATCCAAGTTACCTTATCTGAAAAACTGGGTGTTGAAGAACGTGCTTCATACTATGACAACTCTGGTGCCTTACGTGACATGGTTCAAAACCATATTATGCAAATCGTCAGCTTACTTGCCATGGAACAACCCGTTTCCTTCACCGATGTTGATATCCGTGCTGAAAAAGTGAAGGCATTGCGTTCACTTCGAGTTTACAACGTTGCTGAAGCTTCAACTAACTTCGTCCGTGGTCAATATGGTGCCGGCGATAGCCAACGCGCATATCGTGATGAGGACAATGTTCCTCATGATTCAAACAACGATACCTTCGTTGCTGGTAAGTTATTGTTTGATAACTACCGTTGGTCAGGTACCCCATTCTACATCCGGACTGGTAAGATGTTGGCTGACAAGTTCACTCGCGTGGATGTTGTCTTCAAAAAGCCACTTATCGACATCTTCTCATTCCCACAAAACCACAACGCACCGCTTGAAGCTAACGTTTTGACGATGTACATCGAACCACATGCTGGTTTCTCACTACGTCTGAACGCTAAGACTAACGGTCAAGGTTTCCAAACTGAACCAATCAATTTGGACTACTTCGTTGATGCTAAGGATTCAAAGGCAACACCAGAACCATACGAACGTTTACTTCATGACGTTATGAAGGGTGACGGTACCAACTTCTCAAGCTGGCAAGAAGTTTCCTACGCATGGCGCTTCGTGGACCAAATTCGTAAGGTTTGGGACTTGCAACAACCACAGTTCCCTAACTACACCCCAGGTTCAATGGGCCCTGCATCTGCTGACGAACTGATTCAACGTGATCATCGTCAATGGGTGTATCGCTTAAACAAGTAATTAATCAAATTTAAATCAAAAACTCGCAGTTCCGTGATTGGAATTACGAGTTTTTTTGTACCGAATTTTAAAAAACAGCTACTTTGAGAGAATGGTTTTCGCATACGGATTAGGTAACTGGTTAATAGTCTTTTCTTGCTGAACAAACTGCTGCTCCTTGGTAACCGTAGCCACTGCGTTCGGTGATTGATAGACATTTAGTTTGTAATCGATTTCTTGCAAATTTTGCGCAATTTTCCGCTGCCGAGCTTCCACCTTTTCTCTGTGTTCCGATAATAATGTTATTCGTTGCTGGATCGTAGCCGGACCCTGCATCACATAATCAATATACCGACGAATATCCTTAATCGTCATACCGGTATTTTTTAAACAGCTGATCGTATGAATCAGACTTAAATCACCGTCAGTAAATGCCCGGTAGCCTGACGAATTCCTTGCCACGAAGGGTAATAATCCCTGTTTATCATAGAATCGCAAGGTATAAATTGAAATTTCTGTTTTCTCTGATACTTCTTTAATTGTATAAGGCAAATTACAAGTTTAATCCGAACAAGCCCGGAATCTTTCAATGGCAGTCTGTTGATGATGTATTTTTAATGGTCGTTGATTAATTAGTTCAAGTGCTGCTAGGATCTCATCAGTCGTTACT
>Ga0214925_100384_pt1 | contig 23544 bp, 17 predicted proteins | sample Stichaenrichment_FD_168299 | JGI IMG/M metagenome (GOLD analysis project Ga0214925, IMG submission 168299) | Xylose enriched microbial communities from anaerobic bioreactor in Madison, Wisconsin, United States - 63SRT | ecosystem: Engineered > Bioreactor > Anaerobic > Unclassified | place: USA... | reverse complement strand
GAGTGATGCCGTTAAGGAGAAATGCTCAGTACCGGAAATCCCGAAACCGGAAGAAATGAAAACAGAATAGCATACACCAAAAGCCACCGAAACGCCGGTGGCTTTTTAAATCAAGACACGTGCTATTTGCCGCTTACCCAATATATATGAAACGTATTTATTTGCATATGTACATACAAAGTTATCAGATAACATAATCATAAAGTATAAAAATAGATGTACACGGCGGAAAATCATCAGATCATACATACGATTTTCTGTCCGTATGTAGAAAACAGCGATTTAAAATTCTGTACATACGGGAAATGGGTTGTATTATAACGGAAAGTCTGGGTTTCAAATGAAAGGGAATGCATAATTGGTAGATAGATGATGGAGCGGAGATTATTGAGCAGCGACGAGTGGACAGAAATGTCTGAGCAGTGACGAGTAGGAAGAGCAGAAAGGACGCAGTCCGCGATTTCCGCGGATCTGCGTCCTTGTTCGTCATTCTATTTTGTAGTTGTTAAGATCTGTGTCGAATTATAAATCTTATTTTCCAGCTGTGTCAGATGTGTATTCATATCCTGCATCCATCCATGCTGCGATTCCACCCGGCAGACGGTATACGTTCTTGTAACCCTTCTTTACCAGGTATGCTGCACCGTAGTGGGAACGCGGGCATTTAACGAATCCGCAGTAAACCACGATCTTTGCCTTCTTGTTCTTTCCAGCTGCCTTCAGGATAGCTTTCTTCTGAGCGGAAGTGATCTTGTCCATTTCTACAGTGACATTCTTTGCTCCCGGAATGCGCTGAGCCTTATAGCTATCTGCAGGCATTGTGTCGATGATGATAACCTTGGTCTTCTTGTCGATCCAGCTCTTCAGTTTTGGTGTGGATACTGTCTTGTAGCCGCCGGCTTTCTGATCCTTGATGTACTGCAGAGTTGCAGTCTCGACGGTCAGTTCATTCGGGTCCTTTTTATCTGTTCCGAACGGAGCAGATCCGGTTGCTGCGAATGCGCACTGGAATGCGCCGAAGGTGAAGACGAGCAACATTGACATCGCCAGAATTGTAAGTTTCTTTTTCATGATGTTTTCTCCTTTTCATTGATAAGGTGATACAGCTTATTTTGTCAAATCAATTATAGCAATTATGAAAATGCTGTTCAAGAATGATTCTGAATATAGACAAAATTTATATAAGCAAGAAGATAAACCGTGTGTATACAATAGATTGCAACGATTCAACTGTCCGATAATAATCACTCTTGCTGGCAGATATACTGGAATAGATTGACGAATCATCTACTTAAGATACAATGAAAAGAGGCACATTGTTATTGCTTTAAAGAAGCGATATTTCAGGAGAAGAGAATTATGAGCAGTGGAGATGATTTCTGGCATGGACTGAGCCGCGGGCAGTTCGAGGATATGGTCCGGCGCAGTGAAGAACGCAGCAGTCAGTCGGATTCAGATGATTTTAATGACGGGTTTGATGATCATTCTGATGATGATTTCAATGATGACTATGGCGATGATGCTGATGACGAGGACTATGATGGAGGGGGATCATCATTTTCCGGATATTCAGGCGGCACTTTCTATACCAGTGAAGAGCGGAAGGAAGAAGGAAAATTCAATAAACTTAAAAGGCAGCAGAAAAGATGCAGCGTGAGCAATTGAGACGCCCTCATCGAAAGAAAATCAGACGGCGTATTCTTGCCGGCTTTCTTTTGGCCGCCATCGCAATATGCTTCCTCGATTCCGTACCCAACAGAATTTATGCCAGGAATGTATTCCAGAAATACGGCGAGAACACAGGAACGGACAGCCATGGAAGAGTCCGGACACTTACGTCATCATGTCATAGACCGGATGTACGGAAAAGCATATAGTAACGTTAACCTTCAGACCTCCGGGAAAGCGCAGAAGATCAGCGCCAGAGAGTATCCGATGAAATATTATGAAATATACACCAGTAAAGGCTTTCCGGCCGTCGAGGGTTTCCGTAAATCCGAAAGGGAAAACTGCATGTTTATCTTGATCCAGAGATATGATGATTCGGATGAATAGAAGCCGGAAGGCTAGAGAGGGACTTTAAGACTGCGAAGAAGTAAACATTCTGTGTTAGAATAACAGCATGGAAAAGATCAATCAGGAAAGTGAATGGAGAGGAAAGAATGAATAAGAATCAGCTGGCATCCAAGATCTGGGAGTCTGCCAACAAGATGCGTTCTAGCATTGAAGCGAATGAGTATAAGGACTATATTCTCGGTTTTATTTTCTATAAATACCTGTCGGAAAAAGAGGAGCACTGGCTTCTGAAAAGAGACTACACACCGGATGACATCCGAGAATACGTAAACGAAGAAGACCAGGAAACGGTTCAGAGTACGCAGCAGAGTCTGGGATATTTTATTGCTTATAAAGATCTGTTCTCCACATGGATAGATATGGGTTCTGACTTTAGCGTAGATAATGTCAGGACGGCCCTGTCTTCTTTTTCACGTCTGATATCGCAGTCCCATAAGAAAGTTTTTGAGGGAATCTTCGCCACGCTGGAAACCGGACTGAGCAAGCTGGGAAGAGACACAAAGACACAGACCAAGGCGGTCCGCGACCTGATTCATCTGATTGATGAGATCCCGATGAATAAGAAACAGGACTACGATGTTCTCGGTTATATTTATGAATATCTGATTGAGAAGTTTGCATCAAATGCAGGAAAGAAGGCAGGAGAATTTTATACTCCGCATGAAGTATCGCTTCTGATGTCGGAAATTGTTGCCGATCATCTGAAGGACAGAAAGGAAATCCGCATCTATGACCCGACGTCCGGTTCAGGATCCCTTCTGATCAATATCGGACATTCGGTTGCCAAGTACATGGACGACCCGAACCGCATCCGCTACTATGCGCAGGAACTGAAGGCAAACACCTATAACTTAACCAGGATGAACCTGGTTATGCGCGGCATCCTTCCGGATAATATCGTCACAAGAAACGGAGATACACTGGAAGAAGACTGGCCGTATTTTGATGAGTCCGATCCGGCAGGAACCTATGATCCGCTGTATGTCGATGCGGTGGTCAGCAATCCTCCTTATTCTCAGCGCTGGGATCCATCCGGAAAAGAAAACGATCCGCGTTATTCCCGTTACGGTCTTGCGCCGAAATCCAAGGCGGACTATGCATTCCTGCTTCATGAGCTGTACCATCTGAAGCCGGATGGGATCATGACGATTGTTCTGCCGCACGGCGTGCTCTTCCGCGGCGGTGAAGAGGGACAGATCCGAAGAAATCTGATTGAGCAGAACAATATCGATGCAATTATCGGACTTCCGGCCAATATTTTCTACGGAACAGGTATTCCGACGATTATTATGGTACTCCGCCAGAAGCGGGAGAACACTGACATTCTGATCGTGGACGCATCCAAGGGGTTTGAGAAAGTCGGAAAGAGCAATCGTCTGCGTGCCTGCGATATCCGGAAGATCGTCGATACCGTAACCGGAAGACTGGACATTGAAAAGTATTCCCGCAGGATCAGCCGTGAAGAAATCCGCCAGAATGACTACAACCTCAACATTCCGAGGTACGTGGACTCTTCTGAAGAAGCGGAAACCTGGGATTTGTACGCGTCCATGTTCGGAGGGATTCCGGAAACCGAGCTTTCCCGCATGCAGGATTACTGGCAGAACTTTCCTTCCTTGAAGGGTGAACTTTTTGACACCGACGGAAACTACACGAACCTGAAAACCTCCGACATCAAGCAGACCATTATGGAAAATGACGAGGTGAAAGACTTCATCTCCCGCTACCGCAACGTGTTCGCAGATTTTGGCAGGGAGCTGGAGGAGAAGCTGATCGATCAGGCGGAGACCGTTTCTGCCGTGAAAGAGAAGGATCAGATTACCGGCGGCCTGTTCCGGAGATTTTCGGATATTCCGCTGGTAGATAAGTATGCGGCGTACGAGCTGTTCAGCGTTGGATACACGGAAATTTCCGGCGATCTGGAACTGATTCAGGCAGAGGGAATGGAGTGCGTGAAGCAGGTCGATCCGAATATGGTTTTGAAGAAGAAGAACGGCCGCGACCAGGAAGTGCAGGATGGCTGGAAGGGCCATGTTCTGCCGTTTGAGCTGGTTCAGAAGACCCTGCTGCAGGAGGATCTGAAGGCGATTCAGGCGAAAGAGGACAGGCTGCAGGAGATACCGTCCGAGTATACGTCCCTGATTGATGAGATGAGCGAGGACGATAAGGAAGCCGCGTCCGATGCGCTGAATGATGATAATGACGCATTCGTGATGAAGAACGTTAAGCGCGTGGTGAAGGAACTGAAACAGGACGGAAGCGGGGATGCCCTTGCCCTGGCGGGTATTTTGACAAAGGCTGAAGCCCTTAGCAAGGAGGAAAAGGGGCTGAAGTCCGACGTGAAGAAGGAAACGGAAGCCTTGCATCTGAAAACCAAAGACGTAATCGAATCCCTGGATGACGATCAGGTTCGGATCCTGCTGCAGAAAAAATGGATCCAGCCGATCTGTGACGGCATCGACGCGCTGCCGGAAACACTCCTTGCGGATTTTGCGAAACAGGTACAGGCTCTGGCGGACAAGTACGCCGACACGCTGGAGGATATTGAGAACGAGATTCAGGAAACCGAGAAGAGCCTGTCCGCTATGCTCTCCGAACTGACCGGGGACGAGTTCGACATGGCCGGCATCCGCCAGCTGCAGAAGATGCTGGGAGGTGAGGAGTAATGGGAAAAAGACGCGCGCCGAAGCTCCGCTTCCGGGGCTTCACCGATGATTGGGAACAGCGTAAGTTATCCGAGGTAGCTACAATGCACGCAAGAATTGGGTGGCAAAACCTACGAACATCTGAGTTCTTGGATAGTGGAGACTATATGCTGATTACCGGAACTGACTTCAAAGATGGAGCAATCAATTATTCTACTTGTCACTTTGTAGAAAGAGAACGATATGAGCAGGATAAACATATTCAAATAGAGAATGGAAGTATTCTGATTACAAAGGATGGAACTCTCGGAAAAGTGGCTTATGTTCAGGGTTTATCAATGCCTGCAACCCTAAATGCGGGAGTATTTAATGTAGAAATTAAGGACGAAACAGAGGCGGATAATAAGTATCTTTTCCAATATCTCAAAGCCCCATTCTTAATGGATTATGTCGATAAAAAATCGACTGGCGGAACAATAAAACACCTTAATCAAAATATACTTGTTGACTTTCCAGTTTTAATGCCTTCCAAAGCAGAACAAGAAGCCATAGGTGTATATTTCGAACGACTGGACAACCTTATCACCCTTCATCAGCGTAAGTACGATATGCTTCAGAAAGTGAAGAAATCCATGCTGGAAAAGATGTTTCCAAAAAATGGCAGCAAAGTTCCGGGAATTCGATTTGCCGGATTTACGGACGATTGGGAACAGCGTAAGTTGGGGGACATCGTTGAGAGGATCACGCGGAAGAATGAAAATCTCGAATCAATACTTCCACTGACCATCTCGGCACAGTATGGCCTGATCGATCAGAACGAGTTCTTCGATAAGCGGATCGCAAGCAAAGATGTCAGCGGCTATTACCTTGTTCGTAAGGGAGAATTTGCCTACAACAAAAGCACTTCTTCGGATGCTCCGTGGGGTGCAATTAAAAGGCTCGACAGGTATGAAAGTGGCGTATTATCAACACTTTACATAGTATTTCGGATTCCTGATGAGGAAAAAATCGACTCAGATTATCTGGTTACTTATTATAATACAGATCTCTGGCATAAAGGAGTGCAAGCAATCGCTGCAGAGGGGGCAAGAAACCATGGTCTGCTGAATATAGCTCCGGTAGATTTCTTTGAAACGACTGTATCGATGCCCCAAGATATCGAAGAGCAAAGAAAGATCGGTGCCTATTTCAAGAACCTAGACTGTCTTATCACCCTTCATCAGCGTAAACTGGAGAAATTGAAGAAACTCAAGAAATCCATGCTGGAGGAGATGTTCGTATAGAATGTTACGGCGAATACATGCATATGAGAGTGTGTGTATTCGCTGATTTTATGGATTGACTGTCGCTCAGAGCAAAGGTAAGTCAATCTGAAAGACTGGACAAGGGTTCAGCTGAAAGAATGTGCTCTCTGAATGGATTGCGGGAGAGTACATCTTGGGAACAGCGTAAGGTTGGAGAACTGTTGAGTGAAAGAATTGAGCAGTTCCCCAAAAGTGACGAATATCCTTTAATGGCGTTTGTTGCTAATGAAGGTGTTGCGCCGAAAGGTGATCGGTATGATCGAAGTGCTCTTGTAAATGATACTGAAGGCAAACTTTATAAACGCACGAAATTCGGCGATTTCATATATAGTTCAAACAATCTTGAAACGGGATCTATTGGACTCAATAAATACGGAAATGCTACTATTTCGCCTGTTTACAGTATTTTTAGGCCAACTGGAAACGCAGATTCTGATTTTATTGGTCGACGTTTTGTAAGAAAAGATTTTATCAACGAAATGGTGAAATGGAGACAAGGGGTTATTTACGGGCAATGGAAAATCCACGAGGAAGATTTCCTGAAAATCGAAGTAATGGTTCCGTCTATCGAAGAACAGCGGCGGATTGGATCGTTTTTAGATAACCTCGACCACCTCATCACTCTTCATCAACGACAGAAAAATTCAGCATTTAGAGGCCTGAATCAGAAATTAGCGCTATACTAATATCATGAATAGGTGAATACTTTACGCTGCAGGCGAGTGTTTATGAGATAGAGAGTTTTAGAGGAGAAACAAGGGATGGCGATAGGATTTGACAAGGAAGCTGATTTTGAGCGTGCACTGATTGACGCGCTGAAGAGGAATGGTTGGGAGGATAGGGTTATCCAGCATCCGACGGAGGAGGATCTGATCCAGAACTGGGCGGACATTCTGTTTGAAAACAACAGGAGTGTGGACCGGTTAAATGGCCAGCCTCTGATTAAAGAAGAAATGCAGGAACTTCTGGAGCAGATTCGGGATCTTCGTTCCCCGCTGGCTCTGAACGGCTTTATAAACGGAAAGACGGTTTCCATCGTCAGAAAGAATCCGGCGGATAAAGATCACTATGGTAAGGAAGTCAGCCTGAAAATCTATGACCGTATGGAAATTGCTGCGGGACAGAGCCGCTATCAGATCGTCGAGCAGCCACTTTTTCCGCGCCACGATAAGGTCCTGCAGGACCGGAGAGGCGATCTGATGCTGCTGATTAACGGCATGCCGGTATTTCACATTGAACTGAAGAAGAGTGGAATTCCGGTATCCGAGGCCTGCCATCAGATTGAAAAGTACGCGAAAGAAAAGGTCTTTACGGGCCTGTTTTCTCTGGTACAGGTTTTTGTTGCCATGAATCCGGAAGAAACGCTGTATTTTGCAAACCCGGGTCCAGACGGTAAGTTCAATCCGGATTTCTACTTCCATTGGGCGGATTTTAATAATGAACCGATCAATGACTGGCGCCAGATTGCTTCGACGATTCTCTGTATCCCGATGGCTCATCAGCTGATCGGATTTTACATGGTTGCAGACGATTCCGATGGCGTTCTGAAGGTAATGCGCAGCTACCAGTATTATGCTGCGAATAAGATCTATGATTCAGTGGCAAAAAAAGACTGGCAAGACGGAAATCAGCGCGGCGGGTATATCTGGCATACGACCGGTTCCGGAAAGACCATGACTTCCTTTAAATCTGCGCAGCTGATTGCAGATTCCCATAACGCTGATAAAGTAGTTTTTCTGATGGACCGGATTGAACTTGGTACCCAGTCTTTAAAAGAATATCGTGCCTTTGCGGATCATGCGGACGATGTACAGGAAACAGAAGATACCATAGCTCTGATCGGAAAGCTTACCAGTAAAGATCCAAAGAATACCCTGATTGTCTCATCTATCCAGAAGATGAGTAATATCAGGGAAGATGCGAAGGGGAAGATGCGCGCAAAAGATCTGGAATCTATGCAGTCCAAACGCATTGTATTCATTATCGACGAGTGTCACCGCTCCACGTTTGGCGAAATGCTCTCCACAATCAAGCAGACCTTTCCGAATGCATTGTTTTTCGGATTTACCGGAACTCCAGTGTTCCGGGAGAATGAAAAAACAATGAGCACGACAACGGATATCTTTGGCGATGAACTTCACCGCTACAGCATTGCGGATGGTATCCGGGATAAGAATGTTCTGGGCTTTGACCCGACGATGGTAATTGTTTACCGCGATAAAGATATCCGCAAGATCGTCGCTTTGAAGAAATGCGGTGCCACAGCAGAAGAAGAGGCACTTGCAGACGAGAAGAAGTCGGAGATCTATTATCACTATATGAACGATGTTCCCATAGCCGGCAAAACCGACGAGCAGGGAGAATACCAGAAGGGTATTGAAGATTTCCTTCCGAAATCACAATATGAGACCGATGAATTCCAAGCTGCGGTCGTTGATGATATGATTGCCAACTGGTCCATGATGAGCAGAAACAGGAAGTTCCATGCCATTTTTGCAGCCAGCAGTATTCCGGAAGCCATCCGCTATTATCGCAAATTCCGTGAGAAAGCACCGGAACTGAAGGTTACCGGCCTGTTCGACCCGACCATTGATAATAAAGGCGGATCGCGTTCTCTGGCGAAAGAAGACGGTTTGAAAGAGATGCTGGAAGATTATAACGAGATGTTTGGCCAGAATTTTGATATTGGGAACTACGCGGGTTTTAAAAAAGATGTTTCCGCAAGACTTGCCCATAAACGTCCCTACTCGATGCTTAAAGAGGAACAGCAGCTGGATCTTCTGATTGTCGTCAATCAGATGCTGACAGGATTTGACTCCAAGTGGATCAATACGCTGTATCTGGATAAAGTCCTGAAATATGAACATCTGATCCAGGCCTTTTCCCGGACCAACCGCCTCTATAACATTAATGAAAAACCCTTCGGTTCCATCCGCTACTACCGCTATCCGCATACGATGGCGAGAAATATCGAGGACGCAGTCAAGCTCTACTCCGGAGACCGTCCAAGGGGACTGTTCGCGGAACGGCTGAAAAGCAATATCGAGCATATGAATACGGTTTTTCATGATATTCAGGACTTGTTCCATCAGGAAAATATTGACAACTTCGATCATCTTCCGGAAGATAACGCCGTCAAAGCAAAATTTTCCAAGTTATTCCGGGAGTTCAGCACTCATCTGCAGGCTGCGCAGATTCAGGGGTTCAGCTGGAAAAAACAGGAATATGACATTAAAGACTATGATGAAGTAAGGGAAGAGGAAAGGACCGAGCATATCACAGCCGATCCGCTTGAGCAGGATTATGATGTTCTTCTTCAGCGCTACAAAGAACTGAGACGCGAACCGGGAGACCCGAAAGAACCGACTGACATAGCCTTTGATATTGATCCATACTTGACGGAATTGAATACGGGGAAGATTGACAACGACTATATGAACAGCCGCTTCAGCAAATGGCTTAAACAGCTTAAACAGGAAAACGTATCGGAAGAAGAGATGGAAAGGACCCTGCAGGAGCTGCATAAATCCTTTGCTTTTCTCTCTCAGGAAGAGCAGAAGTATGCCAATCAGTTTTTACACGATGTGCAGACAGGTGACGTTGAACTTACCACGGGAAAGACTTTCCGTGAATATGTTACGGAGTATGCGTCCAGAGCGCAGAATGATCAGGTACATCAGGTAGCTGAATCTCTCGGCTGTAAAGAAGACCTGCTCAGAAATATGATGACCGCCAATGTAACAAAAGAAAACTTAAACGAGTACGGACGATTTGATGCCTTGAAAGGTACGGTTGTCAAAGAGCAGGCACAGGCCTATTTCACCAGAAGGGAGGGCAGGAAACTGCCGATGTTCCGGGTTAACAACCGCGTGGATGCTTTCTTGACCAATTTTATTTTGTCCGGTGGAAAGACAGGAGATAAAGAAGAATAGCATCGGATTGGTCCTGTGTCACTCGATTTCTTCCCATCAGCGGGCCGGGTTAGGGAGGAAAACAATGAGTGAGAAACAGGAAAATACACAGCTGTTCTGTGATTACTATGAGCAGTGGGTGCATGTTTATAAAGAGGGTGCGATCCGTCCGGTCACCCTGCAGAAGTACGTGATGACGCTGAACTGGCTGAGAAAGCTGATTCCGCAGGTGCGCCTGTGCGACATGACGCGGATTGTGTACCAGCAGATGATTAATGACTACGCGAAATGCCATGAACGCCAGACGACGATGGATTTCCACCATCAGATTAAGGGCGCGGTGCTGGATGCCGTCGATGACGGCCTGATCGAGCGTGATCCGACACGGAAGGTAATTATTAAGGGGAAGACTCCGCGTCAGAAGAAGATCAAGTATCTGAATCAGTTTGAACTGCACACGCTGCTCACCCACCTTGATCTTGGGAGCACCGTCAACTGGGATTGGTTTATCCTGCTGGTTGCCAAGACCGGAATGCGCTTTTCCGAAGCACTGGCACTGACGCCGGCAGACTTCGATTTTTCCCATCAGCTGCTGAACATCGACAAAACATGGGATTACAAGGATGGAACGGGATTTATGCCGACCAAAAATAAATCTTCTGTCCGGAAAATCCAGATTGACTGGCAGACGGTGGTGCAGTTCTCCGAACTTGTAAGGGGAATGCCGGAGGATCAGCCGATATTTGTGAAAGATAAGGCAGTTTACAATTCGACGGTCAACGATATTCTGGAGAGACATTGCAGAAACCTGAACATTCCGGTGATCTCCGTTCACGGACTGCGCCATACCCATGCGTCGCTCCTGTTGTTTGCGGGAGTGTCCATCGCCAGTGTGGCACGGCGTCTTGGGCATGCCAGTATGACGACTACTCAAAAAACATATCTGCATGTTATCCACGAACTGGAGAATCAGGATATTGACCTGGTTATGCGGGCGATGTCCAGCTTAAACTAAACGATTAACGAACAGGGCTGGCTGGTGGGAAGAATTTTACCAACAATCGGAGCAGAATGATGGAGAGAAGGGAGCTGACTGCAAATGCCAGAGAACAGCAAAAACAAGACTCAGCGCGGTTTTTCCCCGAAGGATGAAAAACAGTTTTCGGAGGAATCTGTTCAGCTGCTCCGCAGAGCCGCTGAAGAGGTGCGCTATCTCCTTAACCACGGCTACCATCTGAAACCGGTCACAAAATTCGTGGGAAATCATTATCTATTCTCTGAGAGGCAGCGTCTGGCTCTGGCCAGGTCGATCGCATCTGACGATCAAATTGCCGGAAGGAAAAGCCGGGAAATCAGGCTGACAAATCCTGAAGAGGATTCAAGCTTTGACGGATTCTCTGAGATCAACATTGACGGGTTCAACACGATGATCACGCTGGAAACAGCATTGACTGGTTCACCTGTCTTCCGTGGAATGGATGGCTGCATCCGTGATCTTGCCGGACTGCACGGCACGTATCGGATTAACGAAATCACCACTGCTGCAGCTGACCTGCTTCTTCAGAAGCTGGAAAGTCTGAAAGCAGAACATGTAAATATCTATCTGGACGCGCCGGTTTCCAATTCTGTCCGCCTGAAAACCCTGCTTTACCAGCGGCTGGAGAGCCTGAACTGCAGCTTTTCACTGGGCGTTTCCGTGATGAATGATGTCGATGCGGTTCTGAAACAGTCTGGACATGTGGTGAGTACCGATTCTGTCATTCTGGATAACTGTCAGAGTTGGATCAATCTCACTCCGGATATTCTGAAGGATAGTGACGGAGTGTGGATGGTGGATCTGAGATTGTTTTGACATTAATATGCTGAAATGATATATTACAAGTAGATAGAGGTGCTGCCGACAGACGGTTATTGGCCCTGAAATATCGACTTTATTGATTAATAGCCGCTTTAGGGACAGGGCGGCTATTTTTTCCGATTACCAATTGTGTAAAACAATGTGGCAATTACTGAAATGGCGATTGTGAACTGAATTAAATCAGGCCAATTTACCATGTATAAAAAAACGCATGTCGGCGAGCTGATCGTCAACCGGGCGATTGCGTCGAAGACGAAAGCTGTGTTTTATCAGTTATATGGCAGGCATTATCAGATCAAGTCGATGAAGCTGATCGACAACTACTATAAATACCGCGGGGAGGACGGGAACAAGGCGGATATCCGCTCGATGAATGCGGATAATACTTCAGTATTGCAGATGCATCGGCAGTAAAGCTGCAAGGCTGCCGCGGCCGGGATATCGCCGGCAGTTTTCTTCCTGGACAGGGAAATTTTGTCGAAAAAACAAATAAACAAGGGATGGGCAGAGTTCTGCATCAGCGGGATTCTGCCTTTTCTGTTGTTTTAAATACCCATGATGTGGTATGATTATACTCGCGGCGCTTGTTAATGGTTACAAATAAATAAAATATTGTTTGTGAAATGCGCTTGCAATTTATTAATAAAGTGGTAAAATAAACACGTTTTCTCGTTTGCGGAACATAAAAAGTGTCCAGGAAATGGGAATATAATTGTTCATTTTACTAACGTACATGTTGTTTTAACTATGGATTGGAGAGGGAATAGATGAAAAACAGCAGTAATGAGGTCAGCGCGGGCAGTGCGCCTGCGCAGAAGAGGTCTAATTTCTCTGGAAAGCTCGGATATGTGCTGGCAACGGCGGGTTCTGCCGTAGGTCTTGGAAATATCTGGCGTTTTCCTTATCTTGCGGCCAAGTACGGCGGCGGAATTTTTCTGGTTATTTATCTGATTCTGGCCGTGACCTTCGGCTACACGATGATGACGTCGGAGGAGGCGCTGGGCCGGTTTACACGAAAGAGCCCGGTCGGTGCCTTCGCGAAGTTCGGTCACAGCTTCGGCTTTAAGTTCGGCGGCTGGATCAATGCGGTTATTCCGATGCTGATCGTGCCGTATTACAGTGTCATCGGCGGGTGGGTTACCAAGTACCTGGTTTCCTATTTTGTTCACAGCGCAAAGTCGGTCTCGGGTAATTCGTATTTTACTTCCTTTATTTCGAATGCGGGAAGTGCGGAGCTCTGGTTCATCGTCTTCTGCGCCATTGTCGTCCTGACCATTCTGGGCGGTGTAAAGAACGGTGTTGAGCGTGTTTCCAAGATCATGATGCCGGTTCTGGTGGTTTTATCTGTGATCGTGGCGATTTACTCCATGACGCGTCCGGGCGCCCTGGCTGGTGTGAAATACCTGCTGGTTCCAAACCTGAAACATTTCTCAGTCATGACGATTGTAGCAGCCATGGGACAGATGTTCTACTCCCTGTCCATTGCGATGGGAATTCTGTATACATACGGCTCTTACATGAAGAAGGACGTCAATGTGGAGACGGCGACCTATCAGGTCGTTGCCTTTGATTCTGGCATTGCGATCATGGCCGGCCTGATGGTTATTCCGGCGGTGTTCTCCTTCTACGGGGGTAAGCCGAGTGTGCTGAATGCCGGTCCGTCACTGATGTTCATCACCCTGCCGAAGGTATTTGCAAGCATGGGACTGGGCAGGATCGTCGGAGTCATGTTCTTCCTGCTCGTGCTTTTTGCCGCAGCAACGAGTGCAATTTCCCTGGCAGAGACGAGTGTATCGACATTCGAAGACGAGCTGGGATGGAGCCGCGCTAAGGCAACCGTCATGATTTTCGTCATTATGATCGTGCTGGGATCCCTGTCTTCACTGGGTTACAGCCTGCTGGACTCCGTGCACATCCTGGGTATGCAGATCCTGGACTTCTTCGATTTCCTGACGAACTCCATCATGATGCCGATCGCGGCAATGGCAACCTGTCTTCTGGTTATCCGCGCCGCCGGGACAAAACTCATCGAGCAAGAGGTCACCTTGTCTTCAAAATTTGTCATGCGTAATATGTACAATGTCGTCATCCGTTACATTGCGCCGATTTTCCTGGTGATCATTCTGATCAGTTCTATTCTGAACGTGTTCGGAATCGTGACGATTTAGTTGGAGAACTTCCTGGCAGCCTAGTCGCCGGCTTGTGGAGCAGCGGGCAGATCAGATCTGCTGTATACCTGTATGCTGGAGAGAAATTCCTCCCTCGTGATATTTATTCTATATGATAGGAAACAATCCCACCGGACCCGATCAAGGGCTCAGCGGGATTGTTCTTTTCTGCGATTCTCCGACGCTGAAAATTATGTGTCGGAGAATCCGCTTTTATGCAGTCATTTATGTACATCGTATACCTCAGCCGGCCCCGCCCAATCCCTCGCATGCAGCGGGCTCTGCTGATTTTACATTTTCCCGTATTCCCGGAATCCCCGGCTTTTTCCTTGCTATTTCAATTTTGACATAGTGGAAAATATCGGCTAAAATTATGTTCGTATAAAACAAAAAATATGAGTACAAATTGTTATCGGGCGTTGAAAATTATTATACAGTATACACGCAGAAAGCTTGTGAGGCCGGCAATTCAGTACACACGGATCTGTCTGTGATAGGTGTTCATGTACGAAATGAGGACAGACCTGAAAAATGCAGCGGTGCTGTAAACATAAATCAACTACAGAAGTCAGAGATAAGAACGGAGGAGTCAATGATTAAGAAAATTACGATTGCGGGCGCGGGAACGATGGGAAGTTCCATGGCGCAGATTTTCGGTGAGTACGGCTATGAGGTCATTCTGTGGAATCACCGCGAACCGAAGCTGAAGGCGGCGGAGGAGAATATGCCTGCATCTGCGGCAAAAAATATCCGCTTTACCACGGATATGGATGCCTTCAGGGGAAGGGACCTGATCGTGGAATGCGTTGCAGAAAATAAAGAGATAAAAGACGATTTTTACCATACAATCAGTGAAATTGTGGATGATGACACGATTGTGGCGACCAACACATCGGGCATTTCCATCAATGCACTGGCGCCGGCCGTGAAAAGGCCTGAGCGCTTCCTTGGCATGCACTGGTTCAACCCGCCGACACTGATTCCGCTGATTGAGATTATCAAGAATGATCAGACGACGGATCAGGTGGCACAGGAAATTTACGATTTGTCCCTGGCCATCGATAAAAAGCCGGCGCTGCTGGAGAAGGATGTTCTCGGTTTTGCGGCCAACCGTCTGCAGATGGCGGTTCTCCGGGAGGCATGCTATCTGGTTGAGCATGGCGTCATCAGCGCAGAGGGCATTGATGCGGTCATGAAATACGGCATCGGCTTCCGCTGGGCCTGCCTGGGACCGCTGGAAACCGTCGACCTTGGCGGCATCGACATTTTCACGCACATCGCCGACTACCTCTGCCCGGATCTGGACAATTCCGAGGAAATTCCGCCGCTTCTGAAGAAGCATTACGATGCAGGCGAGTACGGCGCCAAGACCGGCCGCGGCTTCTACGACTACAGCAATGGCAGGGGGCGCGAGGTGATTGAGAAGCGCGACGAGAACCTGAAAGCTATTCACGATGCGCTGTTTAAGAAGTAAATTATATTGGGACAAAATATAAACGACAAGAGGATAAAGAAGATGAGAAAGTATGTAATTATCGGTGCCGGCGGAACGGGCGGCGCACTCGGCGCTTATCTGGCCCGCGCCGGTAAAGATGTGACTTTTATCGCAAGAGGGGAACATTTAAAAGCAATGAAAGAAAATGGACTCCGTGTAATCCGCATGCGGGACGAATTCACGATTAATCCGGTGAAAGCCTGTGAAATGCAGGACTACAGCGATAGGCCGGATGTAATTCTGGTCTGCGTCAAGGGCTATTCGGTGGACAGCGTCATCCCGTTTATCAAACGGGTGGCCGGACCGGAAACCGTTGTAATTCCAATTCTGAACGTGTATGGAACAGGCGGAAAGATGCAGGAGCAGCTGCCGGGCATTCTGGTGACAGACGGCTGTATGTACATCGCGTCTGAGAAAAAAGAGCCGGGTGTCATCCTGATGAGCGGAGACATCTTGCGCGTGGTTTTTGGCGTAAGAAAAAAGGAAGAATACCGTCCAGTACTGAAGGAAATCGAGAAAGATTTTCTCGACAGTGACATCAAGGGCATTCTCAGTGATAACATCAGAAGAGACGCCCTGCAGAAATTCGCCTACGTTTCCCCGCAGGGCGCCTGCGGACTCTATTACGATATTCCTGCCGGACCGATGCAGAAGCCGGGGAAATACCGCGATACCTTCGCCGGCCTGGTGCATGAAATTGACCTCCTCGCGCAGACACAGGGCCTGCGTTTCCCAGTTGACATCGTGAAAACTAATCTGGAAATTCTTGATCATGTCGCGCCGGACATGACGACATCCATGCAGAAGGACATCGCCGCCGGAAAAAATTCCGAGATCAACGGTCTGATCGGCGAAGTCATCCGTATGGCCGATCAGTACCACCTGGATCTTCCTATATACAGGAAGGCTGCGGCTGAGCTGAAATCCAGGGGACTGATGTAATTTAAGCACAGAATCGCTTACACATTACACACCCTCGACTGTCTGCTGAGCCTTATGTTCTGCCGAAAAACAAAAGCTGCGATTCACCGCCGGTCAGGCTGGTGGATCGCAGCTTTTACCCTATCAGGCTAAAAGAAAACGAGTCTCATCATCAGTTCGATGATTCATTTAGTCATCCATCTCTGCGATTACACGGCAACGGATGCAGCCCGGAATCTTCGGGATGTAGTCGAATGGAGTCCTGGTGGAGACGAGGACGTAGCCGTAGTCCCCTTTAGCGCCGCCGGCGACGGCATCGATTTCTACGTTATGCAGAGCGCGGATGACCGTGTCGACCGGAGATTTCAGGCCTTTGGTCATGACAGCGATACGCATTTCACCATTCATCGGGCCAAGGTCTGCGTCCGGGAAGTTGACGGCGTGGACAGCGTTTCCGTTTTCGATGAAATCCATGAGCTCGTCAGCTGCCATCAGAGCGCAGTTGTCCTCTGCTTCTTTTGTGGAGGCGCCCAGATGCGGCGTGGTGATGACACCCTCGTGGCCCAGAGTCTTTTCCGTTGCAAAGTCGGTAACGTAGCGGGAAATCCGTCCCTCATCCAGGGCTTTGATGACGGCGTCTTCATCACATACGAAGGCGCGGGAGTAATTCATCAGAACAGCACCCGGCTTCATTGCAGCGATTTCTTCCTCACCGACAAGATTTCTGGTTTTGTCGTTTCCCGGAACGTGGATGGTGATGAAATCAGCCTTGTGCATGACGGTTTTGATGTCCGGCGCCAGTTTGATGGTCGGATCCAGGTGCAGGGCTGTGCGCGGCGACAGATAGGCATCGTAGCCGACAACGTGCATGCCGAGAGCGGTAACCGCGTTGGAAATGCGGGAACCAACGGCTCCAAGGCCGATGACGCCCAGCGTTTTTCCGGCAATTTCACCACCCTTGAATTTACTCTTGCCCTTTTCAACCTTTGACGCCATATCCGGATCATCCTTCAGATCAGCGGTCCAGCGGATTGCGGATGGGATTTTGCGGGAAGCCATCAGAAGGCCAGCCAGGACGAGCTCCTTGACGGAGTTGGAATTTCCGCCCGGGGTGTTGAATACGCAGATTCCCTCATCGGCGCAGCGCTCCAGCGGAATATTGTTCACGCCTGTGCCGGCTCTGGCGATGGCAAGCAGGTTCTCACCGAATGTTTCATCATGAATGTGCTGACTTCGAAGGATCAGTCCGGATGCGTCGGACAGGCTGTCAGTAAACTCATACTTGTCCGTGAAATGCTTCAGTCCTGCTGGAGCAATTTTGTTCATCTTTGCGATCTTATACATAGTGCTGTTCCTCCAATCAGCAGCGGACAAAACATACCCGGCAAGAAGACAAGCCGTTTGTGCCGCGGCCCGGCTCCTCAGTTTTCCGGCGCGTATCCGCAATATCAGTTAAATAATGAATAAACAATGAATACAAGTATTTATCGGCCGCGTAATCCTGCGGCCTTTTCAGGAAGAAATGATGATTGATCATTTCTATGGGTTGATGAATTTCTTCTTTGTTTTAACGTAAAAACACGCAAAAGAAAATACACCTCCCAGTACCTGATGGTATATTTATTACCGCTACACAATTAGTTAAACATTATTTGTGAAATAAAAATAAAAAATTTATAAGTTTGTTTACAGCTGGTAAGATTGATGCTATAATCATGTGCGTTAAAACAAAAACGAGCGGACGGAAACTTGTCCGCGGCGGCGGGATACAGCGAAGCCCGTCATTCCAGCTTTTTTAATGGTCAGGAGGAGACAGATGACTGCTTACAATCGAGTTTACAATTTCTCTGCGGGTCCGTCGATGCTTCCTCTGGAGGTTCTCCAGCAGGCAGCACTAGACATGTTCAATTATCATGGAACAGGCGAATCAGTGATGGAGATGAGTCATCGATCTCCGGAGTTCGACGCGATAATCAAGGAAGCCGAGAAGGATCTGCGCGATCTGCTGCACATTCCGGATAATTACCATGTATTGTTCCTTCAGGGCGGCGGAACGCTTCAGTTTTCCATGGTTCCTTTGAATTTCCTCAGAAAGTCAAAGAAAGCGGACTATATCATTACCGGAAACTGGGCAAGGAAAGCCTATCAGGAAGCCTGCAAATTCGGGGACATCCGCGTTGCGGCAACTTCAGAACCGGACAACTTTACCTACATTCCGAAACTGAAGAAAGAGGACTTCCGCGAGGATGCGGATTACGTTTATGTATGCTATAATAATACCATCTATGGATCGCACTATTCGTACGTTCCGGACACGGGAGACATTCCGCTGATCGCGGATATGTCCAGCTGCTTCCTGAGTGAGGAAGTCGACGTGAGCAAGTTCGCCATGATTTACGCCGGTGCGCAGAAGAACGTAGCACCTGCAGGCGTCACCATCTGCATTATCCGTGATGACATGCTCGGATATGCGGCAGACGACTGCCCGGTCTATCTGAACTATGAGACCCACGCGAAAAAGGATTCTCTCTATAACACACCGCCTTGCTATAACATCTACATTGCGGGACTGGTGTTCAAGCATCTGAAGAAGCTGGGCGGTCTTTCTGCCATGCATGAAATCAATGTCCGGAAAGCAGATAAATTGTACGCGTATCTGGACTCAACCGACTTCTACAAGACTCCGGTCGCACCGGAGGATCGTTCACTGATGAACGTGGTATTTGTAACCGGCAGCAAGGAACTGGATGCGGAGTTCGTTGCGGGCGCTAAAGAGCAGGGCATGATCAATCTGAAGGGCCACCGCAGCATCGGAGGCATCCGCGCCAGCATTTACAATGCGATGCCGGAAGAAGGCGTGGATAAGCTGATTGCCTATATGAAGAAGTTTGAGAAAGAGCACGCGCAGAAATAAATCATTCTGCGGAAGTGACGCACGATCAGGGCTGGATCTGTTCCAGCCCTTAATTTTTTTGTATCGACAAAAAGTACACGAGCAAGGGGATAGCAGGAATACTCGATGAAGCAGAAGATCAGGGACAAAAGGAAAATCGCAGGGAAGACAGCCGTTCTGGTGCTGGTTATCATGTTTGCTCTTCAGAGTTTCTCCGCCGGTGGGGAAGTTTTTGCCGCAGAGAAAACAGGCAGAGCAGAGAGTCTGGCGCAGCCTTCTTCTGCACCGTCGGCGGTAAGCAGAGCAGAAATGAGGGAGGCGGATGCAGACATGCTGAATCTCAGAATTGAAAAAACAGCTGCGACGACAACGGATCCGCTGGGATTGACGGCAGAAAGCGCAATGGTCTACTGCGAAAACACCGGACAGACGATCTACGTGAAAAATATTGATAAGAAACTGTACCCTTACAGCATAACCAAACTGATGACGGCGCTTCTGGTCGTCCAGAAATGCCCCCTGGATAAGAAAGTGACTGTGTCAGAAGATGCGGCTTCCCAGGGAGACAGCACAATTCACCTGAAGAAAGGAGAGGTCGTTACCGTAGAAGAGCTTCTGTACGGCGCTCTTCTGAACTCGGGAAATGACGCGGCTTATGCCCTTGGTGAAGCGGCCTGCGGAACAGGAAATATGAAGGAATTTCTGCAGCTGATGAATCAGACAGCAGAAAATATCGGCTGCAGCCATACACATTTCTCAAATCCGAACGGAATTTCCAGCAAAAATAATTACACAACGGCATCGGATTTTATGAAAATTGCCCGTGTCGCGCTGGCCAATGACACGGTGCGGAAAATTGCCGGAACGAAGCGTTATCATATGACGGCGACCAATAAGAGCAGTGGAAGAACCTTTATCAACCACTGCAGCCTGGTGCTGAGGAAAGGTTCAACCGGAGTTATTGCGGGAAAAACCGGAAACTGGAAGGGAAAGGGCAGCAGCATCGCTGCCGTCTATAATAAAAACGGCCTGGAACTCTGCATTGTCGTGCTTAATGACACGGAACTCAAGCGCACGTCTGATGTGAATAAACTGATCTCCTACGCAAGGCAGAAGGTCAAGGGAATCTGTGCGGTAAAGCAGGGGAAAAACGTCGGAAAAGTCCATGTCAATGGCGGTGCCAAAACAAGCCTGAAAGTATACACAGCGGAAAACGGCTACGCCTATCTCCCGAAAGAAGGCTCCAAAAAGCTGATCAAGGGAAAGGCGGAAATCGACCAGGGGCTGAAGGCGCCGGTGAAGGCCGGTCAGGAGGTCGGCAGCTATAAAATTTACGTCAACGGGGAGCTGGTTAACAGCATTCCGCTGGTGGTATCAGAAGGAACAGAAACAGGATGGTTCCCGTCAAAATTCGGAATTTCCAATTTTGCAACCGTTGTAATCAGTGTGATTCTGATTATTTTATGTATCTGCGGAATCGGGATTGCTGCCGCGCGGGCGAAGGCAAGAAAGCGCAGGAAACTCGAGCGGAAGCGGAAGATTGAGCGGCTGGCGAGAAGAAAGATGCTGGAAGAGAAAGAAAAGGACGAGCGCGGCTGGTGGTTTTAAGGCATTGCGGCCTTGGCGGCTGTGTTTTGTCCGAAGCTGAGGAGGACTATGTTTGATATCGAAGAAAATCTGAAGAAACTGCCAGACTGCCCGGGGGTCTATCTGCATAAGGATAAGCTGGGCAGGGTGATTTATGTCGGGAAGGCGATTTCTCTGAAAAACCGCGTGCGGCAGTATTTTCAGTCGTCCTATCAGAACAGCAGTCCCAAGGTGAAGGCTCTGGTGCAGCATATCAGCGAGTTCGAGTACATCACTTGCGGAAGTGAGATGGAAGCGCTGATTCTGGAGTGCAACCTGATTAAGAAATACATGCCGAAATATAACGTGCTGCTCCGCGATGACAAAACCTATCCCTACATAAAGGTTACGGTCACGGAGCCGTTTCCGCGGGTTCTGAAGACGAGAAGGCTGCTGAAGGATGGAAATAAATATTTCGGGCCCTACAGCGATGCGGGAGCGGTAAATCAGATCGTGGAGCTTCTGCAGAGGATGTATTCCCTGAAACGCTGCAGCGCTGTTGAATTTCCGGACAGTCACCGGCCGTGTCTGAATTATCACATTCAGGCCTGCAGCGGCGTGTGCACGGGACAGGTGAACCGGGATGAGTATCTGAAGTCGATTCAGCAGATCATCGACTTTCTGTCGGGAAAGGACAAGCCGCTGGTGCAGGAACTGGACCGCAGGATGCGTGAGGCATCGGAAGAAATGCGCTATGAAGAGGCCGCCAAGTGGAGGGACGATCTGCTGGCGGTGAAGGCGCTGAAAGAGACCCAGCGGGTCACCATGATCAACGACCAGGATTTCGATATTGTATACGCCCTGAAAGATCAGGATCACGCCTTCGTCGTGCTGTTCCCGGTGCGCTCCGGCAAGCTCAGCGGGCGCGAGACCTTCCAGATTCAGGCAGAAGAGAGCGATTCGCGGAAGGCCATGGTTTCTGCCTTCATCAAACAGTATTACAGCCAGTGGGCCACCGTGCCGCCGGAGATTCTGGTGGAGGAAGAGCCAGATGAGAAGGAGCTGCTGGAAGAGTTCTTAAGCCGCGACCGGAAGAAAGTCCATATTCTGGTGCCAAAAAGAGGAAGCAAGAGGGCACTGATGGATCTGACGCGCCGCGACATCAATGAAATGACAAAGACAATCGAAGACCGCGCATCAAGCCGCCACGAACGGGAGCGTCTGGTTTACGATGAGATGCAGAAAGTCATGCAGGCGGGCGGATTCAGCCGTGAAGGGGGATGCAGCGGAAAACCTTACCGCGTCGAATCCTACGATATTTCCAATACCAACGGCGTGGATTCCGTCGGTGCCATGGTTGTGTTCGAAGGCCTGGAACCGGTGAAAAAAGACTACCGCCGTTTTAAAATCCGCACGATTGAAGGTGCCGACGACTACGGCAGCCTGCAGGAAGTTCTGTATCGCCGCTTTCGCCGCGCCCAGAAAGGCAGCCGCGGCTTCCAGACCCTGCCGGACATCATCCTCATGGACGGCGGCCGCGGCCAGGTTACCGCGGCCCTGAAAGTCATCCGCGCGCTCGGCCTGAACGTACCCGTCGCCGGAATGGCAAAAGACGACCGCCACAGGACTCGCGCGCTCGTGTTCGAAGACGGCCGTGAAATCGATCTGGCCCACCACAGCGTCCTCTTCCGCTACTGCGGCACCATCCAGGAAGAAGTCCACCGCTTCGCCATCGACTACCATCACCAGCTGCACAGCCGCAACTCCTTCCACTCCGAACTCGACGACATCCCGGGCATCGGCCCGAAACGCCGCAACGACCTCCTCTACTACTTTAAATCCGTCGACGCCATCCGCAAAGCCTCCGAAGACGAACTCATGCAGGTCCCGTCCGTCTCCCGCCAGGCCGCCGAAAACATCGTCAGCTACTTTTCCAAACACCCCGCCGGCAAGAAAGAATTCGGCAGTGGCACCGTGACCTTCCTGGAAGAAGATTAAAAGGGAGGGTTCCGAGTGTAAAAAAGGAAATCCGAAAGTTGAGGATTGTTTTTATAGGATGGTTCCGCCAGGTTTGGGAATCGGATGGCGGAACCGCTGATTATATTGAAGTGGTTGGTTTCCGAAGTTTCGAAATGGAGTTCGGAAACCTACTTTGTAATTGAAATAATTGGAAAGGGAGGGCTTCCGGAATGACGAAAAATGGTTTCTGGAAGCCTGTATAATATGGGAGAAAAGGTGGTTGGTTTCCGAAGTTTCGAAATGGGGTTCGGAAACCTCCTTTGTAATTGAAATAATTGGAAAGAGAGGGCTTCCGGAATGACGAAAAATGGTTTCTGGAAGCCTGTATAATATGGGAGAAAAGAAGGAAGATTCCAGCCGTTCCGGTAAGGTACGGCGGGAATCTGTTGATTTCTCGAAATGAAGGGTTTCTGCCCGGCTGGAAGTGTGGGGCAGAAACCTTCTGCTCCCTGCCTCTGGAAGAGTAAGGGAGAGAGTCCAGAGGCAGGTGTTGTTGTCCCTCCCGGAGAGCGGCTTTCTGTGGAAGGAAAGATGAAATAGAGGGTATACTGTATACATTTTGTGCGTTATGGGTGATTATTTCGGATGAGCGTGAAATGGGCTGCTTATCCGAAAGATGTTATTGTACTGGATAATCAAAGTGGGCAAAGTTTATGTAATATAGTGAATGGTGCGTGACGCGTATATA
>Ga0214925_100382_pt1 | contig 23601 bp, 34 predicted proteins | sample Stichaenrichment_FD_168299 | JGI IMG/M metagenome (GOLD analysis project Ga0214925, IMG submission 168299) | Xylose enriched microbial communities from anaerobic bioreactor in Madison, Wisconsin, United States - 63SRT | ecosystem: Engineered > Bioreactor > Anaerobic > Unclassified | place: USA... | reverse complement strand
GTCCATGATGAGTAAGCGCACCTTCTGCGTAAGTGCAGGGTCTGAAAGCCGCCTTTTCGCCCTGCATCTCCTGTGGCGCTCATCCGCCCTCCTTTTGGGCAGCGCATGCCCTAAAGCGTCCGTGCCGTGCGTTCCTCTTGAGCTTGTGGCAGACGCTGGAGCTGTCCCTGCCGATCTCTGCCGCGATATAGCCGATGGAGCTTCCCTTGTGCCACACAGCTCGGCTATACAGTCCCTCTCCTGTAGGCTAAGATGCTTGTAGTGGCACATTCCTTTTAGCTTTCGACGTTGACTTGGACAACCAACATCGTAGCCTTCCGGAGTGTGCCACGCCTGCATTCAGCGGGCTATCCTGTTGCACTCAGAATGCTAATCCGCCCCCGCAAAGATGTGTCCAAAGGACACAGACTGTACAGCAGGATGTAGAAGACCATAAGAAAGACAGACATACAGTGCGAGCTTCAAGATGGCAGTCGCGCTGGAGGTGGCGAAGGAGCAAAAGACACTCTTACAGGTTGCCGTAAAGCACAGACGTGAACCCGTTGCTTACACCCTCACGAAGAGACGAGCTGCTTGGCGCTGCCTACACCATATTCAACAGGACGAAAGAGAGTGAATCCTCAGAGCAAGTGCAACGTCTTGTGGTGGTAGACCTCCCAGAGGCACTTCCAACTCAGACGCTTGCGCAGCCCTCGGTTGAGTGAATCGTAGGCCTTCTGGACCTCGGCGTCTGTGGCGTGTATTTGATAGCCTCTGAGTTGGGCGTCTGAGCAGCCTTGCGGCCTTGTGGTGGCCGCAAGGCTGCTCGATGCTAAGATGGCTGTAGCGGCCCATGCCTGCCTCCAAGGTGATGTCTTTGCGAGTACCATCTTAGGTCGTACGTAGGTCGCTACCTCGTAATTAGTTGTTGCACTTAGAGTGTAGATTCACCCCTCAAAATAGAGTTTTCTATACGGGCAACACATACCACTTCCCTTGTTCGCAAGCCGCATACAAATGGGAAGCGGCAGCCACCAAAAGGAGACCACCGCAATAACCATCGACACATACAGGCACAGTTGATCATTGATTTGTTTGACCGACAGCACGAAAGCCAGCCGCACACTCTAGGCGCTGAATCCTCCCATGAGCGCATCTATTACCTGATCCCCACTCCCATAAGATGACTGGGCACCCCTTCCCGTTGCAGCAAAAGCCGAGACAGCAGACGCCATATGTGCAGAATCTCCTAAGTTATACCCAGCGACAAGACCAGCAAGGATGGCGCCCATATACGCATCACCGCACCCAGTCATATCAATCGCCTTGACCGTTACAGGATCTACGTGTTCAATCTCGCCGGAATCTATGACCACTGAACCTGCGGAGCCCAACGTAATGATCTCTCGTTCAAACCCGATTTCTGCCATACGGTAAGAGATCTCATGCCAGTCCGTATCGACACCAGCCAGCTTCTCCGCACCAAGGAGCTGAGTGATCTCATGCTCGTTTACCAGCAGCACATCACAAGCTTCTATCAAATCAGTTGGCAATGACGCGGTAAAGGGCGAGTCGTTCAGGAGCACTGTCATTCCTGCGCTGTGGCAGATGGTAGCCGCTTCGACAACGGCATCCATTGGGCTCTCGAGGCAAAGCCCCAATACCGCCCCTTCCGTCAAGTCGCATTGCACAGAGTCAATATATGATGGCGAGAGAAGTGCATTCGATCCTGCCGAATAGACAATCGTATTCTCTCCAGCAGCGTCGACCGTTATGAGAGTGGAGCCACTGGCCCCTTCGAGTCTTGCCACATGAGAGACGTCCACTCCAGCTTCCATGAGTTTCCCAGCAAGGAAGTCAGCATTTTCATCTCTGCCAAGGGCGCCAAACATCCTTACGTTTGCACCAATTCGCGCAGCAGATGCCGCTTGATTGCCCGACTTTCCCCCAGGAAGCAGGGCAATGGGGCCACCCGGGACTGTCTCCCCCGGGAGGGGGAGCCGCTCGGTCGTAACGGTATAGTCGGCATTCATGGAACCCAAGACGCAAACGATACCGTTCGAGGAGGAGACACCCCTGATAAGGGATTCCACATCGAAGCCCCTATTAGTTTCACGCGTCACTTAGCTCCCTCCCCTGCAGTAGTAGCACCAACTCCGTCCTCAGTGGACTGATCGATCGAAAGCACAGCTTTCTTCACCGACTTTCGCGCTGCCATCGCAGTCATGCCAAACCAGACCATCGCCACACCCGTGGCAATAGCAAGTATGACCCATGTAATCGCTGAGGTCTGCCTATACAGGGTCACATAAGCAATGCAGAGCAATCCGCATAGGACACAGAGCATCGACCGATCCCGATGCATCACTGAGGCAACTTTGATGTCGGCTACAGCTTTCACCGACTTCTCGTCGTATGTCGGCACACCTACAGGCTTAGCCTTAGTCTCACGGATATGAGAGCACTCTGACTTCCCTGTCATCGCGATCTCCCCTTTCCAACAATTGGAAACAGGCGGGCACGGCCCCATTGCCGCACTCGCCTGACCTCGTAGAACAATGCTATGCCGAAACAACACCAGTCATTCCGAAGAGCAGACCAAGTGCCATGATACCAAGGATGAGCCAAACCACATTGACCTTTTTCTGTAGAAGCCATGTGCAGAATAGGGTGAGCGAAATGGGAACGAGTCCCTTGAAAATTGCATCCAGGTACGTCTGGACCTTTACGGCATCCGTATTGGGAACCGGAATGCTAAGGGCGCAGCTGAACTTGACAAAGCTTGCAGACATTGCGCCAATCATGATAAGACCAAGAATGCTTGCCGCCTTCATGATGATTCCCATGACTCCAGACTCGTACGCCTTGGAGAGGAACGAGGATCCCAGCTTGTAACCCAGAATCAGCATCCACCAGCGGCAGAGCATCGAGGGGATATTGTAGATGAGCAAGAAAAGAATGGGTCCAAGCACGGAGCCCGTTGCTCCGATGGAAATACCCACAGCGGCTGCGATGACCCTGAGCACGCCCCAGAACACTGCATCGCCCACGCCCGAAAGCGGTCCCATGAGAGACGCTTTCACCGCGTTGATGGAGCTGACATCGAAATCCTCAATTTCACTGTTCTCTCGCTCCATTGCTGCGACAAGGCCCATGACAAAAGTGGACACATTTTCGGTCATGTTGAACCACGTGGTGTGGCGAACCATTGCCTTGGTGCGGTCTTCATCACTCTTGTAGAAGCGCTTGAAGGCAGGCATCAGCGAATAGATGAAGCCATCCGAACCTGCCTCAGCTTCGCCCGCCCAGAAGCAGTACTCCGTGAACGATCTCCAATAGATGCTGTTGAGCATCTTCCTGTCCTCGGGCGAGAGACCCTTGGCACTGATGTTGACTTTCATCTCGTCTGGCGAGGAAGTCTTCTCAATCTCGTCACTCATGCGAAGAACGCCTCCTCCTCATTATCTGCATCAGGACTGGACTCCAGCGCAGGCCTACGGCCTTCGCACTCATGCTGAAGATCCAGCGTCTGCTTATCCCTCAGGGCAGTAACAACAACGACCACAGCGGCAAATGCCGCAACTCCGACCATGTCGAGTCCCAGATACGAAACCAGGATGAAACCCAGCAAGAAGTAGATGGACAGCTTCTTGTCCCAGAGCATCTTCAGGAGCATTGCCATACCGATAGCAGGAAGCAGGTTGCCAGAGGCGGAGAATCCCGCAATAACATTTTTAGGCACCTGGTTGATCATCTGGCTCACAGGCTCAGCACCGAGAAGCACACCCAGGAAGGTGGGAATGCAGCAGATTCCATATTTTATGACCCATCCCAAGAAGTGAACGAGCTTGATGTTCCTCTCCTTGCCGGAAGCTGCCGCGCGATCGATGAACGGCGCGCCAAGGCTGGAAAGCGACAGGTGGATAAACTCATACACCAAACCTGCGAGAAGGCCAATAGGAACCGCAAGGGCAATTGCCACACCCTGATCCATGTGCATCACCACAACGAAGACCACGGCAAGCGTTGTGGCAGTGACCGGCTCTGCCGTAACCGCGCCGCCAACATTAACGGCACCCATGAATATTGCTTCGAGCGCAGCGCCCACGATGACACCAGTGGTCACGTCTCCAAAGAGAAGGCCAGCAACCATGCCGGCTACGAGGGGTCGCTCGGACATGCATTGTCCGAACATGTAATTACTGCCGATGCTTATGAATGCAGACAGCATAGCGAGTAGAGCTGTACCAAGCATTGTTCCTCCTTGACTCGTATCTTCAACCCACGAAGGGCCAGCTACCTAATGTCTTCCAGCGCCGTCTCAACACCGGTTTTCGCATCATTCGGGGTGACCTGGTGAAACACTGGAATACCACGCTTGCATAGCTCTCGGGCGGCCTCGACCTCTTCGGGAGTCAGCTCGACATTTGGCATCACGCGAGTCTTCTCGCTGTTCACGAACCTTCCTACGTTTGCGATATTTACCTCTTTGATCATCCCAGAACATGACTCCACCAATGCAAGGGCATCCTTGACGCAGTTGGTGAGGACAAAGATAGGCATCGCCTTGCTGCGTGAGTCGTTGATGACTTCCTCAGCATCGTTAACACTCTTAATGAGAAGATGTTGAGAGCTCGGGCAAGCCATTTTAAGGGTAGAGGCAACCATCTTATCCTTCGCAGCACCATCATTTGCGACGATGATACCCCTGGTATTCAGCGCCTTCGACCACATGAGAGCAACTTGTCCATGTATGAGTCGATCGTCAACGCGCAATTGTTCGATCATTTGAACCTCCTCTCGTCGTCCCCTATGAAAAGAAACCCTCTCCTGAGTTGTCAGTGGCTTCTTCGTTCAGAACCTGCACTCGCCGGAGCTGACTCGCAGCAGCAGCACAAATCTCGTCGACAGATTCCTTCGTCAGTTTCTCTGGAGTCAGAAGACACTCCATGACCACCGCGAGGTTCATTCCAGTCACATGCATGACACCGTGATGCTCCGGCTGCTCTAGCGCAACTTTTTGAAAGACGCTGCCTCCGAGGATGTCCGTGAAGATGACCGCCTCATCATTTGGAGTGCAGGAGTCAATGAACTCTCGAATAGCGGCTGTATAGTCACTGTTGTCCACATAGGCATCAATTGCAGTAACTCCAGAGCTTTCACCAGCGAGGATGTCGATTGAGCTCTTGAGGCCACTGGCAAAGTGACCATGTGAAGCTAGGAGAATCCGCCTCATCGCACTTCCCCTCCATTTAGAGACTGAAGTGGTTGGGGTTGAGGAGCTGGAGCTTCTTCGCCACAAACTCATGGGCGTCGTCCCGTGCACAAGACCCGAGGCTCACTCCATCCCCGTCATAGATCTTCCCACTTGCCATGTGCCTCTCCATCGAGTGATAGATGGCACGAAAGTACTCAGTGGCGATGTTGAACTTGCTCATGCCAAGGTTAACGGCCTCCTGCAACTGATCATCGGGAATGCCCGAGCAGCCATGCATAACCAGGGGGATATTTACCGCGGCGCGCAGTTCCTTGATGCGCTCAAAATCCAAGTTGGGCTCAGTGCAATAGGGTCCGTGCGCATTGCCAACTGCAACCGCAAGCGAACCGCACCCGGTTCTTTCCACAAAGTCAACCGCCTGATCAGGCTTGGTGTAGTGGTCACTGTTCTTGATGTCATCCACACTAGAGCCCTCGCCCACATGCCCCAGCTCCGCTTCAACGTCCACATCGAACACCCTACCGATGTTCACCACATCCTGCGTGAGCTTGACGTTTTCCTCATAGGGAAGCGAGGACCCGTCCACCATGACAGAGGGGAAACCATCTTTAATGCCACCGACCGCAATGTCGTAGCCCTTTGAGTGGTCCAGGTGAACCGCAACGGGAACGCTAGCCTTGCGAGCATATTGGCAAGCAGCGAACGCCATTACATTCACAGGCATATAGTCAGCGAATCCCGGGAAGTACTGCACGATAATCGGGAGCCTCTCATGCTCGGCCGCCTCTATTGCAAAGCGAACCGTCTCGGGATTTACGGAGTTTATTGCAGGGACCCCGTAGTGGTGCTTGGTCGCATGCTCCAGAAGATCCTTCACTTTTATCAATGCCATTTCTCTCCCTCTCTCTTATGCGAGGCTTGCCGTCGTACCTCTTCGACTACGGGAATAGTAAATCTAATTTCATTTAAAGCAACATTTTTTGGAATATATTTCCGTATTCGGTATGAGTTTTCGGTTGAACGTAGTTATATCAATGGGTTTTAACTCATATTTTCTTAAACTGACAAACCGTTGATGTTGTTTGTGCGCTCAGAATCCCGAAATGCAATTTCACTTCAGCTGAGAAGTGCCTTAATGCTATGTTTGGCTTGCACTCGAAGGGTGGCGTACCCCAGAGTATGGCGCGCCATTTCCTCGAGCTGATGGGAGAAACAATGGACAGTGGAGTTAGCGTTATCGACGCTATCCTTTCGCGATATGAGAACCTTTCCGCCTCGGAGAAGCGCATAGCGGATTTCATCGCCGAGAATCGGCATGAGGTCTCTTCACTTAATGCCTATGAGATTGCAGTTAAGTCAGGCACATCGCGAGCGACCATGTCTCGGTTCGTGCGCTCACTGGGCTTCGACAACTTTGCACAGCTAAGAGTTGCGCTGGCACACGACGAGCAATCGGTCTCGCCTTCAAATCCTGCTCAGACTGAAATCTCGATAGACAACGTTCGCGAGTCGATGGACTACATCCTCAAAGCAAAGGTGGATGAGCTCAAGAGCACTGCGGCAATGCTGGATCAGTCGACACTAAAGAAGGCAATCAGCGCAATCGAATCTGCCGACCTAACTATGTTCGCCGCAGTCGGAAACACCATTCCCATTGCACAGAATGCAGCCTATAAGCTCTGGCAAGCTGGCTATCGCAGTGCCGCCCCAGCTTCGACAGATGGAAGCGTTCAACTCTCCCTACAGCTCACAAACCACGACTGTCTGGTTGTCTTATCAAGCTCGGGATACTCTAGGCGACTCATCCCCGTCATAGACAATGCCAACGACGCGGGAGCCTCGATCATTACCATCACGAGTAACCCAGAGTCAGACCTTGCAAGCAGGGCAGATATCGTAATCGAAACTGCCAACAGAGATCGAATGCTCTCAGACCTGAGCTTTTCGCAGAACTCCCTCAACTTCGTCATCGAGACACTCTTCCTCTTTCTCTCCCATGACTCCGAGGACGTGAAGGAGAAGAACCTCATGTTCTGGAAGTCCGCAAAGAGCGACGTCGAGCCCCAGGAACGGAAATAGAAAACGGCAGCCACCGCTGAACTGCCTGGACACCGGGTTTAAGGACGCAATTGGAAGTCATGGCCCTCCCGCAGGCGACACGCAGGTGCACCAGGGCCTCAAACTGCCTGGAGAGGCTCAACGCCGAGGTGAAGCGCACCTCGAAGCTCATCACTATATTCCCGAGCGAAGGCGATGACGTACAGTTTCTTTCGCACTTTTGAAAACCGGATAGCCGCATAGAGAAACATGGCTCCGTCTCGCTACGATTGGAAGCGACCAAGTGCAAACCAACGGACCAAAGGAAGTGAAAACCATGCCACACGAGACAGTATCATTCGACGAGCCGAAGCTTCAGGACTACCTCGGGGAGCTCGTCAGAAAAACCGTGCAGGACTCACTGAACGCCCTGCTGGATGCGCAGGCAAACCAGATCGTCAACGCAGGCCGCTACGAGCGGCAGGCCTGCTGCTCCGGCCACTACAGGCAAAACCTCACCACGACCTCAAGGGACGTGACGCTCAAGCATCTAAAAGCTTTCAGGGGTGCGACCTTCGCCTCGAAGGTGATCGAGCGCTACCACAGGCAGGAGAGCTTCCTCGAGCAGGCGATGATGGAGATGTAGCTGGCGGGCGTTTCTACCAAAAGGATACAGGGGGTCTCAGAGATCTTCTGGGGCTTAAGCGTCTCGTCTGCCACCGTCTCCAAGCTCAACCGCAAGGCCTTCGGTGCCGTCCCCTCACGGGCAAGTACCCCCTACGTCTAGCTGGACGGCACGTACGTGAAGAGAAATTGGGCAGGCTCCTGCGAGGGTGTGGCCATAGGCGTCAACCAAAAGGGATAGTGCGAAGTCATCGGCTGTAAGGAGGGCTACGTGGGGTCAAAGGAGAGCTGGAGGGCCTTTCTGCTCAAGCTCAGGGAGCAAGGGCTTCAGGCGTGCGCATGGCGCCGGCGACAAGGCCGCGGGTGTGCTCGGCGCCATCCAAGAGGTCTTCCTACACGCGATGTAGCAGCGCTGCACGCTCCACTTCTACCGCAACGTGCTCGACAAGGTGGTAAGCAGCAGGAAGGAAGCAGCCGCCTCGCTCAAGGCGTCCAAGCTCGAGTCCGCCGCTGGGGTGATCGAGTCCGGCGTCGAGGAGACGCTGACCTGCGTGCTCTTCCCGCCCGAGCACTTGAAGGAGGATCTGCACCAACAACGGCATAGAGCGGCTGAACCGGCAGATAAAGCGCAGGACGCATGCCTCGGGGAAGCTGGCAGCGGCGAGGTGCAAGTACGTGGCCGGGGGTGGCTGAGGCTCCAGGCGCTACCTCGACACCGATCTGCTGAACGGATGAGACGACAGGGAGGTGCTCAAGAAGCAGCAGGGCTAGCTTCGACTACCGGGACGGGACCCCGGCTGGAGAAAGTGCCAAAGACTATTGACGGAACCACGAGGGCTTACTCATCAGGCTCGTGGGGACCTATCTCATCGAGTAGAACGACAGATGGGCGGCAAAAAGCAAACAGTACTTGCCTGCCGGCGGTCGAGGAACTAAAGAGGAGGAAGGAGGGCTCGCGGAGATAGCCTGCACGCAGCGGCAGATGAGGCTTGATTCGTGATGGCTTGCAGGCGGTGGTTGCTTATGAGCTAACTTACACACGATTTCGAACTTGAATCCTCCGGATCCCATGATGTTCTTGTGCTCCTCGACGCTAAGATAGCTGTAGTGGCCCATGCCTGCCTCCAAGATGATGTCTCCGCAAACACCAACTTAGGTCGTGCGTGAGTCGCTACCTCGTAACTAGTTGTTACACTTAGAGTGTGGATTCACCAGCTATGAAACCGGCAGCAGACCGTAAAACCAGGAACCTGAAGAGTAGATATCAGCTAAAGAGAAAGGCCTCGCTCGTAAAAGCGAGGCCTCCAACAGTTGATTTAGTTGCTAAATTCAGTTACTGCTGATCGGTGCTGTCAACCTCAGAGGAACTGTTCTCCTCCTCTGAAACCTCAGTACCTTCCTCATTCTCTCTGAATGGTGCCGGCACTTCGATCTCAGCATCAGGACCACCGACCATCGGGCACCAGGGCCCTTTCTCATCGGCGCTCAGAATCACCGGTCCATCCTCAGTCACGGCAACGACATTCTCAAAATGAGCGCAGGGTTTTTCATCGTCGGTCACTACTGTCCAACCGTTACTCAGCATGTGGACACGGGCAGACCCCAAGGTCAGCATCGGTTCAATCGCTAAGAGCATACCAGCCTGCAGGCGTACGCCACGACCCGGTTTCCCATAGTTCAGGACATTGGGGTCTTCGTGCATATCGTGTCCGATACCGTGACCGACGTAGTCACGTACAACACCATAGCCGTTTTCCTTCGCTAAGCTCTGGATCGCATGGCCGATATCACCGAGCGTATTGCCAGGCAACGCCTGCTGGATGCCAGCGGCTAAGCAATCGCAGGCGCACTCACACAGCGCCTTTACTTCGCCGGAGACCTCACCGACCTGGAAGGTCCAGGCATTGTCGCCTGCCCACCCATCGGCGTCAGCGCCGGTGTCTATGGAGATGATGTCACCCTCATTGAGGATGACCTTCGGAGATGGGATACCATGCACCAACTGGTCGTTGACCGAGGTGCACAGGGTAGACGGAAATCCCTCAAAGCCTTTAAAGCCCGACTCCCCGCCGCGCTCTCTGATAAAACTTTCTGCGGCCTTATCGAGCTCGAGGGTGGAAATGCCCGGTTTGATCATGGTACCGACCATACGCAGGACCTCTTTTGAGAGCTTCCCTGCGCTCTGTCGGTACGTCTTGATGTCTTCGGGGGATTTCAGCGTAATCATAAGTTCAGCAGATCCTTAATGTCTTGGTAGACCTTATCCTGCGACTGCTCACCGTTCACGGTCTTCAAAATTCTGTGGCCCTTATAGTACTCAACCAGAGGTGCGGTCTGTGATTGGTACACAGCGAGGCGGTGCTGAATGGTCTCAGGCTTATCGTCGTCGCGCTGATACATCTCGCCACTACACCGCGGACATACCTCCATATCCGCGCCACCGGTGTAGCCGCACTTCTTGCAGGTGCGGCGGGAGCTCAAGCGCTTGACGATGACGTCGGGGTGCACATCGATCAGAATCGCGGCATCAAGCTTGATGCCCATAGCGTTCAGCTCGGAGTCGAGCGTCACTGCCTGCGCAGTGTTGCGCGGGAACCCGTCGAGGATGAAGCCCCTCTGGGCATCCTCCTCCTGCAAACGCTCCTTCACCAGGTCGACGACCAGGCTGTCAGGGACGAGCTGTCCCTTGTCCATATAGCTTTTGGCCTGCTTGCCCAAAGGGGTACCTGCCTTCACAGCAGCACGGAGAAGATCGCCCGTTGAGATATGAGCGACACCGAACTCAGCAACTAGACGCTGAGCCTGCGTACCCTTGCCGGCCCCAGGACCACCGAGCAGAACGATTTTCATAGTGACTCCTCACCTTCGCTAGAAAAGGACTACTTGAAGAACCCCTCATAGTTGTGCATCTTGAGTTGACCCTCAAGAGCGGACATCGTATCGAGCCCGACGCCCACCATAATCAGGATAGACGTACCGCCAAAGGCTTGGATCAATGAATTGGATGTAAAGGCGAAAATAATCGACGGAACGACAGCGATCACTGCCATGAACAGCGCACCCGGCAGGGTGATGTGGTCGATAACGTTTTTGATGTAGGCCGCCGTCGGCTTGCCCGGACGCACGCCCGGAATGAAGCCACCCTGTTTGCGGAGCATATCCGCAGTCTCATCAGGATTGAAGATCATCGCCGTGTAGAAGTAGGCGAAGAAGACGATCAGCGCGACCGACAGGACCCAGTTCAGCCAGCCGGAGGAAACAGCGTTCGCAAACGCAGTCATCCAACCCACGCTCGGGAAGAAGACGGCGATCTGCGCCGGGAGATACAGGATCGCGGAAGCGAAGATAATCGGCACAACACCGGCAGTGTTGACCTTGATCGGCAGATAGGTTGCCTGACCGCCCATCATACGGCGACCGACGACGCGCTTCGCGTACTGGATCGTGATGCGCCGCTGACCACGCTCGATGTAGACGATGAACGGGATGACTGCGATGATGATCGCTAACGTAATGATCGTCATCAGCCAACCGTTCTCCGAGTTTCGCACCGACGAGATCAGCGCAGCGGGGAAGCCGGCCATGATGTTCACGAAGATGATCAGCGACATACCGTTGCCGATACCGCGCTGGGTGATGACCTCGCCGAGCCACATGATGATCATGGCACCGACGACCATCGTCGCGACGACGATGATGTTCTCCAGCCAGACCGGGATGCCCATCCCCTCAAAGGTGATGCCGTAGAGCGGGCTGGTGAAGAGGAAGAGATAGCCGATGCCGGAAAGAATTGCCAGGGCGACGGTCAGATAGCGCGTGTACTGCGTGAGTCGGCGCTGACCGGCCTCGCCTTCTTCAGCCATTGCGGCGAGGGACGGGACAACTGCCTGCAGCATCTGGATGATGATTTGTGCCGTGATGTACGGCATGATGCCCAAACTGAAGACGGACACACGGGAAAGTGCGCCGCCTGAGAACAAGTTCAGGACAGCGAGTGCTCCGGAACCTGAAGCCGCCGCGGCATAAGCGGAGAGCATCCCCCGGAAGGGGATGCCCGGCACAGGGATATACGCTCCCACACGATACAGCACCAGGATGCCGATCGTGATCAGAAGCTTGTTGCGCAACTCCGATACCCGGAACGCGTTGACAATTCCCTTTAGCACACTGCTTCTACCTTTCCACCGGCTGCCTCAATCTTGGATTGGGCGGACTTAGAAACGGCGTCAACTTTCACAGTGAGCTTCTTGGTCAGATCGCCATCGCCCAGGACCTTAACCGGGATGAAGTCCTTCTTGATAACGCCCTTTGCGACGAGTGACTCAGGATCAACGGTGTCCCCGTCGTTGAACAGGGCGTCGAGACGCGACACATTGACCGGAACATACGCAACACGATTGTGGTTCTTGAAACCCGGGAGCTTCGGAAGGCGCATTGCGAGCTGCGTCTGGCCGCCCTCAAAACCGGCGCCTTTGCCGCCACCGGAACGGGAGAGCTGGCCCTTGGTGCCACGGCCTGCGGTCGTGCCATGGCCGGAACCATTTCCGCGGCCAATACGCTTGCGAGCCTTCTTGGAGCCCTTCGCGGGATAAAGATCATGTAATTGCATTTGGCGACTCCTAGTTCTCTTCTGCCTCAACAAGGTGCTTGACCTTGAAGATCATCCCACGAACGCTCGGATTGTCAGGCAGTATGGAAACGTCGTTGATCTTACGCAGGCCCAGGGCGTGGCAGGTACCCGTCATGTCCTTGCGCTTCGATGCGACTGCGCTGTGTACCAGCTTAACCTTGAGTGTTTCTGCTTCAGCCATCCTTAGTTCTCCTTTCCGGCGAACATCTCAGAGACGGTGATGCCACGGCGCTCAGCGGTCTGCTCAGGAAGCTCCAGTTGCTGCAGAGCTACGGCTGCCGCCTTAGCCATGTTGAGCGGGTTAGTGGTGCCCAGGGATTTGGACAAGACATTCGTCACACCGGCGAGCTCGAAGATCGGACGAATAGGTCCGCCAGCGATAACGCCGGTACCTTCGATAGCCGGTTTAATCAATACGTCGCCTGCACCAAAGTGACCCTCAACCTCGTGGGGTACCGTTCCTTCGTCGGTGACGGCGACTTTGAACATTTGCTTTTTGGCGTCTTCGACAGCCTTGGCGATGGCCTGCGGAACCTCAGCGGATTTGCCGAGACCAAGGCCGATCTTGCCTTTGCCGTCCCCCACTGCGACAAGTGCGAGCAGGGACATGCGGCGTCCGCCTTTGACTGTCTTTGACACACGGTGAATAAACAGGACGCGCTCCTGAAGATCGGAGTCCTCCTGACGTCTACGATCACGTGGCATTCGATTCCTCCTAGAACTTCAGTCCCACTTTGCGGGCACCCTCAGCGAGAGCTTTGACGCGGCCATGATAGATGTGGCCACCGCGGTCAAACGTGACCTCGGTAACGCCCTTCTCCACGGCGCGCTTCCCGATCAGATTGCCGACCATATCAGCAGCCTCTCTGTTGGAGCCGATCTTGCCGGACTTTTTGAACTCAGGGTCAAGAGTTGAAGCGCTGCAGATAGTCTTTGAATCTGCGTCGTCGATGACCTGAGCGTAGATGTTAGCATTGCTGCGATGGACGCTCAGACGAGGGCGCTGCGCAGTTCCGAAGATCTTGGCACGGACACGGCGCTCACGGCGCTTGAGTCCCGCTCTTTTCTTCTGGCTCTTATCCATTGATACTCCTTCTTCATGCCATCACCTGACAGGGTAATGGTCTTTTTAGCTCACTACTTAGCTGCCTTACCGAGCTTTCTGCGGATGTGCTCGCCCTCATAGTGGATGCCCTTGCCCTTGTACGGCTCAGGCGGACGGGTCATGCGGACCTCAGCGGCGACCTGGCCGACCTGCTCTTTAGAGATGCCCCTGACCGTGATGTGGGTGTTGTCAGGGACCTCAAAGGTGATGTTCTCAGGAGCCTCATAGTCGACAGGGTGAGAGAAGCCAACGGTGAGCTCAAGGGTCTTGCCTTTGAGCTGCGCACGGTAGCCGACGCCCGTGAGCTCGAGCTTCTTCTCATAGCCCTGGGACACGCCCACAACCATGTTGTTGATGAGGGCACGGACGAGGCCTTGCATCACGTTGGACTCAGGGTCCTCCTCGTCGTTTCTGGTGACGGTGACAACATTGTCTTTCTGATCGATGGCCACTAAATCTGAAAATGTACGCTCAAGCTGACCCTTGGGTCCCTTGACCTGTACATCAGAGCCGTTAATCGTCACGGTGACACCGGATGGAACCGTGACAGGCTGCTTACCAATACGGGACATACGCCGTCTCCCTTCTTTCCTGTCGCGTTCTACCAGATGTAGCAGATGACCTCGCCGCCAACGCCTGCTTTACGGGCGTCACGGTCGCACATCATGCCCTTGGAAGTGGAGATCACAGCAGTGCCCAATCCACCCAGGACACGGGGAAGGTCTTTGACTGAACTATAGATACGAAGGCCCGGCTTAGAGATGCGCTTGATGCCGCGGAGAATGCGGGCCCTGCGCTTGCCATATTTCAAGGTGATAGTGAGGGTCTTCTGAGGCTTGGTGTCCTCTACCGTATAGCCCTCTACATAGCCCTCTTCAGTGATAACGCGTGCGATCTCAGCCAATACCTTGGTTGAAGGCATGCTGACGGTCGGTTTACCGGCAGCATTCGCATTGCGGATACGCGTCAGCATATCTGAAACGGGATCGGTAATCTTCATTGATGTTTCTCCTTTGTTCGAGATGAAACTGCGCGATTGGTTCATGCCCACCCGTGGCAGGCGTGCCTAATCGCGAGAGCCCTGCGTCACCAAGAAGCCTTGGTGACACCAGGAAGCTCGCCTTTGTTCGCGAGTTCACGGAAGCACTCACGGCACAGGCCGAACTTGCGGTACACAGAGCGTGGACGGCCACATCTCTGGCAGCGGTACTGCTTGCGCGTAGAAAACTTCGGTGTTCTCTGAGCTTTGACGATCATCGATGTCTTAGCCACAAATCCTCCTAACCAAAAACACTCACGTACTCACATGAATGTTGAAACCGAATGTACGGACTGAAACCGTCCTTTTGAGTCCCCTACTCCTCTCTGAACGGGAAGTGGAACTCATCGAGCAGGGCCTTGCCCTCCTCGTTAGTCTGTGCAGTCGTCACGATCGTGATATCCATACCACGGGTGTGATCAACCTTATCAAAATCAACCTCAGGAAAGATCAGCTGCTCGGTGACGCCCATGGAGAAGTTGCCACGGCCATCAAAGCTCTTCAGGGAGATACCGCGGAAGTCGCGGATGCGGGGGATAGCCATGGAGATCAGACGATCCAGGAACTCCCACATACGGTCGCCGCGCAGGGTCACCTTAGCGCCGATTGCCTGTCCCTGGCGAAGGTGGAAGGTAGCGATTGACTTGCGGGCGTGAGTGATCATCGGCTGCTGGCCGGTGATAGCGCGCAGGTCGGCGATTGCGCCATCGATTGCCTTTGAGTCGGTCGCTGCCTCGCCGACGCCCATGTTAACGACGATCTTCTCGAATTTCGGGATCATCATCGGGTTGGGGTAGTTGAACTTCTTCTGGAGATCATCGCGCACGGTTGCGTAATACTTCTCCTTCAGGCGAGGAACATATTTCTCTTCTGCCATCTAGGCTCCTATCTTGGGGTTTTAAGCGTGGGATTTCTAACCTCACGCCTCCTGGCTGGGTGCCAGGAGCCAGCTATGCCTATGTACCGGGAGCATACCAGCACAGAGACACAGATTACTATCATACGGTTTTGCTGCGTGAATTGCTAGTGGCAGCTCATCTAAAGAAAGAATTCACCATCTTGTCGCAATATTTGGCCAAAATCTGCGAACAGAGTATGCCAGCCAAGACACAAAAAACGCACAGCGAATGCCCTTCGCACTGCTGCGCATTTTCCCACTTTAAGCTATTGCAAGCTAGTCGTCCAGCACCACGACGTGCTTACCGATGAATTTCCCGGATTCGATGTTCCCCTGCGCTTTGCCTACCTCGGAGAGGCCATGGTAAACCTGCGCGATCGGGATTTTGATATCCCCTGCTGCCGCTTTACCCAACACAAAGTTGAAGAAGCTGGCGGGAAGATCATTCGCGGCCCCCTCATAGCTCGTGAGGTAACACCCCTTAGGGATGCTGAAGGGAGAGAAGTCCGGTACCGTCCACTGACCACCCAACGCTCCGGTAAAGCAGGCGTAGCCACCCTGCCGCATGAAGCCCAGATCCTGAAAGAGCGTCGAGCATCCGACCAGCTCAAGTACTTTGTCAACGCCACACGGTGCTATCGCCGCCATCTTTTCCGGCAGCTCATCGTCGTCGAGCACCGCACATTCTGCGCCATAGTCCTTGAGCGGCGCAAGCTTCTGCTCCTGCCGCGTTGTCGCAATGACCCGGGCATCGAGCAGTCTGCCGACGATAATCCCCATGAGGCCGACGGCTGAGGAGCCACCACGGATAAACAGGATGTCACCTGCCTGTATGGCGAGCCCCTCTGTAAGTGACCCGTAAGCGGTCTGGAGCATTTCCGGAAGGGATCCAATCAGATCCCAGGGGGCATCGACGTTGACCGGAATCACGCTGTCCTCTCTGGCCAACGTGTACTCCGCATAGGAGCCGTCGATCCCACGTCCCAGGCCGCCCATCATTGTGACCACCTTTTGCCCGACATAAAAGGGGCTGCCTTCACCTACCTCAGCAACTTCGCCTGCGCCTTCGATACCGAGGATGCGGGGATAGCTGAAGTCCGACGAGGATCCCCCTTTACGGCTCGTGATCTCCGACTCGTTCACGCCAAAGGCTTTGACCTTGATCAGGACATAGCCTGGTTTGATCGTCGGCTTCTCAACGGTAGTAGGTACAAGCTCCTTGGTTGAGCAGGGCCCCGTTAGTCTGATCGCTTGCATTGTTGCCATGATCGAACACCCCTTTGTATCAGAGAAAATGTCATCCCCATTAAACACCATTCAGGAATGTGAGGAAGCACTGCATCGGTCTTCGGGCATACGTCGTAGTCTGCTGCCCGCCAGCAATCACCGGTGTCCATTTGATAGTCAAAAGGAGCGGCTCCCCCGTGAGAAACCCTTCTATCTGGTGCAGAGAACGTTGGTATGCCACGTAAGGCTTACCCACGGGTCACCTCGTTGCGCAACGGTTTGCCCGATATATAGGACTTGAGGTTCCTCTGTGCGATGGAAACCACGCGCTCACGCGTCTGCGGCAGGTGCCAGTATCCCGCGATGTGCGGCGTGATCAGCAGGTGCGGTGCCTCCCAGAGCGGATCCCCCTTGGGCAGCGGCTCCTCTGGTGTGACATCGAGCGCAGCTCCTGCAAGATCCCCACTCGTCAATGCGTCGATCAGATCCTGCTCTACAATCAGATCGCCCCTGCCGGCATTCACGATATAGGCCCTCTTGGGCAGCGCATCGATGAACTCCTTGTTGACCAGCCCCTGGGTCTCGGGGGTGGATGGCAGGAAGCTCGCGACGCAGTCGATCTCAGGCAGGACGTGTAGGAGGTGCTCCTTGGTGATCGTGAGGTCGAAGGCCTTCGTATATTCATCAAAGAGCTCCTGCGGCTTGTGCTGACGGTAGGCAATGCAGTGGGCGCCCAGCCCGTGGGCCATCTTTGCGAAGTGCAGGCCGATATCCCCGGCTCCCATCACGAGCACCTGTGCACCGGCGAGTGTCGTCACGGGTCCGAGATCTTCCCAGGCATGGTCCTCCTGCATCTTGCGGTACTCGGGAAGCTTCTTGATCAGTGACAAGAGCAGCGCCAACGCGTGCTCGGCGACCGCCTGACCATAGGCGCCCACGCTCGTGGTGATGCGGGTACGATCCGGGAGCGCGCCCGGCTTCACATAGGCATCGGCGCCCGCGCTTCCTAGTTGGATCCACTGCAGCTTATCTGCATGGGTCAGGAGCCTCGACGCTACATTGCCGATTATAATGTCCGCAGTATCGATATCCATCCCGTCCAACACCGCATCAGGCGTCTTGGAGAGCTGCTCAGGGTGCTCCATCTGAGCAGCGAAAGTGAAATGTGCCTGGGGTGCTATCGCCCGAAACCGCTGCGCTTCTTTTCCATTTACCGGAAGAACGACCAAGATATTGAGTGCCGTACGCTGTGCTCCTCTTCCCTTGCTTCATGACACTCCCTACTCTATCAGCTTGCACCCGTACTCGGTAACAAAAAAGGCGCTCCGGCGCGTATTTGCACTCAGAGCGTCTTGAAAGCATCTCTGCAACGAGCTTAGAACTGTGCTCCGCATCTCTTGCAGACACGGACCTTCTTGCCGTTGGCATCCACATCGTGGCCCACACGGGTCGGCCTGCCGCAGCTCGGGCAGATGAGTTCAACGTTGGAAACGTCGATCTTTGCTTCGCGCGTCACAAAGCCGCCGTTTTGGCCCTGCTGATCGGGATGCTGTGCCTTCTTTACGTTGGCGACGCCCTCGACGATGACCTTCCCCTCAGCAGGATAGGCATGCAGAACCTCGCCCTGCTTGCCGCGATCCTTGCCGGAAAGGACGACGACGGTATCGCCTTTCTTGATGTTCATCTTTGCCATGACTCTCGTCTCCTTACAGCGTCTCGGGTGCGAGCGAGACGATCTTCATGTACTTGCGGTCACGAAGCTCACGCGCAACCGGCCCGAAGATACGGGTGCCCACCGGGGTGCCGTCATTTTGGACCAAGACGCATGCGTTCTGATCAAACTTGATATAGCTGCCGTCCTTGCGACGTGTCTCCTTGACAGTGCGGACGACGACGCAGGTGACGATGTCACCCTTCTTTACATTACCACCGGGCGTAGCATCCTGCACGGCGCAGCGAATGGTGTCTCCGATTCCTGCGTAACGACGCTTGGAGCCGCCCATGACTTTGATGCATTTCACTCGACGAGCGCCGGAGTTGTCGGCGACGTTGAGGACAGTCTCCATCTGAATCATGAAAGTTCCTCCGAATTACACCTCACCAGAGGTGCGCCCTCATCTGTAGGACGCACCTGGTGAACTACCAAAACAATGCTTACTTAGCGCGCTCAACGATCTCTACTACGCGCCAACGCTTTGTCTTGCTCAGGGGACGAGTCTCCATGACGCGGACACGATCTCCCACGTGGCACTCGTTCTTTTCGTCGTGGCAGTGCAGTTTCTTATGAATCGTCATCATCTTGCCGTACTTAGGATGGCGCTTTCTGTATGCCATCTCAACAGCAACCGTCTTGTCGCCAGAGATAGCGCAGACGACGCCGGTACGGACCTTACGAGAGTTCCTTGTAACGGTCTCAGCCATTTGTATCTCCTACGATCTAATCTTTGTCTGCTGTCGTTTGTGCTGCGAGCTCACGGGCACGCTGCTCGGTGAGGACACGCGCGATATCGTGCTTAACCTGCTTCACACGTGCGGTGTTGTCCAGCTGGCTCGTCGCCATCTGGAAGCGGAGGTTAAAGAGCTCGGCACGAGCGTCGTGGAGCTTTTGAGAGAGCTCCTCGTCTGAAAGTGCGCGGACTTCGCTTGGCTTCATGTCTTATTCCTCCCCACGTTTAACGATCTTGGTTTTGATCGGCAGTTTGTACTGTGCCAGACGCAGCGCCTCTTTGGCGGTCGCCTCATCGACATCGCCGACCTCGAACATAATGCGGCCCGGCTTGACGACTGCGACCCACTCTTCGGGGTTACCTTTGCCGGAACCCATACGGGCCTCGGCCGGGTGCTTGGTGATCGGCTTGTCCGGGAAAATGGTGATCCAGATCTTGCCACCACGCTTCATGCAACGGGTGATTGCGACACGGGCAGCCTCGATCTGGCGGTTGGTGATCCAATGTCTCTCGAGAGCTTTGAGGCCCCACTCACCGTTATAAATCTTGGTGTTGCCTTTTGCCTGGCCCTTCATAGAGCCACGCTGAACCTTACGGTGTGCTACACGCTTTGGAGCTAGCATTATCTGCCCCTCCTCTCGTTATTCCGACGGCGAGGACGCGACGGGCCTTCGAGCGCCGGGTTCGGAACCGGCTGTCCCGGAAGCTTCTCGCCGAGATAGATCCAGACTTTCACGCCGCAGGAACCCATCTGGGTGTGTGCGGTAGCCTCACCGAAGTCGATCTTTGCACGCATCGTGTGCAGAGGGACACGGCCCTCACGGTACCACTCACGGCGGCTCATCTCAGCGCCGTTGAGGCGGCCGGAGCACTGGATACGGATGCCCAGCGCGCCTGCCTTGCGGGCGGACTGCACCGCTCTTCTCATCGCGCGACGGAAGGCGACACGGCCCTCAAGCTGCTCGGCGATGGACTGAGCGGTCAGGTTTGCGTCGAGCTCAGGGCGCTTAACCTCGACGACGTCGACGTTGATCTGGCCTTTCTTGACGCCGGCGACCTTCTCAAGGTCATTGCGGAGGGCATCGATCTCAGAGCCCTTCTTGCCGATGACAATGCCCGGACGTGCGGTGAAGATCTGGATGCGGATCTTGTCCCCGTAACGCTCGATCTCGACGCGGGAGAGGGCTGCACGGGCGAGTCTCTTCTCGAGGAATCCTCTGATTGCTAAATCGTTACCAAGCTTGCTGGAGTAATCCTTTCCAGCGTACCAACGGGAACGCCAATTCTCAGTAATACCTAAACGGAATCCTGTAGGCTGTACCTTTTGGCCCATCCCCTTACGCCTCCTTTCGCGGAGCGACAACGATCGTGATATGGCTCGTGCGTTTGTTGATACGTGATGCAGAGCCCTTTGCACGCGGACGGATACGGCGCAGCGTCGGTCCCTCGTCCACATAGGCCTTGGCAACTACGAGGTTGTTCGCACGAAGATTGTTGTTGTTCTCCGCATTGGCGACAGCTGAGCGCAGCACTTTCTCGACCGGGGTTGCAGCGGCAACGTTTGCGAACTGCAACAGCTCGAGTGCCTGGTTGACGGACTTATCGCGAATCTGGTCAACAACCAAACGGACTTTGCGGGGAGCCATACGCACGTATTTCGCGGTGGCGAAGGCTCCGTTTTCAATCTGCTTCATCTAGTCGTGACCTCCTACTCTGCAACTCTGTGACCACGGAACGTACGGGTCGGGGCGAACTCGCCCAGCTTGTGGCCAACCATGGACTCGGTGATGTAGACAGGGACATGCTGACGGCCATTGTGGACCGCGATCGTGTGGCCGACCATCTCCGGGAAGATGGTGCTTGAACGTGACCAGGTCTTGATAACATCCTTCTTGCCTGACTCATTCATTGCGGTAACCCGCTCGAGGAGGCGCGTCTCCACAAACGGTCCCTTCTTGAGACTTCTGCTCATTTATTCACTCCTTCTCGACGGTTATTTCGTTCTACGACGACGGATGATCAAAGAATTCGAAGCCTTCTTAGGATCACGCGTCTTGTAGCCCTTGGTCGGCTTGCCCCACGGGGTCACAGACGGACGACCGGAAGTGTGGTTCTTGCCCTCGCCGCCGCCGTGTGGGTGGTCGACTGGGTTCATGACCGTACCACGAACCGTCGGACGGACGCCTCTCCAGCGCTGACGGCCCGCTTTGCCGATCACGATGTTGGAGTGGTCAGCATTGCCGACCTCACCGATCGTGGCGCGGCAGGTGAGCAGCACGCGGCGCATCTCTGAGGAGGGCATGCGTAGGATCGCGTAGTTGCCCTCTTTGCCCATCAGCTGGATGGAGGTGCCGGCGGAGCGGGCGATTGCGGCGCCCTTGCCCGGCTTGAACTCCACCGCGTGGACCAGAGTACCGACGGGGATCTCAGACAGCGGCAGCGCATTGCCCGGCTGAATATCGATATCGTGATCACCGGAGATGACGGTGTCGCCGACCTCGAGGCCACAGGGGGCCAAGATGTAGGACTTGGCGCCATCCGCATAGTGCAACAGGGCGATGCGAGCGGAGCGGTTCGGGTCATACTCGATTGCGGCGACCTTTGCCGGGACATCGTCCTTGCGGCGCTTGAAATCGATAACACGATACTGACGCTTGTGTCCGCCGCCCTGGTGACGGGTTGTGATACGGCCGAAGCTGTTGCGTCCGGCTTTCTTTGGCAGTGGCTCGAGAAGTGCCTTCTCGGGCTTTTTAACGGTAATGTCCTTGAAGTCATATACCGTCTGGAAGCGCTTGCCTGCGCTTGTTGGCTTTAAGTGCCTTACAGCCATAACTCTTGTTCCCTTCTGTTCCGTTGGCCAACACACTTAAGGGAATGAGGCTTCATGCCTCAAAGCATGCTGACACCGGATTACCACGGTACCGCGCGTATCTATACGGCACCAAACATTGAGCCCTCAAGTATATCTGAGGGCATCATTACCTACTCAGACGCTGAATCGTCGTCCTGCTTCTGCTGGTTGGAGAAAAGCTCGATCGTCTCTCCCTCTTTTAGGGTGACGATGGCCTTCTTCCAGGTGCGGGTCTGGCCGGGCTGATAGCGGACACGCTTGGTCTTCGGCTTGACCCACAGGGTGTTGACCTTCACCACATGGACATTGAAGAGCTTCTGGACCGCGCCCTTGATCTCCTCTTTCGGGACCTTCGGAGCAACCTCGAAGGTATACTTCCCCTGCTCCATCTGGTCAAATGAACGCTCGGAGATCACCGGGCGGACGAGCACATTGTACTGGGAGTCCATCTTACGCGAGCACCTCCTCGAAATGCTTTGCGACATCCACAGGCATTACGAGAGCATCGTTGTCGATAAGATACTCCGCATTCGCCTCCGTCTGGCCAATGACTACTACCTTGGGCAGATTGCGGAATGACAGATAGGTGTTTACGTCCTCGTCGTTTACGACGAGGGTGACGCGCTTGTCAGCAAGACCGAGCTTTGCGAGGGTCTCTTTAGCCTGCCTGGTGGAAGGCTTGTCAAACTTGAACTCATCGACGAGCACGAGCTCGGAGTCCTTCACCTTGCCGGAGAGCACGCCGCGAAGTGCGAGCTTGACCTCTTTGCGGTTCACGCGACGCTCATGTGAGCGCGGGGTCGGCCCGAAGACTACGCCACCGCCGTTCATCTGCGGTGCGCGGATGGTGCCCTGACGGGCGCGGCCGGTGCCCTTCTGACGAAACGGTTTGACGCCGCCGCCGGAGACGGCTGAGCGGTTCTTGGTGGAATGGGTGCCCTGGCGGCGGGATGCTGCCTGGCACACCACGACGTGATGGATTACAGGGATATTCGGCTCAACGCTGAAGACTGCCTCTGCAAGATCTGCAGCATCAACCTTCTCACCTGCCATATTCTTTATATCAATGCGGGACATCCTGTCCTCCTTATTAGCCTAAAGTGGCATTTTGGCCTTAGGCCATACGGATAGAAACTAAAGCGTTCTTGCCGCCGGGGACAGCGCCCTTTATGAGCATCAGATTTTGCTCAGCGTCAACACGCACAAGCTTGAGGTCTCTGACTGTGACGCGCTCATCGCCCATGTGGCCTGACATATGAAGGCCTAAGCGGACACGTGCGGGATATGCGCACTGGCCGATGGAGCCAGGCTCACGCTGGTTGCGAGAACCGTGGGCCATAGGTCCGCGTGAGAAGTTCCAGCGCTTGACGGTGCCCTGGAAACCCTTGCCCTTAGAAGTTCCGGTTACGTCGACAGCCTTCACATCGGCGAAGTCCTTGACGGTAACCTGATCGCCAGTGGTGTACTGGCTTGCGTCGTCTACGCGCACCTCGCGCAGATAGCGCATCGGTTTGACACCTGCCTTCTCAAAGTGGCCGGACATAGG